>FUFK010037427.1_pt1 | contig 27182 bp, 27 predicted proteins | sample 1021851 | NCBI WGS metagenome assembly FUFK01 (sample SAMEA51879418, study PRJEB19060) | metagenome
TCTCGGGATTATTTAATTATATTATTTATTAATAACTTAACTACTTTTGGTACTCATAACGTGTTGAAGTTAGACCTACCTCCTTGTGTATTACTCGGTAACCTTGGTCGAGTAAATTCCAGTGGGTGAGATCGTTCTCATTACATGTTGATGTGTCATCATTCTCATAAACAACATATAAATGTTTGTTCATTAATCAACCTCCTTTAATAATTTTGTAAGTTTGTCACTAATTTTTTGATACTCGTAGTTGTATTGTCTTGTTAATCTTTCATCAACAAGGTCTACAACTAGTTGTAATTCATGGTTAGACAATGGCATTAAGCAACCTCCTTGTGTACGAGAGTGGATAGAGTGGCATTAAGTTTTTTAGCTCTGTTGCCATGGCTTAAGAAAGCCACAGCACACTTGCGTTTGCTCTGACTACACAAACCACAGTCGACACAGTTTGTGTCGGATGTTTGAGCTGGACAAACTATAAGTTTGTGACCGTCGGGTGTATGTGTTGGCACGTCCTTGCTGTTGTCTACGACAACGACAGCAGGCACGCCTTCAGCTATTGCCTTATCAACTTGAGACAAAGTCTCACAACTAGCATTAACAGTGAAGCCGTTGTTGTTTGCATACTTCACAGCCTCGAGATTATGTAAATAATCTAGCTTGTGGTGTGTGTATGTGTAGCCTCTAGCTTTGCTAGTTTTGTTGGCGTCAACTAATGACTTGAGTAAGTCAAGTCTGATTAGTTCGCGTCCTTGCTCATCAGCTACCCAGCCGAGGTCGCCAGCTTGGTTATGTCTCCATATTTGGCGAGGCTTGAGACTACTTACGTAGTCACAAAGCTCAGACCAAGAACCACCTCTCTCTTGAGAGCTGACTTTGTTCCAGTGCTGACGTAAATGAAAGCCAGACTTTGCGTAGCAATTTCCGTTGATGTGTGGACATGTTGTAGGACATGAGCTTTGCTCAGTAGTAGTAACCGGCATTCTGCCGGTCTTAGCATTCGCTGATCGTTTGGTGATGTGTACTTGCATTGGCAGAATGTACGATGGTGGACAGAATAGATAGCTAACGAAGTTAGTATCTAACAGCGTCCTTGGGGAGTTGAACCCCAAGCTAAAACCCAGACGCTAGATGCTACTACCTAAAAAGGTAGTGCATCTGTTTTGTATCCGACGCCAGTCATCTGGTAGCAAAGCTTACCAGTAGCAACGGTGTTACCTCTTAGGTAACTAAGCTCACGAGTAGCTTGTTTCACAAGATCCTGAATCCAGAAACCAAATGACATATTGTCATTTATGAGCAAGTTGATGATCTTAGCTCTGCTAACGTTTGAGTACTTGTACTCATAGCCATTTGTAAACCTAACATTCACTACTCTAGTGAATGGGTTTGCATTGATAGCCTCGATAGCATCTGATGTACGAGGATTTGGAATTGAAGTGAACATAATCGAAAATTGTAAAGTGAACANTTNGAGAGGAGTTGTAGTTAAGTTATATTTATCTCTCTCACCCTTTCAGGAGAGAGAAATATAACATAACGTAAACAACTCTCTCTCTTCTCAGTATAGCCAACTTGATCCACCTTCGTACAGTTCTCTTAACATTTTGTAACAATAGATTACAAGTAATCTTATTGTTGTTTGGGGTATGGCAACAGATCGCTTGACACTGAGCTTCACGCTCGCGTTCTAGTAATCCGCCTGCGCGTATGTCGCGAATGTTTAGCAACGCGCGATATGTTTCAACCTCGCTGCTCTGGTCGTCGAGGGAGCGAGCGAAGCGAGCGGAGCCCTTGCTATCACTGCATTCTCTGCGGACTATCAATCCGCCGACCTCGCGCATGCCGCGAATAGTTGAGTCGCGGGAACAATTAACGCAGGCGCGCCCCTGCGGTAACGGGAGACCCCTCCATGGGGGGATCCTGTCGCCGTCGACATATATAATACTCCTCAGACATTTTTGCCAAAATTCTACGACATCTGTCCACTGTCGAGCATAAATTGGAACAAGCCTTTATCAGTCAAAACATGTTTGTACATATCATCAAATACCTTCGGTGGAACAGTACAAATATGTGCTCCTGCTGCGAATGCTTTACCTACTGTGGCGGCATCTCTAATACTTGCAGCTAATATCTTTGTCTCCGATCTGTTATGACAAAACACCTTTGCAATATCCCGTATTAAACCAATACCATCATGTCCGTTGTCGTCTAAACGTCCAACAAATGGTGATACGTAGGTTGCTCCAGCTAATGCACAAAGTATTGCTTGGCTAACACTAAACACTAAAGTCATATTGACTCTTAAGCCCATAAAGCTAAGTGTTTTACATGCTTTTATACCTTCTACGGTGCAAGGTAGCTTAATAGTTGCTTCATTTATCCACAACTTGCCATACTTAATACCATTTTGTATTAATGTCTCTGCATCATGTCCATCTACCTCTATTGAGAGGTCTTTTATGCCTAACTCTTGTATTAAGTCAGCATATATGTCATCTGGATCTTTACCACTCTTCTTAATCAGCGTAGGGTTGGTGGTAATCCCTGAGATAACTCCAGACTCTAATCTTTCGTCTATCTCTTTAATAATTGCTGTATCTAAGAACAGCTTCATCTTTTAAAAACTCCTAAACGGGTGAGGACGTACAGGGTTAGTGTTGTCCAGAATAGTATTTCTAATCCGATATTATTCATCTTCTTTTTCTGGGTAATACCCAATAGTAAACCCACCATCTTCCGTTTCTTCTACTACTGCGTTATAGACTTTATCTGGTTCATCAAACTCTGCCATATAATCAGTAATTGCTTTATCAACAGCTTGTTCTGCTTTAAGGTTTATCCATCTATTTTCTAAACCGATCAACATACCAAGTATTAGAAAGTTAATAGGTGGGAAAGGAGTTTTTAGACTCTTATATAACTTTTTAAAATGAGAAATTTTTAATTTGTGTTCCATTATCTCATTGGAACTCTTCTTGGAGGATTAGGTCTGAAATATCCGGGAGGGATACATGGCATTACTCCACATCTTTTTGGTCTTCTAACTCTTGGCATACGACATACAGTTACGCCGCCATTAGTTCTACATCTAGGTTTATTTCTTGGTTCTCTACTACCAACACCAGCCTGTACAACAGAGGGAGTCAGTATTAATAGTAATAATAGTGATGTTAATGTTTTATACATATATAGGTAGTTAACGTATGGTGGATACAGTAATTAGAAGTGATATCTTTCATGGATATCCAGCTAATAGTTGTATTAGTGAGGGAGAGTCCACCCTTCTCTCCCCTAATAACCCGTCATCGGTTTAAACCCAGTTATATCCTGCTTTACCACCACTTTTACCTCTCGCTTCTCTACGCTGCTCTAAATCCATTCCCATTACTAAATGATTAGTCATAGATTGAGGGTCATCAACAAACTGTTCAAGCATGTCATTCCATTCTTCTTGTTTCTTTAAGTTGATCTGTGCCTGTGCTGAAATAGACAGAGCATCTATGTAGTATTTAACTCCCTGTGCTAACGCATCCAACCTATCGTCATGTTTGACAGCGTATTTCTGTCTACACATACGACTCATTTGGTAGAAGAGCATGTATATTAATCTTTCTTCTGGAGCTGCTTCTCTGTTGGAGTTATAGTCCCATTCGACGAGAGAGCGATTGACAACAAGCCTATGTTGATTAAGAACAGGCTCAAGGGTATCAATAATACGATCTTCTTTTCTGACATTTGCTCTTACTTCTTCTACTAGTATTCGTTGTTTGGTTTGTTGTAGGTGTTTTTTAAATAGTTCAGCAACTATACCGTCACCAAAGTTAGATTCAATAACTAGTGTATTTACGTTGTATTTTTTACAGCCTTTTAGTATATCGAGCAGGGTCGTATCTGAATACCCGTCTTTGTAGGCACGCATCTCATGTACGTATAAAAAGCCGTTCTTCTGCGAGATGTAGCAGGCGGCAGTCTCATCGGCTCCTCTACCGGAGGGGTCGACTGAGCAGATGGTTTCTTGGTAATCAGTCCAGTCACCCTGTTGCTGCATCGGCGAATAGAAGTAATCACCGGGTAAGCCCACTGTGGGTAAGTCTTTAAGTACGTTTCTTGGATCTGAGCACCATACGATATTGTCGGGTGCTTTAGTAGGATTAACGCTAGTAACAATAAGGTCAGCCATTTTGAGAGGAAATTTCTCAGCGTCTGACAGACTTGTATCCAGCATAAATTGCAACATGAAGTTGCTACGTCCCATAGACGCTTCTCTTTCAACGAGGTCATCATCTGTAAATCTATCGTCTGTAGGTGTCCACGGAGTTGCTCCTTTATCTATATCAGCCTGTAGCTGTGGAGCTATAAGTCCTTCGTAAGGGGTGTTGTTTCTTGGGTATCTGGCAGTCCAAACAAACGGTTTGTAATTCCTGCTTGCCAACTTACGATAAATAGTAAAAGTAGTCTGAGGAGTCCCGAGATACATAATACGGCTATCGTCTTTCGGCGTAAGGATTGATTCTGCTTCGGTGCAGAGTTGAAGAAGCTTTTCACGCATCAACTCCGTCATGCTGTTCCCGGGAACTTCGATGTCGTCCAGAATCATCAGGTCTGCTCTGCTTCCCGTTAACTGACCAGTAATACCAACACTTTTGACTGATGGAGCCTGATGAGGACTGCATAGAACGTCGAAGGAAATCCTTGACCATCTTGCGTCGTCGCTCTTTGGTTGTAGGTGACTTAGCCATGGTGTTTCTATTATTAGTTTCTGTAAGAAGATACTCATGTTGTCTGCCCTCTCCTTAGAGGCAGAAATTATCATTATTTTCTTTTCTGGGTCATTGAAGAGTGTCCACAACACAAACGCTCCAGTAATCCAACTTTTTCCGACTCCTCGGAAGGCTTGGATCTGTAAACGTTTNGGTCCGTGTTGTANGTAGTCTGCAATGGCATATTGNGCCCTAGTTGGTGAAGGGAGATCAAGCTGGTCCCATAATGCTTGCAGAAACAGCTTGAAATCGCCCTGTAAGGACGTTAAAACGTCTTTCATGTACGAATGTGGATAAATTATAATTGCGACAGTTTGAAGCGCACGTACTCGTCCCAGCTACTAATTCCTTTACCTACTAATAAGTCAGTAGAATCTGCTTGCATAGCTGCGTTACCTTTTACGACTATCCATTTGCCGTCAATCTTTTGTCTAGTATTTCTTAGTTGTTGAGGGACTATGTTTTCTGCAACATCAATACCACCATCTTCTAGTGAAATTAGATGACCTTTAGATAAACCACCTAACGAAGCTTTCATTTTTTTATAGTCAGACTTCATTATTTGTATAAGTTGTTCAAACTTGTGAGCTTTACCTACTTTTGTTAATGCACGTAGAATTAAAGCTCTTTGTTCTTCTTTATTCCAAGGATTTTCTCTAGAAGCTCTTACGTTTCCGTAACTATATAATTTCTTTTTTTCTATAGCACTTAATCTATAACCAGCACCATATCTTTGTTTAGGTTTTAATCTCCATTCTCTACCATCAGGTCCAATAAAATTTGGATAGCCTTTTAAAGGTTGAGTAGGTGTTCCTGTTTTAGGGTTTTTTGCATAAGAATAACCACCTCTAACATAACTTTCTATTTCACCCTCTAGTTCTGGATAAGCTGCCTTTAAACCTTGAGCTTCTGAATATATAACACTGTGTGCTGGCATTCTATCTGTAGCTCTGTTAGCTCTAAGCACTCCTCCCGGTCTATATCTATTAAGTTGTTGTTGAACATAGTTACGAGATGGCGGTATAACCGTTTCGGCTACGCCTGCTTCAATTAGTACTTCTGGTTTTGAAGTAGCAGCATTTTTAGCAAGTTGCTGATTAACAAAAGCCTGTTTAGCTAAATTGCTTTCTGTTATTCCGTTCCTTACACCGTTTTTTACTCCGTTCCTTACGCCATTCCTGACACCGTTCTTGACAGCACGTTTCCCGTTCTTCAGCGCGGAGCGAAGAATATTATCTATAGGCATTAAAAAAGCCCCTTACGGGGCGGTTATTGTTTACTATCGGTTCCGAGCCATTTCTTGCGCTCGTTTTTTAGCTCTCATTTTGTTTTCAACTTTTCTTGCACCAATTGAACCAGCTTTGTACCTTTTACCTTTATAAGAAAAATATTTTCCTGCTTTTAAGTCAGATTTAGACTTACGCTTTTTATTATTTCCTTTTTTCTTTTCGTCTTTCTTTAAGTGCTGGTCAGAGAATTTATCTTTGTTTTTGCTAGTAACTCTGTCGTAAGTTCTAATATTTTTACGAGGGTCTTTAGCTTCTTGTTGGTGTTTTTTATTTGCATCACCTTCTCTCCAACTGGCAAACCTTCTGTCTGGTGTTTTTGTTGCAGTTTTAGCACTGTAATTTTTGTTCTTTACCCTTGGTTTAATTTTTAAAAACTTTTTCAGTTTTTTCATAAACTTGGTATCAGATCGTACCTGTGACATTTTTATTTAATGTGTTGATGAATAATTAGTTCTCTAAGTGGCTGTATTCCAAATGCTTTTCGCATCCATCCGAGCCAATTGCTACTACCTTTACCTTGGTTACATTTCCTGCACGCGGGTACAAGATTCGATGTAACAGTTTCTCCACCTCTGCAACGAGGTTTAACATGATCGAGTGTAAGTTCTTTAAATTCATAAGATTCTCCGCAATAAACACATGTACAATTGAAATGCTCTTTAATCGCACGCCTCCAAAGGCGTTTTGCTTCGGGGCTTGTCATGGTTATTAGGTTGTGTAAGTAATGTTCTGGTTTAGGTAGTAGAGGGGTCATTTACGTATTTTGAGTCGGCTTTTTCTATTAGTAGATGGTTTCTGGAGTCTTCCCTTGGTAGTACTCCCCTTATAGTGAGCAGCGTCTTTGTTATCGCCATTTCCGTAGGTACCAAGTTGTCTATTAAGTCGATTTGCATTTACACGTAGGGCTAATCCCTTTTTTGTTTTGTTGTATTTTTTTTGTTGCTTGAGTCGTTTTGCTCTAGCTTCTGGGTTGGATCTATAGTATTTAGCTGTTCCTGCCATAGAGTTTTGCCTGTACTAATTCTGGATCAACAGTTGGCATAACTTGTGCAAGTTTTGACAGAGGGTTTCCGTCATAAGCAACTCCGCTAATATCATTAGCTTTTAACCAATCGCAGGCTGCTTTTAAGTCTTGAGTAGTTGCCTCACCTGCTTTGATTCGAGCGAGAAACTCTTTAGTAACTAAGTTATGCAACTCGTTGAATTGATCTTCGGTTGCTTTCTTTTTCATTTAATATCTAAACCTTTTTTAACTATTTCTAGTGCTTTATTATCAAGCTCGTTATCTGTGGACTCAACTAATTTTTCAAGTAATTCCACTACAAAAATTTTAAATTTAGGGCTTTTTAAAAAGGTTAAAGCGATTGGTTTTATTAGTGCTAACATTTTCTTTTTTTACTATTGATTTAATTGGTACTACGTCAGAACACATGTGATAAAAATCAGATCCGGGTAGTAGGGTAAAGCCCGTTTTTTGTAAGGATGCACATTTGAGAGCACGGGTAAGCTCGTAGTCAAGGCGCATTTTTTCTTCTTGTCTTGCTGCTATACGTCTGCATTGTTCTAAGCCACGCTTATCTAGAGGAATCATGAAGTTAACTTGAAACCCCCAGTTTTCAGCCAAGGTATAGCTGCTAGGTTCCATTCCTGTGTCTTCTTCTACTTCCCATGGTTTTGTATGATTACCCATGTAGAAAGGAGAAAAGGTCATAGTAGATCCATTACAACTTATACTTCCACCATAATGTTGACGACTAGGTGCTCCATTGTTTTGAAACATCACTGCTTGATTAGTGACATTTCCTGTNGCAGCAGCTACTGGGTTGCTAACATTATTAGTTTCTCCATCATCTTCAGCAAATACTGGATTTACTGAGAGAAGACTGAGTAAGAAGATGTTGTAGAAGTAGTGTCTATAGTTCGAACTGTGTCGATGGTTTCTATTAGACCAGCTGCTCTTTCTGTTATCTCTAACTGAAAATCTGCTCCATCTGTTGTTAAGCTGAAGGTTGTTGTTGGATCTGATATATCTCCAGAAGGAGTTACATTTGTTCCAGACCAAGTTTTTACCTCGGCTCCAAAGACTTCTTGATTTATTGTCTCGCTTATTGATTGAGTTGTGGTGGTAGTCGAGTTCATTGACCCCTGTGTGAATTGAGGCGTAATTGTGTTTGCTCTCGCTACTGCGGGTGACAACAGTGCTAAGAGAAGAATCCATTTCTTCATTTTGTTTCTTTGTTTGTTGTAGTTCCGTTTCCATTTCCATTCTTCTTACCGTTACCCGTGGACAGCCCAAAAGTCGCAAGTGCGCCTGTAAAAATCGAGGCTACGAACGTGATATCGGCTGAAGTACCTGACTTCTTAACCATAGGTAACTCAACATAATTAAGAGTGATTATGAAGCCACTCCAAATAACAACACCTAGACGCACTGCTGCACCTAGTATTGCCATTTGTTCTTCATGATCATCTACGTTTTCTTTAAGCTTTTTTAGGAAACCTTTTTTTTCTTCTTCTGGCTTAACTTTTTCCATGCCGTTTTTAATATTGGTTTCATTGCTGTTACAACCCATTTAAAGGCTGCNGTAGCTGTAAGGGTGGCTGCTACGGAAACTACTGCTGTGGTGGANGCAGTAATTAATATTTCATTTTCNGGTAAAGGTATTTTTTTATCNANTANNGGTATTTTTANCTCTCTAATACCTGTTGGTGNTTCATCTTTNGNTTCAGCTTCAACNCCAGNAGGTGGCTCCAAATCACTAGGAGGAACCACCATNGGTTTGTAATAAGGTATATCAGCNGTAGGTATATCTAAANTAACTCTAGGTATATTTGGAGCTTGAGGTAAATCAGCTTTAGGTAAAGGTGTAGGAGTTAGCTCCAAGGAGTTCCAGTTGCTGTTGTNGGAGTTTTCTGCTCANTAATCTGTGNATCTAATGCTGCTTCTATTTGTGCAACAGTAGGTCCATTTTCNGCAGNAGCTTGAGCTTCTANTTCTGCTTTNACCCAACCTATTACCTGATCGTGAGTTAAGTCTTTATAAGGTATTAATGTAGATGGTTTAGCTAAGTTAACTTCNCCNGTAGCTCTNGNTTTATAAGTTCCATCNNTAGCATNTACACGATAGATAACTTTGTTTACATATCCGTCCGCTGTTTCACGAACACATGTGTTTACTTCCCAAGTTTTTGTAATTGTCATTGTTTTTAGTTTTTAAAATTAAATTGTACGAAAGTGGATAAATTAGCTAATCTCAGTAAGATTAAACTTATATTTTTTACCACTAACACGGTTGATAAGGAATAAATCATCAGCACCTTCTTGTAACGACCAAGAACCTTTAGTGCCATCTACTTCATTACCAGATGTTGCATCCAAGTTATTCATATGAATATCACCTGTATTTAATGAACCGGAATGTAGAGTAGACCATTTGGCTGAACTATTACCTAAAGCCCTATTATTATTAGNAATAGGTGAAAACTCTGTGGAAGTCATAGTGTACCTATTTCCGCCGCCTACTCTCCATTGGAATTTGTCTTGGTCACTTACATATTTAAGTTCGCCTCTATTAGCAGAACCTGAAGTACCAAACTGTACTTTGGTATCTCCATCATCAGTGTAGGATCTAAGTCCTAAAACGCAATGGTTTACACCAGTTGTATTTGTGTTGATTAATTGTAGTTGTGCATTACCAGCTTTTTCTATTTTGGCACCATTACTAGTAGTTTCGAATTTTTTATCACCGTCATAGTAAAGTTCTACAGCTCCATCACGGTTTACCTTGATTCCTGACTCACCACTCTTTGCATTTATATTAAGATTACCTGTGTCATTTGTAATAAATGAATCTGTACCATCATGACCAATGATTAGATCATTGCCATTACCAGCCATAAACAATCCATGAGTAGTAGTTTCATTAGAAATTGTTGGATTGTCTGGGACTTTAAATCCTACAATACCTGCTCCAGTTGCAGTAGATTGTCCTAATGTTGTTGTACCAGTACCTGTTGTTCTAAACTTTTCAACACCTTGATTAAACAATGCAACTTTTCCATTATTCCTAATTTCAATACCATCTCTTCCTGAAGAAGCTTTTATGAATAAAGTACCAGTAGTATTTTTAATGTAGGAATTTGAACCGTCGTGATATATTGATAAATCATCACCAGTTCCAAAAACCCCTTGAATGCTATCATTGCTTTTCCAGCCATTTGAAGTTGTTTCAAACTTTTTAGTACCATCAAAATATAAAGCAACTTGTCCTTCTGAGACAATATTAACGGATGTTTGACTACCAGAAGCTCCATTACCAGCGCGAAGGATTATATTTTTACTACCGGCTGCATCAATATAAAATTGACCAGTAGCTCCTGCAAGGTGCTTTATAAAACTATTGTTTCCATTATGGAAAATCTGTAGATCATTATGAGTACCAAATGTTGCTAATTTACTGTCTATTAAACTTAAATCATCACTTAAATTTAAAGCCCCTGTTATTTCAACTCTTGCAGAATCACCTTTAACTCTTAATCTTTCAGTACCTGTAACACCACTTCCTTTATATATAACCATATCTGAAGATGCACCATCATTTGCTGTTCCAAAGGTCCATCTATCTGTAATTGTATTTATATGATTATTTGCAAAAGTAAGAAAAGCTGCCGAGGCTGCTGCACTTCCAGAAATTCTTAATCCAGATGTACCACCATTACATTTTATTTCTGAAAATGTATTAGTGTTTGGATGTAATACGTCTAACTTTCCACTTATATCTAGACCTGTCGAAGATGTCTCAGCCTTTTTCGTTCCATTGTAGTACAACTCCACAGCACCATCAGGAACTACTTTGATACCTGTCTCTCCTGATTTAGGTTCTATTAATAAATTNCCNGTAATATTGGTTATNTTTGAGTCTGTGCCGTCATGNAGCAAGGAAAGGTCTGATCCAGCACCTATTTTTACAGGTTGATTGTCAGATTCTACGTGAATATAACCAGTGGCTGCTGCAAGATTAGTTGCTTGTAAGGTTCCATTTACATAACTACCCCAAGAAGTTGTATTGATTTTTTTTGCACCATCGTAATACAATTCTACTTCACCATCTTTTGTAACAACAATACAGTCATCAAGTCTCGATACGTTATTACCTGTTCCATTAACCCTAAAATTATCACCGCTTGTCGTAAAACTTTTTATCTGTAATTGCTCATTAGAAGAATCACTAACAAAAGCAAATCCATCATTTCCAGCATCTCTAATAAGAATAGATCCAGCATGAGTACTATTATTATTAGCAATGATTTCCAACATTGGTTCATCTGCTTTAATGGTTAATCCTGACCTTTCAGTCCCACCAGCACCATATTGATAGTTATGATTAGTAATACTTGTATTTGATAAAATTGTAGTTCCAACCTTTGCAGTATTTGATGTAACATCTAATCCATCGGCTGATGTTTCTGCTTTCTTCACATTATCGTAGTACAACTCTACACTACCGTTCTGATAAGCACGTATATAGCTTTCATCATTAGCACCATTTTTAATTAGTATGGAGTTTGCATTTAAATGAAGTTGACCACCTTGTGCATTTCGTATAAAACCATGTGATCCATTTGAATATATTTCAATATCATTACTAGCACCAAACTTAGCCTTAATGTTGTCGCCATATGTGTTATCACCAGTAAAGGTATTACCAGTAATATAAGCAGTATTTGAAGGAGCTGTTATACCATTCTGCCAAGTTGAACCATTATAAATTTTTAGTTGATTTGCAGTACTATTAAAATACAAATCTCCCTCAGATAAAGCATTACCTCCTCCATCTGTTGTTGGATCAGAAGCTGCTATTTGATACTTCTCAGTAAAGTTATTTACATTAGAAATATTAGATGCAGCAGTATTTATATTTGCAATATTTGTAGCTGCTGTATTTACATTTGATATATCTCCGGCAACAGTATTTACATTAGATGCATTACTAGCAACACTATTAACATTAGATATTGATCCGGCAACAGAATTTACATTAGAGATACTTCCAGCAACTGATGTAACGTCAGCTGATTTAGGAACTATTCTATGTAAGTTATAAAGATGTAAAGTATTGGTTGTTTCTACAATTGCTCCATATCCTTGAGGGAAAGAGAACGAAGATGCAGGTCCAGAGATTGTTACAGTATTTCCAGTTCCAGCTCCATTAGGTATGTCAATGGCAGACATACTATTGTTAGTTATACCGTTGTAACTACCTACAATTTCTTGTATAGAAATTAAAGTTCCAAAACCATTATTTAAATCTGGATTAGTTGCTGGAAAACTTGTTTCATTTGCTATTGGTACAAAACCACCAACGTCATCAACAAGATTAATGATTTCTGACTGCGTTAAATAAGTTTCAGATAGTTTTGCAGGAGTTACAGCACCGGCTGCAATTTTTGCGGTAGTTACAGCTTGATCATTTATTTTACCTGTGGTGACAGCTAAAGGATTAATTTTATTAGATATAATTGATTGTTGAGCTATCTTGGTTGAAGTTATTGCACCATCTGCAATTTTTCCTGTAGTTACAGCATCACTTGCAATTTTATTATTCGTAACAGCTTGAGAAGCTAGTTTGTCCGAAGTTACTGCACTGTCCTGAATCTTTGTTGAAGTAACAGCATCAGTTCCAATTTTAGCCGCAGTAACTGCACTGGCATTAATTTTATTAGTCGTAACAGCACTACCTGCAATCCTATTAGTTGTTACTGCCCCCAAAGCTATCTTTGCAGTGGTAACTGCTTTATTAGCTATGTCACTTGTTTGTATTTTATCTTCAGCATGATCAAATAGTCTTGTAAAGTTTGCATTCAAATCTGCTGCACGTATTGATGAACCCGCTACAAATGTTCGCTGTTTAGAAGTAGAAGTAACATCAGTATTTCTTAATATCTGTACATTGTCTGTACCAGCTGGTGGTTCATTACCAGAAGTGAATACAACTTCAGTACCAACTATATTGTAATCTGTTCCCGCTGTCTGAAGCGTCATCACTCCAGTAGTTGCATCCTCTACATAAACTTGTATTTCGGATGTGTCTGTAGGCACTGTAAAGCCAATCGAAAATGTCGATTGACTACTACTAGCACTACTTAAATTTTCAGTTGTCATTTACCTTCGTAAGTATGTGTATTAAGTTTTGAAGGTGGATTATTTAGGCATTTCTAAGATTTTGTCTATCGTGCCTTTGTTTGCTTTTCTATTTTTTAATTTTTGATTTCTTTCTTCGAGGATAAGTTTTTGAACGTCGTTATCTTTGTTGATAGATGCCCAAGCTCGTTTCTTAGCTTTGTCAAACTCTCTTGCAATACGTTTGTAATGTGGAAATGATTTAGGTTCAACATCTGCCATACCATTTTTTCTATGCCAATTCATTTCAGCAATAGATATTTGTATATTTTCTGATTCAGCCATCTTGTTAAATACAGCTTCTAGATTTTGCTCTCCAATAGCTTTCTGAAACATAGATCTTACTTTTGGACTGTCAGATAAATCTGTTCCATCTGGAGCTGAGTATGTAGAAGTTCTCATGTCATAACCACTGTTAAATAGCAATTCTCTACCGGGTGAATAATCTAAATTAAAATTCACAGGTGAAAACGCATTAAACATACGAGTAATAAAGTCGTGATCTTTTATTGGTTTGCCAGTTAATATGTCGTATTTAATTGGTAGTGGATCTGTTGCAATATTTTCAGTAATTAAGTTTCTATTTCTTATAGAACTTTGTATATCTGAACCAAGTTCTCTTGTATATGGTGTTAGTACTTTACCTATCTCATTTCTAAGACCAGATAAAGGTACTGTATTATTCATTAGACCAGCAATAATTCTATTAGATTGACCGGGTTGACCAGAAAATAAATCAACAAATGATTGCATACCAGCCAAATAAGATTTACTTGTAACGGTACTTCCCATTGCCATAGCTAGTTTTAACAATCTGTCTTCTGCCCATTCTTCACCCATTAGTTGTTGGTGATCTCCTATATCTCCTACTAACGCAAGTATTTGGTTATAAGGTTCAAAGGCATCATAATTAACCCATACATCACCAAGTTTTATAGTCCTTGGTTTCCATCCAGCATCTAACCATGCTTGTCTTTGCTTTCTATCTGTTGGTCCATTACCGTGTAAGTTACCACTAAGATATGCCATAGACGCCATACTTATAGCAGCAGAACCTATTGCTAGTCTGCCGTTTTGTATAGCTTTAGCATTCATTAAATCTTGTGGAGTCTTAATTCCGTACTGCAATAAACCAGAAAGATCATCTCCGGGTTTTGCTTTAGCTATCTCATTAAATTCTTTTACAAAGAAATTAAAACCGGGTGTATGTTTAGCAGTCAGTGCTAATCCATTAACACCAGTTCTAGCGAATAGAAAGAAAGGTCTAGCCCATGGTGCTTCGTCAAATGCTTTAGCTAAGCTTTTACTAAAACCAGTTAAGTCTTGAGTAAGAGTGGCTTCTCTTCTACTAAAATCAGCCATTTCGTCAGCCAAAGTACCATCAGGTTTAAATATTTGTTGCTGGAATAAATCTTCTTGATTCTTAAAAAATGTTTGATCTAAATTACTAAAGTTTCCATCAGGTAATTGATCGGCAGCAGCTAAAAATGCTTTTTCTCTAGCCCTAGCTCTACCTATCATTAATGCAAAAGCATCATCAGTAGCAGCCATAATTTTAGTAGAGTACGTAAGAAGACTACTGTCATTCAAACCTCTAACCATATTTGCTGTACGATATAAAGCTTTATCTACAGTATTACCTCTTGTTTCTGCCCAATGTCCATACATTTGCCATTGGTCATCTAGTTTATTTCTCTCTACAAATCTGGTTTTCATGGTTGATAGATCACCAGCCCAGTAGCTATTTAATCTTTTTTTAAAGTAAGTAAATGCTTCAGGAACCATTTCTCGCATAGCATTTAGATTTGCTAATGCAGCTCTAGTTATAGTGGAATCACCTCTCATTAAACCTCCCATAGCCATAGCCATAGGTCTAGTAAATGCAGCGGTTGATGTACCCATGATTGCTCGAACTGATGTTTTTGGTCCAGACAAAACACTATGAGTAAACATAGTTCCCATCTCTCTTAAAAACGCACCAGTTTTTTTCTTATCGCCAGCAAATGTACCACCTCTCATTTTCTTACGCATAAATACGTCAAGATCATCTAGTGTGTGTACACCGTCAGCCATAGATATACCTTCAAATATTGTCTTAAATACTTCGTCACCGTCTTGTTCGGTAGTCATTTGTAAAGCTACACGAAAGGCATCTATGCTTTCTTGTACGTCTTTATCAATCTGTTCTACTAATTCTTTTCCTGATTTTCTTAATCGTGAATCGCCTATTTCTGCTAACTGTTGAGATGCTTCATAAGAAGATATTTTCCTAAGTCTTAAACCAGCAATTAGTTTTTCAACCATCTGTTGTGCTGGACCATCAATATCTTTAATGTCAGCTATGTTAGCTAGTTCTCTAGCAGTAATACCAGCATCTCTTATGTCATTAAACAGAGATGTGTTTACCATATCTAAAGCTTTGATGTACATAGGTTGCATGTACTCACCAACTTTCTTACCTTTCTTGTCGTATATAGGTCGTTGTTTCTTAGTAAACTTTTTAAAGAATTGGTCAGTAGTTACGTCACTTGTATTTCTACCTTCGTAAACAGCTCTAAACATATCAAGATCTTCACCAATACTTTCTTGCAATGTTTTACCTGCACTTCTAGCACTAGCTTCTAGTTCCTTAATAAATCCTTGACTTCTAAAATTACCTAAAATTTCTTTTATTACTTCTTCAGTTTCACCTGTCCCTTTAGACATTCTATCAATTTGAGTATTAGAAAGCATAGAATCTGTACTACCTTCTTCTGCACCCCACTCATTTTTCATACGCTTTATAGATTTATCTACGTCGGAAGCTTTACTGTTAGAAGTTGTAGCTCCTTGCCAAGGGTCAGCAATAGGTTCATTCTTTGGTGCTCTAAATCCGGGATCTTTCATCTGGGATTTAGCTTGTTCTCTTTTTTGTACTTCTATACTCTCTTTTCTTGAACCAGTAAACTCTTCAAACTTAGCTCTAATTGCAGCAATGTCTTCTCCTGCTGCTGCTTTTAGTTCACCTCTAGCATCATATACTCTTTTGGCTGCATCAGTAATAGGTTTTAAATCTTCTTTTAACGCACTACCTAATGCTGCTCTTTCATCATAAACTCTTTGACCAGCATCTATTATTTGACTAGTACCTTCTCTACCTTGTCTAGCTAGTAATTGAGCTAGTGGTGTCATTTTAAATATAGTTGCATCAAATACAGCACCTATACCCATACCTTCAACAATATGTCTTAATTTATTTAATGCAGGATGGTCTGTATCTTTGGTAGTAAGTGGTGTATCTATCCAACCATAATGTTTCGTAAGAGTGCCAAGTAAATTATCTTGGGATTCATTCTTAGATACAAGGTCATAACGTAAACCAAGTAAAGCACCTTTTTTTAGTTCTTTAGCTAGTGTAGTTGTTTTCTTTGCAGTATCTAATGCTTTTTTAGCTTGTAACCCTTTTTGAACCGCAGTTACACCTTTTGTTCCATATGTTAAACCTTTTACAAGTTTACCAGCACCACCTGTTACAGCGATAGTACCTATAACATCTGTAGCACCTCTGACTAGACCACCCCACCATGTTTTAGTTTCAATAGGGTCGCCATCACCATACATAAACTGGTCCCATTCTGTCTGGTATCCTTCGTCAGTTTTAGACTCCTCTGTCATTTCGCCATTGAAGAAATCAATGACTCTTTCTGGAATAGTGATGATGTTAGAAGCTATATCTCTAGCACCAGCTCCAAGACCAATTAGTGTATCCTTTGCATACAATTGGGCAGTTTCATTTTCAAATCCTTTTGCTAATCCAGTAGCAGCATTTTGTATAAAATTCTTTTTTTTAACTTCTTCAGGTACAACCTCTTCAGGAACTTCCTGTTCTGGTTCTACTATCCCATTTTCTATATCGGCAGCTTGTATATTTTGTATTGCCTTTTGTGTGTCCTCTTCGGACAGCCCCGTACCAGAGATTCCTATCTCTAGTGTAGGGTCAAATTCTTCATTCATAGTTACCACGGTAAATATTGCCAAATGGAAGGCAAGTAATCCGCAGTTACTGGTCCTTTCTCATTACAGCTTTTTTGTTATAAATGGATGTTTTAACGTTTTGTTCTCCCTGTCCTTCGTCTTCAAGTTTTGCTCTTGTAATACGAGAACGTGTAGGAAATTTGTAAATAAGATTTAATACTTTATCGTTATATTTATTTTCTTGAGGTTTTGTATCTACTTGTTCGTCTGTATAAAACTGTAGTTGTGAATTAGCTAAATCAATAGGATTTACTCCCATTCTCATTGCTAAATCACGATAGTAAGCTGGTATATCTTTAGACTGTTTCAACGGAGTTTTACTCCACATCAATAACTCTTGCTGTGATGTTTTATCAGCATTAATTTTTTGCTTTCTCCACTGACCATTAGCTGATTGTTTTAAACCTTTTTGAATACTTCTACTATATGTATTATCTGATGGATCAAGATTAGGGTTCATCATAGCGTCCACTGCTCTCTCACTTTGTAGTACTTTTTCTACAGCAGCTTGTCCAGCTTTCATACCATCTTCAGGTCTTCCAACAATTTGACCATCTCTTACAGTAGCTTGTTTGTAAGCGTTGTTAAATACTTCTTCTAAACCACTATATAAATTTAGCCATTCTACCGAAGCAGTCTCTGTACTTCCAAATGTATCTCCTGTTCCTTCGTCAGTGTATGCCTTTAAATATTTAGCTGCTTGGTCATGTAGATCTGTTCCCGGTACAAGTGCACCTGTAGTAAGTATCTTATCTTTATACTGGTTAAATTTAGCTGTACTTACATTAGCCATTTCAAAATCATATACACCATTTTGATAACGTAAAGATTGTTGAATCATGTCCTCTGCAACATCGTCAGGTAAGTGACCTTTCAAAGCATCTGATAACTCTATAGGTACATATCCGTCATACTTATTTTTGTAAAACGCATACAGCTGTGCCTTTTGTTCGTTAGTAGGAGCTTCTAAAGATCTTATAACTTGTAAGTCAGCAGCTATATCAGCTTCTTTTGCTTCTTCTCTAGCAGCACTACCTAATTTAGCAGCACCAGCTAGTTCTCCTTCTAAACCACTCCATTCTTTCCAAGAACCCATAGTCTTAGTAGAACCATCACGAGCTGTTATTTCGTGATTAACTACAGACATAGCTTCTGGAAAGGTGATGACATTCTGACTAACTAGATCAATTAAATTTTCTCTAAATGCTGTTCGACCAGCACTAATAGTAGTATTATTTCTAGCCGCATACCTAGCTGCCCAATCGTGAGCAAGTTGGTGTCCATCAGCAGGGTTAGCTGTTGAAAATCCAATTGCAATCATTCTGCTGTCAGATGCTTTTACTTGTGCCTGATAATTAGCTTCTCTTTCTACAGCTTGTTTCTTACGCCTAGCATCATCGAACTTATCTATCTCTGGTTTAACAACAGTAGCTACAAGAGCTTCATTTAATCCTGAGAATTGTCTTGCATATTCAAACTTAATCTTTTCGTCTAAAGCTGCATATTCTGCTGGACTTTGTAAATCAGAATATTTAAGACCTTTTACTTGTTGACCATCTCTAACTACATCTATGGTCATAGTTTCATAAGAGTCATAGACAAACTGGTTATAACCTTTAGCTTTCTGTAAAGCATATTGTTCTGCAACCATATACTTTTCCCAGCCAGCCATATTACGAAACTCTTGAGCAGTAATAGAATCACCGGTCTCTTCTTCGTATTTAGAAGCAAACTCTTGAGTAGCTATTTCATCATCAAATAGCTGTGACCTTTCTCCACGAAATTTTGCTTCTAATTCTGGACTTACACCTCTAGTAAGTATGTCTAATTTTATTTGTGCTTCTCTATCAGATCTATATTTCTCTCGTTTCTTTTGTAGTATTTCTCCGAAAGTAGATGAAAGATCAGCTAACTGACTCCACATCTTTTCAGTGTTTCTTACACTATCAGCATTATTTTTTTCTAGCTCTTGTAAGTATCTTTCTTCTGATGCCTGTAATTGTGCATCTTGTTTTTCTTGTTCTGGGATAACATCAAGTATCTTTTGAGGAGTTATTGACTGCCCAGTTATTTTATAATTTGGAATCATTATTTGTACCAATTAATATTAGGGCTGTAGTTCATGAAGTTGCCACTTGTTAAAGGTGCAGTATTAAAACTTGAGCTAAAAGCATTATTAGTTGTAGGTGCAGAATTATTCATCCAACTATTACCTCCACTATTAGCAGGCATACCTTGTATTCCAGCACCTATTGCATTACCCATTCCAAGCATGAATGCCATACCGGGGTTTTGTAATACAGGTTTTGGTGGTGCTAGATCTTGTTGTGGTTGTAAGGCTACTTTTCCAAATGATTGGTTAAGCATACCTTTTAATTGTCTATTAACATCTTCATTACTTTGTTTAGCCATATAACCAGCTTGAGTTAAACCTCTTGATCTAAGTGCTTGACTTATACCAAAGTTGGCTTTATTTGAAACCAGTTGTCTAGCTACTGCTTTACCTCTAACACCACGTTCAGCAGCAGATACTTCTATCGCTCCTTCGTTAGCTAACATCTTTTTAAAATCTTCCTGATTTTCAAGGATTGCTAGAGATCTTGCATTATTTAATTGTTGTTGTGTTCTTGAATAAGCACGTTGAGCTGCTATGTTAGCTTGATCAACTTCTTGCTCAAATTGAACTATTTTTGTTCCGTAAGTAGATCTTGTTTGCATCCACTTACGTTCTCGGACTTTTAGCTTATGGTTATATTCACGAAGAGCTGCTTTGTTTTGAGCTTTCGCTGCTTGCATCGAGCCTATCGCTCCTATCGCTGGTCCTATTGCTGCTGGACTGCACACGGCAAAATTCTATAAAGGATAAATTGTTTGGTCCATGGTTTAATCTTCTAAGAAATTTAAAACCTAAAAACCTAAGTAACTTGATATGGACTTTGTTTCTTTCGTCAACAATGTTCCACAGTAACTTTTCTGTTCGTTCATTAACATACCTTCTTGCTTCACGAGCAAAAGTATGAGGATAGTCGTAGATAGCTGGGGTGCAAAGCATCCAGATTTGTCCACCATTGTGGACTCCTGCCATGCCTGCTATCTCGCCATTTGGCACTTCAAAATACACTGAGTCGCAGTTTTGATATCCGACAACTAGTGCATTTAAAGGGTCATGTCCATGACCTTCAGTTACCTCCCGATAATCATCGGGTAATAAATTAGAAGCCACACGAAGTGCAGCCTCTAATGTTGCTGGGTGAATGTATTTAGACACGCGTATAATTATTGTTTGTGTAAACTCCTTCCCATGTCAAATTATGAATTGTGGCTGGAGCTGGGTGAGTAGATGAAAGTGTTAATGATGTATTGATATTTCTGTCATAAATAGGTACTGATCTTAAATAGTTATCGTCAACTAATGCTGCTGTACTTGCTAAGTAACTATCAGCAGTAGTCATTTCAAACACTTGTTCATATATTGCTTTACCTAATCTATTTACGGTTACTTTATATAATCCTATTGGACCAAAACCAAATTTTATTCTATGTAAAATAGTGTTAGCTCTTGTATCAGCTCTCCAATTTTGACCACTCTGAGTAAGGTAATAAATAGTAGGAATCGCAATTGACATAGTAAATTCATATCCAATTAAAAAAGTTTGATTAGACCAATCACCTTCAATTTCTAAATAGTTATTAATATTTGCTATTGGTGCTTGTTTTACTTCTGCATATCTACCATTCTGATTTCCAGTTCCATTATCAAAAGCTACAAGGTTAGTTACATCTGTTATCCCAACTGGCTGTATAAATGTTGTTTTATTAGTAGTTGAATCATAACTAGTAATTGGTGTAGTAACCTCCATTAAATGGTCTAAGTGAACTTTATTTTCTTTAAAAGTAAAAGTATTTGAATCTGCTTTAATTGCAATTTTAAGTAATTGATCTTTATTGTTATTTCTAACAACTACAAACAAGAAATCATCTTGCATACAGTGATATTGAATATTTCCTTTTAATGTCCATTTAAACCAAGAAGCTAATTTTCTTTCATTTATCTGGTCAAAATATCTGTAACCATAAAGAGTTGATGTATTCTCTTCACTAAAAAAGATTACTGAATTTTCTCTAGAATTAGAAATTAATTTTAAATCTTTTTCAAATAACTTAGATACAACTGCACTTTGTTCTATTATTACTGGCTCACCTTCTCTCTGGACTTGTGCCATTTCAAAAAATCGAGAGTACTTACCAGCATTATCTAAGAAGCCGATTGTAGTACCCAAAGAGATAGGGTTAGTTGAAAAATTAAAGTTGTAAGTAGAAAGAGCATTTATCTTAGCTGTTTGTGGACTGAATACATCACTATCAGTAGTGAGCATAAATTGTTGATTTTTAGAAAATATTACTAATCCTGTATTTACTTGGATGCCATCATATAAGATCGCTGGATATTCAGAACTCGCAGCTATATCTACTGGATCACTTGCAATAAATTGTATTGCAGATTTAGCAAAGAAATTAGTAAAATCTCCCGGACGGGACATTATTATATTTTCATCCGCAAGAATAGTAAATCTATTTCTAAAGAATAAAAGTTTGTTTATATTTCTACCAATAAAAGATGGTTCAGGGTTAGTAACATCATCTCCAACTAAAGCGTCATCCCATTGAGGAGCATAGTAAGTTGTACCTGAGATTGTGTATGAAGATCCGTCAAGCTCAGTTAATCGGAAATTACCATCAGCAGTTCTTATTAAAACTACTGGCATTGTTGATCTTTTTATTCTAATAAGTCTTCCCGGTTTAGCACATTCTTCCCATGTACCTTCACCATCTCTATCATTATTACCAAAGAATTTAACGTAATGATTGTCTTCATCTGCAACACTGTTGATAACTTCNACAACCATTCCGTGCTTGCATTGAGTAGGTAAGTCTCCTACATCATTTACTTTACCTGCGACTACATTCATTAATTCTCCTACAGGAGTAGAAGCATTAAAAGTTCCTGTTTCAAATGTATGAGTACCACTAGGTAATGTATAAGTAATACCAGCACTTAATGCACCTGATTGTACAACTGTACCGGAATTAGCATTTGCCAAGCTTGTAGCTAGACGGAATTTATTATTATTCTGCCTTCTAACGTAATAATAATTATCAGGAGTTAAACCACTAATAGCACTACCACCAGTTAATTTATATTGAACTCTATGTCCAGTTTGAAAACCGTGACCATTACTTTTAAGAAGTAAATCACCAGATTGAACAGTTTCATTTCCAATTGCATTCATAAGTTCTAAGCTAGTAACTGTCGCATTTGGTGGTTGACTTATATAAATTCCAGTTCCTATCTGACGTACATCAGTATCTAGAAATCTTTCATTAGCAATAATTTCTGTTCTAAGATCACCAAGAATACTTTCAGCAGTTACTACTGTTTCAGTGTCAAATGATGTAGGTAGTGGACGTATTAATCCAAGGTTAGCTTGTACTTTAGATGTACTGATAGCTTCAACAGTTATCTTGTATCTTGCATTAGCCATCCAAACGTAGAAGTGATCTCCTACTTGCCAACCTTCTCCACCATGTAATAGGTCATGAGTTGTGGTGTAACGTGCTGAGTATTTAACGTTACTTGAACTAGAAGAACTTTCATCAGCTACTGACTGTCCAGTAGTTGTGATCCTAAATGATAAGTTTTTTCTACCTTCAACAGCCTGATTTCTAACAGTGTATTGTATTCCGTAATTACCAGCAACTGTTCTTCCATTACCTGTATATGAACCGGGAAATACTCTTACGGTATGAGTTTCTCTTATACCAGTATTGTAGTTATTTTTAGGACCAAGAGGATCCCAGAAATTTAGGTCTGAATTTGCAGAGGAAGCCATTCTGATAACAACCTTACCATTGGCATTTTTAAAATGAGTATTTTCGCTACCAGTTACTGGCGTATAGTTTGCCTGTAAGTAAGTTAGTGCTCTTGCGTTCGCTTCATTAGGCGCATGATATAAATACGGATTACTTGAAGTAGGATTACCATCTTCAATATCGGCATTTTTATATTGATCTTTGACTGCTTGATAGGCTTCAATATCTCCATGTCCTATGTCGCAATTAGTACTAGTACCACCAGTTATTGATGAAGTGGCTTGAAAACTAAAATTATTTGCAGTAACAGCAGTTATTACATGAGTTTTATTTTCGGTAGTTTTACTAGAATCTGCGTGTGTAAAAAGAATGGTATCGTTTACGCTTAAATTATGATTATTTACGGTAACTGTGACAAGATTATTAGCAGCTTGAGTAAACCCTACATTTTCATAAAAAAACTTAAAATTAAAATATTTTTTTCCAGTTTCAATTTTTTTCCCTGCACCACTTCCCATGGTACTCCATGTGTCTAATTGATCAACACTTGAGTCATGACTTTTAGGTTCTGTTTTATCAAAATAAGTAGATCCTGAACCTATACCAGCGAATATTTCAGTTGAAGTATTAGGACATAAAGGATCTCTCATTATAATGTTATTTGATTTAGTACTATCTCCATTTTCTTGTCCACATTCATATGAAAGATTTTCTTGATAACCTGACTGATCTTTTCTATAAATGACACCATTTATATTGCAACTATTAGCACTATCAAATATTCGGTCTACTTTTATACGTGTGGCTGTAGTAACATCTTGTGTTGTCGTATCATCAAATAAATTTAAAGCGTACTGTTTTGCATAACTTATAGTTTTAAGTTCAATAAAACATTCCTTTAAAAAATTTAAATCAGGTTCAGTAACAGTGTCCATCTCAACAGTTTTAGTTCTGTTGTTGATGTAAGTAAAATCATTAAGAGTTAAAGTCTGTAAATCTTCGTCACCAGTATGTGTTAAATATGTGTTATTACCAATGCCGTTGACGACTGTTTTTTCTGATCCAGTCAAACAATCCCACATTTTTATAACGCCATTTCTAGCAATCTGACCTATATATTGTTCATTTTCATCTCTGTAATAATGAAACCATTTACCGTTAGTTGTAGAATTATTTAATCCATCACTTAAAGATGCCACAAACTTTCCAGCAGGTCTTTTAAGTAATCCTTGTGTAACGTCAGGTAAAGCGTTCACCATGTCTTTCACCTGACCGGGAATCTTTTGTTCGTCAGGTTGTTGTGAAATGCCAGCCGTTAACGCTGGAATAGTTTGTGTAATGTTTGCCATTATCTAATAATTGCTTTATATGGTTGATAAGATCTATAGCTACTACCATCTGGTAATCCAAAGAATGAATGATCACCTTGTTCACAGTCATATTCCAATGCAGAAGTTCTAGTTTGTGCTTCTTGTGTTTGTAGTAGTTTTACTAATTCTGGATTAGAGACTAATTGAGTTGCTGCTCTTACAGAAGCTTTTGCAATAATGTATCTTTGTATAACTGGAGGTACATCAGTAAAAGAAAATAAGTAAGTAATATCAAGATATAACTTGTCTGTAAAAACATCAGTATGTTCAACCTTGTCATATAGTTTGCCGTTTCTGATAGCAACATCTCTAGTTCTATCGTAAAGACCATCATGAACATCAAACCTTAAATAATTTGTAGGTACAATAAAGTTTCCATTTGAGTCTGGAGAAACTTCTACATGATCTTCTTTATTAAAATGCCATCCTTCATTTTGGACATCTTTAGTTACTTCTTCAAAAATATTATAAATAAAAGAAATCTCTGGATTTGTAAATTCAATTTGTGTAATAGGTGATTGACCAATGCTACCCAAGATAGAGTTTATTGCGGATAGTTCGGTATCGGTTGCTATTTGAGTAGTCATAGGTATATAAATAAAAAAAAAGGGAGTCGGATAAACCGACAAACCCTTTATAAAAAAAAATAATTAGAACTCGCCTTGAGATGTGTATGCAGCGTTAGAACTATTAGCAGGAGCAATTGTATTATTATTATCCTGAACAGTTAGTTCAACACAAGCAGCAGGGTTTAGGTAATCTGCACCCATAGCCATACGTCCAAGGATGATATCACCTTGGTACATAACTGAAACGTCACCGTTAGTAACTTGAACTTGAGGTCCAATAGCTTCAACAACACCAGCAGCTTCTCTTTGGAAGACTATACCAGCTGTTTTATCGAAAGAAGCAGCATTACCATATCCGTTGTTGATACCAGCAACACCAGAACCAGCATTTTCAATATCAGCTCCAACAAAGTCACCAGCTTTAGGTATTGTAGTAGTAGTACCATATTTACCAAGAATTGGAACGTTCATAGACTTGTAAATTTTAATACCAGCTACTTCAACGATTCCATTACCAGATTGTAATGCAGTACCTTGAACGTCACGGTTTACAAGACCATTTGAACCAATGTCTTTTATTAGTGCATAGTATTGTCTTGGTGAAATAACAGCAACTCTACCTTCTCCACTAACACCCTTTTCATCAAGAGCAGCAGCAGCATCGTAGAATGCAGTTACTAATTTACCAGCATCTAGAGCATCAGCGTCTGTACCAACACCAGAACTTGTACCAACTTGGACCTTTGTTCCGCCGGGTTCAACTTTACCAGTAGCAGATATTGGATGAGCTCTACGTGCTCCTTTTATAATTGCACGGAAGATTAGTCTGTCATATTTTTCAGCAAGAGCATATCCAATCTTCTTAGATATTTCTCCTCTTAATTCATAATGAGCAAGTGTCTCATCTAGGTCATACACGAATGCAGAACTGATAAGTAGGTCGTCCATTTGAATTGTTTTTTCAGCGACTGGAGGGTTGTTACTTCCTAGGATTGGTGTTCCGGGAGTATGATATTCCGCTGACATGCGTCCTGTATAAATGAACTGCATTGATTTGCCGTTCTTTAAGGTACGCTTAGTGACAAGATCCCTAGCAATTGTGTTGTGCTGGAATCCTTTAAATAGCTCGCCACTAAAGAGCTTTAGATAAGTACCATATTTAGTATCGTATGCTGTATTTAAAGCCAACGGAGTTGAGCTTGTATTATTAGCGCGACCTAAAGCGGTAACTAAAGTATTAGCCATTTTATTAGGTTAAATTTTAAGGTATAAACTATCGTCTTCACATGTGAAAAGTTGTGAGTCTTAATTGGACTCATTGAGATTTGTGGTCTTTTCCCACCGTCGACGGCATAAAGGTATCCTCCTCAGAGGGCTTTAGCCAAATTGAGTAGGGAGGACTTGAACCTCCCTGATCGCCTAACCGATTACTCTTGTGTAAGCAACGCCACGATATACGAAAGTAACTTTCATGTGTCATCTCCATATACCAAAGCCCCGTTCCATGCTTTGGATTCATGCGTCCCCGTAGGGATGAACGGACGTGGCTTGTTGTTATGCCAGTGTCTAGTGACACCAGCAATAATAAATAAATTTGTTATGAGTGTTAAAACTGTAGTGAATTTTTTAACCAATTTGTGGAGCTGTTAATGCAATGGGTGTTGTTTCACTCGAAGCTAAGTCAAGTGGGAAGTTGTGAGCGTTACGCTCGTGCATTACTTCAAATCCGAGGTTAGCTCTGTTAACTACATCTGCCCAAGTAGGGACTACCTTTCCATTACTATCAACTATTGATTGGTTAAAATTGAAACCATTAAGGTTGAAAGCCATAGTGCAGATTCCCATGGAGGTAAGCCATATGCCAACCACTGGGAAAGTAGCAAGAAAGAAATGTAAAGAACGAGAATTATTGAAAGAAGCATATTGAAAAATTAATCTCCCAAAGTACCCGTGTGCAGCGACAATATTATATGTCTCTTCATCTTGCCCAAACTTATAACCATAGTTCTGTGATACCTCCTCTGACGTTTCTGCAATAAGTGAGGAAGTAACCAAACTTCCATGCATAGCAGAGAAAAGAGATCCACCGAATACCCCAGCAACACCAGCCATATGGAATGGGTG
>FUFK010045084.1_pt1 | contig 27181 bp, 29 predicted proteins | sample 1021851 | NCBI WGS metagenome assembly FUFK01 (sample SAMEA51879418, study PRJEB19060) | metagenome
AATGATGTGATGGCCTACATCCCCCCCTTTCGCGTCCTGCAGGAAGGTGGCTACGAAGGCCAAAGCTCCATGGCCGTGTACGGTCTGCCCGCCGATCGCTGGAAGGAAAACGTGGAAGAACTTGTCACTCAAGCTGCCAATCAACTGGTGAAAGAAACCGGCAGCGAATGAGCGACTCCTCTGCCCCGCCAGTCCGCAACTGGAAACGCATTAGCCTGATCGCCTGCGCAATGCTGGGACTGTGCACATTTGCCTTCTGGCTTTGGCTTCCGACCAATGGCCTGCCGTCCGCCGGGAAATTTCTGCGCTGGAAATTTGACGATGTCCAACACGTCACTCCAGCTAAAGCCGCCGCCTTGTTGGCCGACGACACCGCCACCGTGATCTGGGATATCCGTCGCCCGGACGAATTCGCCGTCAGCCACCTGCCCGACGCCCGGCATGTGCCGCCGGATACTGCTGATGCCGCCTTGAAGCAGTTGCTGCCCGATGCCAACCAAACCATCCTCGTCTACTGCGCAGTCGGCTACCGCAGTGCCCAGATGGCCCGTCGCCTGCAGGCCCTTGGCCACACCAATGTCCACAATCTCGAAGGNGCNATCTTCGCCTGGGCTGAAGCCGATCTGCCACTCGAAGGNGGCNACACCGTTCATCCCTACAACGCNATGGGNCGTCGCATGTTGCAGGATGNTCTGGAGGCGGAGTAGATTCAGATCACAAAATCCACCACCACACGAGTGCCGGGCCAATGATCAAAGNGGGTAAATAATTCGCCAGAGGNACTTTTTGGATTTCCATGATCACTAGTACAATGGTCAACACCAGCATACCGCCAACGAGGTTAAAGATGGCGAGCATCATGGGTTCGTCGCGCATGAAAACGAGGTTGGAGGCCAGTAGCGTCACCGTGCCCTGATAGGCCAATAGCGGCACCGCGGAAAGCAGGACGCCCGCCCCAAAGCGTGGGGCGAAACACAGCGTGGCAATNCCGTCCATTACNGATTTCAAAATCAGAANGCTCGGCACATTGCCCAAACCATCCTCCACACAGCCTAGGATGGACATCGGCCCCACGGTAAAAAGCACCGTGCAGGTCACAAAACCGTCGCTGAATCGATTGTCCTCCTGCTCATCGTCTGAGTTCGCCAAGCGGCGCTTGGCTTCCTGCCCGAGTTGGTCGAGCCGTTCCTGCAGCTTGAGCTGCGTGCCAATCAGATTACCAAACGACACGGACAACAACCCAATCAGCCCAAGCAGGAGAAACATCCAGAAACTGGCCGACTCCTTCCAGCCGCCATACAGCCCCTGCGCCATCATGTAGCTGCCTGCAACCACCGTGAGGCCGGCGAGATAACGCCGAATACGCCGTTGGGTTTCGTCAGGTAATTGCCGGCTTAGGTGCAGCCCTGCAAGACCGCCGATGAGGATACAAATGACGTTGAAAAAAGTGCCGAGCGGCAACCACTCTATCTGAAAGAGCTGTTGCCAGTCAGTCATGCGCGCAGGGCCTCGGCCACCGCCTGCCCCAACGCTTCCGGCTCTCGCAAGGCACCGGATTGCTCGGTGCGTTGCACTGTGTCATTGAGAAACGATACGGCCTGCATGCGAATCGTCGTGCCCTCAATCACCGCGTGCGCGCCCACCGGCGATTGGCAACCGCCGCCCATGCCGCGCAGAAACGCCCGCTCGGCGGTCACGGCCGCGAAAGTGTTGAAATGATTCAGGCGCTCAGTGATCTTGGCAATGCGGCCGTCATCCTCGCGAATTTCCAGACCGATCGCCGCCTGTCCAACACACGGCAACATCAGGTCCGTATCCAGTGCCACGGCACGAATGCCATCGGGCACGGCGTCGCCTTCCAGCGTGCCATCGGCGTTGATGGANAAATGCAANCGGTTCAAGCCGGCCGCAGCCAAGATGGTCCCAGCCAATTCATCGTTCTCCGCCAGCTTCTCCAATCGCGTGGGCACATTGCCGCGAATTTCCTCCAGCTGCAGATCCGGCCGCGCGGCGNCCAACTGCGCCTGCCGCCGCGTGCTGCTGGTCGCCACCCGCGCGCCCTCGGCCAATTGTGGAATCGGCCCGGTATGGCCGGCATTGGTTTTGTAAATCAACACATCACGCACATCCTCGCGCTTGGTGGTGGCGCCCAGCGTCAGGCCCGCGGGTAGTTCGGTGGGCAAATCCTTCAGGCTATGCACGGCGATGTCGGCTTTCTGCCGCACGAGCGCCACTTCCAGTTCCTTGGTGAACAATCCCTTGGGTAACGACTGCCCAGCCTGCGCCAGAGACGCGGTTTGCAGTTTGTCGCCGGTGGTCTTGAAAATTTGAATCTCAAACGCCAACCGCGGAAAGGCCGCACGGCATTGGTCGAAAATGAAATTTGCCTGAGCCAATGCCAAAGCGCTGCCCCGGGTGGCAATAATGATGGGCGATTCGGGCATTAGCTTTGAGCGGCCGACGCCTCGCCGGCCGATGGGAGTGGGGGATTCTTACGACAAGGTGCAGGCGGTGCGTTGAGGGACTCAACCAACTCGCGCATCTTGGCGTCCACGATCGACTCGCACTTGGCGATCTCCTCCTGCCGAAGGCGCAGGTAATCGTCGGCAATCGCCTGCAGATCATCGATATTGTAGAGGTACACGTCCTCCATGAAATTAACCTCCGGCTCGATGTCGCGCGGCACGGCGATATCCACCAGCAACAACGGCCGATGCCGGCGGCCAGGAACTGATGCGCCACTACGGGCGCCTGTCGTCCATCGAAAGCAAAGGCCGCATCGGCGACCTGGTCACCAATGCCGACCTTGCTGCCGAACGCATCGTCTTGGAGCTGCTGGCGGAGCAAACCCCTGAGATTGCCGTGCTGGCGGAGGAAAGCGGGGCAGCCGGTCAGCAGGACGGCCTGAGGTGGTGTGTTGACCCCCTCGATGGGACCACCAACTTCGCCCACGGCTATCCCTTCTTTGCCACCTCGATCGGGCTCACCNTNGGCCAGCAGCCNNTNCTCGGNGCCATCGCTGTGCCCTTTCTNAANGAGATGTACTGGGGGGCACCGGGGNTCGGAGCGTTCTGCAACGACAGACCACTGCAGGTGAGCAGTTGTGATCGGCTCGAAGACTCCCTACTGGTCACCGGGTTCGCCTACGACCGGCACACCCGACTCGACAACAACTACGCCGAGTTCTGCTGGTTCACCCATCGCACCCACGGCGTGCGCCGGGGCGGTGCTGCAGCGGTGGACCTGGCCTTTGTGGCCGCTGGCCGCCAGGACGGCTATTGGGAACGGGGCCTGTCTCCCTGGGATCTGGCCGCTGGCGTGGCGTTGGTGGATCTGGCCGGTGGAACCGTCACCGGCTATGGCAATCGACCCTTCGACCTCTCCAGTGGCCGGGTCGTTGCCGCTGGCGCCAGCCTGCATGCGGCGATCACCGAGGGGCTGTCTCAGGTGCAACCACTGCCTGGAGCCGCCTTCGGAGCGCCCGAGGTCACGGCCATGGGATCCTGAGGCGTGGCCGAGAGGACGTGAGATGGCGCTGCAACCTGCAGCTGGCGCAAAGGATCTGAATCCACGTCAGGTGGAGACCAACCGACAGCTGACGGAACGTCTGGCGTCGGTCTACCGCCTCTGGGGCTACGACGAGGTCTCGCCACCCCGGGTGGAACGCCTGGCCACCCTGATGGCCGGCGGTGCCATCGACAGCTCAGACATTGTTCGTCTGGTGGCTGATGACCCCCTCGGGCTGCGCCCGGAGATGACGGCATCCATCGCCAGAGCCGCCTGCACCCGATTTGCAGATCGCCAGAGACCGCTGCGGCTCTGGGCCTCTGGCACGGTGTTTCGCACCCGTTCCGCCGANGAGGGNGGNCAGTGCATTGAGGAAAACCTTCAGAGCGGCGTTGAACTGTTCGGCGTCAGNGGCAGCGAAGCGGAGATGGAGCTGCTCAGCCTGCTGATGGCCTCCGTTCAGACCCTGGGGCTGCAGGCCAGCCAGAAACCAAGGCTGTTGCTGGGGCACACCGCTCTGATGGATCTGGTGCTCCGTCCGTTCAGCGGTGCGTTGCGTGATCAGATCCGCACGGCATTGATCGATTTCGACCGGTTGGCCATCGAGGGCTTCGATCTGGCCGACGCTGAGAAGACCAGGCTGCTCTCCTTGTTGGACTGCCGTGGCACCCCCGACCAGGTGCTGACGCAGCTCGGCAGTCTCTGCGGGGAACAGCCGGTCTTCGATGAGCTGCGGCGCCTCTGTGCCCATCTCGCCTCGGCAGCTCAGGCTCAGGCGGTGACGATCCAGCTGGATCCAACCTTTCAACCCCATTTCGAGCTCTACACCGGCCTGGTGTTCCAGCTGGTCTGTGATGGCCGCAGTTCACCGGTGGTGATTGCCCGCGGCGGCCGCTACGACGATCTGGTGCGCCGTTGCGGCGCAACGGATGANCGGGCCTTTGGCGCAGGGTTCAGCCTCGCGATCGATCCGATCCGCGAACTGATTTCAGACCTGGATGCTGCCGAACANCAGCAGTCCGATGTTCTCGTTGCTTTTTCAACGGCCTCGAATCTGGAATCCGCCATGGAGCGTCAGCGCAGCTGGCACGAGCAGGGACGCACTGCCGTGATGGCCCTTGAACCCNTGGCGTCCAAGCAGGAGGCTGAGCAGCAGGCGAAGGCCCAGGGTGGTCTGCAGCTGGATTGGGTCGATCCTTAGGATCCCGCTGTGAAGCAGGACCTCCATGGCTCATTCCATCGTCACTGACGTTTGCGAGGGGATCGCTGATTGTGTTGATGCCTGCCCTGTGGCCTGTATCGACCAAGGCAAAGGAAAGAACAAGAAGGGCACTGACTTCTACTGGATCAATTTCGACACCTGCATCGATTGCGGTATCTGCCTGCAGGTGTGTCCCGTTGAGGGGGCCATCGTNGCTGAAGAGCGCCCCGACCTGCAGAAGACGCCCTGAGCTGGNCCAAGGGACGTAGGTACNAAGGTACGGGGAACCCCCTGAAACAGCCGTTGAGCCCGGGTAAAACCTGTCTCTAGTGTCTGGTTTTTCACAGCAAAGGAATGGCGGTGCTGGAGGAACAGGGTCAGATTCAGATCCACACCGAAAACATTTTCCCGATCATCAAGAAGGCCGTTTATTCCGGCCATGAGGTGTTTCTGCGGGAGCTGGTGAGCAATGGCGTCGACGCCATCAGCAAGCGCCGCATGGCGGCGATGGCCGGTGATTGCAGCGAAGGGGATGACGGTGCCATCCGAATCAGTGTGGATCGCGAAGCCAAAACGCTCACCATCAGCGACAACGGCATCGGCATGACCGCCGATGAGGTGAAGCGCTACATCAACCAGGTGGCCTTCTCCAGCGCCGAGGATTTCCTGGAGAAGTACAAGCAGGAAAACGACGCCATCATTGGCCACTTCGGCCTGGGCTTCTATTCCAGCTTCATGGTGGCCGAGCGGGTTGAGCTGCTGACCCGTTCAGCCCGGCCCGAGGCTGAGGCCGTGCGCTGGAGCTGTGATGGCTCCCCGAACTTCAGCCTCACTGCCGCCGAGAAAGACCAGCCCGGCACGGACGTGATCCTTCATCTGATGGAGGACGAGCTCGAATATCTCGAACCGGCTCGGATCCGCACCCTGATCAACACCTACTGCGACTTCATGGCAGTACCGGTGCAGCTGGAAGGGGAAACCATCAACAAGATGGATGCCCCCTGGCGCAAAAGCGCCAGAGATCTGAGTGATCAGGACTACATCGACCTGTACCACTACCTCTATCCCTTCCAGGGCGATCCCCTGCTCTGGGTTCACCTCAACACCGACTATCCCTACAACCTCCAGGGCATTCTTTTCTTCCCCAAGCAGACCGGACGTGCCGACTGGGAGAAGGGGGAAATCAAGCTGTACTGCAACCAGGTGTTCGTCAGCGATTCGATCAAGGAGGTCGTTCCGCGCTACCTGTTGCCCCTGCGGGGAGTGATCGATTCACCCGATATCCCCCTGAACGTGAGCCGCAGTGCTCTGCAAACCGACCGACGCGTTCGCTCCATCGGCAACTTCGTCGCCAAGAAAGTGTCCGACCGGCTGCGGAACCTGAAAAAGGAGGATCCCAAGGGTTACGCCGAAGCCTGGGATGCCCTGGCACCCTTCGTGAAGATCGGCGCCATGGAGGACGAGAAGTTCGCCGAACAGGTGTCTGAACTGATCCTGTTCGCCACCACTGCTGCAGCAGGGGAAGGGGACGACGCTGACCCGATCGCCTGCGATGGCCGTGCCTTCACCACCCTGGAGGGGTACCGCAGCCGACTGGCCGCGGATCAGAACAAGCGTGTGCTCTACAGCACCGATGACGTTGCCCAGGCCGGTGCGCTCAACCTCTGGACCTCCCAGGGCGCGGAAGTGCTGAAGCTGGAGACGGTGATCGACACCCAGTTCATCCCCTGGCTGGAACATCGCCATGAGGAACTCACCTTCCAGCGCGTCGACTCGGAACTGGACGAAAGCCTGAAGGACAACGATGCCGAACTCACCGATCAGGACGGCACCACCGAGTCAGACCGACTGCGTGATCTGATCAAAGCGGCCCTGGCCAACGACAAGGTGACCGTTCAGGTGCAGGCCCTGAAAGCCGAGGGGGCACCGCCGGCCATGATTCTTCTGCCGGAACAGATGCGCCGGCTGAACGACATGGGCGCCTTGATGGAACAACGCCTGCCGGGCCTTCCCGAGCATCACGTGCTGCTGGTGAACCGTCGCCACCCCCTTGTGGAGGGGATGCTGAAGTTGCGTGCCGGTGGCGTGCTGGTGGGAGCGGCGGAAACATCGCCGACCGCAAGCCTGGCCGAGGATGTGGCCCGCCATCTGTATGACATGGCGCGCCTGGGCGTCGGGGGTCTGGAGCCCAATGAGCTGGCCGGTTTCCAGACCCGCAGCGCTGAATTGATGGGTGCCTTGATGCAGAGAGGACTTTGACCTGAAGACCTTTTGCTAAATTGGTTGTTTGGAACTGGTTTTTCAGCTCCAAACAACCTCTCAGTAGAAGGACATCGTCATGTCACGGGTGTGTCAGCTCACCGGTACTCGCGCCAACAACGGCATGGCCGTGAGCCATTCCCACATCCGCACCAAGAAGCTGCAGCAGGCCAACCTGCAGCAGCGTCGCCTCTGGTGGGCGGAAGGCAACCGCTGGGTGAAGCTGCGTGTCACCACCCGCGCCCTCAAAACCATCCAGAAGAAAGGCCTGGGCGCCTACGCCAAGTCTCTGGGCATTAACCTGGCCAAGATCTGAGATCTTGAACGGGTGAATCGGCGGGAATTACTAGTCAAGTCCGGCCTTTTCCTTGCAGCTCTGACGCTCACACCCTCGCGGGCTTCGGCCCTCGGGGGTGTTGTTTTGGAAACGGGTACAACCGTGCCTGATTTCGATCTGCCCGGATCCAGTCAGTCCGAACCCGATCGGAAGCAATGGAGCAGCCGTGATCTGCGCGGCCGCTGGCTCGCGGTTTACTTCTATCCAAGGGATTTCACCGGCGGATGCACGATCGAAGCCCGGGGCTTCGAAAGCCTTCACAACGACTTCCTTCAGGCCGGAGCAGAGGTGATCGGCATCAGCGCCGACAGCGTTGACGACCATGAATCCTTCTGTGAGAGCGAAGGATTGAGCTTCCCCCTGCTGTCCGATCCCGACGGGACCGTGAGCAAGGCCTACGGGTCGTGGATGGCGCCGTACTCGCTGCGCCACACCTTTCTGATCGATCCGGACGGGGTCTTGCGTGAACGCTGGGTGGCGGTTCGACCCAACGGTCACGCCCGCGAGGTGCTGGATTCGTTGGTGTCTTTTCAGACCAAAGCCGCCGTTTGACAAAAGAGGGCTTTTGCTGAATGGTGGACCGAACGAAGCGTTGTTCGAATAAATGGGTGCGGGTCAGAGTTCATTTGTAATCCTCTATCACCGCACGCCGTTCGACGAATCAAAAGACAAGAACGGGAAAAGAATATGGGTCGATCAGAAAAGCCCTAACGGAATTATTCCAACCCTTCGCAACCTCTTCCGTAGCTGCGAAAAAGGCACTTGGATTGCCTGGAGACGGGTCGACGATCAGTCGAATGAAGGCACAGAACGGTTTGAGATGGATAATCCTTCGCCGTTTACTCTGTGCCGAATCCCCCTGGAAGATGAACAGATCTCCAGTTTTTATCACATCACATCCAAAGAATGCTTCTGGCCAATACTTCATACATTTCCAACCTATTTCAATGTCAACAACGCGAACTGGAAGATCTTTGAAGAGGTCAACAAACGTTTCGCCAGGGCGGCATGCGCTGAAGCCGCCGAGGGTGCAACGGTGTGGGTGCATGACTACAACCTTTGGCTGGCTCCCGGTTACATCCGAGCCGAACGTCCAGACCTGAAGATTGCCTTTTTCCATCACACTCCTTTCCCGGGGAATGATGTTTTCGCCATCCTTCCCTGGCGTGAGCAGATCCTGGAAAGTTTGCTCTGTTGTGATGTCGTCGGCTTCCATATTCCCCGCTACACCGAAAACTTTGCCCGCGCCGCCACAACCCTGGTGGGCGCCAAACGAGGCCCCAAAGTGCCGGTGGACAAGAAATTCATTGAGGTCGGAACCGCCCTTTCGGAAGGCACGGTCACCAGTCACCTCGAGCACAACGGTCGCACCATTCAGCTGCTCAGCTCTCCGGTGGGCACCTCACCGGATCTGATTCAGGAATTGTGCTGGAGCCCGTCGGTTGAAAGCCATGGCGAATTGATCGTTCAAGACACCAAAAAAGGCCGAAAACTGATCCTCTCTGCCAGTCGGGTGGATTACACCAAGGGCAACGAAGAGTTGCTGCTGGCGTTTGAACGGCTGTTGGAACGACGCAAGGATCTGCACGGCCAGGTGGTGCTGATGCTGGCCTGTGTGGCCGCTGCCAGTGGAATGAAGATCTACGAAGACACCCAACGCTCAATCGAGGAGATGGCCGGACGCATCAACGGCCGCTTCAGCCAGATCGATTGGGTGCCCATCCGCTTTTCCACCCGCCGGATCCCCTACGACGAAATGATCGCCTGGTTCTGCCATGCCGATGTCTGCTGGATCACTCCGCTGCGGGATGGCCTGAATCTGGTGGCCAAGGAGTACGCCGCTGCTCGACGCAACCGTGGCGGCGTTCTTGTGCTCTCGGAATTCACCGGAGCCTCGGTTGTGCTGGATGGCGCCGTGCTCACCAATCCCTATTCCAATCGCCGCATGGATGAGGCCATCGAATCGGCACTGGAAATGGATGAAGACGAGCAGCGCGACCGCATGAGCCGCATGACCGATGCCGTGGAGAACTACACGGTGAGCGACTGGGCCGAGGAGCAGATGTCTGGCCTGTCGCCCTCCACCCCGCAATGAAACTGCGCCGCTGGCTCGTGGGCGGTGCCTTGGCGCTGGTGATGGCCCTGGGTGTTCTGGTTGGATCAGCCTCCTCGCGCGCGGAGGAGGTGAGCATCCTCATGCCCTCCTCCTTCACCGATGCCAGTGCCGATCTGGTGAAAGCCTTCAACCGCGAGCATCGCGGCCGGATTCATCTCANNTTGATTCGCGGTCCGTTGAACACGGAATCGATTTCAGACCTGGCGATCAGCAGTCTTCTGCTCGGTGATGCGCCGTTCGACGCGCTGTTGATGGATGTCACCTGGTTGCCGAAATATGCCGCCGCCGGCTGGCTGGAAGCCCTGGATCCCTGGTTTGGTCAGGGCGACCAGGAGCAGCTGGTGCAAGGTGCACGGCTGGGCAATGACTACGACGGCCATCTCTACCGCTGGCCGCTGGTGGCCGATGTGGGACTGCTCTACTGGCGCACGGATCTGATGGAACAGCCACCAGCAACGCCCGATGCGCTGGTGGAGGTTGCCGGACGCCTNGTTGAAAGCCAGGCCGTTGCCAACGGTTTTGTCTGGCAGGGGCGTCAGTACGAAGGATTGAGCTGCGACTTCCTTGAAGTGCTGCAGGGCTTCGGCGGTGACTGGATGGACACCACCACCAACGCCATGGAGCTCGATACGCCTGAGGCAACGGCGGCAGCAGCCTGGTTGAACGGTCTGATCAGCGAAGGCGTCAGCCCCTACGCCGTGACCAATTACGCCGAGGCGGAGTCGCTTCAGGCCTTCAAGGCCGGTGATGCCGCTCTGATGCGCAACTGGCCCTACGCCTGGGCTGAACTCCAAAAGGACGACAGCGCGGTGAAGGGCAACGTCGGCATCAGCCTGATGGTGGCCCAACCGGGTGAACGCCCCGGAGCCACCCTCGGCAGCTGGGGGCTGAGCCTGATGCGCCAATCGCAGCACAAGGAAGCAGCGGTGGAAGCGATTCGCTACCTCACCAGCGAAGACGCCCAGCGGCAGCGTTTTCTCAACAACGGCTACACCCCCATCCAGGCGGATCTGTTCAACGACCCGGAGATGCTGAAGGCCTCTCCCGTGCTGCCGGATCTGCTGGTGGCCTTGAACCATGCGGTGGTTCGTCCGCCTACCCCGCTGTATGCCCAGCTGAGCGATGTGGTGCAGCGGGAACTCAACGGCTTGTTCACCGCTGGCGGATCCGCCGACGAGGCCATGGCCACCAGTCAGCAGCGGAGCCAGACTCTGCTGCGCGCTGCTGGAGCCACGCCATGACGATGCTCCTGGCTGCACCTGCGCTGCTGTTGATCGCGGTGGTGTTCGGCTGGCCGATGCTTCGCTACGCCTGGCTGAGCTTCCACGCTGATTCCGTGCTTACGGGCCTTGAACCGGTGGCCAACGGCGGGGCCAACTGGTTGCGACTGGCGGCTGATCAGCGCTTCTGGCTGGATGCCGGACAAACCGCGCGATTCGCCCTGATCTCGGTGGGTTTGGAGTTGCTGTTGGCCCTGGCCATTGCACTGCTGCTGCATCAACGCTGGCGCGGCAGGGGGGCCGTTCGCGCCCTGACCCTGCTGCCCTGGGCCCTGCCCACAACGATGATGGCCCTGGGCTGGCGCTGGATCTTCAACACCCCCTACGGCCCGATCGAGGTGCTGGCACGAAGCCTTGGCCTCAACTCCCTGGATCTGCTGTCCACCCCATCGATCACCTGGCTGGTGACCGTGTTTGCGGATGTCTGGAAAACAACGCCCTTCATCACGCTGATTCTTCTGGCGGGACTCCAGAGCATTCCCGACGACCTCTACAGCGCCTTTCGCCTGGAAGGGGGAACGCCGCTTCAGGCGCTTCGCAGGGTCACCCTGCCGCTGCTGCTCCCCTACATCCTGCTGAGCCTTCTGTTCCGTCTGGCCCAGGCTTTCGGGGTGTTCGATCTGGTTCAGGTGCTCACCGGTGGCGGTCCCGCCGGCAGCACCGAAAGCATCGCCCTCTATGCCTACCTCAACGGAATGCGCTTCCTCGATTTCGGCTACAGCGCCACGGTGATGCTCGCGGGCTTCCTGTTGCTGACCGCGCTGATTCTTGCGGGCACGTTGCTGCTGAGGAGCTTCGGTCTGTTGAGGNCCCTCGACCGATGACCCATGAATCACTGACCCATGGANCGATGACACGTGGATCGATGANANNTGGNNTGATGACACGACGTTCCCTCTGGATTGCTCTGCTGCTGATCTGGTCCCTCGCTCCGATGCTGTGGCAGCTGCTGAGTTCCTTCACCACCGCAGATGCTCTGGTCAATGAGCAACTGAGCTTCTGGAGCCGTTGGACGCTCAACAACTACCGGGATCTGCTCAGCACCGATCCACCCTTCTGGCGTTACCTGCTCAACAGCAGCTTGGTGGCTTCCCTCACCACACTGCTCACCTTGATGCTGGCCATCCCCGCCGCCTACGGACTGGCAAAGCTGCCTCAGCGGTTGAAAGGAATCCTCCGCACTGCCGTGGTGGGCGCCGCTCTGTTCCCTTATGTGCTGCTGTTTCTGGCGCTGCTCGAACTGGCCCGCACCTTTTCCCTCGGCAACAACCTGATCGCCATCGCCATTCCCTACAGCGCTTTGTCGATGCCTCTGGCCCTGCTGCTGCTCACCGCGGCCTTCGAAGCCCTGCCCAACGACCTCGAAGACGCAGCAAAGCTGGAGGGGCTGTCGTTGTGGCAGCGGCTGCGCTGGGTGCTGCTCCCCTTGATTGCACCGGCCTCCGCCAGCACGGCAATCCTGGTGTTCCTGTTCGCCTGGAACGAATATCCCGTGGCGCTCACCTGGCTGAGCCGCAGCGATCTGCTCACATTGCCGGTGGCGATGGCCCGAATTGCGGGATCATCCACCTATTCCGTCCCCTACGGCACCTACGCGGCAGCCACCGTGCTCGGTGCCATTCCTCTTCTGGTGCTGGTGCTGGTGTTTCAGCGCCAGATCGTCAGTGGACTCACCAACGGAGCCATCAAGGGATGACACTGCAACTTCGGGCCATCAACAAGCGCTTCGGCGAGCGACAGGTTCTCCACCAGCTCGACCTCGATGTGGCCAACGGCGAATGCGTCGCTCTGCTTGGGGCCAGCGGCTGTGGGAAAAGCACGGCCNTGCGTCTGATCGCCGGGCTCGATCACCCCGATCAAGGGTCGATTCGCATCAATGGTGCGGAGATGGTCGACGTGCCCGCTGAACGTCGCCGGGTGGGGATGGTGTTTCAAAGCTATGCCCTGTTCCCGCATCTGAACGTGTGGGACAACCTCGAACTGGGGCTGCGCATGCGGGGCGGCAGCGCCGCCACCCGCGATGAACGGATCCGCGGCGTCCTGGAGGTGTTGCAGCTCAGCGGGCAAGCCCGGCAACGGCCCTCACAACTGTCCGGCGGCCAGCGCCAGCGCGTCGCCCTGGCCCGAGCCCTGTTGCGGGACCCCCTCGTTTATCTGCTCGATGAGCCGATGAGCAATCTGGATGCCCAGTTGCGTGAGGACCTGCGGCCTCAATTGCGCCGCCTGATGATCGGCGGTGAGCAGCCTGTGGTTTACGTCACCCATGACCAGCAGGAGGCGATGGCGCTGGCGGATCGCATCGCTGTGATGCGCGAGGGAAGGATTGAACAGATCGGAACACCCCGCGAGCTGTACCTGCAACCGGCCAGCACCTACGTCGCCCAGTTCATCGGCCGCCCGCAGATGAATCTGCTGCCAGCCAGAGANGGAGTGATCACCGGCATCCGACCGGACGATCTAAGGCTCGATCCCGCGGGCTCACCCTGCACGATCCTCAGCCGTGAATGGTTCGGAGCCAACCAGATGCTGCTGGTGCGCTGCGATCGCGGCGACCTGCGGCTGGTCTGCCCCGGAGAAACAGCGATCGAGGCTGAGCCACGCATCAGTTGGCCCAGCGCTTGTGAGCATCGCTTCGATGCCGTCAGCGGCCGTCGTCTGCCGTCAAATCGGCTGCCATCCGATTGAGAAGCTCGCTGTGCGCTGACGCCTGGCGGCGCAGGGCTTCGGTCTGATCAGGATCGGCTGGACGGTCCACNTCGGNCCGCCAAAGNGTCAGCAGATCATCCACAGAGGGAAGCGAGCGCAAGGGGATGCAGGGCACCGTGGCCATGGCCGCTGCAGCCTCCACCTTCGGGTCGTAGCTGAGGGCAGCCATGGGGCTGTTGGCCAGTCGGGCCAGGATCAGGGCATGCAACCGCATCGGCAGCACCAGACGCGCCCGCTGCACCAGATCGGACACAGCCTCCAGGGACTGGGGCACCAGGGTTGAGCTGCGTGCTTTCAATCGCGCCGGCAGCAGACCTTGATCACTCAGGTGCTGCAACAGGGGTGCGTCCTGATGGTGATGGAAGGCCAGCCAGATCACCGGCGCATCCAAGTCGGCACTGAGCCGATCCAGGGCTTCGGTTAAGCAACGCCAGCCNGCGGAATCCAGCAAAGGTGTNGGACGCCANCTGAGCACGATGGCGTCGCCACCAAGCCAAGGGCGCGCNGGCATCTGCCAGACCGGATCGGCGGCCAGCACCATCGGCAGCTTGGGGGCCCAACGCTGGGCCCAATCAAAGGAGCGCTGATCCCTCCAACTCGCTGCCTTGCAGAGGGGCAACACCGTGCGAACCAACAGGCGACTGGTCCGACGCCGCAAGGGTCCAAGGCCCTGCCCCCAGAGAACCACCTCGGCGCCACCGAGGCGGGCAACCGTCATCAGCAGCAGGTAATAAACGAGGCTGCTGAAGCTGGTGCTGTCCTGCAGCAGGCTCCCGCCACCAAGCACCAGAACATCAGCTCTCAGGGCCGCACGAAGACAGCGCCGCAGGGAACNGCGGTTCACCNTCTGCGCCGACGGAGCCAAGGCCAGAACGGGNGCTGGATCGCGGGCTGTGATCAGCAGCTGCTGCGGCTNGGGAAGGGACGACACCAGCACCTGAAGCAGGGCATCGTCGCCGAGGTTGTGCTCTCCGTAGTAGCCGCAAAGCAGCAATACAGGCGCAGTGGGGCGGACCACGGGCAGCAGCCTGTTCACTCCGGGCATTATCAACCGATTCCTAGGATTCAGGGCATGCACGCGTTGTCGCTCGGAACCTGGTGGATCCATGTCGCCTCCGTGGTGGAGTGGTGCGTGGCGATCGTGTTGATGCATCGGCGTGGGCTGCAGGGCCTGGCCTGGGCCATGCTTCCGGCCCTCGTCAGTGCCATGGCTGCCTGCACCTGGCATCTGTTTGACAACAGCGAAGCGCTGCGGGGGCTGGTCACCCTTCAGGCCCTGTTCACCGTGATCGGCAACTGCACCCTGGCCTTGGCGGCCTGGCAGCTCCAACGTCGCCGGCAGGTGGACGGAGNCAGTGCTCCATGAACTTCGATCCCGCACCGCTGTTCGCCGCCTCGCTGATCCCCTATCTCCTGTTTCTGCACTGGCTGCGGAAAAGTGAGGCGCTTCCGCTGATGGCGGAGCGGGGCTTTCAGCTCACCCTGCTGTTTGTGGCCGTCACGATTGGTGCTGCCATTGCCGCCCTGCGCTGCTGCTCAGCGGAACTGGTGGAGATTGACTGGTTGCACGGTGGGGCAGAAGCCTTTCTCACCCTCAGCAACACGGTTTTGGTGATCGGTTTGTTGTACCCAACCCCCAAAAAAGGGTGAACAACTCTTAAGAGAGGCAGGCAAGGCGTCGCTAGCGCCGGAAGATGAGGTGTCGCTCATTGGCTCGAATGCTGACCCACCTTTTCGCGATCGCTCCCGCCTCCGTGTCCTGGTCTCCCAAGGTCGCCCTGGTGATGATCCTCTGCAATGTGGTTGCCATCATGGTCGGCAAGGCCACGATCAAGCACCCCAACGTTGGCGCCGCACTCCCCAACGCTTCCTTCTTCGGCGGCATGGGTCATGCAGCCCTGCTCGGCACCACCAGCCTCGGCCACATCATTGGCATTGGCGCCATCCAGGGTCTGGCCGCCCGCGGCGTGCTCTGAAGCACATCTCTTGAGGGAGGAGCCAGTCTCCTCCCTGAAACAACCCTTGGCTCAGAGCAGATACGGCAGCAGACGCAGGCCGTAACGCTCGAAGTTGTAGTTGAACAACAGCTCTGAGAGAGCGGGGGCTTCTGCGGTCGCAGACAGCCCATGGATCAAACGTTCCAGACGTCGGTCCGCCCTTGGATTGTCGAGGCCCCACCAGGTGCGCCGCGCCAGCCGGCCCGACACCAACCAACGCCAACTCCGTTGGGCCTTGAGTTGCTCTTGGTAGCGAAGGGCNATGGCCGTGGAGTCCCCAGACATCCCTTCAGCGATCAGCAGTTCGGCCAGTTGATCCGCGCTGTCCATCGCATGGCGGATCCCTTCTCCCCCAAGCAGATTGGCGGAACTGGCCGCATCCCCCACCGCCAGCAGGGCACCAGCCACCAAAGGTTCGGAGCGGGCGATGCTGCTNGACACCGGCCCGCCATGGCGATCCAGCACCGGGCAGGCGCTCAAGCCGCAGCGTTGAATCAAGCGCTGAAGGGGTCCAGCCAGGCTGCCGGGACTCGGACGATCCTCCGGTGGAAGGTGACAGACCCCCACCTTCAGCCGTTGCCCCTGCATGGGAAAGATCCAGCCGTATCCATGGGGGATCCAGGCGGTGCCCAGAAAGAAACTGATCCGATCCCGCCAGGCAGCCGCCTGACGGTCATCGGTCTGCAGCAACCACTCAACGCCGATGCCCTGCAGCAGAGGATCCTCGGGATTGGGGCTGAGGCCGGCCTGCTGCAGCAGATCTCGGCGTGCACCGGTGGCATCAATCAGCCAGCGCGCTGAGCGCAATGACGAACGCCCATCACGTGTTTGCAACCGCACGCTGGCTTGATCGGCCGTGAGCGTGCTCAGCGCGGCCCGGCAGCCCTGGATCAACTCGACCCCATGGCGGCGCGCTTCCTCCCAGAGCCAGGACCGAAGCCGGCCGAAGTCGAGCACCACCCCCAGATCGCCGGACGACCACCACTGATGAACCAGACCCGAGGGATCGTGCAGCTGCCAGCCCTGCCAGGTGGCGGCAATGGCGTCATCCGGNAGACCCAAGCGACGAACAGCCTCCAGAGGCAGGGCGCCACTGGAATAGGCATGGCGATGGGGATCAGCCAGGCGATCCACCAGGGTCACCTCAGCACCCGCCCGCGCCAGTTGAATCGCCAGACGGGCACCGGACGGTCCCGCGCCAACGATCAGAACGGACACCGAGCCCTCAGCTTCAGGCCTGGAGGGCCTTGATCGAAGCGGTGGCTGGCAGATCACCAGAGGTGTTGCTGAAGCGCTCAAGGATGCGTTCAGCCATCTGCGCAGGAGTCAGGCCAAGAGCTTCCTTGCTCTGCTGCGGCGTGGCGTGATCAACCAGCTGGTCGGGGATGCCGATGCGCAACATCGACACGTTGATGTCCTGATCGATCAACGACTCCAGAACCGCTGCGCCAAAACCACCGGGCAGGGCTCCCTCTTCCATGGTGACCACGCGGGGGATGCGACGTGCCAAGGGATGGATCAGCGCCTGATCCAGGGGCCTCAGGAAGCGGGCGTTGATCACGGTGGTGGAGAGACCGGCTTCCTCCAGAAGCGTTGCTGTGGCGAGGGCCGGAGCCACCATCGAGCCGTAGGCCACGATCATCAGATCGTCGCCTTCCCGCAGCAGTTCACCGCGGCCGATCGGCAGCGATTCCCAACCCTCTTCCATCAAGGGCACGCCTTCCCCGGAGCCCCGCGGAATCCGCAGCGCCGTGGGCCCGTCGTGCTGCAGGCAGGTCACCAGCATGCGCTGCAGCTCAGCCTCATCCTTCGGTGCCATCACCGTGAAGTTGGGAATGGCCCGCATGTAGCTGATGTCGTACTGACCCTGGTGGGTCGGCCCGTCGGCACCAACGATGCCGGCACGATCGAGCACGAAGGTGACCGGCAGCTTCTGGATGCCCACGTCGTGGATCAACTGGTCGTAGGCGCGCTGAAGGAAGGTGCTGTAGATGGCAACGACAGGACGCAANCCCTCGCAGGCCATGCCTGCCGCCAGGGTGACGGCATGTTGCTCAGCGATGCCCACGTCCACGTACTGGTCCGGAACGGCCTTCTGAAGCAGATCGAGACCGGTACCAGTGGCCATGGCCGCAGTGATGCCGATCACCCGACTGTTCTGCTCACAGAGCTTGACCAGGGTCTGCCCAAACACCTTGCTGTAGCTGGGGGGCTTGGGTTTGGACGACGGAATCGCCTTGCCGGTGCCGAGATCAAAAGCTGATTGGGCGTGGTAGCCCACCTGATCGGCCTCGGCGTAGGGATAGCCCTTGCCCTTTTTGGTGACCACATGCACCAGCACAGGGCCACCCTCACGGTGAGCNGCCTGGAAGGTGCGCACCATTTCACCGATGTCGTGGCCGTCGATCGGCCCCATGTAGGTGAAGCCAAGTTCCTCGAACACGGCACCCACCTTGGGAACCGCGAGGCGACGCATGCTGCCCTTGAGGCGGTTGAGTTCCGCAGGAATCTCACCACCCATGAAGGGCAGATGCCGAACGCTTTCCTCAACACTCCCTGAGAGGAACTGCATCGGTGGGCTGAGCCGCGCACGGTTCAGCACGTTCGAGAGCGCACCAACCGGCGGAGAGATCGACATGTCGTTGTCGTTCAGCACCACCAGGAGCGGTGTGTTGGGAAGGTGTCCGGCGTGGTTGATGGCCTCCAGAGCCATGCCGCCTGTCAGGGCTCCATCACCGATGACGGCAACGCATTTGAACGACTCGCCCCGGTTGTCCCGCGCCATGGCCATGCCCAGCGCCGCTGAGATGGAGGTGCTGGCATGACCCGCTCCGAAGTGGTCGAAATCGCTCTCTGTGCGCTTGAGGTAACCCGCCACCCCGTGCTGCTGGCGCAGGGAGTCGAAATCGTTGAACCGGCCGGTGATCAATTTGTGGGGGTAGGCCTGATGGCCCACATCCCAGATCACACGGTCATGGTCGAGATCCAGCGTCTGGTACAGCGCCAGGGTCAGCTCCACAACCCCCAGGCCAGGCCCCAGGTGGCCACCGCTGGTGGACACCACCTGCAGATGCCGCTCACGAATCTGCCGAGCCACGTCCTCAAGCTGGGCCGGGCTGAGTCCGTGCAGTTCATTCGGATGCTTCAGATCTCCGAGATGCATGCACTGCCAACTCCAATACGTGCAATCTACGGGAACCAACCCGGATCCTGTCTGGATCGAACCCTTGGAAGAATGGTGAGATGACCGACTACCTGCAGCGGATCCTGCGTGCCCGCGTCTACGACGTGGCGCGGGAAACCCCTTTGGATCCCGCACCCAATCTGAGCCGCCGGCTGAACAACACGGTCTGGCTGAAGCGTGAGGATCTCCAGCCGGTGTTCTCGTTCAAGCTGCGCGGCGCCTACAACCGCATGGCGCAGCTCAGCAGAGACGAGCTCAAGCGCGGTGTGATTGCCTCCAGTGCCGGGAACCATGCCCAGGGCGTCGCCCTGAGTGCCCAGCGGCTTGGCTGTCGGGCCGTGATCGTGATGCCAAGCACCACACCCGAGGTGAAAGTGCGNGCCGTGCGGGCCCTGGGTGGTGACGTGGTNCTCCATGGCGAGACCTACGACGAGTGCTCCGCNGANGCGCAGCGACGCTGCAAGGCCGAGGGGCTCACCTTCATTCACCCCTTCGACGATCCGGAAGTGATCGCAGGCCAGGGAACGATCGGCATGGAGATCATGCGCCAGGCCGAGCAGCCACCCAATGCGATCTATGTGGCCGTGGGTGGCGGTGGCCTGATCGCGGGCATCGCCGCCTACGTCAAACGGCTGTGGCCGGAAACGGAGGTGATCGGCGTGGAGCCGGTGGATGCCGATGCCCTGAGTCGCTCCCTCGAGCGAGGGCAGCGGGTGGAACTGGAACAGGTGGGGCTGTTTGCCGATGGTGTCGCCGTGAGAAAGGTGGGGGAACACACCTTTGCGCTGGCCCAGCAGTTCGTCGATCGNATGGTGNGGGTCGACACCGATGCCATCTGTGCCGCGATCAAGGACGTTTTTGAAGACACCCGTTCGATCCTTGAGCCCGCCGGTGCTCTGGCGGTGGCAGGACTCAAACAGGACGTGGCCGAGCGCCAGCTGGCGGGGCGCAATCTGGTGGCGGTGGCCTGCGGGGCCAACATGAATTTCGACCGGCTGCGCTTCATCGCCGAACGGGCTGAGCTCGGGGAAGAGCGCGAAGCAATGCTGGCCGTGGAGATTCCCGAATCACCCGGCAGCCTGAGGCGGCTTTGCGAACTGCTGCGGGAGCGAAGCCTCACGGAATTCAGCTACCGCATGACTGATGGCGCCTCGGCGCAGATCTTCATCGGTGTGCAGGTGAGCGATGACAACGACCGTGCNTCNCTGCTGGGCCAGCTGGAGCGTGGCGGCTTCCCCTGCCTCGATCTCAGCGACAACGAATTTGCCAAGGTTCACTTGCGCCACATGGTGGGGGGCCGTCTGCCGGCTTCAGCCCGCACGGCCTGTGCCGGGGAATGCAAAGAACTGCTGTATCGCTTCGAATTTCCCGAACGGCCGGGTGCCTTGATGAGCTTCGTGGATGCTCTNCACCCCGGCTGGAGCATCAGCATCTTCCACTACAGAAACCACGGTGCTGACGTGGGGCGCATCGTTGTTGGCGTGCTGGTGCCGGAACAGGACATGCAGGGCTGGACCGAATTCCTCAATGCCCTGGGCTATCGCCACTGGGATGAAACCAACAACCCGGCCTATGGCCTGTTCCTCTGAGTTTCAGGGCGGTAACTTGAGTGCTCTCGAGGGGTTGTGATGACGTCTCCATCCCTGCCCACCCGGCTCGAGGCGATTCTTTATCTCAAGGGTCGGCCCGTCAGCATCGGTGAACTGGCCGAGCTGGCCGACGCCGACCGACGAAGCGTTGAAGAAGCCCTCGTCGCCCTGACGGCCTCCTACGCCCAGCGGGACAGTGCCCTGGAGGTCGTTGAACAGAGCGGTCGCTACGGGCTGCAGCTGCGGCCCGGCATGGGCGATCTGGTCAAGGACCTGCTGCCGGTGAACCTCTCCACGGCAACCCTGCGAACCCTCGCCACCATTGCCCTGAAGAAACGCATCCTTCAATCGGATCTTGTGGATCTGCGGGGCTCGGGGGCCTACGACCACATCAAGGAACTGCTGGCGCAGGAGTTCATCGAACGGCGTCGTCAGAGCGAGGGGCGGTCCTACTGGCTCACCCTCACCGAAAAATTTCACCGCACCTTCTCCGTGCTTCCTGATCTTGGGGCAACCGATCTGACGGAAGCTGCATAAAGTCGGAGAAGATCAGCCTCCGCCATGGAATCTCTACCCGTCACCCTGCTGCAGGTGCTGGCCCAGACCCTGCAGATCTACTCCCTGGTGCTGATCGTTCGGGTTCTGCTGAGCTGGTTCCCGAACCTGGACTGGGGCAATCCAGTGCTTAGCAGCGTGAGTGCGATCACCGATCCTTACCTCAACGCCTTCAGGGGTTTGATCCCACCGCTGGGGGGCATTGACCTCTCCGCCATCCTGGCCTTCCTGGCCCTGAACCTGTTGCAGAGCCTGGTGGGGCAGTCGATCAGCGCCTTCTACATGTCGGGCTCCAGCTGGTGATCACGTCTGGGTGATCACTGCTGGTTAATGCCCCGTTCCAACGGCAGCAGGTCATCCTCGTCAACATCAACGCGGCTGCGGACCGGAGCATTGAATCCACGGGCACGGGGATTTTTGATCACAAACGGCCCTGGGGTTCCGGCCGGCACTGAGATTCGCAGGGCGAACGGGGANTGGCCAGGGTTCACATCCCCAATGGATCCCACCCGGGTTCTGTTGGGAAGAACCGGTTCACCACTGGCATCCAGGATCCGTGCATACACATCGGTGTCGATGACGCTGTTCTTGCTGCGGTTCTCAACGTCTCCCGTCAGCACATAACAGCTGGCACCAACCGGGCGGCTTAATTCAGGTTGATTGCCGGCATCCAGCTCTCCGCAGGGATCCAGGCGAACCTCACTGAGCTGCAGTTCAGCGGCGTCACAGGGGAGCGCCAGCCCCAGCAGCAGGGGCAGGCAGNACAANACGGAAACAANTCGACGGAGCATCAGGAGATCAACGTTGGTCACCACTGCCTCCGATGCGCCCACGGGCAGCCCGGCTCGACAGTTTCTGCAGGTTGGCGTCAGCCACCTCATTCAGGTCATAACCCAGTTCGCTGGCCAGCTGAGCCACGTACCAGAGCACATCTCCCAGCTCCAACTTGATCGCTTCGCGGGTGTCGGCGTCAAACACACCGCCACGGTCGCGAATCACCTTTTTCACCTTGTCGGCCACCTCGCCGGCTTCACCGGTCAAACCGAGGGTCGGATAGATGGGATTACGGCCCACATCCGGGTAGGCAGCCGTCTTTCGGGCGGCGTCCTGATAGGAATTCATCTCCATGGGGCCGGTTGGGAAACGCCCGGATGGTAGTTTCCGCAAGGATTTTCAGCCGCGATATGGGCCAGTTCGACCTGAACCGACGGACCAAGATCGTGGCCACCATCGGCCCTGCCACCGAGAGCCCGGAGCGGATCAAGGAGCTGGTGAAGGCTGGTGCCACCACCTTCAGGCTGAACTTTTCCCACGGGGACCACAGCGAACACGCCGCTCGCATCGCCACGATTCGTCAGGTGTCTGAGGAATTGGGGCAGACCATCGGCATCCTCCAGGACCTTCAGGGCCCGAAGATCCGGCTCGGGCGGTTCGCTGAGGGTCCGATCACCCTGGCCAACGGTGATCCGTTCACGCTCACCTCANGGCCGGTGAGCTGCGACAAGACGATCGCAACGGTCACCTACGACAAGCTGGCGGACGAAGTCACCGCAGGAAGCCGGATCCTGCTCGACGACGGCCGCGTTGAGATGAAGGTCGACACCGTCGACAAAGCGCAGCAGACCCTGCATTGCACCGTCACCGTGGGCGGTGTTCTCTCCAACAACAAGGGCGTCAACTTCCCGGACGTTCAGTTGTCCGTTCGCGCNCTCACGGACAAGGACAAGACCGACTTGGCCTTCGGACTCAGCCAGGGCGTGGACTGGGTGGCCCTCAGCTTCGTGCGCAATCCCTCCGACATGGAGGAGATCCGCGGACTGATCCGCGAACAGGGCCATGAGACCCCTGTGGTGGCGAAGATCGAAAAGTTTGAGGCCATCGATCAGATCGATTCGATCCTGCCGCTCTGTGACGGCGTGATGGTGGCCCGCGGTGACCTTGGCGTGGAGATGCCGGCCGAGGAAGTGCCGTTGCTGCAGAAGGAACTGATCCGCAAGGCCAACAGCCTGGGCATCCCGATCATCACGGCCACCCAGATGCTGGATTCCATGGCCTCCAGCCCCCGGCCCACCCGAGCCGAAGTCAGCGACGTGGCCAACGCCATCCTGGATGGAACCGACGCTGTGATGCTCTCCAACGAGACCGCNGTGGGGGATTTCCCCGTGGAGGCCGTTCAAACNATGGCCACCATTGCTCGCAGGATCGAGAAGGACTACCCCCAACGCTCGATCGACAGCCACCTGCCCAGCACCATTCCCAACGCCTTGAGCGGTGCGGTCAGCACCATCGCCAGCCAGCTCAATGCNTCCGCGATTCTTCCNCTCACCNNAAGNGGNGCNACAGCNCGCAACGTNAGCAAGTTCCGGCCTGCGGCACCAATCCTTGCCATCACTCCTGATCGCACNGTTGCCTGTCGTCTGCAACTGGTTTGGGGCGTGACACCGCTGGTGATTCCCCAGGGCGAACGCACCACGCAGACCTTCCAGANCACCTNCNNTGGTCAANGCCAAGGAGCTCNANCTGCTNAAGGANGGTGATCTCGTGGTNCAGTCCGCAGGCACCCACACCGGCGTTTCCGGATCCACCGATCTGGTCAAGGTGAGCATCGTCGGCAACGAAGCACAGGCGACACTGATCTGAGCGACGCCACACCATGAACCGGCGCATGCCCGCAACGGAAACGGTGCGGATGGCCCTGTCCACCCTGCGCAGCAACNGNCTGCGCAGCCTGCTCACGATGGTGGGCATCGTGATCGGCAACGCCTCGGTGATCACCCTGGTGGGGGTTGGACGGGGNGCGCAATTGCTGGCTGAAGGNCAGTTGAACAACCTCGGCGCCAATGTGNTGTTTGTGGTTCCGGGCAACACAAACGCCAGACGCCAAGGGGTTACGCGACCGAAAACGCTCGTGCTGGAAGATGCCGAAGCCATCGCCACCCAGGTTCCCAGCGTCAAGCGCGTGGCGCCCGTGATCAACACCAATCAGGTGGTGCAGGCCGGAGCCCGCAGCTCCACGGGTGCGGTCTTCGGCGCGACATCGGAGTTCCCCCCTGTGCGCGGATTCGACGTGGCCAAGGGCCGTTTCATCAACGCCAAGGACGTGGCCGGTGCGAAAGCCATCGCCGTGCTCGGCTCGGATCTACGCACCAAGTTGTTTCCCACTGGCTCAGCGATTGGCCAGCAGGTGCGCATCGGCAATCAAAGCTTTGAGGTGGTCGGTGTGATGGCCCCCAAAGGGGCCGTGTTCGGCAGCAACCAGGACGAAAACACCTACATCCCNATCACCACGATGGTGAACCGGATCACCGGTCGGGATCCGATTTATGGCGTCAGCCTCAACTCCATCAGTGTTGAAGCCAGGGATGAAAACAGCATCAACGCAGCCAGCTTTCAGATCAACAACCTGCTGAGGCAGCGGCACCGGATTCTCCGGGACGANGATTTCGTGGTGCGATCCCAGAAGGACGCNCTCACCATCNTGAGCACCATCACCGGAGGACTCACCCTGATGCTCGGGGCNATNGGTGGGATCTCCCTNCTGGTGGGAGGCATCGGGATCATGAACATCATGNTGGTGTCCGTNAGNGAACGCACCGANGAGATCGGTCTGCGCAAAGCCCTGGGNGCCCGCAGCNGTGATGTNCTGCAGCAGTTTCTGGTGGAATCNCTNGTNCTNGCCAGCCTNGGCGGCGCCATCGGCACGCTGGCGGGTCTTGGAACAGTGAGCCTCGTGGCGGCGGTCACGCCCCTGCCAGCGACGATCGGCGCAACGATGGTGGTGGTCACCNTTGGACTCTCAGGATCCATCGGGCTGTTCTTCGGAGTTGTTCCAGCCCGACGCGCCGCAAAGCTCGACCCGATTGTTGCCCTGAGAAGCCTTTGATCAGGCCTCAGAAATCAGTCCAACTCCTTTACACTCGTTAACGAATTTCTTCAGCTCATGAATCAGCGCTGGCGCCTTCTTGCCCTCTGGCTGTTGCCAATCGGCGTCGTGTTGCTGATCGGCTGGCAGGTGGTGAGCAANGGAGGCNTNAANGGCCTCAGCCANGACAGCAATGGCACCACCGTCGCTCCNCGCAATGCTGCNGTNGCNCGNATGAGCTACGGCCGCTTCCTCGATTACGTCGANGCCGGTCGNGTNACAGCCGTTGANATCTACGACGGTGGCCGCAACGCNGTGATCGAAGCCGTNGANCCCGACCTCGACAACNGNGTNCANCGCCTGCGCGTTGANCTTCCTGGTCTGGCCCCTGAGCTGATCAACACGCTGAAGACCGAAGGCATCAGCTTTGATATTCATCCGCCCCGCACAGCACCTCCGGCCCTCGGCGTGCTGGGCAATCTGGCCTTCCCGCTGCTGCTGATCGGTGCCCTGATCTTCCTGGCCCGNCGCAACAGCAACATGCCTGGCGGCCCTGGCCAGGCCATGCAGTTCGGCAAGAGCAAAGCCCGCTTCATGATGGAAGCGGAGACCGGCGTCATGTTTGATGACGTGGCCGGCGTCACCGAGGCCAAGCAGGAACTCCAGGAAGTGGTCACCTTCCTGAAACAGCCCGAGCGATTCACCTCAGTGGGTGCTCAGATTCCCCGCGGCCTTCTGCTGGTCGGCCCTCCCGGCACCGGCAAAACCCTTCTGGCCAAGGCCATTGCCGGTGAAGCGGGCGTTCCCTTCTTCTCCCTTTCTGGTTCTGAGTTCGTTGAGATGTTCGTTGGCGTGGGTGCCAGCCGCGTCCGCGATCTGTTCAAGAAGGCCAAGGAAAACAGCCCTTGCTTGATCTTCATCGACGAAATTGATGCCGTCGGCCGCCAGCGCGGTGCCGGCATCGGTGGAGGCAACGACGAACGCGAACAGACGCTCAACCAGCTCCTGACGGAGATGGATGGCTTCGAAGGCAACAGCGGCATCATCATCATTGCCGCCACCAACCGCCCCGACGTTCTGGACTCAGCTCTGATGCGTCCCGGCCGTTTTGACCGTCAGGTCACCGTGGACGCCCCCGACATCAAGGGTCGCCTGGCCATCCTCGATGTGCACTGCCGCAACAAGAAGCTCGAAGAGGAGCTGTCCCTCGAAAGCATCGCCCGCCGCACCCCTGGTTTCACCGGTGCAGACCTGGCCAACCTGATGAACGAGGCGGCCATCCTCACCGCCCGCCGCCGCAAGGAAGCCATCGGCTTGAGCGAGATCGACGACGCTGTGGATCGGATCATCGCCGGCATGGAGGGTCGTCCCCTCACCGACGGTCGCAGCAAGCGTCTGATCGCTTATCACGAAGTTGGTCATGCACTGATCGGCACCCTGGTCAAAGACCACGACCCTGTTCAGAAGGTCACCTTGATTCCCCGNGGCCAGGCCCAAGGCCTGACCTGGTTCTCCCCNGATGAGGAGCAAACCCTGGTCACCCGTGCCCAGCTCAAGGCACGCATCATGGGAGCCCTGGGTGGTCGNGCCGCAGAGGACGTGGTGTTCGGACACCAGGAAGTCACCACCGGAGCCGGTGGCGACATCCAACAGGTGGCGTCGATGGCCCGCAACATGGTGACCCGACTCGGCATGAGTGATCTCGGCCCTGTAGCCCTCGAGGGCGGCAGCCAGGAAGTGTTCCTAGGCCGCGACTTGATGTCACGCAGTGACGTGTCGGAATCGATCTCCCAACAGATCGATGTTCAAGTGCGCAACATGGTGAAGCGCTGTTATGACGAGACCGTGGAGATCGTGGCTGCCAACCGCGAAGCCATGGATCGCCTGGTGGAACTGCTGATCGAAAAGGAAACCATGGATGGTGATGAGTTCAAGGCTGTTCTGGCTGAATTCACCGCTGTTCCTGAGAAAGATCGAACTGTCGTCACCCTCGACTGATTCTTGGTCCACAAACAAAAAGCCCCCGTCTTGTTCAGACGGGGGCTTTTTTTATGGATTCGATTTGTTCTTGCGTCGTCGACAACGCTCGGAGCAGTACACAACCTCATCCCAGCAATTTCTCCAGGCTTTGCGCCACTCAAAGGGGCGCTCGCAGACCGGACAGATCTTGCTGGGACGGTTGTTTTTAGAACTTCCCTTCTTCAAGCAACAGCCTGAACGGGACGCTTGTCGATCACCGAATCAATCAAGCCNTAGTTCACCGCTTCGGTGGGTGACATGAAAAAGTCACGGTCGGTGTCCTGTTGAATGCGATCAAGGGGTTGTCCAGTGCGATCGGACAGCTCCTTATTCAGGCGTTCTTTCAGGAAAAGGATCTCGTCCGCCTGAATGCGAATGTCGCTGGCTTGGCCCTGGGCACCACCCAACGGCTGGTGAATCATGATCCGGGAGTGCTGCAGGCTGCTNCGCTTGCCCTTGGTGCCGGCACAGAGCAGGAAAGCTCCCATGCTTGCGGCGAGGCCAACACACACCGTGTGCACATCCGGTTTGATGTGNTGNATCGTGTCGAAGATGCCGAGGCCGTCGTA
>FUFK010050198.1_pt1 | contig 27173 bp, 27 predicted proteins | sample 1021851 | NCBI WGS metagenome assembly FUFK01 (sample SAMEA51879418, study PRJEB19060) | metagenome
AAGATTGAATTCCTCCATCAAGAACATACACATTTGTAAAACCTAAATCTTCAGCAAATGCATTGCCTAAAATTTCAGCAGTTTTTCCATCATGACTTATAAAAATTAATTCAATTCCTTGAGATTCAGCACCTGCCAAAGCCCTAACTTTATCCATTAAATAAACATTAAATTTACCATTAATATCAAAAGCTGTTTCTTGAAAAGATCCTTTAATTACTCCTGTCTTTTTCCATTGATTATCTAGCCTAATATCCAGTGCCACAGCATTTTCTTTTATTAATTTTTCTAGTTTTTCACTGTTAATTTTTTCATAATTAGGACTTAAAACATCCAAAACTTCAAATTCAAAAACTAAATTTGAATTTGGTGGTATCAATTCACCTGCTCCCTTTTCACCATAAGCAAGTTGTGCGGGTATTCTTATTTTTCTTTTAGAACCTTTATTTGTTCCTATTATTCCTTGTTCAAATCCTGGAATAACTTCTTTCATACCAATTTGAAAAACCAAAGGTTTATCTTTGCCAACATTTGTATCAAATATTTTTCCATCTTCAAAATATCCCGTATACTCAATTTTAACCCAAGAATGATTTATGACCTTTAATCCATCACCTTTACTGTCATTAATGATTTCAATATTCTCAGCTAGTATAATGTTGATTTTGAAAAGAATTAAAAAAGTAATTAAAAATATTTTTTTCATTTAAGAGAAATATAAAATCCCTTATACATTTTTTTCTGAACTTTATTACAGATTTCTCTATACTGAGGCAATCCTGCTGGATAAGGTATAAATGCTTTGGGCTTACCTGGAATATTGTCACCTTTATACCAAGAATTTTTAGCTTTCATAAAAAGAGATTTGTTGGCTAGATTATTAATTTTTTTTACCCAATTTTCAGCTTCTTTATGTCCGGGTTCGACAGAAAGACTTTTAGACTTTTCTAAATACTTAAGAAATTCTGAAATCCATTCTACATGTTGTTGGATTTGTGCCGGAACATTGGTTAATACAGATGGGCTCCCTGGGCCAGATATAATAAAAAAATTTGGAAAATAAGGTATCATTAAACCTAAATATGTCTTCGGACCATTTTTCCAATATTTTTTTAACTTAATATTTTTTCTTCCAGTCAAATTTAAAGACAAAATAGGACCTGAAAGTGCATCATAGCCTGTTGCAAAAATTATTTTATCAAATTTTAATTCTTCTTTCTTTGTCTTAATACCATTTTTTGTAATCTTAATTATTGGATTTGTTTTTAAATCAATTAAACGAACATTTCTTTTATTAAATGTCTCAAAATAATCTGTATTTAAAGTTGGTCTTTTTGAAGTAAATGGATGACCAAAGTCTGTAAGTTGTTTTGCAACATCTTTGTCTTTAACTATGTTGTTTATTTTTTCTTTTATATAATTAGAAACTATTTTATTAGCATCTAATTTTTTAGTTATATCACTAAAACANGCTCTAAATGACAAACCACCATTTAACCATGCCTTTTCTAGAATATTTAATCTTTTTCTCTCATTGAATTCAAAAATAGATTTTTTTGAAAAATGAAATGCATGCCCACCAGGCGTCTTTGTAAGCAAATTTTTAATTTTTTTATAATTTTTTTTAGTATTTCTAATAAATGCTTTTGTAAGTTTTTTATTCCTTGCAGGAACACTATAATTAGGTGTCCTTTGAAATACTGTGAGTAATTTTGCAGATTTTGCTACAACCGGGGCAATTTGTATACCACTTGACCCAGTTCCAATTTGAGCAACTTTTTGATTTTTAAAACTTATTTTTTTATCTGGCCACCTCCCACTATGATACCATTCTCCTTTAAAGCTTTTAATACCCTTAATATTTGGTACGTTTGCTGCAGATAGTGATCCAACTGCACTTATCAAATATTTACAATAAAAGATTTTTTTTTTATTTGTTTTNACTCTCCATAAATTTTTTTTATCTAAATAATCAGCTGAAATGACCTTGTTGTTAAAAATTATATTCTTTCTTAGTCTAAGTTTTTTTTCTACATATTTTAGATAGCTTAAAATTTCTTTTTGTTTAGGATATCTCTCTTTCCATTTCCAATTTTTGTAAATATCTTCAGAAAAAGTGTAACAATAAATATGACTTTCAGTATCACATCTGGAACCTGGATATTTATTCCAATACCAAGTCCCTCCTATGTCCTTACCTTCTTCAATAACAAAAGTTTTTAAACCTAATTGATCTCTACATTTATGTAACTGATAAAGGCCAGAAAAACCTGCTCCTATAATTATTGCGTCTAAATACAAATTTTTAATTAAATTGTGTGGTTTTTAAAAATTTTACTTCCACCTTTATTCTCACCACTGAGTAAATGTAACTCTCTTTGAAGTGAATACCCTACTTTGTCCTCTATAGTTTTTGCTCCCACATGATCAAAAAAAGATGTAGCTGGCATATATCTATACGTAAGTCCCGCTCTTCTTTTTCCAGAATTATTTGCTCTGGATCCATGAAATAAATAAACATCATGCAATGAGAACATTCCTGGCTTTAAATGAACTGATTTTGCTTGGTCTTTAATTTCGTCAATATTTTTTAAAGTTTGATTCAAGGTAACATTCGTNGACTCTAGTGTATTGTGCTCAGCTAATTTTTTATCTAAATGTGAGCCTGGTATATATTGTAGTGGACCATTTTCTTCTGTAACTTCATCAATTGATAGCCAAACAGTTACTGACTCCAATGGTTTTATAGGCCAGTATTCACCATCTTGGTGCCAAGGTGTTTCTTTACCATTTTTTTCTTTTTTACAAAATAATGATGACCCCCAAAGAATTATATCTTCTCCGATTAATTGCTTAACCTCTTGTATAATTTCTGGATACATTGCAAATTCCAAAAATTTACCATCTCTCTCATACAAACCACTGACAAATTCATTATTTTCACCTTTATGATCTTCAAGATATTTATCTAAGGCTGAATTTAAATCTTTTATTTTATCAGAGGATAATTGAATTGAGCTTTTTACAAGGCCATCAGTGTTGTAAGTTTTAATTTGGTCAACAGATAGCATAATTAAACGTATAAAATATTTATTTTAATGTCAAATAATACACTGGTCACCTAGATTATTTAAATTATTTAATTTATAAGACATCTAAATGGAAACCTTTGATTATATAATTCTTGGTGGTGGATCAGCTGGTTGTGTTCTGGCAAATAGACTGTCTGCAAATCCTAAAAATAAAGTTTTGCTTCTTGAAGCTGGTGGTAAAGATACTTATCCATGGATCCATATTCCAGTTGGTTACTTTAAAACGATGCATAATCCAAAAGTAGATTGGTGTTTTAAAACTGAACCTGATGAAAAAATGAATAATAGATCGATTAGATATCCAAGAGGTAAAACACTTGGAGGAAGTTCCTCTATCAATGGCCTTTTGTGGATAAGAGGACAAAGTGAAGATTATAATATCTGGCGCCAGTTAGGTAATACAGGCTGGGGTTGGAATGATGTTCTGCCCTATTTTTTAAAATCAGAAAATAATGAATTAGGTAAAGGTGAGTTTCATAATGACAGTGGTCCGATTACAGTAGCAAATAAAAAAATTAATTTAAAGCTACTTGATGAATTTCAAAATGCTGCTGAAGAATATGGAATACCAAAAACAAACGATTTTAATACTGGAGATAATACTGGTGTAGGTTTTTTTCAATTTACAACAAGTTTTAATAAAACTGGTTTAAAGTTAAGATGTAGTGCTGCAAAAGGATATTTAAATCCAGTAAAAAAGAGGTCAAACCTAAAGATTGTTGTAAAAGCTCACGTACAAAAAATAAATTTTGAGGGAAAGAAAGCTATTGGCGCTAGTTATTATAAAGGTGATAAGCTTGTTGAAGTAAAAGCAAATAAAGAAATAATTTTATCTGCTGGTGCTATTGGTTCACCCCATATTCTTCAAGTATCAGGCATAGGAAATAAAGAAAAACTAAAAAAACTTGGTATTGATATAGTGCATGAGTCAAATGGTGTGGGGTTGAATTTGCAGGATCATTTAATGTTTAGGCCAGTTTACAAAGTAAAAAATTTAAAATCTTTAAATAGAAAAGTCGAAAGTTTATTTGGTAGGTTTATGATGGGACTTGAGTATATTTTTAACCAAAGTGGCCCTGTTACTATGGGTGCAAGTCAGGTTTGTGGTTTTGTTAAAAGCGATCCATCTAGAGCAACTCCAAATTTACAGTTTCACGTTTCACCGGTAAGTACTGATATATTAGGAGTAACCCCTATGCATGATTTTGAAGGAATAACTCCTACTGTTGCAAATATTAGACCTACAAGCCGAGGTGAAATAAATATAGTTAGCTCTGACAGTCGAGTTTATCCAAAAATTAAAATGAATTATTTATCAACTGACGAGGACAGAAAAGTTGCAGCAACTGGTTTAAAAATAATTCGTAAAATTATGCTAGAGACAGAAACTTTTAAAAAATATGAACCAGAAGAATATAGACCAGGTGCTCATATAACTGATGATGAGGAATTGGTAAAAGAAGGTTCAAATTTTACTCAGACAATATTTCACCCAGTTGGAACTTGTAAAATGGGTCAGGATGAAATGTCAGTTGTTGATGAAAAACTAAAAGTAAGAGGTATTGATAATCTTAGAGTAATAGATGCCTCTATAATGCCCAATATAACCTCTGGAAACACTAATGCACCTACAATAATGATTGCAGAAAAAGGTGCTGACATGATACTAGAGCATTAATGTTTGCGGAATATTTTACACCAGAACAGATTGCTATTTTAACTCAAATTATTTTTATAGATTTGGTGCTAGCTGGTGATAATGCCATTATAATTGGAATGGTAGCTTCCAAATTTCCTGTTGAACAAAGGAAGAAAGTTATATTTTGGGGAATTGGTGGTGCAGTAGTTTTAAGAATAATATTAACTTTGCTAACTGCATATCTCTTACAAATTACTGGGCTAAGACTTATTGGAGGAATTTTACTCCTTTATATTGTTTACAAACTTTATGTTGATGTAATAAAAGGATCAGACACAGAAGAAGACATAAAAGTAGATAACTCAAGTTTTTTAAAAGCAATTTGGACTGTGTTACTTGCAGATTTTACAATGAGTTTAGATAACGTTTTGGGTGTGGCTGGTGCTGCAGGAGATCATTATGGATTACTTGTATTTGGATTAGTTCTATCGATTGTTTTAATGGCAACTGCCGCAACATTAATTTCTGGATGGATAAAAAAATACAAATGGATTGCATGGGTTGGATTATTAGCAATATTAATAGTAGCTGTTGAGTTGATTTATACAGATATTAAAATAATATTCTTTTAATGTATCTTCAAAAAATTAATCTTAAAAATAAGTACGCGCTAGTTACTGGTGCTGGCAAAGGGCTTGGAAGAGCTTGTTCTATTGCGCTGGCAGAAGCTGGTGCGATTGTAATAGCATTAAGCAGAACACCCTCTGATTTAAATAAACTAGAAAAAGACATAAAAAAAATTAAAGGTAAAGTGATTAAAGTTACTTGTGACGTAATGAATTATGAAGAATTAAAATTAAAATTGGACAAAATTAAAATCATTGATGTTTTGGTTAACAATGCAGGAACCAATATCCCTGAGCCTTTTGAAAAAATCAAACAAAGAAGCATGAACTACTTGGTAGATTTAAATCTTAAAGCTGCATTTAATGTTGCCCAATTAGTTGTAAAAAAAATGCTAAAAAATAAAAAAAGACCTGGTTCTATTATTAATATGTCTTCCCAATTAGGTCATGTCGGTATGGGTGGTAGAAATGTTTACAATATGACAAAATTTGGAATTGAAGGTTTAACAAAGGGTATGGGTGTAGAGTTAGCTAAAAGAAATATTAGAGTTAATACCGTAGCTCCAACGTTTGTTGAAACTCCAATGGTTAAAAATTTCTTTAAAAATAAAAAATTTAAAAAACTGGCACTTGGAAACATTCCAATGGGAAAAGCAGCATCTGAAAGTGATGTAGCAACAACAGTTTGTTTCTTAGCCTCACCTGCTTCCTCAATGATAACTGGAACATCAATTATAATAGACGGTGGATGGACAGCTCAGTAATAAATAGATTTTTCTTAATAATTTTCTTTTTTTTTTCAACTGCAAACGCAATAGAATTTCAAGGTAAATTCTTACAAGGTCATTTTATTTTAGGTAAAACAAATCCTGATGCAAAAATAATTGTTGGAAAAAAAGTAGTAAGAGTGTCGGAAGATGGTTATTTTGTCTTTGGTATAGATAGAGATCAAAAATATGATCTTACTTTTACAAAAATCTTTGGTGGAAAAAAAACTACGATAACTAAAAAAGTTTTAAAAAGAAAATATAATATTCAACGTATAGATGGCTTAGAGGAAAGCAAAGTAACTCCGCCTGAGTCAGTTTATAAAAGAATTAAAAAAGAAAATAATGCAATTGGTGAAGCAAGAGCAATTAATTCTGAATTACAGTTTTTCAAACAAAAATTTATAATGCCTGTAGAAGGTATAATTAGCGGCGTATATGGGAGTCAAAGAATTTTAAACGGTAAACCTAGATGGCCACATTATGGAATTGATATAGCAGCAAAACAAGGAACAATGATTAAATCATCTGGCTCAGGAAAAGTTACAATGGCTGAAGATGATTTATATTATACCGGCGGTACAGTAATTATGGATCACGGTCATGGTATATCAACAATATATTCACATTTAGAAAATGTTTTAGTTTCTGTGGGAGATTTAATTAATCAAGGAGATATTATTGGAACAGTAGGATCGACTGGAAGATCAACAGGACCTCATCTTGATTTTAGAATTAATTGGTTTCAAACTAGATTAGATCCGATGTCTGTTTTGGAAAATTAATAAAAAAACATCCAAATACCAACAAAGATTAATATAAATCCACCAATTTGATTTAAAAATTTTAAATATTTTGATGCTATGATTTCTCTAAACTTACCGAATACAAAAGCATATGAGCTATCAAATATTGTAGCTACAATTATAAAGACAATTCCAAAATAAATTATCTGATAGCTGACTGGTTCATCTATATTAATAAATTGAGGAATAAATGCACCGAGAAATAAAAAGATTTTTGGATTAGTTAAAATCACTATTAATCCTTGTAGAAAATATTTTTTTTCAAATTTAGTTACTTGAGTTTTGTTTAAATCAATATCTGACTTAATTGTAATTACTCCAAGAGAAATTAAATAAATCGCTCCAAAAATTCTTACATATTTAATAATCAGTTCTAGGAACGGAGAAACTATCTCAAATCCAAGTGCCAATAAAAGTAACAAAATTAAAACACCAACTTGGGTACCAAAAACATTTAACAATCCCGCTTTTACACCAGATTTCAAAGAATTAGCAATTATCAGACTAACAGTAGGTCCTGGCACTATCACTATTAAAAAACTTGCTATAACAAAATATAGTAATACAAAATCCATGTCGGTCTGAATTATCAATAACAACTTGAAAGAAAAATAAAATAAAAAAATGAAATTTAAATCAAAAGAAACACTAGGAATTATTTTTGCAATAATTGCTTATTTTTCATTTTCTATTCTTGATGCAGTTCAAAAAACTGCAGTAATTCACTATTCTATATTTCAATTGTTATTTATTAAATATACTTTTGTACTTTTGCTAAGCATGATAGAGGCAAAGAGAGCCGACAATACTAATTTTTATAGATCTAATAATTTAAAACTTCAAATAACAAGAAGCCTACTATCTATTTTAGAATCTGGATTTTTTGTTTTATCTTTTAAACATTTGTCTTTGGCAAATGCACATAGCATAGGTGCACTGGCGCCAATAATTATAGTTGTCTTATCGGTATTTATTTTAAATGAAAGAGTATCAATCAAAACTTGGATAGCAATCTTTATAGGTTTTATTGGGGTATTGATTATTATAAGACCTGCATCCGATGTTTTTAGTGTAAATTCTTTTATCCCATTGTTAGCTGCTTTTTTTCTAGGTCTTTATCAGGTAGCAACAAAAAAAATAACCAAATATGATGCTCCTGAAGTATCCTTGTTCTACTCTTCTTTAGTTGGGATTATTGTAACTTCAATAATGGCATTTAATTTTTGGCAACCTATTGATTTTAATTCTTTATATTTCTTTGTACCAATTGGTTTATTTTTTTCATTAGGTATATACTTTCAAATATTAGCACTTAAAAACGCAAGAGCTAGCATAATCCAACCCTTCCATTATACTTTAATTTTTTGGGCAATAATTTTTGGATTTTTCTTTTATGATGATATTCCTGATTTATTTACTATTATAGGTGCAATAATAATTACAACTTCAGGAATATTTGTTATTAATCAAACATCAAAAAAATAATTTTAAAACTTATATGACAAAAACACTTAAAGATAAAATTTCAGACAAATTAGTAAATGCCTTTCTAAATAATAAAATCATTTCTCCAATTCCTAATAAATTTACAAAAAAACTTACTGAAGCAGACAAATTTAGAAAATTGTGTGAAAGCAAAATTAAAGATCCCATAATAGGTTTTAAAGCTGGTGGAACGGGTATTCCATTAATGAAAAAACTAAAAGAGAAAGAACCGTTTATTGCATCTGTTTTTAAAAAAAACTTAATAAAAAGCGGCAAGAAAGTAAAAATAAATAAATATACTTTAGGTATTGAAGTTGAAGTTTGTTATTTAATCAAAAAAAAATTTTTCTCCTCTAAAGGCAAAATATCTAATAAAAATGTATCTAAATATATTTCGCACATGGCGCCTTGTATCGAAGTAGTTGGATATAGACAAAAAAGAAAAGGTATTACTTCTTTTGGAGATTTAAGCAGTGACTTTGGGGTTAATATTAAATTTTTAATAGGTCAAAAGAAAAAATTTAAAAAAATTAACATAGGTAATTTAAAAACAAATATTACAAATAAAAAAGCCAAGCAAAGTGTAGACGGAAACACTAGTGCTGTTTATATAAATCCAATAAATTCTTTAAGGTTTATTTTAAATAAAGTTAAAAAAGATAAAATTAATTTAGACAAAGATTTTTATGTTTTTACAGGATCTACAGTTGGAATTGTTCCAATAGTTAAAAAGGGAATATATTCTGCTAAAATTGAAAAACTTGGACCTGTAAAAGCAAATATTGTTTAAATTTCAGATCTGGCTCTTAAACGTTCATAAACTAATCTAGTTTTAATCCCTAAATTTAAAAAAGGTTGAGGTGGTAACCAAGTAGGTTTGTTTCTTGCTTCGATTGTTTTTATTTCACTTGTATTTTCATTAATTGCTTTAAGTGCAATTTGTTCACCAAATAAAGTTCCTACGCCAATACCTGATCCGTTATAACAGCCTACAGCAAAAATATTACTATCGATTTTTTCAAACATTTGAGAGCTATTCCTTGTTCTTGATACAATACCAGACCAAGATGATTTAATTATATTGTTGGGTAATTTTGGAAATCTTTTTTGTATTCCAATTTTCTGGTTTATAGATCTTTTTTGAAGAATTTTCTTAGACATATTAAATGGATTGTGAACTTCGGCTGTATTTCTTATTAAGATTCTTCTATCTTTTGTCATTCTAATTGTGGCGCCCATTGGCCTTACAGGTAACACACCCCATTCATTTGGTTCCCCAATAGATTTAAATTCTTCATCAGACAATTTTCTTGTCATGCTAGCAGTTAAAGTAATTGGAAAATTATAATTTGATTTTATCCCTAATGATTTAAGAAAACCATTTGTAGCAAAAATAATTTTTTTTGTTTTAACTACTCCGTTTTTGAAATTACATGAAATAAAATCTTTTTTTTTAGACCAATTTAATAAACAAGTATTTTCATACAAAAAAACATTAGAAGGCAGAGCATCCACCATTGCTCTGACTAATTTTCCTGGATGTAGTAAAATACCACCCTTTGTATAAAGTCCAATATTATAAAAATAAGTGCCTAATCTTTCAGATAATTCCTTATTTCCTAATATACTATGTTCAAATCCTAGCTTGGATAATGTATTTGAAAAATTATCTAAAATTTTTTTATCTTCAATTTTTGAGGAAGCAAAATATTTGCCACTTTCATTCCAATCACAATCTACTTGATGTTCTTTAATAAATTTTTTTACTACATCTATTCCTAAAGAATAAATATCAGCTTTCTTTTTATAATTTTGCAGTTCTTTGTTTGATGTAAAACCATCATTCAAAGTTGTGTCAACCAAATAACCTGAATTTCTTCCACTAGCTCCCTCACCTGCTAATTGAGCATCTACTATTATTATTTTTAAATTTGAATTTATTTGAGCTAATTTTCTTGCTGCAGACAAGCCAGTGTAACCAGCTCCTACTATCAACCAATCACACTCTTCGTTTGACAAAAGACACTTGATGTTTGTTCTTGGATTAAGGTCGTTTATCCAACTACAGCTATTATCGTTAGTCACTCCCATGTAGTGACTTTACGATAATTAATAAATTTTTAAAAGATTTTAAGAGTTTAATGAAGGTTGTTTCTTCATGTCTGCTTTATTGATACCAGCAACTTTTACTGGTTTCTTCATCGCATCTCTTCTAAATGGTTCTCCAAGTTCTTGGTTTAGAATTACTTCTATAAATGTTGTAATTCCTTTCTTTTGGTCTTCACAAGATTGCTTGATAGCATTTGTTGTTTCTTCCATAGTTTTAACAGTTACACCTTTTAAACCACATGCATCAGCGACTTTGGCGTAACTTAATTCAGGGTCTAGCTCAGTTCCAACAAAATTATTATCAAACCATAGAGTAGTATTTCTTTTCTCTGCTCCCCATTGATAGTTTCTAAAAATTACCATAGTAATTGCAGGCCATTCCTCCCTAGCACATGAACTCATTTCATTCATGCTGATACCAAAAGCTCCGTCACCAGCAAAACCAATCACTGGAGTATCAGGACAACCAATTTTAGCACCTAGTATAGATGGAAATCCGTAACCACAAGGTCCAAATAAACCTGGAGCTAAATATTTTCTTGGTTTTTCAAAAGTAGGATAAGCATTTCCTATTGCGCAGTTATTTCCGATATCGCTAGATATGATTACATCTTCAGGCATACCAGATTGAATTGCTCTCCAAGCTTGTCTTGGCGACATTCTATCTGCATCTCTTTCTCTTGCTTCTTTATTCCAAACTGTACCCTCATCATCATCTTCATGATCTAAGCTTGAAAGTTTTTGTAACCATGCAGATTTTGTTTGATGAATTAAATCTTTTCTAGCTTGTCTATCTGTATCTCCAGCATTTGAGGAAAGTTTTGCTAAAATTTGCTCAGCAACTAATTTTGCATCACCACTTATTCCAACAGTGACTTTTTTAGTTAAACCAATTCTATCTGGATTAATATCTACTTGAATTATATTTGCATTTTTCGGCCAATAGTCAATTCCATATCCTGGTAAAGTTGAAAATGGATTTAATCTTGTACCCAGTGCTAAAACAACATCGGCTTTTGAAATTAATTCCATTGCAGCTTTAGAGCCATTATAACCCAATGGTCCTACTGCTAGAGGGTGACTTCCTGGAAAGCTATCGTTATGTTGATATCCAGAACATACTGGAGCATCTAATTTTTCAGCAAGATTTTTAGTTGCATCTATAGCTCCACCAATTACAACTCCAGCTCCAGAGAGTATTACTGGAAATTTTGCATTAGATAATAAATCAGCAGCTTTAGAAACAGCATCGTTACCTCCACCTTGTCTTTCTAATCTTACAATTGGTGGTAAATCAATATCAATAATCTGACACCAATAATCTCTAGGAACATTGATTTGTGCAGGTGCAGAACCTCTTATTGCTTTTTCAATAACTCTATTTAGAACTTCTGCCATTCTTGAAGGATCTCTAACTTCTTCTTGATAACAAACCATGTCTTTAAACAAATTCATTTGTTCTACTTCTTGAAAACCACCCTGACCCATTGTTTTGTTTGCGGCTTGAGGTGTTACCAATAATAGCGGTGTATGATTCCAGTAAGCTGTTTTAATTGGTGTTACTAATCCTGTAATTCCAGGTCCGTTTTGTGCGATAACCATTGACATTTTACCAGTAGCTCTTGTGTAACCATCAGCAATTAAACCACCATTTGTTTCATGAGCAACATCCCAAAATGTAATTCCTGCATCAGGGAAAATATCTGAAATTGGCATAAACGCTGAACCAATAATTCCAAAAGCGTGCTCAATTCCATGCATTTGTAAAACTTTTACAAAAGCTTCTTCTGTTGTCATTTTTGTCATAAAACTAGAACCTCTCTAAAGTGTAAATTTATTAATTTTTTATAATTCGTTTGTTAATTTTTGCGATTAATATATAAGAATTTACAAATTTCAAACAAACAAATCGACACGATATGGCAACAGATATAATTATTCATGATAAAAAAGACAACGTTGGAGTAGTTGTTATTGAAAAAATCACTCCAAAACAAGACTGTGCATGCTGGATTATGGAAGATGATAGTTCAACAAATATTCAATCATTAGATGAAATCCCATTAGGTCATAAAATAGCTATGATGGACCTTAATGAAGGAGATACAATTCTTAAATATGGTCACGATATTGGTAAAGTAGTTAAATCAATTAAAAAAGGTGAACATGTTCATGTTCACAATGTTAAAACAAAGAAATGGTAGTTTTATGGAAATTCCAAAAAGTTTTTTAGGTTACAAAAGAGAAAACGGCAGAGCCGGAACAAGAAATCATGTAATAATTTTGCCAGTAGATGATATTTCAAACGCATGTGCTGAAGCTGTAGCAAACAATATCAAAGGAACTATAGCTCTACCTCATTCTTATGGAAGACTACAATTTGGAGCAGATTTAGAATTGCACTTCAGAACGATGATTGGAACTGGCTGTAACCCAAATGTTGCTGCTGTAATCGTCATTGGTATTGAGCCTAAATGGACAAAAAAAATTGTAGATGGCATTGCGAAAACTGGAAAACCTGTTGAGGGTTTCCATATTGAAAGAACTGGTGACATTGGTACTACAATGAAAGCATCAAAAAAAGCACAAGAATTTGTAATGTGGGCCTCAGAAAAACAAAGAGAAGAGTGTCCAATGAGTGACCTTTGGATTTCAGTAAAATGTGGTGAGTCTGATACTACATCTGGTTTAGCTGCAAACCCAACTGTTGGAAACTTAATGGATAAATTAGAACCATTAGGAGTTCACTTATGTTTTGGTGAAACATCTGAATTAACTGGTGCAGAACAAGTTTGTGCAACTAGAGGTGCAACAAAAGAAGCTTCTGAAAAATTTATGAAGACTTGGAATTCTTATAATGATTTTATATTAAAAGAAGCAACTGATGATCTTTCTGAAAGTCAGCCGACAGCTGGAAATATAGCTGGAGGATTGACAACAATTGAAGAAAAAGCCTTTGGAAATTTTCAAAAAATTGGAAATTGCAAATTTATTGATGTTCTTGAACCAGCTGAAGAGCCAACTAAAGGAAAAGGTTTATATTTTATGGATACTTCATCTGCAGCCGCAGAATGTGTAACACTTCAGGCAGCAGCAGGTTTTAATATACATTTGTTTCCAACAGGCCAAGGAAATATTGTAGGAAACCCAATTGAACCGGTTGTTAAATTAACAGCTAATCCGTTAACTGTAAAAGGTATGGGTGAACATATTGATTGTGATGTTTCAAAAATTCTTTCAAGAGAAATGAATTTATCTGAAGCTGGAGATGAGCTAATTAAAACTACTTTAAGAGTAGCTAACGGTAGATTAACTTGTGCAGAAGCATTAGGTCATAGAGAATTTGTAATGACTAAGCTTTACAGAAGTGCTTAATTAAAAACCCAAGTTTATGTTTAAAAATAGGTACCTGGTACTTTTACCTGGTATTATACTTGCATTTGTTCTTTACACACTATCGCAAGGTTTTAATAATATTATAGGTATCGAGTTATTAGGATATGAAAAAAGTCCTATATCAACTGCTATGATAGCAATCCTTTTGGGAATGTTCTTTGGAAATATTTTTAGTATCAGAGAAAGCTTTGTAAGAGGTCTTGATTTTACACAAAAAAATATTTTAAAACTTGGAATAATTTGCTTAGGTATTCAATTAAAACCTTTTGAGTTTCTTGAATTTGGTGCAATTGCTATTCCTTTAATACTAATTTGTATCGTGAGTGTATTATTAGTTATTAAACTTTTAATCAATAAATTAAAGATTCCCAGAAATATGGCTTATCTAATTTCTATAGGAAGTACAGTATGTGGAACAACAGCTATAATGGCAACTGCTCCTGTTATTGGTGCAAAAAAAAATGAGATATCTTATGCAATTGCAAACATCACTTTGTTTGGAATTCTTTCAATGTTGATTTATCCATATTTTGCAAATTTTTATTTTGATGGTGAACCACTTTTAATTGGTTTGTTTTTGGGTACTTCTATCCATGAAACTGCTCAAGTAGCAGCTGCTGGATTAATCTACGATCAGCAATTCAATAGCCCAGAAACATTAAATATTGCAACAGTTACTAAACTAATAAGAAATACTTTTTTGATTATTATGATACCCTTGTTTGCGTATCTTTATAACAGAGGCCAATCTAAAGAAAAAAAATACTCAATTATTGATATTTTTCCCTATTTTGTACTAGGTTTTGTTGCAATGATTATTGTTCGAAATGTTGGTGATCAACTGTTTATTTCAAACAATAGTGAACTTTGGTTTAGTACTGTTGATGGTATTAAATCTTTATCAAAAATATTTCTCACAATGGCAATGGCAGCAATTGGTATGTCTACAAATTTAAGAGATATAAAAAATATGGGCTACAAACCTTTTGTGGTTGGATTTGTTGGAATGGCTACAGTTGGAATTGTTTGTTTAGGTACGATTGAATTATATCTTTACTTATTTAATTAAGATTTCATTAACATTTGTTTTCTAAACTTTGAAATAAATCTTCTTATAAATGCAGCAGCTACACCTAAAAATATTGCAAACATAATTGTAAATAGTCCATAAAAGAATGGCATCTCTTTAGAAAAATCAACTATAAATTTAGAAAAGAAATTTAAATCTGAACTAGTTGCTTTAGCTGCTCCATTTATAATTTTTTCTGCGAAAAAAGTATCGTATGCTATCGCTATACCCACTATCAGTAATAAAATTGCTAATAAAGCTCTTAAACCAGAGCTATCGATTCTTTCTCCTAATTTTTGCCCGACCTGAACTCCTATGATAGATCCTACAACCAACATAAGAACTAGTAATAAATCTATAGATCCATAATTAAAAGAATGAAGAAAAGTAACAACTACACTTACAAAAATTGTTACAAACAATGATGTACCAGGAACTAATTTAGTAGGCATTTTAATTATATAAATCATTGCTGGAACTAAAATAAATGCACCTCCTATTCCCATGATTGCTGCAATAAAACCAACTAATAAACCAATTATAATTGGAGTAAAAATACTCTCATATAACTTAGACTTTGGAAATCTCATTCTTAATGGAAGACCATGTATCCAATAATGAACATGTAATTTTTTTTTAACTACGACGTTTCTTTTTGCTTTGTCTATTTCACCCAAACTTTCAACAAGCATTAAAGTTCCAATTATTGCTAATATATACATATAAGCCAGCGAGATAACTGTATCAATTTTTCCAATACCTTTAAAATATGTAAATGTGTAAATTCCTAAAGAAGTTCCAATTACACCTCCAATCACAATCATTGAACCCATTTTATAATCTAAAGTATTTTTTAAATAATGTGTCGTAGATCCAGAAACTGAAGTAGCTAAAATATTATTTGCTTCATTTGCAACTGCATATGCAGGAGGTATTCCTAAAAAAATNAGAAAAGGTGTCATTAAAAAACCACCACCAACNCCAAATAAACCTGANAGNACTCCAACNATAGCACTTAANAAAAGTATCTCTACAGGATTAACAAATACTTGGGCTATTGGTAAAAATACTTCCATAAAAAATCTAAAAGTTTTTAAAGAAAAACTTAGCTAAAAGTAATAAACGTTCCAACTAAAATCACTCCCCAGTAAGCTGTTAAGCTTGCTATAATTCCTGCTTTAATAAATATCGTTTTAAAATTTAAGAGTTTGTTTATAATTTTTACGTTAGAAAGTAACATTGAGTTCGTCATTACACCCGCAACGAAATTTGTCAAACAATTATTTATTATTAAGCAAATTTTTTTGCCTAGTAGATGGTAGCACCAAAAACTTTAATTGTATCGTCCTCAACTCCTAAAACCAATCTTCCAAGGAACTCTCCAGGGATCTCTTTGTTTGTCTGTTTAATTAGAACGGTTATATGATCTCCTCTTCTAAGACATCCAAATGGTTCAAAAGTCTCTTTAAGATTAGTAATAAGCTTGTTATTGGCCCACTGCTTACCAAGCTCTACTTCATTAGCACCAAAAAGCATTTGGGTTGAGAAATCTCTTGTAAACCCACCATAATCTTTGAGATTAGATGATTTAACCAAATTATCCCAAATGGGTTTGGCTAATTCATATATTTCATCATCTGTTTTAGATAAAATATCCATGTGATTTAATTAAATTGTCTACTACGAAGCTTTTTTCTTCTCGTTCTCATCCACTATGTGGTAGACAGGAACTTTCTCCATACTAAATTTGCCAGTNTTTGGATCTCTTCTAGAAACTGTTAAGCAATGCCAATTATCATCATCAAGTTTCATGTGATCACCTCTGTAATAGTATCCTGGCCATCTAGTTTCTTCTCTAAACATAGTGTGCTCTGTTACACATTGAGAAGTTAGAGCTCTATGTTTAAGTTCCCACGCTCTCATAAGCTGGTGATAATCCTCAGCNCCAACATTTTCAAGATCTTCCTCAAGCCAAGCTAACAACTCTAATCCTCTTTTTAACATATTAGCATTAGTCATGTAATTTGTTGCTATTCCACCTACATATTCATCCATTATTCTTTGTAAACGCTGTAAGCCTTGAATAGGTGAAATATAGCTTGGAGATACAGTTCCACCTGTAATCTCATTTTGTGCAACTGTGTAGTTTTCTAAAGGTTTATAAACTTTAACTTTAAAATCTTCACATTGCTTGTCTGATACCTTTAAACCCTCAGCCTTTTTGTCCTCAATGTATTTTACAGCTGCTTTTGCTGCTAATCTACCTTCGGTAAATGAGCCTGAAGAAAATTTGTGAGCGCTTCCACCTACAGTATCACCGGCTCCAAATAGTCCGTCAATTGTTAGCATTCTGTTATAACCCCAGAAGTACTCTGGTGGAGACAAGTCCTCTGGTCCACTTACCCAAGCTCCAGAACAAGTAGCATGAGAACCCATTACGTAAGGTTCTGAAGTTGTTAATTCAGGATTTGTATATTTCGGGTCAATATTTTGAGATGCCCAAACAACAGCTTGACCTACTGTCATTCCTAAAAAGTTTTCCCAACCAACAGTTTCTAAATGTGGGTCTTGAAAAGCCTCAGTAGTAACCATATGGATTGGTCCGCCACCTGCCATTGTTTCTTGAATAAAAGCATGATTTCTTAAACACGTAGGTGTTGGATGGTGATCTATATATTCACCTACTAATTCTTTAGTCTGGTCGTACCATTTCTTCTCATAATTTTCACCGTTTGCATTTTGTGTATATGTTTTTAAATGTAAGAAGTAAGCGCCAACAGGTCCATATCCATCTTTAAATCTACATAANACAATTCTATTTTCCATTTGAGTCATTTTAGCACCAGCTGCAATTGGTAATGCNTATGCTGAACCNTTACTCCAAGGAGCATACCAAGTTCTTCCCATACCTTCTCCAACAGCTCTAGGCTTAAATATGTGTGAAGCTCCTCCTGCTGCAACAATTACAGCCTTTGCTCTAAATACATGGAAATCACCTGTTCTCATATTAAATCCAACAGCTCCACCCACTCTATTCTCTTGAGCCTCATCCATTAAAAGATGAGTAATCATAATTCTATTGTAAATTTTGTCTGCAGATTTTTTTGCTGCTTCTGCAACAATTGGCTTATAACTTTCACCGTGGATCATTATCTGCCACTTACCTTCTCTTAAATATCTTCCAGTCTCTTCATTTTTCATCATAGGAAGACCCCACTCATCAAACATATGAACAGTTGAGTCTACATGACGNGCCATGTCATANCCTAAATCTTCTCTAACCATTCCCATCAAATCATTTCTTGCGTATCTGACATGATCTTCAGGTTGATTTTCGCCCCACTGCATACCCATGTAACAGTTAATTGCGTAAAGACCTTGAGCTACTGCCCCACTTCTATCTATGTTTGCTTTTTCAACACAAACAATTTTCATATCTCTGCCCCAGTGCCTNGCTTCNAAAGTTGCACCAGTACCAGCCATACCTCCACCAACAACTAATACATCGCAGTCTTCGTAATGAGTTTTGTGCTTAGCCATTAGTAATAAACTCCTTTTTTAAAAGACTCTTTTGGAACTGCAGGAAGTTCACCATCGATATTTAGTCCTTCAGGTTCGGTGTATAATCTTTGTGAATTTAATTCTCCTTGTTTAATTTTTTCACCATCTGCAAGTTTAGGAATAAATTTTCCCCATGGTTTTGTTGTTATTGGTGAAACAAAGTCTTTTGTTGTTCCATTTCTAAATTTAATTTTCCAAGAAATAGTTCCTTTTTCTTCTTCACGTCTTACTCTAACGCTATGTCCCATTGGAGCAAAATCTGCATAACCTCTTACGTCAATCGCATGATTTGGGCATGCTTTTACACATGAATAACATTCCCAACAAAAATTTGGTTCTATATTTTTTGCACGTCTAATATTTTCATCAATGTGCATTATATCAGATGGACAAATATCTACGCAGTGACCGCATCCATCACATCTAGTCATATATACAAAAGTTGACATAATTTATTTTCTTTCCTTTTTTGTTATCATATTAATAATGTTTTGGCTCTTCTCTTTTTATTCCTAGGCCAAATTGCTCAGGCGCATCCGCAGGAGGTGGTAAATTATCTCTAGAACCATCTGCTTCAGCCAAATTTTTCTGTATTGCTGCTCCAGGCTTATAGAACATGTGAGCAAATTTCGACCAATAAACTCCACCAAATAAAACTAAATTAGAAACTACAAACAATGCAAAAAATAAGAATGACAAACCTACTTGACCATTAAATTGAGTATAAGACCAGGCTAGTCCAAAAGTTGAACATGCTAATAATGCTAGAACAAACAAATCAGCTTTAATAATTCTATACCAAGGNTGTGCTTCGGCAGAAACATCTACTCTTAAAAAAAACCAAAACCAAAATCCACCAACACATGTAAGTATTGCACCTACATGCCATANCATTGACCACAATGTAGAAGAAGTTTTATCTGCACCTGTATAACAAAACACTAACATTGCTGAAGCAATCCAAAAGATTATAGTTCCATACATACCAAGAACATGTGCTAANCTTCTTTTTCCAAAACCTAATTCTGATGTTGTTCCAATGTCATAAACAGTAGTCTTAGCAATAATTTTTGCCTTCTCAGCAGCTCCAACCTCTCTTGTTGCCTGCAATTTTGCTTTTTTNGCATTGTTAAAGAAATAAGTTAAATTTTTGTGNTGTATCATCTGAATAATTGTTCCAANAGCAATTAAAAGNANCATTGCAATTATAAAACCTTGCATAACANCAGTNGGAACTACTTCTGATAATAATGAAAATGGATTTGTTTCAAGCATTTTACCCTTATGTACAATTATTTTAAATAATTTTAAAGTTTTCTAGTCTAGATAACTCATCATATCAACAAAAACTATTGATAAATTTGTCTTTAATAACAATTAAAAAATATTTACTTTCTTTTGTAATGTTGTTTTTTTGGGATCACAGATCTAACTCCACCCTGAGGATTCTCCACATCCCCTTCTCTTCTTGGGATTAAATGAATATGACAATGCATAATTGATTGGCCTGCAGATTTTCCTACATTTGTGCCTATATTGAAACCTTTAACACTAGAATCTTGTTTTAAAATTTTTTCTTTAGTTCTTAAGATTAACTTGTTACATGCCTGAATTTCATCTTTAGTAAGCTCAAAATATGTCTCTACATGTCTTTTAGGAACAATAAGACTATGAAATTCTGAGACAGGGTAGCTATCAGTGGATGAATAAGCCAATTGGTTTTCAAACTGAAGCTCCTCTTTTCTAATTTTACAAAATATACAAGGATTGTTTGGATCTTTCATATTTAAACAAGAGAATTATATATTTTATTTAATTTAGTGTAGCAAACAATCTTTCTTCTCTTCCATTTAAGATCGTTTATTTTAGATACTGATGTTACCCCTTTACCAGATCCGATTAAAATTATTTCTTCATAATCATTAATTGATTTTATTGAAATATCTTTAAAATAAATTTTAATTTTCTTGCTTATAAATTTAAGTGTGTTTCCAAAATAACAATTTTTTTTAGGTGAAAAAATCTTACCATTTTTCACAAAAACTAAATTTGAAGTACCAGTTTCTAAAATTCTTTGGTCTGCTACTAAAGCAATGTCAAATTTAGATGAGTCAACCTTGCTTAATTTTGCTAATATTTTTTTATAATAGAGATTTTTATAATTTGGTTCTATTCGTTTATATTTAAACAGTAATAGATTAAAATTACTCTTTAGTTTTGGTCTTTTTCTAATTGAGACTGATATCAGTTTTTTATTTAACGCTATACGAAATAAATTATCAGGGCCTTTATATATAGTGTTTTTGTTAATTAAATCCTTAATAATACTTTTTAAATTTTTTTTTCTTATTCCATATTTTATTGAAGATTTTATTAAGTTCTCTAAGTGCGGTTTTAGCAAAATTAACTTAGGAGGTTTTCCAACCATTCGCATTGTGGTAAATACACCTCTAGACCCCCAAAGATCTTTGAAATTAACTTCTTTAAGATTACTAAGCTGATAAGATTTTTTGTATAAGAGAGTTGCCATTTTCTGTTAAAAAAGATTCTGGATGAAATTGAAATCCATATATTTTATTTTGATTATCCTCAAGTCCCATTGGTATTTTTGTTTTACTACATCTCATAGTTATTTTAATTGAATTCGATTTAAATGGCTCCATTAATTTTAATGAATGATATCTTCCAACTTTAAACTGTTGATTGTTTNTAAAGATTTTACTTTGATTATTTGTTTTTATTTTAGATTGAAAGCCATGATATATTTTTTTTTGCTGTATTATTTTNCCTCCTTCATTATACAAAATCATTTGATAACCAAGACAAATACCAATAATTTTTTTCTTTCCTTTATATTTTTTATAAATTTTTGAAGTAGTGGGATAATCCTTTGGTGATCCAGGTCCTGGGGATAAAACAATCACATCACTTTTATCAAGTAATTTGTCATTTACCTCATAATAGTTTGTGCAAATTACTTTATCAAATTTTGCAAATTGATGAACAACATTCCAGGTAAAAGAATCTTGATGATCAATTATATAAATCATTTAAATAACTCCAGTAAAGATTTTGCTTTAATATAATTTTCATTAAACTCTTTTTTTGGTGAGCTATCTAATACTACACCAGATGCAGCAGAGATCTCCGATTGATTTTTATAATTTAATATAGATCTAATGATAATATTAAACTTCATATCTTGATTGAATTTAATAAATCCAAAACTTCCTGTGAAAATATTTCTACTTTCTTTTTCTTGNTTNTTTAAAAGNTCTAAAGTTCTAATTTTAGGNCAACCNATNACAGANCCTCCNGGCATCATTGCTTTAATNATATCAATNAATTTTGTATTTTTATTTAATNTTCCANCNATTGANGTCACATANTGAAAAAGATGCTTGTANTCCTCNACATATTTTTTTTTNAGTATTTTNACACTTCCTGGTTTACAAATTTTNGATAAATCNCTTCTTTCCATNTCAACTATCATGTTGTGTTCTTTNGTTTCTTTNTCATTATTTTTAAAATATNTAAGAGCTNTATTTTTATTNGANNANNATTTTTTCTTAAAAGTNCCNGCNATTGGTTTNGTNATNATTTTATTTTTTTTCTTATCTATNAATGTTTCTGGAGANCANCTTACNATAGANTAATCCTTNTCTTTTATCATAAATGACTCNGGGGANGCATTNACNCGCATTAATTTCCAAAAAAAATTAANAGGATTAATTAANGATTTATTNTTATATTTTGTACAAATTTTAATTTGATAAGTNTCACCTTNTCTTATTTTTTTTGAAAATAATTCAAATATTTTTTTATATTTTNNATAAGAAATATTNATCTTAAANGGACTTAGTATTTGAGTTTTGNTGAATTGNTAATTGAATCTATGTTTTTTTATATTAGATATAACTTTAATATCTTTTCTAATTTTAATTATTGTCTCAGGTTTATAAAAAATTCCTTTATAAAAATTTATTCTTTTTTTATTTTTTAAATTAATACCAATTAAATTACATAAAATTTCATAACCAAAAAAACCAAGATATAAATCTGTTTCTTTTTTAAACTTTTTATTCTCGATGGAATTAAGAAATTTATGTATGTTTTTTTTTGTTAAAATGATCTTTTTAGAAAAATCAGTATAAATATTGTATCCACCATCTACTTTATAAATTATTAAAGGCTTATCTGATTGATACAGATCCTCTAAGTAAGGGTTGAATTTAAGCTTATGCTGGCTGTGTTCTTTCAATTGCTTTCTCTACTATAGGTAAATGTATCAGACCTGCAAATAATGATAATGCGATAGATCCGTACCATGCATAGTCAAAATTTCCATTTAATTCATAAAATACACCACCTAGATATGCTCCTAGGAAAGAACCAATTTGATGGCTTACAAAAACTATTCCATATAAAAGTCCAACATATTTTGTACCAAATATNTGTGCAACAATTCCATTTGTTGGAGGAACTGTGGATAGCCATAAAAAACCAAAAGTAACTCCAAAAACTACAGAATTAAATATACTTGGTGGTAAGAAAATAAAATAGATAATTGAAACGCCTCTTAAAAGATATATTGCACTTAATATTTTTTTCTTACTATACCTTGTTGCTAAATAACCACTTGTAATAGTGCCGGCCATATTAAACACTCCTATNAAAGCTAAAACCATNGCAGGTGTCCAATCAGGCAAACCTTTATCTGCCATATAGGTAGGAATGTGTGTTGCTACTANAGCAATATGCCAACCACAAACAAAAAAACCTAAAGTGAGATAAATAAAACTTTTGTTTGCAAATGCCTCTTTTAGAGCNTCTNTTGCTGTTTGATTNTTATCNTGATTAACTCCTACAGGTATTTTTGGAGTACTAACAAACAAAGCTACCACTAATCCTAANCCTAAAAGAAGAGAAAAATATAAAAGNGTATTTTCCCAGCCTGTTTCAACTAAGGAATATCTTACAAGTAAAGGTGATACAAAATATCCAAATGAACCTGCACATGTAACAATTCCTGTTGCAATAGTTCTATTAGATGCTGGAAAATGTTTAGCTACTACTGATACCGGNATACCTATTGCAGTGGAGCCTAAGCCTATTCCAATCATCACTCCTATAGTTAAAGTAAAATAACCTCCAGTATTATAGCCAGAATAAAAAAGCAAAACCCCAACTAAATAAAAAACAAAACCAATAAATATTGCAACNGCTCCTCCNTATTTATCAGTAATTACACCAAACAACGGACTGAATACTCCCCAAAGTAATAACTGCAATCCCATAACAAAACCAAAATGAGAAATGGAAATATCTAAGTCAGTATTAAAATCAAAATAAAACAATCCAAAGGTCTGTCTTATTCCTAAAGAAATAATTACAACTATAGAAGCAGCAATTAAAGTGATTAGTGCTTTTTTGCTAATAGTAAAACTTTCTGAACTCATTTAATAAATTTTAATGCTTGTTTTATATCATCTATAATGTCTTTAGGATCTTCAAGTCCAATATGCATCCTTATTATATGTTCATCTTTATTTATATGTGTAAATTGTCTCTTACCTAGTGCTTGGTGTGTTTGATAAAGTGCTAAGCTTTCGAAACCTCCCCAACTAAATCCATACCCAAAAAGTTTTAAAGAATTAACAAATTTTAACACTGAGTTTTTATTTTTTGATTTTATTTTAAATCCTAATAAACCCGATGCTCCAGAATAATATTTTTTCCATAATTTATAATTTTGACTACCTTTTTTATATGGATAAAAAACTTTAATTATTTTTTTCTGTTTTGATAAAAACTTGGAGACTTTAAGTGCATTTTCCTGATGTTTTTCCAATCTTACATCTAAAGTTCGAATACCTCTTAGAATTAAATACGCATCATCAGGACCTAATCTTAATCCTGAAACTTTATTTGTTGCTTCTACTAATTTAAAAACTCGTTTACTTATAGCTAAACTGCCACCCATTACATCTGAGTGACCAGAATAATATTTTGTTGCAGAGACAATCGACATATCAAAACCTAGCTTTATTGGTTTTAGAAAATAAGGTGTTCCCCAAGTGTTATCTATGGCTGTATAAATTTTATTTTTTTTTGCCAATGNAACTATTTTAGATAAATCTTGAAATTCAAAAGTGTTGCTTCCAGGATTTTCAACAAAAATAAGCTTTGTCTTTTTTGTAATCTTACTTTTAAGATCATTTAAGTCATTTGGATTGTAAAATATTGCTCTGATATTAAATTTTTTAAGATATGTTTCTGTTAAAAGCCTTGATGGAGAGTAAACAGAGTCTGTAACAAGTATTTCATCATCTGGTTTCACAACGCTTAATACTCCAAGAAATATTGCACCAAAACCGGTAGGAGTTAGATAAACCTTATAACATTCTTCAATTTTTCTTAAAATTTGTTGTAATGCGTATGTTGTCGATGTTCCCTGTCGGCCATAATCAAAATTTCCACTTACTGGATCTTTCAAATATTTATTTTGTGTTTTTTTAATATCCTGCATAGATTTAAAAATAATAGTAGAAGCTCTAACCACAGGAGGATTTACTGACTGATTATGAAAATCTTTAGCTGTATGTTTCAGGAAAGTTTTGAAGGAATTACCCATAATAAATTTGATATGTTATTAAGACAATGCTATATCCCATGAAAAACGTCAATATAATTAAAATAGGATTAAATGAGTTACCCAAAAAAACATAGAGGCCGAAGAAAACAAGGGTCTAAAAAAAGAAGAGCTAAAAGAAAAAATAAGAAAAAATAAATTTAAAGCAAATTNATGAGAGTANGCCTTAGAAATTTGTGTTTACTTTGTTTTNTAATACCNATCATCACCATAATTATTTCATTTGTTTGGTCAGCAAATTTAAACTTNATAAGTTGGTGTATACCAAATTTTGAAGGNTGCACATCCATATCTCGAGTTGGAAGNTATGAGCCTGTAAAATATTTTTTCAAACCTTTAATGTTTATTTATGCTGTTTTTCTTTATTATTTTTGGAAGAAATATTATGAATTTTTATCAAAAAACGAAATTAATTTATCAAAATACTTAAAATTTATGGTGTACTGCTCTATTTTATTTTTGGTGCTTTATATTATTTTTTTAGGTGAGGGAAAACTTTATAGGTTTTTTAGACAAGTAGGAATATTTATCTATATTTTTTTTACAGTATTAACTCAATTTTTTTTTTCTATAAAATTTAAAAATACTTTAGGAATAAATATAAAAGCAAAGAATTATTTATTTTATTATTCTGCAACTGTAACTTTATTAGGAGTATTGTTGTTTCCTCTGGCAATATCTGAAGTANAAATAATAAATAATTTTAAGAATATNATTTCTTGGAATTATTTTTTNTTAACACATTTGTATTTTTTAGTTCTTTTTTTTATTTTAAAAAAAAATTAAATAATCCAACCACCGCCAAGTACTTTATGGCCAAATTGATCTTTACGGTAAAATACACAAGCTTGTCCTGGCGATATTCCATCCTCTGGAACTGCTAAATTAACCTTAGCATTATTATTATCTATAATATCAACTTTTGCCTCCAATAAACTTCCGGTAGATCTAACTTTAACAAATATATCTTGATTTAAATCTTCTTTATTGGTTAATAAATTTATTTCCTTTAAAGAAATTATTTTTTTCCCAAGTTTTTCTTTAGGTCCAACAATTATTTCATTTTTGTCAGAATTAATCTTTAATACATAAAGAGCTTCTTTATCTGAAACTTTGATCCCTTTACGTTGTCCAATTGTAAAATTAATTATTCCATCATGAACACCAATTACTTCTCCGTCTAAGTTTTTTATATTTCCTTTTTGAAAGGAGTCTGGTCTAAACTTCTGAATTACTGAAGCGTAATCGCCATTTGGAACAAAGCATATATCCTGACTATCAGGTTTATCAGCAACATTTAAATCTAAATTTTTTGCAATTTCTCTAGTTTTGTCTTTTAACATACCGCCTAATGGAAATCTTAAATAATCTAATTGTTCTCTAGTTGTATTAAATAAAAAATAACTTTGATCTCTATTTTCATCTATAGCTCTATACATGTTTGTAATTTTGTTTTCTGTAATACTTTTTACATAATGACCCGTAACTAATGCATCAGCTTTTAGTTCTTTTGAAACTCCAAATAAATCTTTAAATTTTACTGTTTGATTACATTGTACACATGGAATTGGAGTTTCACCTTTTAAATAACTCTCAACAAAATTATCAATAACTCCTTGTTTAAACTTATCTTGATAATATAAAATTTTATGCTCTATACCTAATTTATGTGCAACACTTTTNGCATCCATTATATCTTGNCCTGAACANCATTGNTTTGANGNNGCNACTTCTTTNCCATCGTNGTAAAGTTTTANNGTNATNCCNATTACNTTATANCCTTCTTNNTTCATNATNCCNGCNACNGTNGANGANTCNACNCCNCCNGACATNGCAACNACNACAGTAGTNTCNGAAGGTTTNTTANCNAANCCTANNGANTTNNNNTCTNNATTCATNNGNTGGTATTTATACTTATTTNNANTATAAGTTAAATTAAATGATTTTAGATTTTGAACCAGGTGACAAAGT
>FUFK010042711.1_pt1 | contig 27167 bp, 43 predicted proteins | sample 1021851 | NCBI WGS metagenome assembly FUFK01 (sample SAMEA51879418, study PRJEB19060) | metagenome
GCGTGATTTTGGTGAAATGACACCACGCATGGAGGCTGCACGGGCAGCAGATGAATTGGGCGTCCTGCCCACTGCAGGTATGCAGGGTTCAGTTGGGTCAATGCTGTCTGGCGGGCTTGAGGCATCGCCTATCTCTGGCCCTACTATACAGCGCAGCACAGAGCGTGTGATAAGCGAGATGAAAGATGCTGCAGACAACATTGCATCTAAGGCTGGCGTAAAAACAACAACTGAGGCCGCGGGTGAAGCCTTGCAGTCTGGCTCTGGTAAGTTTGTAAATAAGTTTGAAGACAAAGCGGAATTACTATTTAATCGTGTGGACGATTTGATTGGCAAGGACGCGATGGTTGTCGCACCAAGTACAGCAGACGCACTAGAAGAAATCGCAAAGTACGCTGCAGCGCATCCTGAAATCGCATCACAGCTAAATTTGGGCAAGTTTGTAAAGCTGTATGACCAATTTAGAGGTAGTGGAAGTGGTCTGTCTGGTGTGGATACCGCAATACCTTATGGTGTGTTGAAGGATTTACGATCAACGTTTGGCAAGTCAGTCGGCAAGATCAATGGTCCATTGGCTGACATGGATCAGGGTCGCGTTAAAATGATTTATGGCAAGTTGTCAGAGGATATGAAACTTGCTGCAGAAAGCTCTGGCCCAGATGCGCTAAAAGCGTTTGAGCAGGCTAATGGTTTCTATGCGCGAGGTCGTGAAATCATTGATGGGACTATTGCTAGGTTCACTAACGCAAAAACCCCTCAGGAAGCGTACACGAACCTGCAGCGCATGCTGGTCGAGGGCAACGTCCGTCAGAGTACAGCAGCTATTTTAAATATACGAAAAGCACTGCCCAAAGAGGATTTCGACACGTTTCGTTCAACGTTAATTTCTAATTTGGGTAAAGCTACGGCTGGCGCTCAAGATGCTGCGGGCGAAGTCTTTTCGCCTAATACGTTTCTTACAAACTACAACAAGCTAAACAAAAGCAGTCGTAAGGTTGTTTTTGGTGAGTTAGACGCAGAACTTGCAAAACTTGCAAAGGTTGCAGAGCAAGCCAAAGACGCGTCAGCGAATGTGAATAGATCACGCACAGGTGTCGCTGTTTCTACCGCTGGATTGGTTGGGCTTGCTGCAACAGGTGGCCTGAAAGCCGCCGTGATTGCGGCAACTTTGAACTACGGTACAGCAGTTGGTATGACTAGCAAGCCTTTCCTAAAGGCTCTTAATGCTGCAGCCAAAAAGGACATGGGGCCATTGCAGCGTTTAGCTGGTGGCGATGGTGTCATTGCGGCAGAGGCTAAAACAATCTTACGCGCAATAGCTGCGCAGCAAGCGACACAGGAGCAATAGCATGGAAATCAAAGCTAAGACACGCCGCGAGATTGAGGGCATCGTCCAAACCGCTATTGCTGAGGCAGTGGATTTTGTCGAAAGCGAGATTGCAGAAGATCGTATTAAGGCACAGCGTTACTATGACGGCGACACAGATATTGGATACGAGGATGGTCGCAGCCGTGTGGTGGCGACTAAAGTGCGTGACACAGTACGTGCAATCAAACCAAGCCTAATGCGTGTATTCCTTAGCACAGCACGTCCTGTTGAGTTTGTGCCGCATGGCCCAGAAGATGTGGCGATGGCAGAGCAAGCCACAGANTATGTGCATTATGAGTTTCAGCGCAGCAACGGTTATCGTGTGTTGAATGATGCGTTCCATGATGCGCTAATCAAAAAGCAGGGCATCGTGAAAGCGTACTGGCAGAACATGCCGACTGCAGAGATTTACACGTACACAAACNTGTCTGATGATGAATATACATTCTTGGTGCAGGACGATGATGTAACTGTTCTTGAGCATACAGTTGAGCAAGAAATGTATATTGATGAGCAGGGTATGGAAATGGAACAGCCTGTTCATTCTGCAAAGGTTAGCCGCGCAGAAAGCTATGGTTGCTTAAAAATCGAAAGCGTACCNCCAGAGGAATTTTTTGTAGATCGCAGCGCACGCAATATGCAGGATGCATATATCGTGGCGCACCGCACAGAAATGCGCGCAGGTGACTTGATTGAAATGGGCTTTGATCCAGAGATCGCGCTATCCCTAGACAGTTTTGACGCAGGTTCAGAAATGACTGAGGCTGAGCGCTATGAGCGTCAAGGCTATGAAGATGATTTTGTCGAAGACGCAGCCGATCCGTCAATGCGTCAAGTTACTGTAACTGAGGCGTACATGCGCATTGATGCGGATGGTACAGGTGTGCCAGTTCTGCATAAGATTGTCTGCGGTGGTACAAAATACCAGTTGCTAGACTTTGAGCCTGCAGATGAAATCCCATTCGCCAAGTTTGAGGTTGATCCAGAGCCGCACACATTCTATGGGCGCAGCATTGCTGACCTAGTTATGGAGGATCAGGACGCAGCGACAGCTATCTTGCGCGGTATCCTTGATAACGTTGCGATGACAAACAACCCGCGCATCGGCATTGTTGATGGTGCAGTCAATATTGATGATGTGCTGAACAATGAAATCGGCGCAATCGTGCGTATGCGCCAAGCTGGTGCTGTGCAGGACTTGGCGGTGCCATTTACTGCAGGTCAGACACTTGGCGCATTGTCATACCTTGATCAGTTGGTTGAGGGGAAAACTGGCGTATCACGTGCAAGCATGGGCCTAGACCCAGACGCAATGCAGTCCACAACAAAGGCAGCGGTGCAGGCCACAGTGCAGGCAGCAGCAGGTCAGGTTGAGGTTATGGTGCGTAACCTAGCAGACGGTGCGCGTGACATGTTTGGCATTATGTTGCGTTTGCTGCATAAGAACATGGACAGCAAGACCATGATGCGCATGAATGGCCAGTTTGTGCCAGTTGATCCCACTGCATTCGACATTGATATGGATGTGTCGGTAAACGTTGGCTTAGGNACAGGCCGCGANGAGGATAAGGTTGGTGCGTTGTCACTTGCATTGCAGCAGCAGACATCAGTGTATCAGCAGTACGGGCCTATGAATGGCTTGGTGTCACTGACAAACATCCGCAACACTCTTGCTGACATTCTGGCATCATCTGGCATCCGCAATGCGGATCGTTACTTTGCGCCAATCACACCAGAGATCGAAATGCAGATGCTACAAATGCAGCAACAGCAGCAAGCGATGATGGCGGGNCAACAGCANCAGCAAGACCCGACAGCGATGTTGGCACAGACTGAGGCTATGAAAGCGCAGACTAAGGCGCAGGTCGATGTCATGCGCGCGCAGATGGATGATCAGCGTAAGCGCCAGCAAATGGCTATGACTGATGATTTGCAGCGTGACCGCATGGCGCAAGATTTGATGGTTGATGCCGCAACACTTGCGGGTCAGTATGGTCAGGCAGTTGATATTGCCCGCATTAAAGCGGAGCAGGAAAAGCAGCGCCAATACAATGACCTAATCGCAAGGGCATCAGGTGTATGAGTACAGAAATCCGCATACAGGCCAGTGAAGCCAAGCGGTTGAAGAACGACACTGCGTTTATGCAGTTCGTAGAGGATGTTCGTGCCTTGCAGATCACAAGGTTCACGACTAGCGCGGCTCAAGACGTTGAGCAACGTGAAGAAGCGCACGCAGTTTTGCGTGCATTAAACGAGATCGAAGTGCAGCTTGACGCAGCAATAGCTGCAGAGACACTTTTAGATCGCAAACGATAAGGAAGCAGCACCGTGGAAACGACTGACCTAGATAGCGCCGTAGAACAACTACTATCCCCAGCGCCAGAACAAGAAGGGGATGATAATCTGCAGGAAATCGCAGAGGACATGGTTGAAGTCGAAGAAGATGATGACGATGTAATCGACGATGAGGATGTAGATGAACTTGAGGCATCGGATGAAGAATATGACGATGCTGATTTTGTCACTGAGGACGAAGCGGAAGGTACTGAGGAAAACAATTTTTTCACCGTCAAGATTGACGGAAAAGAGGAAAATTGGACACTGGATCAGCTTAAACAGTCTGCGGCAGGACAAGGTGCAATAAACAATCGGTTTCAAGAGATCGCCCAAGTGCGCAAGCAGTTGGAGGCTCAGCAAGCCGAAATTGCGCAGCGTGAACAATACGTGACGCAACTATTCGAACAAGCACAGCAGGGCTTTATGGCACCACCCAAAATGCCAGATCAATCACTGGCTGAGGATGACCCTATCGCCTATATGCAGCAACGTGCGCAATATGATGCTGACGTACAAGCGTACAATCAGCAGGTTGCGCAGATCAATCAGCTAAGACAGCAGCAACAAAAGCAGACTGCAGAGCAGGAACAGCGTTATGTTGCGGAACAGGCTGAGATTATTCGGACTAAAATTCCTGAGTTAGCCGATCCAGAAAAGGGCAAGTCCCACTGGGAAGCGCTTATGAATGTTGGTCGTGAATATGGGTTTAGTGATCAGGAGATCGCTGCAACCCAAGATGCACGATACATTGAAATGGCAAATGACGCCATGAAGTATCGTCGCATTGTTGCTAACCGCAAAAAGGCAGAGGCGAAAAGCAAAGCAGCCCGTCCTGTCGTAAAAGCGGGTGCCAAGAAAGTTGCCGATCCTAAAGGTACAGCGCGCCGTAANCAGCAACAGAAGTTGCAAAAGTCAGGGCGTATCGAAGATGCGCTAGGGCTAATGTTCAAGGGCTAATTTAGGAGAATTACAATGGCTCAACCATCCAACACATTCGACAGCTATGATGCAGTCGGTATCCGCGAAGATTTGTCAGATGTTATCTACAACATTTCGCCAGAAGAAACACCATTCTACACAAAGTGCCGCAAGACAACTGCGCGCAACACATTCGTAGAATGGCAAACAGACAGCCTGCGCGCGTCTGCCTCAAACGCACACATTGAAGGTGATGCGACAACTGCAGAGGCACGTTCAGCGACTACACGCTTGGGCAACTACACACAGATTTTCAAGAACGCAGTTGTTGTTCCTGATACTGATGAGGGTGTAGAAAAAGCAGGCCGCGCGAAAGAAATCGCGTACCAAACGCTAAAAATCGCAAAAGAACAAAAGCTAGACATCGAAAAAGCATTGTTCGACAACAACGCACGTGTTGCAGGTAACTCTACAACAGCACGTGAACTTGCGGGCACAGGCGCTTGGGTCAAGTCAAACACTGNANAACGTTGGCACAGGTGGTGCANANCCAGCAGGTACAGGCGCAGNNGCNCGTACAGACGGTACNNNAACTGTGTTNGCGCAAGCTGACTTTGACACNGANAATGGAGGANATNTGGAACGNGGGCGGCANGCCTGACACAGTTTATCTGTCATCATTCCAGATGAACAAAGCACTAGGCTTCACAGGTAACAACAACCAGCGTTCATCAGTGCANGCTGGTGATGAGCGTGTGATCAAGTCACTTTCTGTCTATGTNACNCCTTGGGGCACAGTTCAGTTCATGCCATCACGTGAAAACCGTGGTCGTGACGTATGGATCATGCAGGATGACATGTGGGANGTNNCNGTNTTGCGTCCAACNAAGAANATTGAGTTGGCGAAAACAGGCGACAACACAACACGTCAAGTTGTTACTGAACTAACATTGTGCGCGAAAAACGAAGCGGCAAACGGTTTGGTTGCAGACTGTACAACATCATAATTGATGTGCGGGGCGGCTTAGGTCGCCCCACTTTCTATTAGGGGGTCGTGATGAGTAACACGTCTACAAAAGTTTCAGAACAGTATAAGTTTGAGGGCGATGAGATTGTTGTAAAACAAACTTATGACGCATCGCATATGCTGAAAGACGCGCAACATGCGCGCGAGGTCACAGAAAATAGTTTCGGATCAGACTACAAACATGTCGGCAATGTGGACGTTGCCTTGGTAAATGTTTGGCTAAAAGAGGCTGGGGTGTCATGGACGGATACCCATGCGGTCAATGATGTGCTAAAAAAGAAATTAATGAGTAACGAGTTTAGCGCGCTGCGCGTCTGGGATGGAAAGTGGTAAAATGACAACAGCCCCGAACCATAGTCGGCATCTGCCATTATTATCGTTTTTGTTTGCGCTATTGCTGCAGACAGTGGTGGTTGTTTCGTATTTCAACGGGGTTGATAACCGTTCGATGGTAAATCAGTCGGGCATCGAAAGAAACGAGGGTCGCCTTGATCGCCTAGAGGTCGCAGTGCAAAAGCAGGAAGTTATGCTTGCGCGTATGAGCGAACATCTAGGTGCGATCCGTCAGGTAGTCGAGGCAATGAATGAGCGTGCGCTTAATCGCAATTAGCCTTTTGTTGGCAGCATGTGCCAAGGTTGACATGCCAGCACCCATTTCCCTACCGTCTATCTGCATGGATGACGAAAAGTGCGAGGCACGGAAAAATGCGGAAACACTTGCAAGCATGGGCTTTCCTGACGCTGGCCTTGTTATTATGTGCAACGATCCTGACGTCAGAAACGTTTTGGAGGTTCAATGCGGGCCAGATGCGTTGCAGTATCCCTGATCTTGTGGACATCAGTATGTTCTGCCCAAGACATAACAGGTGATCTGAACACCAACATTCAAGACAGCACCGTGGACAGCAACAATGCGTCAACGACTAATAACTACAATGCTACTGGGGCTGGTAGTCCTGCCCCCGTGGGTACAGCAATGGCCCCAACTGTCATGGGTGGTGGCGGCAATGATAGTTGCCTTATACCTTCTAGTCGTGGCATCCAGTTGAGTTTGTTCGGTGTGGCCGAGGGTCAGATGGAGCAAGATAAGGAATGTAACCGCAGAAAGGATGCAAGGCTACTGGGAGCGCCGCAAGCGGTAGGCGGGCTGGGGTTACAGGTTTCGGGCATTTCGGTTATGTGCGGCAACCCACAGGTGTTCAGGGCTATGGCACTGGCCAACACGCCTTGCCCAATTATGGATGTTGACACGGGGCGCTTACTGATCGGCAGGGAGGCTTTCGAGAAGTATCGTAGCAATCCGAGCGTTTATATAGTAGGATACGCGCACGATACGAAATTCTGGAACCAGCTTTTGCGCATAGGAAGGAAGCTGAAAGATGTACCGAAAAACGATGATCGCCCTTCTTTGTCTGACAGGTTCAGGCGCAACAGCAGGGGAGCAGACATACAGCGATCTGGCAACAGCGGCCAACAATATAATGGATCAGGTCAACCTGTCACGGACATTGGCAACGGGGGCTAGTTATTATGCTGGCGTTGGTGGGATTGCACCAGACGGATCGGTTACGCAGGCGCAGCTAGATGCGTCAATGGTTGATGCCTACAACAATGCGTATAGCAATGTGGTGAACGCTACATATTACAACACGCAGATGTTGCTAGAAGATCAGGCAGAAAACAGCATGGCCAACTTAGACGTTGCGATTGATGCTTTGGTAGACGCAACAGCAACATTCGCCACAGTCGGCGCGGTTGCGGAAATGGCGGCAGACGCAAGCGTGGGTGATGCTGAAATGCAGATGGAAACGCAGGACATGCTTGCGCAATCCGATATGACAATCACGGATGCTGATGTCGAGGAATACAACACGGCAGTTGCAGATGTTGAAAAGTATGCACAGGAAGCTGCGGGCTTCTTGGCGGCATCACGAAAAACTTCCATCACAGACACAGTGGACAGCTACGCAGATCAGTACAATGTGAATGTTTCGCAGTACACAGCGGTCACATACGACGCGACTGTCGATCTGTTGTATTTAGAGTTTGCCAATCAGTCAGCATGGCAAAGTATTTCGTTCGAGGGTTATATGTATGGCGATTATAAAACCGTAGAGGATATTTATAACACGGGGATTGCATACGGTGGATGATACGGAGTTAAAGGTCGGTGGATATACTTTTAGATTTGTCCACCTTGCTTTTGCTTTACCTGTTTTCAGCGGCATTGCTGGCGGTGCTTATTGGGGCTACGATGTGCTTAATCGTTTCATGGACGTGGAAGCGGGTGTGGAGGAGGTTTTGGGCGCTACTGCGCGGATACAGGCGCTAGAGCAAACCATAGGCGATAATGACGTTGCAAACCTGTCAGCACAGCTTTCTGCTATTAGTACGAACATGGCAACGATACTGGATCAACAAAAAACGCTCTTAGATTTGCGCAGCAAGGTTGAGCGTGCAGAATTGTTGACCAACGGGATAGATGAAAAGCTGCGCCGCATACAGGATGACGTGGATAGCGTGTGGGACGCGATAGACGCACTGGAGAAACCGTTATGAACAAAGAAGAATGGGATTTTAACGGCAACGGCGTGATTGACGCAGACGAGCGCGAAATCATGTTAGAGGATCGTCGTCGCTCAATGGAGGATGCAGACGCCAAAAGAGACGCACAGAGGCGCATGACGTGGTTTGCGCTATCTGGGATGGTTTTATACCCTTTGGCTATTCTGGGGGCTTCTTTAGGGGGTCTAAGCACCGCCGCAGGGTTAATTGCTGACATTGCCAATATTTATGTGGTATCTGTGAGTGCGCTGGTTGGCGCTTACTTCGGGTTTAGCAATATGGGAGGAAAGAAATGATTGATAGGCTGATTGGGCCAGTAACACATCTGTTAGACAAGTTTGTCGAAGATGCAGACACCAAGGCCAAACTCGCCCACGACATTGCAACAATGTCAGAGCGTCACGCACACAATCTTGCGATGGCGCAGATTGAAGTCAACAAAGCGGAGGCAGCGTCAGGAAGCCTATTTAAAGGTGGCTGGCGGCCTTTCATTGGTTGGACTTGTGGGATTGCTTTTTTCTATCACTTTGTTGGTCAGCCTGTTACCGTTTTTGCTTTGAGCATGTCGGGTATGGAAATCCCTACCCTGCCAGAGTTTGACATGGGGACATTGCTTACCGTGCTTGGTGGTATGTTGGGCATTGGTGGATTGCGCACATACGAAAAACAAAAGGGACTTACCAAATGAGACAAATTAACGAAATCATCGTGCATTGCACAGCGACAAACCCAAGCTGGTTTATTGACCGTGACGCAAACGAAGTTGTGAAAGAAATTAGGCGCTGGCACACCGAGGAACGCGGCTGGTCAGATATAGGGTATCATTTTTTGGTGCATCGTAATGGGCAGATCGCAAANGGTCGNCCAGTAGAGCGCACAGGAGCGCACACNCGCGGNAGAAACAAGGGTTCAATCGGGATCGCACTTGTTGGTGGCCGAGGTGGCGCGGCAGACGATGATTTTTTGGACAATTTCACAGTTGATCAGGAACGTGAATTGGCCGCGTTAATCGACTTGCTTAAAGAAGAACACAGCACAATTAGCACTGTGTCAGGTCACAACGATTATGCGTCTAAGGCTTGTCCGTGCTTTGACGTGGGCGCGTGGGTGGCAAGTGTCTGAACCAGCTAGAGTAGATCAGGCATTTTCTATCCCAGTAATCACAGTGCAGGTAAGCGAGTGGGCGACGAAAAAGCCTCAGCTACTTGCGCTGGTCGATTGGGATGACGAAAGCTGTAAAAAAACAGATCAGTTTACCGACTATTATCGTCATGGTGATCGGCCACCATACTTGAACGATTTTTTTGACACGTTGCGGCATGAAGTAGAAATTGTAGCGCAGATTGTTCGTGCAAGCCTGTCGGTGACATCACTATGGGCGCAGCGCTATACGCGTTCACAATACATGGGGCCACACAATCACGGTGCGGTTGGATATTCTGCTGTTCTGTATGCGGAATACGATCCAGACGCTCATACAGGCACACAATTCATTTCGCCCTTTAATAACTTCACTAACGGGCAAAGCATGACGTACACCCCTAAAGTCAAAGAAGGTGATTTAATCGTGTTTCCGTCAGCGCTGTTGCATAGTGCTTTACCGAACGAAAGTAAAAAGCAACGGACGATATTTTCTTTTAATTTTTTGACGGAGTAGCTAAACAGTCATTGCGTGGCGATGCTGTTATGGTAAATTGTTGCGGTGGGCGGCTTTCTGTAACGTCACGACAGTTTTTGTTGGTCGTATCAGACCCGCTATATCCCGACATTTAGCGCCGCCCACACGATTACCATTTAATGTTATACTTGGCCCGCCAGTAGCGAATTGAACTTTCGCTTACGCCAATTTCACGCGCAACCTGCGCATTGTTTAAACCCTGCCCAATTAGCTTTTTTATTAGGGCAAGGCGTTCAGGGTTGTATGTGCCAACGGGTCGGCCAGACTTTTTTTTAATCTTGGGAATGTCGTGCTTTTCAAGTGACCCCCAGTGACGACGATGGCGTTTGCGTTCTTCTTTGGCTAGTTCCAGCCATGCAGTAGCTATGCTCATGTTACCCCCGAATTGAGCGTTTTTCTGCGTCTAGGTAGACCAAGTAAGGCGCGATTTCTTCCTCAGTCACCAAACCTTTTTGCACCATGCGTTCGGCTGTTTTGCCTGTCAGGTAGTGTTCACCAACAGGTTCGCCCGCTTTGATGCGGCGTGCGTTAATTGCCAAAGTGTCGGGCTTCCACGGGCCTTTGTTCGTAGGCAGTGATGAACGCGATGTTGACATAGATTTCGTGACAGCGGCGTCGATGTCTTTGCCTGTTGGCCAAGTGCGTGATGTGTGAGCGCTTTTCAGCTTCATAGACGCGCGTTCAAAAGTTCCGCGAATGTGGTCAGGCGTTGTGTCGTTTGGCAGCTTGTGGTTCACCATACGGGCCAAGCCTTCGATTTCTTGGCGCACCTTGTTCTCGTTGTCGAGGTGCTTGGGGATGGCATAAGTTGCAAGCATCCCTGTAATTTCACTGCGAATTTGTGACATACGTTCTTCGAAAGTCATGGTTATTTCCCTTCATCGTTCCAGCGTTCACCGTTAAGCCATGTGGCTAAGTGCGGTATGAACTGAGTTTCTTTACCCTCTAGGGTTAAAACATATGACATGTACTTTGGCAATAGGTCATAGAAGTTTATTTTCTTGGAAGCTGTCTTAAAAGCTTTCTTGGCCTGCGCCTTACCAACTTTGCGTGGGTATTCTTCCCATAATTGGTCAAAATAGTAATCCACACCGTCATCGTTAGATGATGATATATTTGTTTCTTTTCCAAGGTTATTATTTACAAGGTTATTCATGCGCAGATTTTGCGTATCCCCATGCGCAGATTTTTCGCATACCATGCGCAGATTTTGCGTATCGGTGTCCGTCGTACTATCGTTCTCAGATGTTCCAGAAAGTTCTAGGACGTACCGATTAGAGGTCTTGCCCCCACGGTCACGAAACTGATTGACGCGCTGGATCAGGCCCAGTGTTTCTAGCGTTTCCAGATGGTTTTCAACAGAACGGCGTGACATTTCGCAGACTTCGGCCAAACGGCTGATGCTAGGAAAACATTCGCCTGTTTCGCCGTTGTGGTGATCGGCCAGCCAGTACAACACAATCTTGGTTGCTGGTTTCAGACCTTTTTGTTTCATCGCTAATGCTGTCATATAGTGTGACATGTTGCTACCTCTTGCTCTAAATGTTGCGTTGTGGTAACAAGATTACGCAAGACTTTGTTACCATTGTTTTGATTTTGCGTTTGGTACTCTTCATCCCTTCACTGGCCAAACGCAAACCTCTTCTTGTTGTATGGGGCTGTCATCCTTTGGCGGCCCCTTCTTTTTACCCCGCTTCAACGTAATCCGACAATGCTTTCATTGTGGAATACTTCGGGTCTTTTTCTGTGTTCATAAACCGATACACTGTGTTGTAGTGTAGATCGGTTTCACGCGCGACTTTGCGCAGGTTATGCTTTGCTAGTTCGCACTTTAAGGTATCGAACGTCAGCATGTGTTCTCTTTGGCAGTCCATTTTTTTACCCCGTGTGGTTATTTTCTGTTTGACGTATCACACACAATCGTTTACACCGCAAGGTACAAATTGCATACGAAGGGAAAAAATATGCACAAGCATCCAACACCAGTGTCGATTAAGACACACGTTTTGATGGCTATGGCCGAGAAATTTAGCAGCATGACAAGTCAGCAGGTTAGCGATATGATTGACGCTCTTGATGACGGGGTAAAAGCAGCGTGCATCGAACATGACAAAATTTGGGGGGAATACAATGACCAATAAGTTTCATCAGGCAATGGATGTCGTAGCAGACTTGAACAAGTCCCACGGCGTCACACAGCGCGGCGGCAAGCAATACACAGAGGTTGCAAAGCGCGTCGAAGCGTTCCGCATGGTATTTGGTGGCGAATACGGCATCGACACTGACATCATTCACAATGACGGTCAGACTGTTGTGGTCAAAGCCACGGTAAAAGACAAAGACGGTTTTGTTGTTGGGTCAGGTTTGGCCGAGGAAATCCGTGGGTCATCGCAGATCACACGCACGTCAGCGGTAGAAGTATGCGAAACGAGCGCGATAGGCCGCGCCCTAGCTTCGATGGGTATGCACGGTGGACAGTATGCATCAGCGAACGAAATGGACGGTGTGAAGCGTAAAGAGCAGGCGATAAAGGCATCTGATGCAGCGCCAAAGCCAACAGGCGAACCAAAGATCGGAATGACGATGGATGATCGCATTGACGCTATGATCACCTTCTATGAAAACTGTACGCAAGAACGGTTCGACAAAGCGGAACCTAAGTACGAAAAGCTAATCAACAGCCCAGACCTTACAGAATACCAATATGAGCGTATGGTCGAGGCGCATGACAAACGGAAAGTGGAGTTAATGGTATGAAAGTATGCACAATCGCAGGGCGTGTCACCAAGGACTGTCAGGTTCAAGAGAAGGAGGGCAGGCAGTTTGCAACCTTTTCTGTCGCAGTGGATGACGGTTATGGACAAAATAAAGGAGTGATGTACTTCGACATCACCTACCACCGCAGCGCAGTGGCGCAGTATTTGACCAAAGGAACACGGGTTTGCGTGTCTGGCGAGTTAAAACAGCGCGAATACAATGGTAAAACCTACCTGTCAGTGCGTGCATCTGATCTGTCACTGATGGGTGGCGGTAAGCCACGGGAAGAACACACATCGCAGCCACAGCCAGCAATGGCAGGTATGGACGACGAAATCCCTTTCTAGGGGTTTCGCGCATTGAAGGGAAAAACAATGGAAAGTCAAAACGCACAAATCTTGCATTATCTAAAGCAGGGTAAAACCATATCGCCACTAGAAGCGCTGAACATGTTTGGTTGCTTTCGTCTGGCAGGTCGCATTTTCGAGTTACGCGATAAGGGGTGGCCGATTTACTGTGATCGCCGTGAGGTCGGTGGTCGTCGTCGTGTAGGGTTCTATTCACTGGATATGGATAAAACGACATGGCCAACCTAAAGTTACAGGTGCAGCTATCCAATGGTCGGCTGGTGCCTGTCTCGCAGTATGACGCCGAGCGCATGGAAGATTATGCGCAAGGCGCACTGTTTAATTTGTCACCGACAAAGCAACGATCCAGCCCGCAGCACAACATGTACTGGTCTATTCTTCGTAAAGTCGCAAAATCCACAGGCAAGTGGCCCACAGAACACCACTTGCATGACGAATTGAAGCTGGCATGTGGATACGTCAGGACACACTTTTCGGCTTTAGACGGATCGTTTGTGCGCATCCCAGACAGCATTGCGTTCGACAAGATGGATCAGGCGCAATTTCAACAATATTTTGACATGGCAATGGCCGCTCTGGCCGAAGGTATAGGGTACGATCCAGTTGACGAATTTAGCAGGTAAGCCCCCGTTAGGGTTAAAGCAGGACAAGCCGCTGCGCAGTAAGAAGATGTTGGACAAGATACGCGAATTGCCTTGTGCAGTCTGTCAGGCGCACGGAGAGCAGCAGTTGTCACCGACGACTGGCGCACGGAGAGCAGCAGTTGTCACCGACGACAGCGCACCATCCTATTCATGACCGTTACGGNGNCNATTGGGCCGTGCCTCTATGTGATGGGCATCATCAGGCGTTGTGGGATGACAGCAAGATGGCAATTCACAAGGGCAAAAAGGAATGGCGCGAAAAATACGGCTCTGATTGGTCGTATGCGCCTTATGCCCCTTCGTCAGTCCAAGACACTGACACATAAAGAACAGGCCCACGGTCAGGATGGCAGAACGTCTTTTTGACCCGCAGGCTAGTTACCTGCTTGTCGTCAGCATAAATCGTGTTGTTTAGCCCGTCACATACGATCTTGGCGATGTTATCCGCATCAGGTGTTCCAACGGGGCTGATAGCGCCATATTCGGCAGCTAGTCGTTTTTTCTTAGACCAAGATTTAGGTATGTCCATGAACGCAATGATGTCGATTGCCACAGGGCGATCTGTCATGTCGATGTTATGCTTTGCCATTTCGGCCCAAGCAGCAGCGTGAAGCCTGCGCTCATATTCCTTGGTTTTTTGCGGCGTGTATGTGTGGCCAGTTTTGGTGAAACGTGGCCTGCCTTTGCCGATTGGTTGACCCGACAATTCAATTTCAATCTTGTACATCGCACTACTCGTTTTTGGGGACAGTAAAAAAATTACACGAAAATGTAAACAAGGGGCTTGCGTTACCTTGCGAGGTGTGATTTAAGATGTTTATGCAGTGAAGGAGACAGTAAATGCAACGCTTCAATATCACATATCAAACTACCGCAGGTGGCGAAATCGAAAGCCACTCAAACGTTGTCAGTGCAGCAGATGCAGATATGGCAGTAACTTACCTGTTAGATCAAAAAGATGAAAATGGCTTCCCACTTTCTTCTTACATCATGCTCAAAGTCACAAAAGTAGAGCGCGTTTAATCAACGGGGCTTCGGCCCCACAACAACGAAGGGAAATCGTTATGAAACTATACACTCAAAATGGCCGCTGGGTCGGCACACAAGTAGAAGCCAAGCGCGAGTTTGGTGAAGTCACATTGGTTGACGTGCCAACAGATAAGCAGGCCTTGCTGGATTGGTTAAACGAACACAATGTCGGCGGTCATACAGCGCGACAAACGACATCACACGACATGTCGCCAACTGTCGCCGTGTCGCCGCAGAGCAACATCACAAAGCCCCACGCATGGCAGACGATCCGCGAGTGCGCAGAAAATGCTGACCTAAAAGATTTAGGTGTCGCGTTGGCAGTATTGATGGATCGCCTAGACGCAGCAGCCGATCATGTACGGCACTAACCTCAGAGAGTTTATCCAAGCGATGTTTGACTATGACATCGTTTGGGTTCCACAGTCGTCAACCGACGAACCACCATTTTAAACAGGAGAAAATAGAAATGGAAAATATCGAACTTGCAGTCATCACTAACATCATTGACGCATCAGATAGAACTTTCGGGTTCGCTAAATTGGCCAGCACTGGTGAACAGGCATACGTTGGGCCAAATATCTTTCGCCAGAAATCACTTGAACTGGGTGCAACGATTTATTGCGATATTGCACAAAACGACAGCCGCTACACTGACCGTGGGTGCAATAAACGGATTATCTTTGTTTATGATGAAGATGGGCCATTTGCACACCTGTTACCGCAAGCCGTAACAAAGCCTGTCGTGCAAGCTGAACCAGTAGAGGTTGAAGAGCCAAAAGGGCCAACGCCTAGCGAAATTTTCGATGCACTGTCTGAGCGCATGAAAGACTGCGACAGCTTTTACACAACCGCAGAGATCACAGATTGCATGAGCCGCCACTTTGATTGGGAGATGGACAGTGGCGACATAGGGCGGGACTTGCAGCGATTACACGATACAGGCGCAGTGGCGAAGCTGACGCTGGATCGCGTAGGCGGCATGAAGCGTGCATCACGGGTCGCTTGGGGTGCCAGTGGTAGTTCGTTGAGTATGTTCGACAGTTGGTTCGATGACGACGATGGGATGCAGTAACAACGACAGAGGGGCTTCGGCCCCTTTTTTCGTTTCAGGACAAAACTGACATCTTTTTTGTATTATGTCATTTTCAGGGTTGTGTTACCCCGCGAGGTGTGATTTAAGATAGTTATTACCACGGAGGGAAAACAAAATGGCTTATGACGCAAACCACGAATATGCACACAACTATGACCCTGCGATTGCTAATTACAAAATGGCGAACGCTGCAAAAACCAAGCGCAACAACTGGGTTGCGTCTGATGATCGTGCGCAAGAAATCATCGACTTTTTAGAAGGCTTCCCAGCAGAACAAGACGCTGGTTTTTTCTGCGCAGTGCAGTATGGGATTTGCCGCTTTGGTCAACCTACTGATAAGATGCGTGACAAGATGGTTGCGATCTTGGATCAGCGTAAAGCGCAGCAAGCAGAGTGGGCAGATAAAGACGCGCAAAGCGAGTGGATCGGTTCAGTGGGTGAGCGTCGGTCTTTCACTGTCAAAGTAATTCATTGGGTCGAATTGGTCGGTCAGTATGGATACTCATACATTAACATTTGCCGCGATGCTGATGACAACGTAGTCATCTATAAAGGATCGCAGTGCTGGAAAAAGGGTGCAACAATTTCTTGCATGGCGAAGGTCAAGGCGCATGATGATCGTGATGGTGTAAAGCAAACCGTGATCCAGCGTCCTACCAAGGTAACAATTAACGGGGACGCATACTAATTGCGCCCCCACAGTACGAAGGGAAAATAAAATGCGTGGACGTTTTTCACATCACTGCAATGCAACAGTCTATGTTCGTAACATCGAACTGGACGTTGTGTTCTTGGGTACACTGGACTTTGACGAGGGCATGTTCGAGGTAGACGATGTTCACTTGTCAGAGGGCCGCGAAAAGATCAGCGGCGTCGAGGCTTACAAGATACCATCGCGCTTGCACGGTTACATCATGCAGCACTGCCAAGAAGATGCGCACGATGCTGCATGGGGGGCTTACTAATGCGTTATGGCAAGTGGACATGGGAAGATGTTATCATCGGGATCATCGCTACGGCGATGGTTCTTCTTTGGGCAGCAGGTATAGTAAAAGGGTGGTGGTAATGACCAGCAATCAGGAATTGAAATATTTGCAGATGGCAGTGAACCTATGCAACGCGCATATCACTAACCCACAGATGCCAGCAGAGCATGGTTTGCGTGAAATCAAGGGGTACTTGGAGCGCGTCATCGAACACAAAAAAGAAGCGAACCCAGACATCACTGGCGTTCCAATTTGAGGCAGAAAATGGTAAATTTAACCGAGAGTTTTACGAAGCTATACAATCGCCCACCTACCGAAACGGAGTTGGGGCAAATGATGCAGATGCAGCGGGAGCAGGAAGGTTTTCGTGCTGATCGTCATAAGCGCAACGCAGAGGTCGCAGCAGAGGCCCGTCAGGAGGGNAAAGACACATTCCAGCGCCACACAGGGGAACTGGTCAAATGCGAACCCAACACGCAGGATACGCGCCCACGGGACGCAAAGGGTAGGATTGCTAAGAAAGACTTGTACCCGCAAAAGATGCCAATGATAGCGCGTCAAATTGATCGGGGGCTAAAGGTCGGCGTAACTGTTTCACAGGTCGCCTTTATGCTGGGCATCACAGAGGTCAAGGTCAGGCACTACCGCAACAAGTGGAACATGCCCGTAAGGCCAGTTGACGAACGCTAGGAAATAGGCAATCATCGTGATATGCTAAACAGGTCGAGGGCAGTTTATCCCCTCCCTGTTTTCTGCCTCATCGACTGGCCCCTGTTGCACCCCTACTGCGCAGGGGCTTTTTTTCTATGTGTAGATGGTTTATATTACACAACATATAGACGCACCCACACTGGACGGTACTATGACAGAGAAATCAAACGCTGGCGCACCAACTAAATACGATCCGAAATTCTGCAAGGATGTAATAACCTATGGAGAACAAGGGCTTAGCAAGGCGCAAATGGCCGCGCGGTTTGAGGTTCATAGGGATACATTACATCAGTGGGAAAAGACACACCCTGAATTTTCCGACGCCGTAAAAAAGGCAATAGGACTTTCGCAAGGTTTCTGGGAAGATAAGCTGCAAAACGCAGCACTGGGCATTGATCAGGAAGCGGCGCAAGCAAACCCCACGTTGATGATCTTTCAGATGAAAAACCGCTTCCCCGCAGATTGGCGTGAAAAGCAAACAACAGAGCATGAAGTTACAGGTGCCAAGAAGGTCGTCGTTGAATGGGGCGAGTGATTGACGAAGGTGACACGATCCGCGTGCGAACTGGTTATGTGCCGAGGCCGCAAGCAGTTGCATTTCACGCTAGGTCAGAGAGATACGCTTGCCTTGTGGCTCATAGACGCTTCGGAAAGACCGTTGCTGCGATCAATGATCTTATCAGAGCGTGCTACACGACGCCACTTGATAACGTGCGTGTCGCATATATTGCGCCATACCTCAGCCAATCTAAGGCTATAGCATGGGACTATCTGCTGGAATACACAGCAGCGATCCCCGACATTAAAGTAAATATTGCTGAACTGCGTATCGACTTCCCCAATGGTGCGCGTATTCGCTTGTTTGGTGCTGACAACTACAACGCCATGCGTGGTCTGTACTTCGATGCAGTGGTACTAGACGAACCCGCAGACTTCCCCGCATCAGCTTGGCCGACAGTCATTCGTCCAGCGCTGGCAGATCGCAAGGGCAGGGCAACATTCATTGGAACACCAAAGGGCAAAAATGAGTTCTGGGAAATCTACAGTGACGCGAAAGACGATCCCAATTGGTACACCGCAATGTTCAAAGCGTCAGAAACAGGAATACTGGATCANGANGAACTTGACGAAGCAAGACGCGCAATGGGCGATGACCGCTACGAGCANGAGTTTGAGTGTTCTTTCGAAGCGGCGATCCAAGGGGCTTATTATGCCAAAGAAATGAAGGANGCGCTGGATGACGGGCGCATNGGGCGNGTACCCTANGATCCAGCACTGGGTGTTGTGACTGCATGGGACTTGGGGATTGGCGACAGCACCGCAATATTCATGGCCCAGTTTGCGGGTCAAGANATACGGATNATCGACTATTACGAAAATAGCGGCGTTGGCTTGGATCACTACGCAAAGGTTCTAAGCGAAAAGGGCTATCATTACGAACAGCATATCTTGCCGCATGACGTTCGGGTGAAGGAACTAGGCACGGGCAAGAGCCGATTGGAAACGCTGGAAGCGCTGGGTATCCATAATATCGAAATCGCACCCAAGTTGCCTGTCGAGGATGGCATACAGGCCGCACGTTCTGTCATTGCCCGCGCATGGTTTGACGCGGATCGGTGTGACCGAGGCATAGAGGCATTGCGTCAGTATCGCAGGGACTTCGATGAAAAGCTAAAGACATGGCGGGGTCGTCCGTTGCACGATTGGACATCACACGGGGCTGATGCGTTCCGTTACCTTGCGGTCGGATACAGGCCAGCAAATGATTGGGGTTCAGGCCCGATAAGAAGGAATTTGCGCGGGATCGCCTAGTGTGCTATGTTTGCCTCAACTAATGGGGTTCACATGGCGAAGAAAACCACCAAGAAAAAAGGCTTGTGGCACAATATTCGTGCAAAGCAAAAGCGCATTGCCGCTGGCAGTGGTGAAAAGATGCGTAAGAAGGGTGCCAAGGGCGCACCGACAGAGGCCGCAATGAAAGCGTCTAAATCTAAGCAAAAAGGCAAAAAGTAATGGCTTGTGGTTACAAGAAAAAAGGCCGTAAGGGCGGGAAGAAAAAATAATGGGTTTCTTTAGCAATCTTACCAAGAAAGACGAAAAAGACGTCAAAGCAGCATACAAGCCGACAAGCAGCCANACAAAGGCTGTCGAGGCCAAGGGCGCTGGTAAGGCGGCGGGAAAGAACATCGAAAAGCCAGAGGGTGGGTTCAGTGAAGCGCAGATGACGCGCATGAACAAAAGCCGTTCTGACAATTCGTGGGGTTACTACGATACAAACACAGGCAATTATGTTCCTTGGTATATCGACATGCAGGATGGCGGTGGACGCAATCAGTCAGGCGACACATTCCAAGGCGCAGGGCTTTACAGTGCGCTATTGAACGCGGCAGACGTTGCGCCATATGGCTATAACCAGCCACGAACATATGCACGCGCTGGCATGGTGGGTCGCCCAGAACTGCCACAGCCCCCAGCGCCGACACCACAGCCAAGTTCGCCAACACCATCAACAATAGCAGCGCCAGATGGCGGTATGTCTATTGGCGCACAAAATCCTGCGGGTCTATCGTTTGGTCAGCCGATGCAAAATACTATGACATATCGGCCTGCTGATGTACCTGACCAATTAAGTTATCCGTCAGGACAAATGCCTCCTGCTGATCTAGCAAATTATCAGTATAACACATCACCAACGATGCGCAGCTTGCTTGGCACTTTGCCAGAGATTTTGCAGGGAAGAGATATGGATATTAACAAAGTGTATATGGATTACTTGCTGCAAGGTGGCACATCTACCTTCCAGCAATACATGCAGGGCATGCGGTGATGCCACGTAAAAAGACACCAGCACGGGTAAAGTATGCCAACGGGACGACATACAAGGACAGCAAAGGCCGAACACACAAGCGCACATCGGCCAAAGGCACAAAGCGCGGTGACGCGTATTGCGCACGTTCTAGCGGCCAGAAACAGACTGAAAAGGTCAAAGTTCGTCGCAAGGCATGGGGCTGTCGTGGCAAGAAGTCAGTGAGGGGCTAATGGACAAACTTTTCAACGCAATGCGCGATAAGTATGCGCGAGAGGCACAGGATGAACGCAATGCGTATCGTCTGCGCGAAGATGGCCCAGAGGGCTATTACTACAGTGACGATGTGATCGCCCGTGCTTTGCAAGAGTTGGAAGCGCTGGGTATTGACGACAAAGACGTTCGCCAGCGTGAATACATGGAGCGCATGATGCGTGAATATGGGCCGCGTCAAGGCGTTGGTCGGGGGTTGATGTATCCGCACAGCTACGAGCGAGGTCGCATGGACTTCATCGACAAGCTGCATGAAATGCGCCAAGCGGATGACATGGGCAAAATGGGCAAACTTGGTGCGATGATTGGCGATGGCGCATCCACTTTGTTTCAGACACCTTCACGGCGCAGGGGGTACGCGTCAGGCTTGCTAACCTACTTGTTTGGGGATCGTGATGAACTTAATTGACTTTCTGGGTATGGGTGGCCAGCAGCGCCGCCGTATGTTGGATCAATACGTTGACGATCTGAACTTAGAGCGGTTCTTGCCGCCAAACTTGCGCCCAGCAGGTCAGTTCGTTGCCGAGGCTAACCCAGTTGCAGCTATGGGCAACGCAATGCAGGCTGGCGGCGTTGTTTTTGATCCAGATGCCACCGCAGAGGCGCGGAAACGCGCAGCAGTGGACATGGGCGTTGAAATGGCGATGTCACTAGCCCCAGCGGCTTTGGTTCGTGCAGGGTATCTTGCAGCGCCAGCAGGGCTAACGGAAATGTTTGCCACACCGACAGGCGAAGTCATCGGGCCGATGGTTCGTAATGCTGTTTCTGATGTTCAATATGCGGGACGTTCTCTTGCAGAAGGCGATCTGGGTGGTGTTCTTGACGCGTTTAGACCAAGCGGCCAGCCGCAATCCGTAGGTGCAGCGGGCATTGGCGACAACGGTGGCCCACCCATTGATGTAGTGCCGCCCCGTGCGTCACTGTTTAGCCCATCATTGCGCGCAGCCGAAAACCTAAAGCAGAACAAAGGCACATACGAGCAAATGCGCGGTATGCTTTTGAAGGGCGGCGCGAAGGACGTTGAACTGGAATGGTCGGGCATGGACGCTGAGTTTGCGGGTAAAAAGGTCACGAAAGACGATCTTATCAGTTACCTGCGTAGCAATGACCCAAGACTGACGCAAGAAACGCGCGAAAGCAGCGGCAAGATCGGCCAAGAAGATGCCTATCTTAACTTCAACTTTGACGATTGGTTTGAGGAAAGCATCGCGTCAGATGGGCCGCTGGTTTCGCAAGAAGTCAATTATTACGCTGATATGCTGTCTGAGGATTTGACGTACCAGCAGGATGTAACAAGCGGTCACGATCTGGATGCGGATGAAATAGAAGATTTAATGGAGCGCACGGGGCTGGATGAGGAGCAGCTAGTCAGTGCGGAGTACATTATCGACTTCGGCGGTGACGATGTTCGGTTGCATAACGACAGTTACGATGCAGTTGTAGATTATTATGGTNCTGACGANATAGAGCGCATGGCTATGGATAGCTTGCGCGAAGGCTATGAATACGATTTCAACAGTGATCCTGATGGGTTCATGGAGGCGCATGGTAACGTAAATGCGGCGAATGACTTTTATGAGGGTGACACACAGTATTCGGGCTATTTCCCATACGGCGCTGAAAACTATCGTGAAAACTTCTTTCAGTACAGTGACCCGTCAGGTCGCTTTCCTGATGAAAACATCCTTGGCGCAAGCCACTTTGGCGCTGACGACGATCTGACGCAATACCACACGCGGGTTGGCGACTTCGATGTTTTAGATGGTGGTCGCGCTAGATATGTGGGTGAAATACAGTCAGATGCGCAGCAGTCATTGGGTAAGTCGTCTCGGGAGCCTTTAAGCTACGATCTAGGTGCAAAAGTTGGCGCAATGAACGATGCTTTGAAGCCACTTCAAGATCGCGCAAGTACATCAGAAAGGATGTTAAGCGACTTTAAGATTTACACGCAAAATCGGTATGATCACAACAGTTTCCGAGCGTCACCGATTGTTGANGATATGCGCATAAATGCGGCGATCAAGACGTACAACGATGAAGTCTCTATGGAGCGGGCGTTGTACGAGGTTGATTTGGAAATTGGTATGGAAAACATGACCCCGCCACGCGAATTGTTGCCAGAAAGTATGATGGAATTGTCGGAAGATCAGATCGACATGGTTATGCCGTATGCACCGCAGAACGCAGCGCAGTTGATCCAAGACCTAACGCAGCGCCCAGATATTCTAGACCCTGCGAAATATTTTCCTGATAAAGCGGATAAAGTCGCGGAAGAGGTCAAGGTAATTGATCAGTTGCAGGGGTGGACTACAGAGGCGAGAGCAGCACGGGATGAACTGGATGCTGCGTACAACAGTTATGACTTTGATACGGTCAACGCAGTAAATCGAGGTGGTGGCCCCATGATGGCATCACAAAACCGCTGGGTAGATGACGCGCTGCGCCGTAGTATCATCGACGCGGTAAACGATCCAGAGGTCGATTATTTGGCATTACCACAAGATCGGGACATGATCGGCANGGTNGGNGGCGGCANCAATCCAAAGCAGGGCGCNGTAGATTTCTATAATCGTGACGTGCANAACCGCTTGCGTGGNATCTTGAAAAAGGTTGANAAGGANGCNCNGCCAGAAANGATCCGTTTGAAAAGCGANGATATAAACTTCCCCGCATACGGTTTGCGCNTAACGCCAGAGTTTCGTCGTCGTGTAAANGAGCAGGGNTTGCCNACATTCGCNGCGTTCGGTGCTATGCCTTTGCTTGGCGTGTTNGANTACCTGCGCGAACAGAAAGAAAAACGAAACGAGCGNCTTGGCGGCTTGATGGGATACGGAGGCTTATAAATGCCAATNACAACCTACGCAGAACTGCAAACGGTGATCGCAGACTTTCTGGATCGTGATGACCAGACAGGGCGGATCAAGACGTTCATCGACTTGGCAGAGGCCAACATGGGCCGCTTGCTACGTCACTGGCGCATGGAGCGCCGATCAACAGCAGTGCTAGACACGCAATACAGCGCGCTGCCCAGCGATTTCGTTGAGCCGATCCGTTTGATGACGACAGGCAGCAACCCGCGCCGCATCGAACTTGTGGGTCAGGGTCAGTTGCAAGAACTGCGCGAAAACAACAACGACAAGTCAGGCCAGCCCGAAGTGTACGCAATCACGGACGGTTCGATTGAGGTGTTCCCCAAGCCAGACGGCGACTATACGCTAGAAATGGTGTATTACAGCAGCATTGACGCGCTAACGACATCGAACACGTCGAATTGGGTTCTGCAATACCATCCAGATGCGTACTTATACGGGGCATTGATCCATTCTGCGCCCTTCTTGGGCGAGGATGCACGGATGCAAACATGGGCAGCGTTGTTTCAGAGCGCAATAGATGCTATAAACATGGACAATGACAAGGCCAAGTCTGGTGGTTCTGGCCNCCGTATCAAAATTAGGAGTTACTAAATGGCTAGTTTTACAAAGGTAAACGATTTCGTCAAAAACATGGCGAACGCAATGGACTTAGACAGTGATACTCTTTCAGTTGCTTTGTCTAACACAAACCCGACATCAGGTACGGACGTCACAGCAGATGGTAACGGCAATTTGTCGAACATTTCGCAGATTAGTTACACTAACCTGTCATCGCGCACACTGTCTAACGTGACAAGCACACAGTCATCAGGCACATACAAGNTGTCAGCAGATGACTTGACGCTTACCGCGTCTGGCGGTTCAGTNGCAGCGTTCCGTTATGTTGTGATNTACAANGANACACCANCGNCACCAGCCGATCCNGTGATNGGNTANTACGANTATGGTNCNTCNCTGACNCTAAACGATGGNGACACNTTNACAATCGACATNGGATCAAACGGCATCCTAACAATGGCATAATGGAGGGTCATCATGGCTAAACTTTTTAACAGAGCCAAGATGACAACCACCACCACTGGCACTGGCACCATTACGCTTGGCAGTGCCTCAAACGGCTTTCAGTCTTTCGCTGATGCTGGTGTGGCTAATGGTGATGTTGTCCAATATGTGATCGAAGAAGGTGCAAACTTTGAGATTGGCACTGGCACATATACGTCATCAGGCACAACCCTTACACGTTCACCGACAGAGAGTAGCAACAGCGATGCGGCTATAACGCTTGCAGGGCAGGCTACAGTGTCGATTACAGCCACACACGCAGACTTTAACCGTTTACAGCATAACGGCTCTGACAAGGTTACTGTGTCGTCCACAGGTGCATCCGTGACGGGTAATATCAGTGTCACTGGAACGGTTGATGGTCGTGATGTCGCAACTGATGGATCAAAGTTAGATGGCATCGAAAGCGGGGCGACAGCGGATCAAACGGCAGCGCAAATCCGCGCTAAAGTAGAGGCGGCGAGTGATAGTAATGTATTTACGGATGCGGATCACACCAAGTTAAATGGCATTGCCACAAATGCGAACAATTATTCACTGCCATTGTCGTCATCATCGGCGCGCGGCGGTGTGAAGATTGGCTATGCAGAAAACGGCAAGAATTATCCTGTCGAATTGTCCAGTGAAAAGATGTTCGTGAATGTCCCTTGGACTGACACTACGCCAAACAATGCGACAATTACGATTAGCGCGGGTACAGACCTGACAACTGGCGGCAACTTTACGACGAACCAAGGTTCAAACGAAACCATCACAATTAACCACGCCGACACGTCAACTCTTTCAGGAACATACGGTTCGACAGCAAACGGCACAAAGATTGATCAAATTACTGTCGATGCGCGGGGGCATGTTACCGCAATTACCACAGGCGCAACTGGTACTGGCTCTATGTCATCTTTCCAGCTTGAGGATGGGGACGGTACAGAGGTAACGATCAACAACGGCAAAGAGGTTAAGTTTGTTGAGGGCGGTGGCATTGATATCAACTGGACGGATACGTCTACTGGTTCGGACGGTGATCCGTATGATCTGACGTTTACGCATGCTGACACGTCATCGCAAGCATCAGTAAACAACAGCGGCAACACTGTTATTCAAGATGTTACGTTAGACACATATGGTCACGTTACTGGGCTGACATCTAAGTCATTGTCGATCCCTGCGGCGGCAAACAATGCGACAATTACGTTGAGCGCGGGTACGGGGCTAAGTGGCGGTGGTAACTTTACTACGAACCAAAGTTCAAACGAAACGATTACGTTTAATCTTGAAGCGCCTTACACCTACATCGACACCGCAACAGGAAATTACGGCACAGTTAAGGTAGACGATGATCGTGGTGTTTCTTGGGCTGGTTACGCTATCCGTGATGACTGGGTGTTTATGTCTGATGGTGCAAACAATGCTGGCCTATACAACGACACAGATAACGAATGGGCTTGGCTTGCGCGCAGAAATGCCGAAGTTGAGTTTTACCACAACGGCTCTTTAAAATTTGAAACAAGCTCAAACGGCATAGAAATGTCGGGCCGCATAGATATGAACAACAACGACATCTATGGGTGTGATCAGTTGTTTCATCATGGCGACACCAACACCTACATGCAATTCCACGCAGCAGATCAGTGGCGTGTTGTTGTTGGTGGCTCAGAGCGCCTAGAAGTCAAAAACAGTTCGCCGCATGTGCTTGTCACTGGTGACTTGAATAGCACATCGGATGCACGGCTAAAGGAAAACGTAGAGCCTATTGCGAACGCGCTGTCAGACATCGCGCAGCTTGAGGGCGTGTCGTTTGATTGGAGGGACACGGGCACACGCGGTCATGGCTTCATCGCGCAGCAGGTTGAGCCGATCTTGCCAAACGTTGTGCAGACGGATGACGAAACAGGGATCAAGTCAATCAACTATGTTGGCATGATCGGTCACTTGGTCGAGGCGATCAAGGAACTGAAAGCAGAGATCGAAGAATTGAAACGCCAATAGTATAAGGAGATACGACGATGGCTATTCAGGTAGGCGGCACGTCCGTCATCAGCAACAATAGAGTGTTGCAGAACGTCACTGGCCTTAAAACTGTAAACGGCAGTTCAATTTTGGGCAGTGGTAACATCACAATCTCAGCAAGTTCTGGGCCTGTAGATGCGGCAGACATTCTTAATGGTAGTTTCAACCGTTCAAGCCCAGGCACGTCAGAGCAGACAGTAACCATTACGAACCGTAAAAGTTGCATCTTGCGCGCAAGCATTACGCGCGGTAATCGAAACTCAGGCAACAAACTGCGCATCTTGCTAAATGGCACATCACGGTCTGGGAGCATTACTGGACCCGNAGATAGTACCGCAACAGTCTTTTATGCAATTACTTTTGCAAACCACAGAATGTTCAAGCTAACATATAGTACCAGTTCATCTGCTGGAACAAATGTTTACGAAGGGTCTGGCGCTATCACATCGCTAAAGGTTAACGGTGGGCACGGCGATAACCGTGGCAGCACCAACTATTCTTGGTCAGCCTACATGGGATGATGGTTCAGGTGGCAGAAATGTATTGTTGCTTTGAATACCACCCACAGCCAGACGCGGCACTGGTAAAGCGCTATATGTCTCTAAAGACACAAGCGCCGCCAATCAGCGTTATAAAAACCACTCAAGGTTATAGGGTCGTG
>FUFK010896282.1_pt1 | contig 27162 bp, 41 predicted proteins | sample 1021851 | NCBI WGS metagenome assembly FUFK01 (sample SAMEA51879418, study PRJEB19060) | metagenome
TGTTATAATAGTAAGTATAGACAAAGACTATAGACAGTTCCCTGCATTAATTTATAACTATCATATAAAACACAAAAAAATAGAAAAGATTACAGAACAACAAGCACTATATAACTTCTACGAGCAAATGATAATAGGAGATACAGCAGACAATGTAAACTACTTTTACGGTTTTGGAAAAAAGTTTGCTGAAAAATACCTAAAAGACTGCACAAGTAAATATCAGTATGTCAAAAAAGTATACAAGCTCTTCAGAGATAGATACAGACAAAAAGGTAAAGAGAAATATATAGAGTGTTATAACTTGTTAAAACTTAGAACAGATGTTTAAAAAAAAGATAATAGAAGAAGAGGAGTTTGACCTATACGCTTCAAATATAAAGTCAGTAGTGGGTGTAGATATATTCAAAAATAAACGAAGTTTAAAATACGTTGTTTGCCGAGCTTTGTTTTGCCATATAGTAAAAAAGTACTATCCAGATACAACTCTACACGGTATAAAAAGAATGTTTAATAAAAGAGGTAAGAAATACGACCACGCTACAGTACTACACGCTTTAAAATGCTTCCAGAGCTATATCAGTCCAAAGTACGGTTTTAAATATAGTGAACAGCGTAATATGTTAAACAAGTACACTCTTCAAGACCTATACAAAAAAATAGCTTACGAAAAAGGAACACTAGAGGTAAAAAAACAATATCTAAAAGAACAAATAGAAAGAATGAACACAAAACAAATAAAAAACCTAGAACAATTTATAGAAAAACAAAACAATGAAAGATTATCGTAAATACTACGTTAAAGAAACTGGAAAAAGCATTCCTGAAGGTTATGAAGTACACCATATTGACGCAAACAGAAAAAATAATAAAATAGATAATTTAATTGCTTTGCCACGAAATTTTCATAAAACTTTACACGCACATATAGGACTACTGCCAAAAGAAACATTACAACAACTTCTAGAATTATATAGTAAGACAAATAAAAATTTTACAAACAGAGCTTTAGCAAATTGGGTTTTTAATAGATTAAAAAAAATTAGTGTAAGTGAAGAAATTCTCCGAAAAAACCAAATACATATTTATTATCAAAAAATAAGAAAATTAGTAAGATATTGGAATAATGGCTTTAAATAAAAGCTAGAAAAGTTATGAAAACAATAAAACTTAAAATAGATAAAGATTTCAAAGACGACTGTATACTTTTTAATAATAAAGTAAATTTAGGAAACAGAAGCGAGGGCAACGGAGACAAACAAAAACAGCTAGAAGGAATCATAGCAGAAAATGCAGTAAGAAACTTTTATGGTTTACAGCCAATGGAAGAACAACAAAAGTTTGACGGTGGTTTTGATTTTGTTATAAACAATTTGTCTTTTGATGTAAAATGCAGTGGACGCAGTTGCGACATAAGACCCCATTACCAGCACAATGTATATGATTTTCAAAAAAACTATAATGTAGATTACTATTTGTTTACCTCTTATAATAGAAAAAAAGATATAGTAGAAATTTGTGGAACTATAAAAAAAGACGAGTTTTTCAAAAAAGCAGATTATAAAGAAAGAGGGCAAATCTTAAAAAACGATACAACCCAGCAACCATACCAACAAAACAACTGGGAGATTAAACAGTCTCAAATAGACCCTATAGGTTTAGTACTACCTAATATTCCTTCAGAAAATTGTAGTTTATATGTTATAGAAGACAATTTATCCCAACCAACTTTATTCTAAAAAGCGTTATATAAGTAAAACTGTACAAAAATGGACACAAAATTAGCTAAAAAAAGTTTTATAAAAGCATATACAGAAACCTTTGGTAACGTTTCTTTAAGTTGTAAAATGAACAATATAGCTAGGTCTACTTACTATTTGTGGTTAGAAAAAGACGAGGACTTTAAACAACAAATCAAATCAGTAGAACCTAAAGAACGTTTCTTAGATTTTGTAGAAAGCAAGTTAATAGAAAAGATAAAAGAAGGAGACGGACAGAGTATTAGATTTGCTTTAGAAAGAAAAGGTAAGACCAGAGACTACGCTTACAGACAAGAGCTTACAGGAGTAGAGGGTCTTCCAAATAGTGTTACGGTTAAAATCCTTAAACAAAATGGAGATAGAAAGTAATGTCGTTTACGAACACTTACTAGAAAGCAAAAAGAAAATAATAGTAGAACAAGGTGGAACAAGGTCTGGTAAGACTTACAATATACTTCTCTGGATTATCTTTAGCTATTGCACCAATCACCGAAACAAAATAATAACAATTTGCAGAAAGACTTTTCCTAGTCTTAGAGCTACTGTTATGCGAGACTTCTTCGAGATACTTAAAAAGTACAGTATGTATTCAGAGGTGCTTCACAACAAAAGTAGCAGCGAGTATATGCTATACAACAATCTGGTCGAGTTTATATCGTTAGACCAACCAACTAAAGTAAGAGGTCGTAAAAGAGACCTGCTGTTTATAAACGAAAGCAGTGAACTCAACTTTGAAGACTGGCAACAACTCATATTTAGAACTAACGGTAGAATCATACTAGACTACAATCCTTCTGACGAGTATAGCTGGATTTACGACAAAGTACTATCCAGAGAAGACGTAGACTTCTTTATAACTACTTACAAAGACAACTTGTTCTTAGACAAAACTATAGTTAAAGAAATAGAAAGACTAAGAGAAACCGATATGCAGTATTGGCAAATCTACGGACTAGGACAGAAAGCTATATCTAAATCTATTATATTTACTTATTCAGAAAGCGAAGTTCCAGAGGACGCTACGTTAATATCTCACGGTATTGACTACGGTTATACAAACGACAGTACAGCTTTAGTTGCTGTCTACAAAAAAGATTACAGCTTATATATTAAAGAGCTNCTATACCGAACTATGATGACCTCGCAAGACATACACAAAGAATTCAAAAACCTAAAGCTAGAAGGTCGAGTAATTTATGCAGAATCTAGCGAACCAAGACTAAACGACTTTCTAAGAAGAAGTGGCTGGAATATAAGACCAACTCTAAAAGGTAAAGACAGTATAGTAGCTGGAATAGATTTACTAAAACGCTATAAGCTGTTTGTAACACCAGATAGTAAAAACCTTATACACGAATTTAGNAACTACAAATGGAGTAAAGANAAAACAGAAAAGCTTACTAACATACCAATAGATAAAAACAATCACCTAATAGACGCTTTACGCTATGCTACTTTCAATATACTTAGCAAACCAAATTTTGGAAAGTATACTATTAGATAAAACTTAATTTAAATACGTTATATAAATATGAAACTAAAGATAACAATTCCAGAAGGTCTAAAAGATATCAAACTATATCAATACCAAAAGTTTGCAGAAATAGAAGAAAAGATAGAAGACGCAAACACACTAGCTATACAAATGGTACATATTTTCTGCAACGTTGAAATAGAAAAAGTACGCTTNTTAAACATACAAGACGTATTTAGTATTGGTGAAACTATTGGAGCTTTTTTTAACGAGAAACCACCACTTATAAACAGATTTACTATGAATGGTGTTCAATACGGTTTTATTCCAAAACTAGATGAGATGACCTTTGGAGAATATGTAGACATAGACACCTATTTATCTGACTGGCAAAATATGCAGTACGCTATGGCTGTTTTGTACAGACCAGTAGAAGGGTCGTATAAAGATATGTACAATATAAGACCATACAAAACAAATGACGAAGCCAAAATGTTAGAGATGCCAATGGACGTAGTATTAGGTGCGTTGCTTTTTTTTTATCGTTTAGGGAACGACTGCTCCAGAACTATAGCGAACTATTTACAGGAGAAACAGGAGAGCAGTTTAGTCAAGTACATCAATTCGGAAAAAAGTATGGCTGGTTTAGCAGCTTATACGGACTCACTCAAGGCGATATTAGACGACTTGAAAGTATCACTGAATTAAACCTGCATACTTGTTTACACTGGTTGCAGTTTGAAAAAGAAAAGAACGAAATAGAAAGTAATAAAATAAAAAGAATGTATGACAAAAATAGGCGTTAGAGGTTTCTACCAGATTACAGAAGAAATAGAATCAGCTTTACTTTCAGACGAAAACGTAAACACTGTAACTACAGGAGATATTACAGACATAGATTTAAGCAAAAACTCTATTTACCCTATATCTCACGTTACAGTAAACAATGCAAACTTAGAAGAAAACTTAATCCGTTTTAATATTAGCGTTATAAGTATGGATTTAGTAGACGTTTCTAAAAGCGAAACTACAGACATTTTTGTAGGTAACAATAACGAGCAAGACGTACTTAATACGCAACTTGCTGTAGTTAATAAACTTGTACAAAAACTAAGACAAGGAACTTTGTATCAAAACAAATTTCAATTAGACAACAATCCTACTTGCGAGTTTTTTACAGATAGATTTGACAACCAAGTAGCAGGAGTTGCAGCAACAATAGATATAGTCATACCAAACGATATAGATATATGCAACTAAAAAGAACACAATTTGCTTTACGAACCTTTGCAAAAAATGTTATAAAACAAGCAAGGACAAATTTGACAAAGTCAAAACCTAATAAAAACGTAAGCAAAACTTTGTATAATAGTTTGAAGTTTAATCTAGACGTAGATAATGACGACTTTGAATTGACATTTGATTTAGGCAAATATGGAGCTTATGTAGATACTGGAGTAAAAGGTGCTGACCCTAGCTTAGTAGATAGTGACAAAAGAACAGGAAAACAAAAAGCACCAAACAGTCCTTTTAAGTTTCGTTCTAAAAAACCACCTGCAAAAGCTTTAGAAGCTTGGGCAAAAGCTAGAAGGTTTAGACTAAGAGACAAGAAAGGGCAATTTGCAAAAGGGAACTATAGGTCTATAGGGTTTGTTTTACAGAAGTTTGTATTTGCTCAAGGTATAAAACCAAGTCTGTTTTTTACAAAACCGTTTATAAAGAATTTTGAGAACTTACCAAAACCATTACTAGACGCTTTTGAAAACGATATAGATAACTTCTTAGGATTTAAAGTAAAACCAAATGAGTGATTTAATATTTGCAAGAAGTCCATTTACTATAAAACACACTGGAAGTGCGTCTACGCCTACACCAGTTTATGAGTGTCCAGACACCGAAGTATATGGAAACTTTGCAAACTATACTAATTTTAGCGTAAACAGTTCTGGTGTTATTGTAAATGGAACAGTTACCGACAATGCTTCTAGTGCGTCTTTGACAATTACAGCAGTTACCTCAACAAGTGGAGCTACAAGTTTTCCAGTTGTATATACAGCTACAACTGTAAAGTTGAGAGTGACCCATAATATACCCTCTGGATTTACAGCTAGTAGTCACACTTGCGAAATAGAAGTCACACAAGCAGCAGCTACACCAACGCAACAAGTTATACGTTTGTTTGATTTCTCGCAAGGTACAGGTTCAAATGGTATGACGGTATCGTATACAGACCCAAGTAACAACCCTCAAACTATATTTGTAAACGAAGACAATAATAAAGGAGCAAATATTACAGTAAAATATCCAGTAGAATCTAATATAGTTCTAAGCTGGAATACTGCTATACTTCCTTTTACAAGAATGATAAACGCACAAAACATATTTAATTCAGCAATACCACCAACACAATAAATATGAGTACAAGAATAAATACAAGAAGCCCGTTCTTCTTACAATTTACAGGAACTTAAAATAAAAGAAAATGCCAACACTACATAGAGCAAGACTACAGATATATATTTATACAGGAACAGTGACCTCGACACCTGCTTCTACTAATCTTAGATATACTTTAGACAAGACTAAAATATCTACACAAACTAATATACTGTTTGAAATAGCAGAGCTTGTTAGAGACTATTTAACTCACTCTTTCAATGATGACTACGCAAGTGTAACAGCTTGGGTTACTTGTATTACAACTCTATTTGAATCTGACGCAACTGACAGCGAGTTCGCAAGTGGGTCACCAGTAACTCAAAGCTTTTTAGCTTTTGACGGATTTGGAACATTTGAAGACGGTATTAACCCCCAACTTTCTGACAATGCTTTATTTAGCAACTCGAGATTTTACATTCCAGAAGACACGGCAGGTAAGTTTCCAATATTAGCAGAAGGTGTAGGCAAGGTAATTATAGACGGTGTTACAACACAAATTACAGACAATGGTAACAGTAACCAAAAAATACAGTATATAACAATACCTGCTAATAGCAGTACCATACAAATTTACGACACTAACGATACTACACTAGACAAAACTGTAACTATAGAAAACGTTTGCGAACCTAAACACACTGTATATAAAGTAACATTTGTAAACAAATATGGAGCTTACCAAGATATATATTTCTTTAAAAAGACAACTGAAAGTATGACTATAAAAGACGAAACTTTCAAAACAAACACAATAGATAACGCCAGTGTAACTTACGCTACTTATAAAGGGCAAAGACAGAGATACAATACTATGGCTCAAACTAAAATAGAGCTTAATACAGGATTTGTAAACGAAGACTTTAACCAAGCAGTAGAAGAGTTGTTGTTGTCAGAAAACGTCTGGATTAGATTTGAAAATAAAACGTTACCAGTAATTCCTACTAAATTAGATATGACTTTTAAAACTAGCGTGAATGACAGACTAATAAATCATACTTTACAATTCGAGTTTGCTTTTAACAAAATTAACAACGTAAGATAATGCCTTTAACACTAAATTTATTTGTTGCTACAGAAGAAGGAGTACTAACAGAGGTCGAGTTGTTTCAAGACGAATCCGTAACACTTACACAAACTTTACAGAATATAAAGGACATATCTAAAGTGTTTACAGATTTTACAAAGACCTTTGCTGTTCCTGCAAGTAAAAATAACAACAAGTTATTTGAACATTTTTACCGATTTGAAATAGACGGTTTTACCTCAAGACAAAAGAAAGCAGCACAATTATACTTAAATCACCAACTATTTAAAAAAGGAAAAGTAAAGCTAGAAAGTGTTAAAATGAAAAACAATACTCCACACACTTATAACTTAACCTTTTTTGGAGAAGCTATAAACCTTAAAGACTTCTTAGGAGAAGACTTGCTAGGTGGTCTTTCTTATTTATCTAACTTTAGTTTTGACTATAACGCTGCAAATGTAATTGCAGCTTTACAAAACGGTCAAGACTATACAATAAACGTAGACGGACAAAACGAGCAATACGAGGACGCTATAATAGTACCTCTAATTACACACACTGAAAGACTGACTTACGATAGTTCTAGTAATTCAGCAGGTAGTAAAAACCTATTTGTAAGCAGTAGTGTAGTACAAGGGTGTCCTTTTGAACAGCTAAAACCAGCTTTAAGAGTATACACTATTATAAAAGCTATAGAAGACAAGTATAATACTGTAAACGGTTATTCTCAAGACATTAAATTTAGTAGAGATTTTTTTAACAAAGACAATGCAGCTTTTTATAATCTGTATTTATGGTTACATAGAAAAAAGGGTGGGGTTTTAGAAGACAGTAGTATAGTGCAGCAGTGTAAAAACTGGGGTCGTATGGAAGGTAGAGACGACAATAAAGCAGTATGGAGAAGTAAAGTTAAAAGTGGTTACTGGGTTTTGAGAGAGCCAAGTAACTCTAAAACTGTAAATCTAACTCATAGAATTATAATACACCCACAAGCAGGAACAGGTGTAGCTCCTTTTGATTTGTTTTTGGAAAAAGACGGAGAAGAAAGCTTTAGACAGAGTTTTACGTCAGCAGATTTAAACGCTAGAGGTGTATTTGACACTGACACTATAGATGATGACGCAGGAGAATATAGGTTGTTTATATCGTCAGAGACCAGTCAGAGTTTTGAAATAGAACTAATATTAAATGAAAGAGTTGTTAAGTTTTTTAGTCCTAGAAACCAAATAGTAACTGTATGGGGTTCTATAGACATTACTACTACAGCAGAGTTTAATACAGCAGTACAACTTCCTAAAATAAAACTACTAGACTTTCTAACAGGTTTATTTAAAATGTTTAATTTAGTAGCTTACCAAAACAACGCAGGTACAATAATAGTACAACCTCTAAACGACTTTTACAATAACAGCACCACTAGCTATGACGTAACAGAGTATTTAGACACAACTGAAAGCACTGTAGAGAACGTATTACCTTTTGCTAAAATAAACTTTAAGTATAAAGGTCTTGACAGTTTCTTTGCAGCAGACCATAACGAAAGGTTTGGGTTAGAGTGGGGGTCGCTTAAATTTGGTGGCACGGAAAAAGTAGAAGGCAAAGAGTTTAAAGTAGAGCTACCATTTGAACACCATAAATTTGAAAGATTGTTTGATGCTAACTCAAGTAATACCGACATAACTACAGCACAATTTGGCTGGAGTGTAAACTCTGACCAAGAAAGCTACTTGGGTGAACCTCTTTTATTTTATCCAGTTAAAGTTACAAGTGGTACTGCAATAAGTGTTTTAACTAGCTCTAGTGTACAAAATTCATTAACGCAGTATTATATACCCTCAAACAGTGTTGCTCTAACTGCTTCGCAGACTATAAACTTTGGAGCTGAAGTAAACGAGTACTTTCTACAACCCTTTAACGATAGTTTGTATAAAACCTTTTACGACACTTACATAGCTGGAGTGTTTAATCCTGCTACAAGACTATATAAATTTAAAGCGTATTTACCTTTGAGAATTTTGCTTAATATGACTTTAGCAGATAAATTCATAGTTTTTGATACGTTATATAAAGTAAATAGTATTAAAACTAATTTTACGACAGGACTTTCTGAATTAGAATTAATTAACGAAGTTCAAGACTTTGAAATTAAAGACAATCCAAAAGACTTAGGAGATTTAATTAGCAAAAATTACATAACTATAGATAGCACTAAGCTAACTGTAGACACTATAGAACAAACCGTAGACTAATGATAAAAAATATTATAGATTTATTACAATACGTTGAAGGTGAAACAACCAATATACAAATAGCACAAGGTAAATATAACTTACCAAGAAGTATAAAAAAAGCATATAACAAAGCAATTAAAGAAAACAAATGGCAGAAGAAAGAGAGTATTTTATAAAAGTAGGTAGTGACTTTAAAAAGGTTACTAAAGAAGTAAAAGAAACTGGTAAAGAAGTACAAAAAGCTACAGGTGACGTATCTACCTTTTCAGACGGACTAGACCAAGCGACAGGGGGTGCTATTTCAAAGTTTAAAGGACTAATAAGTACTATAAAAGGTGCTGCAAATGGATTTAAAGGTCTTAAGGTTGCTATTGCTTCAACTGGTATAGGTGCTTTAGTTATTGCTATAGGTGCAGTTGCTACAGCTTTTACAAATAGTGAAAAAGGTCAAAACCAATTTACTAAAATAATGAATCAAATAGGCGTAGTAGTTGGAAACGTTAGAGACATTATAGCCGAACTTGGTCAAGGTATTCTAACTCTTGGTAAAGCTTTCGGTGACTTGTTTAGTGGTGGCAAATTTTCAGATTTTAGAAAAACTGCTGGAAGTGCTTTTGACGAAGTAGGAAGAAAAGTCAAAGTATTAGGTGACGAAACAAGAAGAGAAATAAAGCTGGTTAGAGAGCTGTCTGACGCTACAGCAAAACTTACAAAAGACGAAAGAGAGCTGCTAGTTTTTAGAGCAAAGCAACAAGCTGAAATAGACGACTTAAAACTTAAATCAGTTTTAGTAGACAAGTTTAGCACTGAAGAAAGAATAAAGTTCTTGCAACAAGCACAAGCAGCAGAGGACAAGCTGTTTGATAGAGAAGAGAAAATAGCAGCAGAAAGGTTTAGAATAAAAAAAGAAGAAAACTCTTTGAGTGAAAGTACAAGAGAGGACTTAATGGAAGAAGCACAACTAGAAGCAGACCTTATTACTTTAAGAGCTGTTAGACTTGTAAGGGCAAAAGAGGTACAGGGTCAAATTTCTGCTCTTAATCTACAAAATATAACAGAGAAAAAAGCTGCAAACAAAGAAGAAAGAGACAATGAAAGTGCAACAATAACAGAAAGCTTAGGTGAAAATATAGGTGCTTTAGTAAAACTGCAAGAAGCAGAGATAACAACTGCAGCTACAACTAACCAACTTAGACAAGCGTTTGCTAGAGAAACTACTGAAGTTAAGACGCAATTATCACAAGCTGAAAAAGACCAAATCATAGCAGATGCACAAGCAACCTTAGGCGAAATAGCAGCTATAGCAGGTCAAGGTAGTGCAGTAGGTAAAGCAGCAGCAGTTGCACAAGCAACAATATCTGGAGTACAAGCTGTACAAAACACTTTCAATACAGCTTCAGCTAGTCCTATTACTGCACTGTTTCCACCATATCCGTATATTAGAGCTGGTCTTGCAGCAGCATTTACAGCAAAACGTATCAAAGATATATTAGCAGTACCAAAACCTTCTGTAGGTGGAGGGGGTGGTGGTACAAGTGCCAGTATCTCTGTAGGTAGAGGTGGTGGAGAAGGTGCAACAACACAACCACCAGATTTTAACGTAGTTGGAACTACTGGAACTAACCAACTTGCAGAAACTATAGCACAACAACAAGGAACTCCAGTAAAAGCGTTTGTCGTTAGTGACGAGGTTTCTACTGCTCAATCCTTAGACCGTAATATAATAGAATCAGCAAGTATTTAAATTAAAAACGTTATATAGATATGAAAATAGTAGAGCTTATTTTAGACGAAGAAGACGAACTAAATGGTATTGAAGCTATTAGCTTAGTAAACGCACCTGCAATTCAAGAGGATTTTATAGCTTTAAAAGACAAAGAGTTCCATTTAGCAGAAATAGACAAAGAAAAAAAGCTGTTAATAGGAGCTTTACTTGTTCCTAATAAACCTATTTACCGTAAATCTGGCAAACAAGAGTACTATATATACTTTAGTAGAGAAACAGTAGCTAAAGCAAGTTACAAGTTCTTACAAGCTGGTAACCAAAACAATCACACACTAGAACACCAACACTCTTTAGCTGGTTTAAGCTTAGTAGAAAGCTGGTTAATAGAGGACAAGGTACACGACAAAAGCGTAAAGTATGGACTAGACCTTCCCTTAGGCACTTGGGTAGGAGCTGTAAAGGTAAATTCTGACAAAGTTTGGAATGAATACGTTAAAACAGGTAAAGTAAAAGGCTTTAGTATAGAAGGTTACTTTGCAGACAAGTTTGAAACACCAAGAGACAAAGGTATAAATGACGAACTCTCTGAAATAGAAGAGCAAGAAAGGTTGCATATAATTGAACAGCTAAAAGCTATAGTAACTGGTGAAAAAATAACGCTACAAAGTTATGACGATTACCCAGACGCAGTAGCAAACAACGCTAAAAGAGGTATTGACTTAAATAAAGAAGTCAAAAACAAATGTGCTACGCAAGTTGGCAAGGTAAGAGCAGCAACACTAGCACAAAAAAAACCAGTTTCTTTACAAACAATAAAGCGTATGTATTCCTTTTTGTCAAGAGCAGAAGAGTACTACAATCCAGACGACAAAGAAGCTTGTGGTACTATTAGCTATTTGCTTTGGGGTGGTCTTGCTGGTAAAAGGTGGAGTGAAAAAAAACTCAAAGAGTTAGACCAATTACAAGAAGAAAGCATTACTAAAGTTATTAACGATAAAGTAGCTATTATAGATAACAGACTGGCTTACAGTTCTGTAGATGCTGCTATGAAAGCGTCTAAAGATATTGGTTGCACTGGTTTTCATATTCACGAGTTAAACGGCAAAAAGTGGTTTATGCCGTGTGAAACACACAATATGAGCAAAGAACAATTCCAAAAGCATAAATGTCCAAAAGGTTATAAAAAAGACTATCAAAAACATAGATGCGTAAAAGCTGCTGAAATAGGTGAAAGAGGTGGAGTTAGAAAATCACCAAAAGCTCCTAAATCCGATACGCCAAACCCAAGACCAAAAGGTAAAGGAACAGCAAAAGGTGACGCTAGTACTACAAGAGGTGCTAAGGTGTCTAAAAAAGACGAAGCTACACTTAAACAAAAGTCAGACGATTTCAACAAAAGGTATAAAGACAAGCTTGGTTATGGTGTAAATGTAGGAATGTTAAAAGCTGTGTTCCAAAGAGGTCTAGGTGCTTTTAACGTTTCGCACAGTCCTAGAGTAAAATCTGCTAGTCAATGGAGTTTTGCTAGAGTAAATGCGTTTTTGTACTTAGTTAAAAACGGTAGACCACAAAACCCTAAGTATACAGGTGACTTTGACTTATTACCAACTAAACACCCAAAGAAAAAATGAGTGAATCAATGCAAACACCTAGCAAGTCAAGTCCAAAAGGTGGACTAAGAGCTTGTCTTTGTGAAGACGGAACGTACAAAATAGACTGTTGCAAAGGTTTGTTAATTAATCAAGGTATTGGAAGCGTGTAAAATTAATGGAAAATCCAAAAAAAAGAGACGAGATACCTAGTATAACAAGTCCTATAGGTGGTAAAATGGCTTGTTTGTGTAAAAACGGAACGTATCACGTTAAATGCTGTAAAGGATTAATTCTAAATCAAAGAATAGGTAGCGACAAATCTGGCAACACACACGACTATAGCGTAGTAGGTGGTCAAAACGTAAGCAACGCAGTAACCAATACTAACACACAAAGAGTATTAATAAACAATAGTAACGCAGTAGACTTTACTTGCTCTGACATAGGAGCTAGTTTTAGCGTAGCCGATACTGGAGCAATTTCTATTAGTCTCACTCAAGGTACTTTGGTTAGTCAAAGTGTTAGTAGTTTTCCTTTAGTGTCTACAACAACTTCTAGAAGCGTAGATTTTTCTATAAAAGCTCCTCAAGGTTTTGCTAACGAAGAATCTATAATAGTTTGTACACTAACAGCAGACCAAAACGCACCTTCTATGACTTGTAGCGACCTTACTATTAGTGGTTTTGCTATTAGTGACGCAGGAGCAATAACAGACCCAACTGTAACTGTAACCAGCTCTGGTGTGAGTTGTAGTTTTACCAAAAGTCCTAGCAGCTATGCAGTAGTAACTACAGACACCGTACAAACTTTAACTCTTACTATTACTGTTCCTTCTGGTTTTCACAATACAGGTAGTACTATAACTTGTACAACTACAGCAACCCAGCTAAGAGATACTTTTGAATGTTCTTTAACTACGCTTTCTGGATTTGCAGTAAGTCAAACAGGTGTTATAACACTTCCTAGTACGTCTGTTGGCACTATAGCGTCCAGCAGTCCTAGTAGTTTTGCAATAGTAGACACCAATACTACACGAACTTTAAGCTTAGATATTACCGTACCTAGTGCTTATTTAAATGAAGGTCAAACAGTTACTTGTACAACCACTGCTACACAACCACTAACACCTACATTTACTTGTAGTGACGTAACGCTAACTGGCTTTGCAGTCTCACAAGCTGGTGTAGTTACGCTACCTAGTCTAAGTACAGGTACTATTGCTAGTAGTTCGCCTAGTAGTTTTGCTATTGTAGATACAAACACAACAAGAACGTTGTCTGTAGTTATAAACGTACCTGCTGGTTACTTTAACACTGGCTCTACGGTGACTTGTACCACTACTGCTACACAAACTGCTACGCCTACCTTTAGTTGTTCTGACGTTACATTAAGTGGATTTGCTGTTAGCTCTGGTGGTGTTATTACTGCACCTACTGTAGACGTAGGAACTCTTGTTAGTACAAGTCCTGCAAGTTTTGACAGTATTGTATATACAGTAACCTCGAGAACTTTAAATGCTACTATAACTGCTCCTAGTGGTTATTTTAACGCAGGGTCAAATATAGTATGTACTACTACTGCAAACCAGCCATTGACAACACTAACTATAGGTATGTTAGGCACACTTAGCGACAACAATCCTCTTGTTTTTGACANTTCTGGTGGTCGAGTACACAACGCNAANTTTGCACAATACAATAGAAATACAGGACTATTTGAAGACAGAGACAGCGACAGTGTACAAGACAGCAACGAACCAGATTTTGACGCTTTTGTAAATACTACTTTCGGTTTTAACAACGTAGACCAATCACCAACTTATAATAATTACGGTTATACTAGCTTTTTAAACCCTAATACAAGTGCAAGTAATTTATTGCTTAGTACTTCTACAGCTACAATACAAGTCTTAGCTAGTGTTTCAGTACCAAGCAGTTACGCTAACAGTGGTTCTAGTCTAAGTGGAGTTGTAGGAAACGTTACAAGACCTGCTTTAATGGGTAATATACATAAAGTTTGGACTTTTACAGCAGACTATACACAATTTAGCACTTACAGAATTACTACAACCATAAACGGTAGCACTTCAGTTAGTCAAGATTTAGTACTTAAAGGGTGTACTACTTTACATTCTCAAACTACGCCAGTAGTTGTGTCTGGTAGAACTGACAATCCTACATTTACAGACAGTGGAAGTACCTCTACAAGTTGGGGTTGTGCTAACAGTTCAAGTGCTACGCTTTACTTTAGTCCAAATAGCTCTAGCGAAGCTGACACTTTTGCAGCAAATGACGTACAATCACACCAAGACCGACCCTCTGGTACGTTTAGACAGTTTAGAGTAAAGTCTATTGTAGATTATTGCAACTTTACTTCAGCAGGTGTAGACGGTGGTATAGTAGGTGCTACGATTTACAATAAGTTACTTATAACAACTTGTCAAGGTGCTAACGAATTTACAAGACAATCTGAAAGCGTAACAGCTTTTCCAGACGGTAACTACAGCACTACAAGTGCTTCTGGTGCTGTCTCAAGTGGCGTAGTTACTTCTATGTCTTAAAATTATGCAAAATCTATTTAGAGGTCACGTTATACAGTTATGAAAAATCCTATAAAAATGTTAAAAGAAATTAAAACACTCTTAGGCGTGGAGATGTCTGAAGAGGAAACTAAATTAGAAGAACTTACCTTAGCTCAAATGAAACTGGACAACGGAGCAGTCCTAGAAGCAGAAGCGTTTGAAGTAGGTAAAGAAGTCTTTATAGTGACAGATGACGAAAAAGTAGCACTACCAGACGGTACATATAAGCTTGAAGGTGGTGACGACTTAGTCGCAAAAGACGGTGTCATACAATCTATTGGAGCTGCTGAAGAAAAAGAAGAAGAAGCTACAGAAGAAGTAGAAGCAAAAGAAGAGGTGGAAGAAGTAGAAGCAGCAGAAGACGACAAAGAAGATATGAAAAAACACTACGCTACTAAAGAAGAACTAGCAGAAGTTAAGAAATTAGTAGAGGAGATTAAGAAAATGGTAGAGGACAAAAAGGAACTAGCAGAGCAAAAAACAGAAGAAGTTGAAGAATTAAAAGAGCAACTATCTGAAGCAGCAGCTAAACCTATTGCACACAAACCAGAAAAGAAAACTAACTTAAATAAAATTCTAAACGTAAGACAAAACAAGAACACAACTTACTTTAGAGTATTGGAAAACATAAATAAATTTAATAACAATTAATATAAAAAATGGCAACAACAACTTCAATTAGTACTACTTATGCTGGTGAAAAAGCAGCAGGGTATATACAAGCAAGTCTTCTTAGTGGAAGTACACTTGCTAACGATTTAATTACTTTAGTGCCTAACATTAAGTATAAGTCTGTACTTAAAACTGGTGCTACAAGTGACGATTTAGTTAAAAACGCTTCTTGCGACTTTTCAGCTACTTCAACTCTTACTTTAGCAGAAAGAGTTTTACAACCAGAGGAGTTTCAAGTAAATTTACAATTATGTAAAAAAGACTTTAGAAGCGACTGGGACGCTGCACAAATGGGTATTAGCGTACACGACAATATCCCTAACTCTTTTGCAGACTTTCTTATAGCACACGTTGCAGACAAAATAGCTCAAAGAATTGAGACTAATATCTGGAACGGTACAAACGCTACAGCAGGACAGTTTGACGGTTTCTTTAACTTACTTTCAGCAGATAGTGACGTATCTGACATTTCTGGTACTACTTCAACTGCTGCAAACGTAATTGACGAAATGGGAAAAGTAGTAAACGCTATTCCTTCAGCAGTTTATGGTAACGAAGACCTTTATTTATATGTGTCTTCAAATCTTGCTAGAAACTATATTCGTGCTTTAGGTGGATTTGGTGCAAGTGGTTTAGGTGCAGCAGGTATTGACAACAAAGGTACTACTTGGTTCACAAATGGTGCTTTGTCTTTTGACGGAATACCAGTAGTTGTAGCTAAAGGTATGGGAGACAATACTATGATAGCAGCTAGAAAGTCTAACTTATATTTTGGAACAGGTCTTTTAAATGACACTAACGAAGTTAAAGTTATTGATATGGCTGACTATGACGGTTCACAAAACGTAAGAGTAGTTGTTAGATTTACTGCAAATGTTATTCACGGATTTGGTGGAGACATTGTATTATATCACCCAACAGTATAATTTAATTAATAACATAAATTAGGTAGCTAGGTTTACGCCTAACTACCTGATTTTCAAATACTTACAATATGGCTTGTACATTAACAACTGGAAGAAAATTACCGTGTAAAAGTGGCTTTGGGGGCATTAAAAATGTCTATTTTGCAGACTTTGGAACACTTGGAGACGTAACATTCACTTTAGGTGAAATTACAGATATGTCTGGCTCTACTAATTGGTTTAAATACGAAGTAAAAGGAAGTGGTAACTCTTTAGAAACTAGCATAAATAGTTCAAGAGACAACGGAACTACTTTTTACGAGGCAGTCTTAAATATAACTCTACCTTTTTTAGATAGAGCTACTCAAGAAGAAATTAAACTATTAGCAGTGGCAAGACCTCATATAGCAGTAGAAGGGTATGATGGACGTTTCTATATGCTAGGTTTAGTTCACGGAGCAGAGCTTACAGGTGGTACTGTTACTACTGGAGCTGCTGGTGGAGATTTGACTGGTTTTACTATGACTTTTACAGCTCAAGAAGCAGAACCACCAAACTTTATACAACCTAGTGTATTGACACCAGAGATAAACGGTGCACAATTAGAGGTTAATTAATTTTTTGTATATTAGATATACTTCCGTGTAAACTGGGAGTTTATAATAGAGTTGCAGGTGGGGAGAACGCACCTAGAACAAACGTTACAAACTTTTAATTTTTAAATTAATAAAAATGGAAGCTAATAAAACAAAAGAGCAATTAACTTATAGAGGAGTAAAGTATATTCCTACAAGTTTAAAAACTAGCGTAAAATCTAGTGTTAAGACTTATAGGGGTGTTAATTATGAAAATTGAGTTTTTTAGTATATCGAAAGAAAGGAGTGGCTTTTAGTCACTCTTTTTTTTATTAAATATAAAAAAGTTATTAAAAAAGTTTTGATAATTAAAAAATTTATTATATATTTACATCATAAAACAAAACCTAATTAGGTTACGTTCTTTAAAATATTGAAAGTCTTAAAAGCAAGGTAAAATTTGTTTTTAGTTTTGAACTAAAGTTGTATAGAAATATACAGATGCGTGTCGCATTGTAAACAAGGAAAGAATCAAGATTGGAATGTGAGTAGGAACAACCACAACGACCTTTAGTACAGGTTAGTCAGTACCAACGGGACAAAACAAAAACTTATAATCCGGATAGGTGGGTGTGCTATCTTCTAATATGCTATAAGCACCCAAGCATAGAACCCTTACAAAAATGTAGGGGTTTTTTTTTACATACAAATAAAGAGTATTGTATCGTTATATAGTTATGAAGAAATTAACGACAACTACTTCAGCACAAACATTAAAGATAATACCTAGAACTTACGCTACTTCTGTAACGCTAAATTTAAGAGACGATAGTACAAACACGTCTGTAAGTTATACAGTAACACCTACTACTTCTGGTGATTATATGGTGCTAAGTCAAGCATTTGCTTTAAAAGAAGGTAGATACTACGATTTAGAAGTAAAAGAGGGTACAGCAGTTATTTATAAAGACAAAGTGTTCTGTACAGACCAAACTGTAGCACAAACTACTAACAACTACTACACTATAAACAGTGGTGAGTATACAACCGACAGCACTTTCGATAACGAATTAATATTAGTATGAGCAATTTTAGTATAGTAAATTTATCAAATTACAACTCGCCTAAAATAAGAGAAGTAAAAAACAAAGACTATGTAGCTTACGGAGAAGACAACAACTATTTTGAATACTTAATAGACCGTTACAACGGTAGTGCTACTAACAACGCAGTTATAAACGGAGTTTCTGCTATGATTTATGGAAAAGGACTAGACGCTACAGACAGCAACGTTAAGACAGACGACTACGCAAAAATGATTAGCTTATTTAAAAAAGACGTTACAAGAAAACTTGTTTACGATTTCTATTTAGCTGGACAGTGTGCAGTACAAATTATATATTCTAAAGACAGAAAGTCTATAGCTCAATTAGAACATATACCAATAGAGACAATACGAGCTGAAAAAGCAGATGACGAAGGAGAAATAAAAGGTTATTACTATTTTGAAGACTGGAAAAACATATCTAGGTCAGACGAACCTCTAAGAATACCTGCTTTTGGTACTTCTTCAGAACCAATAGAACTTATGTATATTAAACCATACAGAGCAGGTTACTTTTATTATTCGCCAGTCTTTTATCAAGGTGGTTTACAATACGCAGAACTAGAAGAAGAAATAGCTAACTATCATTTGAACAATATAAAACAAGGTTTAGCTCCTTCTATGCTTATAAATTTCAACAACGGTACACCTTCAGAAGAAGAAAGAAGTATAATAGAAAACAGGATTTACCAGAAGTTCTCTGGAAGTTCTAACGCAGGTAAGTTTATACTAGCTTTTAACGATAACGCAGACACACAAGCTACTATAGAACCTATACAACTTAGTGACGCACACAACCAGTACCAGTTTTTGAGTGAAGAAAGTAGCAAAAAGATACTTGTAAGTCATAGAATTGTCTCGCCTATGTTATTTGGAATAAAAGACCAGACAGGTTTAGGTAATAACGCAGAAGAGTTAAAAACAGCTAGTATACTTACAGACAACACAACTATAAAACCTCTTCAAAATATTCTTATAGACGCTTTTGACCAGATTCTAGCTTTTAACAATATTAGTTTAAAACTGTATTTTAAAACTTTACAACCCTTAGAATTTACAGACTTACACAACGTTGTAGACAAAGAAACCAGAGAAGAAGAAACAGGGGTAAAACTAAGTGCAGATTTTCCAGACGATAAAATGTTTGAACTAATAGACGAGGTAGGAGAAGAAGAGGACTTAGAAAACTGGGAACTTGTAGACGAAAGACCAGTAGACTATGACCAAGAAGAAGCACTTGACAAAATGATAGGACTAGCTTCTACAGGTTCTGCAAGACCCAATAGTAAAAGTGACCAAGACGGAGAGAACGAAGAAGGCATACAGTTTAAAGTACGTTACCAGTATGCTCCTTTAACTAATAAACCAAATAGTAGAGATTTCTGCAAGAAAATGGTAGCAGCAAGAAAAATATATCGTAAGGAAGACATTTTAGCTATGGGGGATAGAGCAGTCAATGCAGGTTGGGGTCCAAAGGGTGACAACCAAACTTATAGTATATGGTTTTACAAAGGTGGTGGAAACTGTCACCACTATTGGACTAGGAAGACTTACAGAGCAAAAGAAGTAGATATAAAACCAGACGTAGGTAACCCTAACGCTGAAGTTAGTGTAGAACAAGCTAAAAGAGACGGATTCACACCAGAGGTGAACGACATTCTTGTAGCAAGAAGACCAGTAGATATGCCGAACAAAGGATTTATAAATAAATAACATTATGGCTGTAGCATTATTTTTAAATAGAACAGATTTAGCAAAAAACACTATATTAGACGGTAATGTAGACACCGACAAATTTATACAGTTTGTTAAGATTGCTCAAGAAATACATATAAGACACTACTTGGGTACTGACCTATACACTAAAATACAAACAGATTTAACAGCAGGTAGTCTAAGTGGTAACTATCTTACCCTTAAAAACACTTATATAGTGCCTATGCTTATTCACTTTTCTTTGGTAGAGTATTTACCTTTTGCTNCGTATCAACTTAAGAACTCTGGTATAAGTAAACACACTTCAGAGACTAGCGAAAGTGTACCAAAAGAAGAAATAGACGCACTTGTACAAAAGCAAAGAGACTACGCAGAGTACTATACAAAACGCCTTGTAGATTATTTGTCACACAACAACGCTTTGTTTCCAGAGTACAACACTAACTCTAATGAAGACATACACCCAGACAAAGACGCTTTTAACTTTCAAGGGTGGAATTTATAACAATGACTATAAAAAAACATAAACCTAAGATAAAAAACGTTATTAAATTAACAGAGTATCTTAAAAAGATAAAGAAATATGGCAAACAGTAATAATTGGGGTAAAATGTATTGTTTTACCGAGTTTGGTTTTGAAGAGAATACTATAATATATTCTATACCAGACTTTTCTGCTGCTGCTTGTTTTGTAAGTCCAAAGGTAGCTAACCAAATAGAAACTTTAGCACTAACAATGGACACAACTGTTTATAGAGTAGACAAAACTAATATAACACTTGACCAAACAGTAATATAACTAATTGATAATGAGTAACTTATAAAAAAAATAATATGGCTTCGATTGACATAAATATAGGAACAGCAGCAGACAGTGGGAACGGTGACCCCCTAAGAACCTTTGCTACTAACGTGGCTGCTATGTTTGCCGAGATATACGGACTTGGAACAAGCGAAAGCGACCTTACAACTGGAACTGCTTTTGAAATTACTAACGCCAGAATAGCTTCTAACGCTGCTATTGATATGGACAAACTAGACGGAGATTCACTTGCAGGGTCTATTACCGATTTTGCACAAGACGATTTAGTAATATTGTCTGACACTTCGGATTCTGGTAATTTAAAAAGTATGACTGCTTCTAATTTAGAAGACGCTATTTTCGGTAATGTAAGTGGAGACGCTACAATAGCTGCTGGTGGTGCTTTGACTATAGCCAATACAGCAGTTGAGACAGCTATGATAGCTAACGACAACGTTACACACGACAAACTAGAAAACAGATTTACAGCTAGAGTAGATGTAACAACTTCAACCTCTATTGCTATAGACTGGTCGGCTGGTGCTGTATTTAAGTTGTCTGGTGCTTTAACAGGTACTACTACTATAACTTTTAGCAATTTCAAAGTAGGACAGTGTATAGAAATTTGCAATTTAAGTGGCTCACAAACTATAAACCTTTCTGCTGGTGGCTCTGGTACAGATTATTTTTACAGAGTTGGGGGTGAGTATGACGGAAGTTCGGCAAACTTATTACAAGTTGTTTGTTTAAAAGACGGTGGAGATGATGAGTTTGCTTACAGTGTAAATACTTATCAAAATGACACACAACCTTAATAATTAAAGTATGTACGCAAAAGAAACTAAAGATAAAAAAATCAAAACGTATAACGTTTTACCAAGCACTTATAGTGGTAAAAAATACTATTTAGCTGGTTTTGAAAAGCTGTCAAAGGAAGAACTTGAAGAAGAAGGTTTTTTTGAAGTTGAAACACCAGACTATGACAGTAGAGTACAGGAACTTAAAGAGTTAAAATTTAACAAAACTAAAGGTAAGTTTGTTTATTCAGTAAAAAATAAATCTTTTTCTGAAAGTGTAAGTGAATTAAAAAGCAAAGTTATAGAAAACTTAAAAACAAAAAGAGACTTACAGCTTGAACCGACAAAAAATCTTGCTCTTGAAGCTTATGAAACTGGTATTGAGTTATCTGAAGAAATAAAAAACGAAAGAGCTGAAATTAGAAAAAAATACGAAAACGATTTAGAAGCTCTTAATAAGTTGTCAAAAAAAATTGACATATTAAAATTTTTATAATGAGTTCTGTAAAAGACAGTTTATTTTTAAGGAGTTCTGCAACTGCACCAGACCCTCACTCAAGTAATTTGATTAGACATTTTTCAACATTTGATTCAACAAGTGCAGCAAATTTTTCAAATGGTAGTAACTCTTCAGTAACTTGGGTAGATTTAACAGGTAACGGGAATGCAACTGTACAAAATGTCAATTTTGACACTAGCACAAATCTATTTACAACTAGCTCTAGTACTAATATAAATTTAGGTGATGTTTTAGGTAGTAGTTCAACTGCTCAAACACTTACAACTGAACTTTGGTTCAAAGTTGATTCAAGCAAAAATGAATCTTATGTTTTAGGAAGTTCGTGCAGAGTTGCACACGGAGGAGGTTTTGCAGTTTATATAGAAGGACCAAGTGCTAATGATGACTTTGGTTTTGCTAAATATTATGCAAGCTCTGGTAGCAGTGGAACAGATGCTAATAAATATGTAAATGTCGGTAATGTAACAACTGGTGTTTTTCATCAATACGTCTATGCTTTTACTAATTCGGCTACAATATATGCTTGGGTTGACGGTCAGAGTATAACAGGAGGTACTTATTCTTTTGGCTCCCAGTCTAGTGCTTCAAATACAGTAAATACGCAAGGTGATAATATGCATTTTGGTAGTTTTTCAACAGGTACTAACAGTCTTATTGGAGAGGGTGCTTTAATTCGTTTGTATAGTGACGTATTAAGTGATGCAGAGGTGTTAAATAACTACAATGCAAGTAAAGCATTATTTGGTCTGACGTAATGAAACAGTTAGCAGCAATAAATACAAGTGCAATAATAATTAGTTTTATACCTCAACTAGAAGACGGTTTACGAATACTTGTATTAATAGGCACTATTATTTATACAGTGCTTAAAATTAGAAACGAAGTTAAAAATAAATAATGTGGCAAGGAATATCTTTTAGACAAAACCAGATACAAGGTGTTAGAATGAACAAAATAAAAGAAAGGTTTATACAGTCTTATAGACCAATAACAAAAAAATACGATAAATGACACTTCCAACTAATGGTAAAGTAGCAAAAGAAGTAAGACACTTTTCTGGTGCTTTACTGGTTTTCTTTTTAATAGTAGGAATTTTAATTTATTTATCAAAATTTTCAATACCAGATAAAAACGCACAAATTGTAAACACTCTAATAGGTATGATAGCAGCGAGTGTGGCTATGGTTATTGCAACTATAACTGGTAGAAATCCAGACGACTTAGAAGAAGCAAAGAAAAAAATACAAGGACTTGAAAACAGAGTAGAAGCTCTTGTAAGTCAAAAAGATTCGTTAGAAGGAATGTTAATTAAAAGCCAGTCTGAAACTATAGAAAGACTAACTCTATTAGCTGCTGTAGACCACGACAAAAGATATAAATGTAAAGAGGAGAATTGTAAATGTAAATAAATAAAACTATGAAAAAAATCTTAAATTTATGGAAAAAAGTACCTTTTACAAAAAAGTTATTGTATTGTGTTGCTTTGTTATTGTTTCTTTTAACGATATTGAGATGATAAAATTAGAATATTTTAAATATGAAGAGTTTGATAGTCCAGACAAAAGAGGTTCTGGCAAAAATATGCACCCAGAGACACTTAGAAAACTTGAAAAAGCTAGGGAATTCGCTGGGTTTCCTTTTGTTATATCCAGTGGCTATCGTACCAAACAACACAACAACAGTCTTATTGAAAGAGGGTACAAAGCAAGTAAACAAAGTACACACCTCGAAGGACGAGCAGTCGATATTATTGTTAAAGATTCCGTACACCGACTTAAATTACTTGAAGCGTTGCAGTTTGCAGGATTCCGTAGATTTGGTGTTAGTAAAGGATTCATACATACAGACGACAGCGAAGATAAACCAGAGTGTCTCTGGACATACTAGCACTTCTGGTAACACTATAGAGTATGAGTAAACCTTTAAAAGAAACAAAAGTAGGAAAATTTTTACTTAAAAAAGTTCCAAATATTCTTGGAGGTTTGTTAGATAGTACACCAGCAGGTAGTGTTATAAAAACTCTTATAGGTGGGTCAGATATGTCTGACGCAGACAAAGAAATAGCTCTTAGAAAGCTAGACCAAGAGATACACGAATTTGACGGTATTACCCAAAGGTGGATTGCAGATTCAAAGTCTAGTTGGTTAGCTCAAAATGTACGTCCTTTGACTTTAGCATTTTTAACAGTTGCTTTTGTTATAGGTTGGTATATGCAAATAGAAGAACTAGAGGTAGTCAAAGAACTTCTCTGGGTTGTTTTTGCAGGTTATTTTGGTGGACGTACTTACGAGAAAGTAAAAGGTAAAAGTAATGGCTAGGAGAGTTGTATCTAAATTTATTCAAAAACCTAGAGTAAAAAGAAAGGGTAGACACTCTAAAAGTGCTAGTAACTTAAAGTCTAGTAAACTATACAAAAAACCTTATAACCGACAGGGTAGAAAATAAATTTGTATATTTAGTAAAATATTTTATATTACTATACTATATAGTGTCACTATATTGTAACCTTATATATAGTAATATAACTATATAGTAATAGTCTTTTATGGGTGTTGTTTATTTTGTAGCAGGTATAATTTTCTGGGAGTTTGTAAGAGCTTTTGTAATTGCTTTGTATTTAGCTTATAAAAAAAAAGATGAGTAAAAGACCTACTATAAAATGCAGTTTGTGTGACAGTTACTTTGTCGAGGGTAGACAGTACAGAGAACACTGGGAAAAAGAACACTTAGAAGAATACTTAAAACTAATAAATTATAAAGATTTATGATTTTAGAAACAAAAAACAAAGCAGACCTAATATTAAAAATGCCGATTTGTAGTACTTGCAAGATAGACAAGCTTTTTGAAATTGACTGCTATATGTACACTAATTTAGGAACAGACAGCTCTAAAACAGAAAGAGCCAAAGTTAAAAAAACAAGCACCTATATTTACAAGCTTATTAAAGGACTTAACAAGCAATTAGGAAAAGAGCTTCTATATTACTATGCGTAAGCTGTCAAGAAAGAGTATAGTAAAAAAACTTGACCAAGTATTTAGTTTATACGTTAGAAACAAATACGCTAAAAACGGTTTTTGTGAGTGCATAACTTGTGGTCGCAAATATCCAATTAAACAAATTCAGTGTGGTCACTTTATGAGTAGAAAAAACTACAGCACACGCTGGGAACTAGAAAACGTAGCTCCCCAATGTTTTGGCTGTAATTGTATGCAGCAAGGAAAGTCTTACGAGTGGTCTTTAAAGATAGGTCAGAAGCAGTCGCAAAAAATGTATCACCTATCAAAACAAACAGTCAAATTCAGTAACGAAGATTTATTAGAAAAAATTAGTTATTTTCAAGAAAAATTAAGTAACTTTAAATAGATTTTTGATTTGTAATAGTTAATTTATTATTATAATTTAATTCTTTTAGATTGGTAGTAAGAGTGGTAAATTTATTTTTATCACTCTTTTTTTTTGTTGTTAAAAATTTTTTAATATCTTAGAGGTATCAATTTAAAAATATATAATATGAAAACAAAACTTATGACAAATCAAAACAAATCTTCATATAAATTAATAATGCTATTTGGAGATAATATAAGGACAAAAATTTTTGAAGGTAAAGATGCTTACAAACGTGCTATCCAGTTTCAAAAGTGGATTGTAGATTTAAGTACTTTTGCTAAAAATATAAAATAAATAAAACAGGGGGGTGTAAAAACCCCCTTTTAAAAATAGATAATATGCTGCCATTCCCAAACGAAGTACAAAAAGTAGCAACCTCGCAACTTGAAAGATTTTTAAAAACACTTGACGAATTAAAAAAAGTGTATAAAGAAGAATTAAAAAGAAGAAAGAACCCTATAAAAAAAGTTCCTCGTGGAACAAATCAAGATGACTAATTCAGAAGACATTATAAGAGTGCTTAGACAAGAAATAAGATTGCTCAAAAAAAGAAACGACCTGCTCGAAAGAGAAAAATTAAATTTAGAAATTAAACACAAATTAAAAGAATATGGAAACTATAAAAACACTTAAATTAAAGGAAGACATTTTCCTAGACCCTATACAGAACCAGTTTGACTACAAAGGTGAAACTTATAAAAAATGGAAAGCTAATTTTACAAATGGTGAGTACTATATCTTTAACAAAAACGTAAAGTACGACAACGGACAATATAACTTCACAAAAGGACAGACTATAGAGTTTGTTGTAAAAGACCAAATTAAAAAAACAGCTATGAAACCAAAGCTAATAGTAAACACACAAAACACTAATAGCAATACAGAAACACTACAGACAAATCTAAGTATATTGCTGCAAGTTTGTTATAAAGAAAATATGACAGCTTTTGCAAAAGATAATAGAGCTTCTGTAATGCAGAACACTAAAGAAGACTACGAACAATTAAGAAACATTTTAAATAATTCATAATGGACAAAAAAGATAAATTTGTAAACGGTTTGTTTTTTAGCGAACCTAGACAAGATTGGTTAAAAGCTAATATAAGCTTACGATTTCCACAAATACTAGACGAAGTTAAAAGACTAGAAAAATTTAAAGACAAAGAAGGTTTTGTAAATCTGGACTGTAAAACTAGCAGAGCAGGTAAAAACTACTGGGAGATTAACAACTATAAACCAAAAGAAATAACCCAGAAAGAACATAGTCCAGACGTAGACCTACCGTTCTAATGATAGTACCCTTTAAAAAAATTTTAAAGGAAGTAAAGGACTATAAAAATGGCAAAATTAAATCTGGTATATCTTTAGGCGTAGAAGAAATAGATAAAAGAATACGGTTTAAAAGACAGTTTAACGTAATACTAGGACACGCAAACGCAGGTAAAACAACGCTTGTTATTTATCTTATGCTTTTGTATAGTATTAAGAAAAACCTAAAGTTTCTCATTTATAGTAGCGAAAACGATTTATACGATTTAGCTATGAGACTTATAGAGTTTAAAGAAGTTAAACCTATTAGCAAAATACCAGACAGTGATTTAGAAGAAGCAGCAGAGTTTATAGACCAGCATTTTAAATTTGTAGACAACTCTAAGCTTTACCACTATCAAGAGTTACTTTCTATTGGTGAAACTGTAAAAAAAGAATATGACTTTGACGGTTTTCTAATAGACCCTTATAACAGTTTAGTTAGAGAAAAAGAGCAAATGTCTGGAATGTCGTCACACGAATACGACTATGTAGCTTTAAGTAAATTCAGACTATTTTGTCAAGACAATAACGTAGCTTTATGGC
>FUFK010075266.1_pt1 | contig 27150 bp, 25 predicted proteins | sample 1021851 | NCBI WGS metagenome assembly FUFK01 (sample SAMEA51879418, study PRJEB19060) | metagenome
GGCGGATGCGGCCTCGACCGGTGCCTGCTGGCCGCCGCCTATCCCCTCGCTCGGCGCGATGCGCGCGGAATTCATGCTCCACATGGTCACAAGGCCGAGCCCCGCGACGATTGCGATCCCCGCCACCAGACCAAGCGCATCGGACTTGCCCGCCGGACGTGCGACCACGGGAAAGGCGTTGCGCTGGGCAAGGTCGATGACCTCGGCATCGCTGCCCTCGCGCGGATCGATATCGTTGGCGACCCCGCTATCGCCGGGCTTCTTTTCGGGCAGGCGCATGGCAAGACGCATGGGTTACTTCCTTCTCGCGGCGAAAGCGGGGCTGGCACCCGCGCTGTTCGCGGGCCGCTGGGGGCCGGCGTTGACCAGTTCGGCGCTGCCTTCGCCCGAACGCAGAACGATGCTGCGCGGCACGCCGTCGACCACGATCGTATCGCCGCGCACGGTGAAATTGACCGGCCCCTCGACGCCTTCGCTATTGGTCACCAGGATCGCGGGGACCTCTCTGCCGCCGGGCCAAGTCAGGAAAGTGGCAGTCCCGTCGTCATAGGTGTTCTCGGGCAGCAGTTCGGGATCGCCGGATGCATTCCACGCGAAATTGAGATCCGCCGGATCGACCACGGCATAGGGATCGCCCGCGGCCTGCCGCTCCACCGCGTTGGGCGCTTCGGCCACCTCTACCAGCTCTTCCTCCGGCTCGTCCGGATAGGCGAAGCGCATCAGATAGAGCGGCTTGGCCGACGGGCTGGCGACGAGGTCGAACAGATAGGTCCGCTTGCTGGTGACGACCGTCAGATTGGTCGCGGCGCGCGGCTCGAGCGGTTTGACGAACAGGATATTCGCGCGTTTGTTGGGCGTCACCTGCCAGGTCGCGCTGTCGCCGATGGCGACATTCTCGATCACCTCGTCATCGCCGAACATGATGCTCGCCTGGACCGCGATGCGGCCATCGATACGCACCACCTTGGCTTCGTCGTACAGCACCTCTACAAGGCGAGCATCCTGCGCGGCGGCTGGGCTGGCCATCAGCGCGAGGGCGAGCGCGGGAATAAGCGCGCGGATCATGCGGTTTTCTCCATGGATCGATCAAGGGCCTTCGGCGCGGCGGACTTGAACCGGCTTCCGATGCCGGAACCGCGCGCACGGGCGGAACTGGTGGGGGATGTTGGGGCAGAGCCGGACGAGGTCGCATAGACCTTCACCGTGCGCGAATCGCCGCTTCCGCCAGTGCCGCCACTGTCATTCGCGGCATAGGCGGCAGGGATCGCGGCAACATCGATCCGGCGGGCCTGCGAACTCGCCTGGCTGGCGGCCTGCGCCTGCGCGAGAGCAGCGGCAGGCGCTGCCTGCTGCGGCGCCGCGGCGGGCGAGGACTGTTCCTCGCGCTCGCTCGCCAGGCCGAACACGCTCCAGCCAGCCACCATCGCGCCCGCTACCTTGAGCACGAGCGCCATCAGCGCGACATGCACCGCGCCGATCATGAAGAAGGCCATTCCGGCCTGCGGATCGACCTGCCCGGGGGTGGCGGTCAGCGCACCGAGGATCGGCACGGCGAGTTCGAGCATCACGCTGCCGCCCAGCACCGCGAACAGCGGTGCAAGCGCGCACAGCGTCAGGCCCTTGACCCACCCGGTGAACAGGCCCCGCGTGCCGTTGAACAGCGCCATGACCACGAACAGCGGACCCAGCGCGACCAGCACGCCCAGGGCGATCTTGGTGGTTACCAGCAGCCCCACGGTTCCGAGCATGAACAGCAGCGCGCCGAACCACATCATCCCGGCAGGCGAAAAGGTCGAGATATCCTGCGCGCCCGCGCTGGCTTCCTGCACCGCCAGGAACACGACATCGATCTTCTGCGCGAAGAGATCGGTGGCAGAGCCCCGTGTCCCGCTGAGAACCCCGGCAAGGTAATCGGGAGTGGCAACCGCGAGGTTCCACACCACGCTCTGATATGCGAGCCCGCTGGTGGCGAAGGTCAGCACCAGCCCCAGCGTCATCATGCGCGGGACGAGGCTGCGCACGCCGATATTGGTGCGTCCGGTCAGCAGCGCGAACGCGAAAAGCACGATGAACAGCGTCAGGACGAGCGTGAGCACCGTGCCGAGTGATCCCCCGGGAGCGAACAGCCGGCCGAAGGCCGCCGCGCTGGCTTCACCCGCGATGCAGTCGACCCCGCGCAGCGCCGCGGCGACGCCATTGCCGACCTGATCGGCGGCTTGCTGGCAGTTCACGCTCACTCGGCCGCGAGGCGCAGGGCCTCGACCCCGGCCTCCCCTTCATCATTGGCGCCGCCCGGCCACCGGGTTCCGGTCAAGGCAGGGAACCACTCGCTCGGCGCGTCGCCCAGCGCTTCGCGCAACAGGTCGAGCCGGCGGACAGAGCTTTCCCGTCCCGACAGCAGCGTCAGCACTTCGGGCGCGCCCGACAGGTCGAGCCGCACCACCACGCTGGCATCGGGCTGTCGCACGAGGAAGCAGCGGCTGTGCGCAGGCAGCGTGCGGATCAAGGCGAGTTCGTGCTCGGTAAGTCCGAAACCATCGCAATAGTCTTCGGGCCGCGCGCGGCTGTTGGGCATGAACACCATGGTGGCGGTCTGTTCGACCAGCGCCGTCGAAATGCGGCTTTCAAGCGCATCGCGCGCGGATTGCGTAGCGAAACCGACCAGCGCGTTGCGTTTGCGCAAGGTCTTGAGCCAGTCCCGAATTCGCGCAGCGAAGACTTCGTCGTCGAGCGCCTTCCAGCCCTCGTCGATCAGGATCATGGTTGGCTTGCCGTCGAGCCGTTCCTCGATCCGGTGGAAGAGATACATCATGGTCGGCGTGCGCAGCCGCGGGTTTTCCAGCAGCGCGGTCATGTCGAAACCGAGGACGCGCGCGCCAAGATCGAGCCGGTCCTCGGCATTGTCGAACAGCCAGGCATGTTCGCCCCCTGCCCCCTCACCCGCGCCGATCCATGCGCCGAGCCGGTCGGCTAGATCGCCCGGTTGCGGACGCCGCGTGCCCGACAGCAGTTCCCTGAAATGCCGCAGGCGGCGCAGCGAAGCATCGTTGGCATAGGCGGCATCGACCGCTGCCGCGATGGTCTGCTCTTCTTCGGGGCCTTCGGCCTTGAGCAACACGCCCAGCCAGTCACGCAGGAAGGCCCGGTTGCCAGGCGTGTCGGGCAGCGCCAGCGGATTGAACCCCGTCGGTTCGCCCGAGCGGATGCTGTCGTAGCGTCCGCCAATGCCGCGCACGAACAGTTCCGCGCCGCGATCCTTGTCGAACAGGATCGTGCGCGGACTGAATTTCTGCGCCTGCGCGGCGAGGAAGTTCATCACCACCGTCTTGCCCGAACCCGAGGGTCCGATGACCGAGAAATTGCCCAGGTCNCCATGGTGGAAATTGAAGAAGAACGGTGTCGCGCTGGTGGTTTCCAGCAGCGTCACCGCCTCGCCCCAGTGATTGCCCTGGGCCTGCCCCAGCGCGAAGCCGTGCAAGCGNCCCGAANCTCGCCATGTTCGCGCTCGAGATCAGCGCGCGCCTTACGAGATAGGCCTCGTTGCCGGGGAACTGGCCCCAGAAGGCGGGTTCGAGATTGGTATCCTCGCGTACTGCGATCGCGCCGGTATCCGCCAGCGCGGCAGCGCAGGCGGCCATGGCGTCATCGAGCTGGCCGAGCTGCCGCTCGCGGACCATGACGGTCAGGTGATGGTCGCCAAAGCCGACCGCGCCATTGCCCAGCGCATCGCGCGCCGCCAGCATGTCCGCGCGTTCGGCAGCGGCTTCCTCGTCCGCCGATTTGAGCCGGCGGATTGCCAGNTCCATCCGCTCGCGCGCGGTCTGTCGCTCGGTCGGGGCATAGCTTTCGCTGACCACCATTTCNAANGGCAGCCGCAGCAGGCTGTCGAGCAGGCCNGGAGAAGTCGCTTCGGGATAGTCCTTCATCCCGAGGATTGCCGCGAATTCGGGTGCACCCGAGCCGCGCGTTTCGATTGCATCGAGCCCGAAACTCACGCGGCGATAGGGCAGCATATGGCCGATATCGACATCGTCGGCTGGCTTGCGCACCGGGCGCATTTCGCCATTGTANAGCGCGCTCAGCAGTTCGAGCATTTCCGAATTGGTGCTGCCCTGCGGGCCCGTGTATTCGCCCAGCGGGGTCGCCCCATATGCGCTCAGCGCTGCGACGAGNCCCTGCGAAGCCGCGCGCAGCGAGCGCAGGTCCTTGGGATCGGGTTCNAGCCGGTCGCCGTCCTGCCGGCGGAATTTCCTGCCGACCCGTTCGACCAGGCCCGCTTTGCCCCGCGCGGGACGACGGATCAGCGTGATGAACTGGTCGTTGACGAACAGCTGGCCCGAACCCAGCCGGTCGCGCCAGCATGCATCGATATGCCGGCTGATCGGATCGGGAAANTCGGCTTCGAGATCGACCGATACGCGGCGGCGGATAACGTGGTGGTACAGCACGAACCGCGCATCGAGTGTCGAGCGCAGAACCACTTCGCGCGTGGCCGCATGCGCGTTGAGCGCTTCGCTGTCCTCGGTTTCGAACAGCAGCCCGGGAACCTGGATCGCGGTCATGACAGAACCGTCGCGCAGCAGCAGCGTGCTTTCGTCGATCAGCCGGAGATAGGGCAGCCGGTCGCCGGCCCGCGCTTCCTTCGCGCTCCAGGCGGCAGCGCCCATCCATTTGGTCTTATGCGGCATAGGAATTGCACCCCCAGCGCTGGTAATTCTTCACCCGCGGGCATTTCGATACCTTGGTGATCCANAGGTCGAAGATGCGCGGCTCGCGCAGGCAGGCGAAATATCCGATCCCGTGCATGACAGCGAAGACCAGCAGTGCCAGCCAGCTGCCGGTGATCAGAAAGGTCTCGGTCGTCACCATCCCGTTGATGATGAAATAGTTATATGTCACTCCCGCGAACATCTGCGGCCGCGTGAGTGCACGATGCACGGGATGGCGCACGAGCGTGGTCATCTCACGCGGCCACGCCCTGGATGCCGGCCACGATGGATGCCGCGCCGAACAGGATGAACACGCCGATGATCACGGTCGCCCCGAAACGCCAGTTGAGGCGGCCGGTCAGCATCATGAAGCCGACTGCGGCAACCGCCATAACTGCCACCGCCGTGGCGACATTGCCGAGCAGCGTGCCCTGTAGCCAGCCGAGCGCGGCGACGATCGGCCCCGAACCCGCGGGATCGGCAGCCTGCGCGAAAGCAGCGCTGGGGGTCAGGAAGGCGGCCAGAACTGCCGGAAGGGTGAACTTGCGACTCAATTGATTACTCCCGTGAATGATCGGACAGGCGGCCCATGATGGCCGCCACGTAAAGCTGCGTTTCGCGGATGCGCGGGACACCGCCGGCGCGGATCACCCGCCCGGGCCCGGCATTGTAAGCGGCAAGCGCCTTCTCGAGATCGCCGTCGAACCGGTCGAGCTGTTCGCGCAGGTAACGCGCGCCGCCTTCGAGATTGGCGAAGGGATCGTCGGGGTCGACGCCCAGATCGCGCGCCGTGCCGGGCATGAGCTGTGCCAGTCCGCGCGCGCCCACCGGCGATACTGCATTCGCGCGCCAGCGGCTTTCCTGCCACACCAGCGCCTCGATCAAGGTCGGGCTAAGATCGAAGCGTCCAGCGAGTTCGGCGACCTTGGCCTGGTAGTCCTGGGGCACCAGCCTCGCGTGGCGGACCGGGTCCGCCACGGCGATGTCGGGCACGACGATATCGCCCGGGACTTCGGCCGTGCCGAAGGTCATCGATTCATCGGGCGCAGCCGGTTGCGCGCGGCCTGCGCCGGTTATCCAGCGCGCACCGTCCGCATCAATCTCCAAGACATCCGCCCTTGCATCAAGGGCGGGAAGCGCGGCGCAGGACAAACCGATTGCCAAGGCCCAGCGTGCGAGAATCATTGCACCCTCCGTCTCACCGCGTCTGGGCACGTTTCATGACAAGAACGTGACGAAGCGGCGAATGAGTGAGGGCTGGATCCGGTGACCGCATGAAAAAGCCCGCCTCCCTGTGGAAGGCGGGCCCTGCGGCTCGGCCGTTGCGAAGATCAGCGGAGCGATAGCGCGTAATAGCGTGCGAATTCGCCCTGCTCGAGCATGGCCAGCGCCTTGCGGGCAAGCCGGCGGGAATCGATCCATTCGCCAGTGGCGGTCTCGAGTTCGACGCTGCTGCGCATGTTCGCAGCGGTAGCGAATTCGGTGCGGGCCGCATCGTAGTCGCCCATCCGCGCGAGCGCGATACCGTGGTTGATCAGGCGTGCCGGATCGTTCGCGGCCAGTTCGTCGCAATTTTCGATGGCCTGCCGCGCTGCGGCATTGTCGTTGGCCACCAGTTCTTCATAGCCGACGTCGAACGCGGTGTCCGGGGCCTGCGCGTGGGCAACAGGGCCCTGCGCGAGAAGGACGAGGGCAACGCTGGTAATGATCGCCATGACAGCTCTCCTTTTATGTTGTGAGTGCATGTTTGAACCCCGGCCCTGCCGACTGCAACAAATCTGTAACTTTGTCATAAAAGCGTAATCCGACCCCACGGAAACGGTTTTCCGCCATTTCGGCCAAGCCGCCCGGAATGATCCGAGGTTCTGCAACACAACGGTCATCTTTCGACAAAAACTGTCACGAACGATCCCTAGCGGGGGATTCGCGATCCGAGATTTCGCATCCGATTCATCCGGTTTTTGAGGGGACCGTTACCCGTGACCAATTTCCATCGTTCGCTCGTTCTTGGCTGCTCTGCACTGGCTCTTGCCAGCTGCGGCGCCGACGAAATCGTCTCGCCGGGTACCGGCGGTGACGTGATCATCAACAACCCGACCCCGGCCCCGACGCCGACCCCCACGCCGACCCCGACGTCGACGCTGGTGACCCCGGCCGCGGGCTGCCCGACCATTTCCGACCCGGTCGGCCTGACCGATGGCAACACCATCACCGGCCCCACCGGCGAATACCGCGTCTGCACTCTGCCCGCGCGCTTCACCGCTTCTTCGACCCTGCCCTACATCGAAGGCCTGCTCTACCGCATCGACGGCCGCGTCGATGTCGGCACCGACGGCGGGGCTGCCGATACCGGCGCGGACACCGACGTCGAACTGACGATCGAACCAGGCGTGATCCTGTTCTCGTCGGGCTCCGGCTGGCTGAACGTCAACCGCGGCAACACGATCAATGCGAACGGGACTGCCGCGCGTCCGATCATCTTCACCAGCCGCGACAATGTGCAGGGGCTGAACACGGCCAATTCCTCGGGCCAGTGGGGCGGCGTCGTCCTGTCGGGCCGCGCTCCGGTAACCGATTGCATCGCCCCGGGCGCAACCCCGGGCACCACCGCCTGCGAACGCCAGGTAGAAGGCGCAGCGCAGCCGGCCCTGTTCGGCGGCGCGACCCCGACCGACAGCTCGGGCAGCATGAGCTACGTCCAGATCCGCTACTCGGGCTTCGTCCTGTCGGGCGACAGCGAACTGCAGGCGCTCACCACCGGAGGCACCGGTTCGGGCACGCAGCTCAGCAACATCATGAGCTACAACAGCTCGGATGACGGCGTCGAATTCTTCGGCGGCCAGTTCAACCTGCGCAACCTGATCGTGGTCGGCGCCGAAGACGACAGCTTAGACACCGACACCGGCGTCAAGGTCGACATGCAAAACGTGATTGCCATCCAGCGCCCCGGCGTCGGCGACACGATCATCGAAGCCGACTCGTCGAACGGGCTCGAAGAAGACACCCCGCGCCAGAACACGCGCATCTCGAACGCCACCTTCATCGCCAACAGCGGCACCGGCGACCAGGCGATCCGTATCCGCGGTTTCGCCGACTACACGATCGTCAATTCGGTCCTGGTCGACAATGAAGGCTCCACGCCGTGCCTGCGCATCGACAATCCCGAAACGCTGAACCGCGCTGCCAATGGCGCGATCGACGAAGCCGGCCCGGTGGTGTTCAATTCCTTCGTGCTCGATTGCTCGGTGGACTTCCGCGACAGTTCGGGCGGGGTGACCGCGGCGCAGATCGAAACGCGCTTCAACGCCGGTTCGAACAACGATGCCAATTTCACCAACACGCTGTCGATGGGCTTCGTAAACGGCACCAACGAGAACGGTGTCGCCGTGTTCGATCCGACCGCGATCTCGTCGTTCTTCCAGACCCCCACCAACATCGGCGCGGTCTATCCGGGCAACGACACCTGGATCCAGGGCTGGACCTGCAATTCGGCAACGGTGACCTTCGATGCCGCGGTCTCCGACTGCAGCAGCCTCCCGGTCTACTGATCCGCATCGACGGCTGCGGGGCGCGCATTCCGCGCGTCCCGCGGCCGGTTTCGCATTTCGCATCGGCGCCTTCGCAGGGCTCCAGCACAGTTTTTAAGACCTGAATATGAGGGGGTCTCGAACCATGTCGACCGGCAAGCAGCTTTCCGCGCTGCTCCTGCTCTCCACCGCGCTCACCTTCCCTGCCGGGGCCGCATTCGCCCAGGCAGCGAGCACCGGCGCCGAAGGCGTACCCGCCGATGAAGATCCCGCCACCGACGCCATCATGGCGCAGCAGGCCGAGGGCATCGACGACACGCCGCAGGAGGAAGCGTTCGAGGAAACCGATATTTCGGTCCCCGGGGGCGCAATCGTCGTCACCGGTCGCCGCCGGCAGGACGTCACCCGCGCCTCGTCGCAGGTCGTCTCGGTGCTCGACAGCGCCAGCATTGCGCGGACGGGCGAAGGCGACATCGCCGGCGCGCTGACCCGCGTCACCGGCCTGTCGACCGTGGGCAACGGCCTCGTCTATGTCCGCGGCCTGGGCGATCGCTACTCGCTCGCGCTGCTCAATGGCCTGCCGCTGCCCTCGCCGCAGCCGCTCAGCCGCGTGGTCCCGCTCGACATCTTCCCCACCAGCGTCATCGCCTCAAGCCTGGTGCAGAAGACCTATTCGGCCAACTTCCCCGGCGAATTCGGCGGCGGCGTCATCAATCTGACGACCCGCGCGGTGCCTGATGAGAGCTTCGTCAAGGTCAGCGCGGGTATTTCGGGCGACACCGAAACCACCTTCGGCACGGGCTACACCTATTACGGGTCCGATTACGACTGGTTCGGCTTCGACGATGGGCGCCGCGACCCCGGCCCCAACCTGCGATCCTTCCTCGACAGCGGGCAGTCGCTCAACGACCCCGGCGTGGACCAGCAGGCCATCCTGACCGAACTGGGCGATCCCAATCTGATCCTCCTGCAGAGCACCGACGAACTGCCCGTCAACTGGTCGGGCGGCATCACCGCGGGCACCAGCNTCGATGTCTTCTCCGATGGCCGGTTCGGCGTGATCGCCACNGCNTCGCTCAGCAACAAGTACCGCAATCGCTTCATCACGCGGCAGGCCGCGCTGAACGGCGATCTCGACCTCGACCAGACGGGCAACCAGTTCCAGACCGACCAGCGGATCCTCGCCAATGCCATGCTCGGTTTCGGGCTCGAAGTGGGCGAGCACCGCTTCCGCCTGACGAACCTCTACATCCGCGATTCGCTCAANCGCGCGTCGCTGGCGCAGATTTCCGACCTGACCGACGACGATGACGATCTGTTCCAGAACACCGGCTGGTACGAACGCCAGCTGCTCGACACGCAGTTTGTCGGCGAACTCGAATTCGGCGACCTGTCGATCGACCTGCGCGGCGGTTATGCCCAGACGCAGCGCGAAGCGCCGAACGAATGGGAATTCGTCTATTCGCGCGACCTCAATCCCTCGGGCGGGTTCGACGATATCTATCTCAACCTGCAGAACGGCGGGCAGCGTGGTCGCACCACGGTGGCGTTCTCCGACCTGACCGAAGACCTCTATTACGGCGGTCTCGATGTCAGTTACCAGCTGACCAACTGGCTCGGCGTGACGGTGGGCGGCGCCTATACCGACACCGAACGCCTGTCGCGGCGCCGCGAATTCGACATTCGCACGACGGGCGATTACCCGCTGGCGTTCGGCGCGCTGCGCCCCGACAATCTGCTGGGCGATGCGCTGATCGCGCTGGGTTACGATACGGAAGCGCAGACTGCCGGCGGGATCGGGCCGTTCTCCTACACCATTATCGATACCACCGCCGCCGATCCGGCGTTCTCCGCCGGGCTCGAGATCAAGGCTGGCTATGCGCAGGCGCGGATCGAACCGCTTGCCGGGGTCTCGCTCGATGCGGGTGTGCGCTACGAAGACGCGACGCAGCANGTCGTGCCGCTCGGGCTCGACGGCCTGCCCAGCGGATCGGCCAATGCCACGCTGCTGAACAACGATTATTGGCTGCCCGCAGCCACGCTGACTTGGGAAATCGCCGACAGCCTGCAGGCGCGTTTCAACGCGTCCAAGACCATCGCGCGCCCCCAGTTCCGCGAGCTGATCCTGCAGACCTATTACGATCCGGAAAGCAACCGCCAGTTCACCGGCAACCCCGGGCTGGTCGATAGCGAGCTGACCAATTACGAAGCCCGCGTCGAATATTACTGGGGCTCGGGCAGCAAGTTCAGCCTCGCCGGGTTCTACAAGGACATCGAGAACCCGATCGAGGTGTTTTCGAGCTTCAACGACAACACCGTGGTNAGCCGCTTCGCCAATGCGCCCCAGGCCGAACTCTACGGTGCGGAAGTCGAAGTCCAGTGGAACAAGGACCTCTACACGCTGGGCGACTGGTGGGACAGCAAGCGCTTCGTCGCGATNGCCAACTACACTTACACCCAGTCCGACATCAGCGTGCAGGCGGGCGACCAGGTCAATGTCCCCGAACTGGGCGGCCTGCAGTCGGCGTCCAACTTCTTCGAGGACGGTACCGCTCTTACCGGTCAGTCGGACCATATCGCCAACATCCAGCTGGGGCTCGAAGACCTCGACCGCGTCAGCCAGATGACCTTCCTGTTCAATTACGGCAGCAAGCGCGTGATCAGCCGCAGCACGCTGTCGCGCCCGGACATCCTNGAAAACCCCGGCCTGACGATCGACTTCGTCGCGCGGCAGGGTTTCGAACTGGCCGGCACCGACATGGAAGTGAAGTTCGAAGCGCGCAACCTGACGGGCCGCGACCATTTCGAATACCAGACCACCGGCACCACGCGGATCGAGAACAACAGCTACGACGTCGGCCGCAGCTTCAGTCTGTCGGTATCTGCCGAGTTCTGATCACGCCACCATACCCCTCGGAAAGGGCCGCCTTCGGGTGGCCCTTTTTCGTTGATGCACGGCTGGATTCGGGTGGAAGGCAGTCCTAAACTTAGGACCGGCGCCAGCCCGACCGATCCTAGGCCGGTGCCAGTTCGTCATGGCGCAAGGTCAGCACTTCGACCCCATCTGCGGTCACAGCAACCGTATGCTCGAATTGGGCTGACAGTTTTCCATCCCTGGTGACCACGGTCCATCCATCATCGCGGGTGAATATCTGACGGCTGCCCAGGTTGACCATTGGTTCGATCGTGAAGGTCATGCCTTCACGCAGTCGCATGCCTCTTCCGCGGCGGCCGAAGTTCAGGACTTGCGGTTCCTCGTGCATTTCGCGGCCGATACCATGGCCGCAATATTCCCGTACCACGGAGCATCCGTTCTTTTTCGCGTGTTTTTCGATAGCGGAGCCGATGTCGCCCAGATGGGCACCGGGCCGGACCTGCCTTATCCCCGCCCACATGGCATCGCGAGCGATACGCACGAGCCTTTTCGCAGCGCCGGAAGCGTTTCCGACCACATAGGTCTTGCTGGAGTCGGCAATGAAACCATCTTTCTCCAACGTGATATCGAGGTTGATAAGGTCACCATCCCGTACGATCGTCTCGGGGTCGGGCACACCATGACAGACGACTTCATTGATCGAGCAGTTGAGCACGAATTCGAAGCCATATTGCCCTTTGCTGGCTGGCCGTGCGGCGAGGTCGACGGTGATGTAGCGCTCGACCAAATCGTTGATCTGCATNGTCGACATGCCGGCAAGATCGAGCCCGTCCAGCATCTCGAAAACCGAGGCAAGCAGACGACCGGAATTGCGCATGAGCGCAATTTCATCGGAAGTCTTTACCACTTCAGGCAGCAGTCCGCTGGTCGCGACGAGTGTCTGGAGCAAGCGCGAGTTCCTGCTTGACGATATCGCTGAACGACAGGGTCGGGTTGGCTTCGGCGAGCCTCCCTATCTTCATCCAGAATTCGGCTTGCGCATTGATCGATCGACACATGACCGCGCTAGCCTTCCGCACCTCCTCGTGCAGCTCTTCGTCTATCTTTACGATGCCCATAGCGTCCGTTCCAGCTCGAGTAATATACGCTCCGTATATGGAACATATATTGGGTCGTCAATCGGGGCTCCGCTGTGAAAGCGATGAACGCCGGTAATCGCGTCGCTAACCGACAGANTGCTTTCGCCCGGCGCTCAATCGTAGCTGTCGTACACATATCCCAGCGAGCGCACCGTCCGCACGCGCTCGCCCGCCCCGACCTTGCGCAGCGCGCGGCGCAACCGGCCGACCCAGACATCGACCGTGCGCTCGTCGATCGGCGGCTCCTGCTTGCCCAGCGCCGCGATCAGNTCGCCGCGCGACAGCACACGGTCGGGGTTCTGCGCCAAAAAATGCAGCAGCCGGAATTCGTTGGGCCGCAGATCCAGCGCCCGGCCGTTCCACCGCGCCTGCAAGGCCGCGAGATCGACCAGCAGCGCGCCCAGTTCCAGCCGTTCGTTGACGCGCGGCTGCGCGCCGCCCATCTGCAGCGCCATCACGCGGTCGAGCACCATCGTGCGATCGATCGGGCCGGTGATGTAGTCGTCGGCCCCGGCGCGGAGCGCGCGGCGCTTGTCCTGCGCATCGTCTTCCTCGAGCACGATGGTGATGTGGGCATCCTGCATTCGCGGGTCGGAACGCAGCCGCCGGCACATCTCGAGCCCCGAGAGATCATCCATCACCCAGTCGACGAACGCGCAGACAGGTCCTTCGACCAGCCGCCGCGGTCCATCGGGATAAAGCCGCGCGAAGGCGTAGCACAGATCGCCGTTCTCGAAGTCTGGCAAATCGCCTGCCATCGGGTCGGTCAGGAATATGTTGATCGTACGCACGCAGCCGTCACCCCACCAGTGAGGTGGCAGCGATGCCGCAGTCATATGACTCGTATGTGACCTCGTCTGCGCGTTTGTAACACTGCGGCGCAAAATGCGCCGCGTCTTACGGTCTGGCGATCGTGAGCGACCAGTCGCGGGCCACGGTGGAGACCACGCCGACCGGGTTCTTCGGCAGGTAGGGCTCTTCCAGCCGGCGAACTTCGTCCTCGGTCAGTGCCAGTTCCATCGCCGCGCAGGCGGCGGCGATATGGCCGTCCTTGGTCGCGCCGATGATCGGTGCGGTCACGCCTTTGGCAAAATGCCAGGCGAGCGCCACGCTCACGCGCGATACATCCCGTTCCGCGGCAATCGCGCCGACGGTTTCTACGATCGCGCGATCGGCGTCTTCCTGCTGGCGGTAAAGCATCTTGCCGAAGCCGTCGGTCTCGCTGCGCACGGTGGTTTCATCCCATGCGCGGGCGAGCTTGCCGCGCGCCAGTGGGCTCCAGGGGATGACCCCCACGCCCTGATCGGCGCAGAGCGGCAGCATTTCGCGCTCTTCCTCGCGGTAGAGCAGATTGACGTGGTTCTGCATCGAGATGAACCGCGTCCAGCCATTCGCGCGGGCCACCTCCTGCGCCTTGGCGAACTGCCAGGCGAACATCGACGAGGCGCCGATATAGCGCGCCTTGCCCGCCTTCACGATGTCGTGCAGCGCCTCCATCGTTTCCTCGATCGGCGTGGCATCGTCCCAGCGGTGGATCTGGTAGAGATCGACATAGTCCATGCCCAGCCGCGTCAGGCTGTCGTCCACCGCCTGCATCAGCGCCTTGCGCGACAGACCGCCCGCATTGGGGGCCTGCTGCCACGGCAGGAAAGCCTTGGTCGCGACCACGATCTCGTCGCGCCGCGCAAATTCGGGCAGCAGGCGCCCGATCACCTCTTCCGAAGCGCCGCGCGAATACATGTTCGCTGTATCGAAAAAGTTGATACCCGCCTCCACCGCCTCGCGGATGAAGGGACGGCTCTCATCCTCCGACAGCACCCAGTCGCCGTGCCAGCCCTTGCTGGTGTCGCCATAACTCATGCAGCCGAGGCACAGCCGCGAAACCTTGAGGCCCGACGGGCCGAGATTGACGTAATCCATGATCGTATCCCCTTTCAGGAGCAGNCCGGTTTCAGGCGAGCGTCATTCCGCCATCGACCCGTATGGTCTGCCCGACGATATAATCGGCCAGCGGCGAGGCAAGGAACAACGCCGCCCCGGCCATGTCCTGCGGGGTGCCCATCCGGCCTGCCGGTATGCGCGCCACCGCGCCTGCCGCGCGCTGCTCGTTCTCGGTCGTGACCCTGGTCAGCTTGGTCGGGACAAGGCCCGGCGCGATGCCGTTGACGCGAATGCCCTCTCCCGCCCAGGCCTGCGCGAGGCTGCCCACCAGGCTGACCGCACCCGCCTTGCTGGCGGCATAGGCCGGGTTGCCCAGCATGGCGTGATAGGCGCCCACCGAACTGACCACGATCAGCGATCCGCCCTGCTCGGCCAGACGGGGGCGGACGATCCGCGCGCAATCCATCAGCGAGTTGAGATTGACCTCCATCACCGCGTCCCAGCCCTCGCGCTCGAATTCCTCGCGGCGATAGCGCACCGTGCCCTGGCACAGCACGACGACATCGAGCCGCTCGGGCAGTTCAAAGCTGGCAGTGGCGGAGGCGTCCGAAACGTCGAGCCGGTGGAAGGTCAGCCCCGCCAGATCGCTGCCTTCGGAAGCCGCATAATCGGATGCCGCAGCGCGGGTCCCGGTGACATGGACCAGCGCCCCGTGCTGGCGGAAACCATGCGCAATGCCGTTTCCGATCCCGCTCGATCCGCCGATGACGAGGACGGTCTTGCCGGAAAAGTCGAGCGGATCGGTCATGCAGTATTGCTCCTCAGATCGAGCGGCTGATCACTTCCTTCATGATCTCGTTGGTGCCGCCGAAGATGCGCGTGACACGCGCATCGCGCCACAGCCGGGCGATCGCATATTCGTTCATGTAACCCGCCCCGCCATGCAGTTGCAGCGCCATGTCGCAGGCTTCCCATTGCAGGTCGGTATGCCACAGCTTGGCCGCGCTGGCCTCGTCGGTGGTGAGCTCGCCGGCGAGGTGCTTCCTGATCGCCCAGTCGAGATGCGCCCAGCCGACCTGGATCTTGGCCTTGAGATCGGCGAGGACGAATTTGGTGTTCTGGAACTCGAACACCGTCTTGCCGAATGCCTTGCGGTCCTTGGTGAACTTGACCGCTTCGTCGAAAGCGCGCTGCGCTGCGGCCTGCGCGCCCACCGCGATGCCCAGCCGTTCCTGCGGCAGTTCTTCCATGAGATGGATGAAGCCGCGCCCCTCGCCGCCGAGGATATTGGTCATCGGCACNCGCACGTCGTTGAAGAACAGTTCGGACGTATCGGCCGAATGCTGGCCGATCTTGTCGAGATTGCGCCCGCGCTCGAACCCTTCGGTGCCGGCATCGACCAGCACCAGCGAGGTGCCCTTGGCGCCCTGCGCGGGATCGGTCTTGGCCACNACGATGACGACATCGGCGTTCTGGCCATTGGTGATGTAGGTCTTGGACCCGTTCACCACGAGGTGNTTGCCGTCCTTGATCGCNGTGGTGCGGATGCCCTGCAGATCGCTGCCCGCGCCGGGTTCGGTCATCGCGATCGCCGAAATCACATCGCCCGAAACCATGCCGGGNAGGTATTTGGCGCGCTGTTCCTCGGTGCCGAGACGCTCGATGTAATTCGCNGTGATATCGTTCTGCAGCGTGAAACCGGCGGAGCTGCCAAGATAGGACAGCTCCTCGCACAACACGCAATTGAAGCCGAAATCGAGGCCGAGCCCGCCGTTCTCTTCCTTGACCGTGGGGCACAGCATGCCCGCCTCGCCCAGCGCCTTCCACGCCGAACGCGGGACGATGCCCTCTTCCTCGTGCTGGTCGAGATAGGGCGTCATATGTTCGGCGAAGACCTTGCGCACGGTGTCGCGAAAGGCCTCGTGATCGTCGTTATAGGCGGTACGATAGCTGGTATCGAGCATGGAAGAGTTCCTCAATTCTGGTGCGAGTGGCGGGCCGTGGCCGACAACGGCAGACTCTGACGCGCCAGTAACTCAAACATTGTGCGACGCCTTATCGATCTGCGCCTGGCTGCGGCGCAGCATGACCAGGCCGGGGATTGTCGAGACGACGAAAATGACCGCGATCGCGGCGAGATAGCCCAACGCGCTGCCCGCCTCCGCGGGTGCTTCAACGCCGAAAAACACATCGAGATCGCCCATCGCGTTGATAAAGGCGTGGATGCCGATCACCGGCCACAGGCTGCGCGTATAGGCTGCAATCCCGGCGAAGCCGATGCCCAGCAGGGTGGCATAGATGACCTGCGGGACCACATCGCCAAGCGGTGCCTGGGAGATGTTGTAGGCATGCGCTATGCCGAAGATCAGGGCTTGCGCGAGCCCCGCTTTGACCAGCGCATTGGGCTGCGCCTGCCAAGCGCGATATAGGTAATAGAAACAGAACCCTCGCAGCAGGATTTCCTCAAACAGCCCGGTCGAGATGCTGTTGTAGAGCCAGCCTGCGGTCCTCGGCAGGTCGAATGTGAGCGATTGCAAGTCGACCGACAGCACATTGATCAATCCGATAAGTGCCATGGGGATCACTGCAAGCGGCCACCCCCTCGGCCACTCACGCACGGGCCGCGTGAGCCCCGTCTGACGGGCAAGTCCTGTCCGATGCAGCAGCACTACCAGCCCGGCAGCGATCGCCACCTGCGCGGTACTGTGGCCCATCTCCTTGGCAATCTTACCGGGATAGTCCGCCGCCCCGACGGCGACGAACAACAGCATGCTTGCCGCCAGTAAGGCAATCGGCAGAACCAGCGCCGCCCATGCGGGCCGGTCGGCCGAAACAATCGAATTCATCCAGGTTGTATCCTTATACTGAAAAAGACGTATCAGCCGTAGGGCAAGGCGGCGTCAGTCCCCTAGTTCAGGAAACCGGCAAGGCGGCCACGGATGATTTCTTCCGCTTCGGTCATGATGGAATCGATCAATTCCTTGCAGGTCGGGATGTCGTTGATCAGACCTGCCACCATGCCGCACGACCACGCGCCGGCATCCATGTCGCCTTCGGTCATGATCCGCGGATAGACACCCGCGACTTCCTCGATGATGTCCTCGAACTTGAGGTCGTCGCCCAGCTTGCGTTCCTTTTCCAGCAAGCGTTCGACGGCATCATTGGTCATGACGCGCTCGGTGTTGCGCAGCGGGCGCATGACCAGCCGCGTGTCGAGCTCGCTCGCCGCGACGATCGCCTTTTTCACGTTCTTGTGCACCGGCGCTTCCTGGGTGGCGATGAAACGCGTGCCCATGTTCATGCCTTCCGCGCCCATCGCCAGGCTGGCAACGAGACTGCGTGCGTCGGCCATGCCGCCGCTGGCGACGAAGGGAATGTCGAGTTCATCTGCTGCGCGCGGCAGCAGGATCATGTTGGGAATATCGTCTTCGCCCGGATGCCCGCCGCATTCGAAGCCGTCGACGCTGACCGCATCGCAGCCGATCGACTGCGCCTTCAGGCTGTGCCGCACGCTGGTGCACTTGTGGATCACCTTGACCCCGGCGTCCTTGAAATAGGGCAGCACCTGCGCGGGATTGTTGCCCGCGGTCTCGACCGCCTTGACGCCGCCGTCGATGATCGCCTTGACCAGACCGGGATAATCGGGCGCATTGACCGTCGGCAGGAAGGTCAGGTTCACGCCGAAGGGCTTGTCGGTCATATCCTTGCAGCGCGCGATCTCGTTCGCCAGCTTCTCGGGCGTACCCTGCGTCAATCCGGTGATGATGCCCAGCCCGCCCGCATTCGAAACCGCGGCCGCCATTTCCGCGAAACCGACATAATGCATGCCGCCCTGGATGATGGGGTGCTCGATGCCGAACATTTCGGTGATGCGGGTTTTCATGTGCTGTGCCTCTTCCCTTGGTTGCTTTTCGCAACGGGTATCGGCGCAAACGCGCTGAGTCTAGCGCTTCGCCACAGCTTCGAGAGCGGCCAGCAGGTCGGCCCCGCTCGCCGTAAGGGAAAGTCCGGTGCCCGCGCGTTCGGCCAGCCCTTCGCGTTCGAGGTCTTCGCCGGTCGGAGCCCGCATCACGCGGCCGTAGCGCCCGCCGTGATAGATCAGCGGGTCAGCCTCGCGCCGATCGAAGTCGACGACTTCGCCGAGGAAGATCGCATGGTCGCCGCCTTCATATTCGAAGCGCGCGCGGCAACCGAACCGAGCGGCATAACCCGCCAGAAGCGGGGCGCCCTCCGGCCCATCGACATCCTCGACCCCGGCGAACTTGCCATCGCCCGGGCGGGCGAACCGGTCGGACATCGCCTGCTGATCCGCCGCAAGGACGTGCACCGCCCAATTGTCGGCATCGCGAAAGACCGGGAGGCTGCCCGAGCGCAGCGACAGGCTCCACAGCACCATCGGCGGATCAAGGCTGACCGAATTGAAGCTGTTCGCTGTCAGCCCGTACGGCCGCCCTGCTTCGTCGCGCGCGGTCACAATGGTCACGCCGGTGACGAAGCTGCCGAGCGCATCGCGGAAAGCCTGGGGATCGAACATCGGCTTCCCAGCTAGTCGCGCCCCGGCATTTGGGCAACCATGGAGACGCGCAAAGCCCGTAGCTGCAAGAAAGCTGCAGCGCGGGGCGGGCAAAATTGCATCTGGCCTGCCTTAGGGGGTTCGCAGCGCGGGCGGTCTCTGCCATGCGCGTCGGCCACCCTTACCAGCCAGGAATACCTTGCCGTGATGACCGATGCCGAACTCGCCGCCCACCTGGCCGAGGTTGCCGGGAAGATCCTGCTCGAAGTGCGCGGTAGCGGGGTCTTCCAGGGCAAGAGCCTGGGCAAGGCGGGCGACGAGACCGCCAACCAGTTCCTTGTCCATGCGCTACGCGAACAGCGGCCGGAAGACGGCCTGCTCAGCGAGGAAAGCAAGGACACCGACGAACGGCTGGCGAAGAGCCGCGTGTGGATCGTCGATCCGGTGGATGGCACGCGCGAATATGGCGAGGAGCGCGCCGACTGGGCCGTGCATGTCGCCCTATGCATCGATGGCAGGCCCGAAATCGGGGCCGTCGCCCTGCCCGGTCTTGGCCTGGTGCTACGCACCGACACGCCTGCCGCGGTGCCCGACGCAGCCGGAACGCCTCGCATGGTGGTCAGCCGGACGCGGCCGGCAGCCGAGGCGGTCAGCGTGGCGGAAACGATCGGCGCCGAGTTGGTCGGCATGGGCAGCGCCGGGGCCAAGGCGATGGCCGTTGTCCGCGGCGAAGCGGAAATCTACCTGCACACCGGCGGCCAGTACGAATGGGACAGCGCCGCCCCCGCAGCGGTGGCGCTTGCGCATGGCCTGCATGCCGGCCGGATCGACGGCTCTCCGCTCAGCTACAACCAGCGCGACACCTACATGCCCGACCTGCTTATCTGCCGGACCGAATGGGCCGACCGGGTGCTGGAAGAGGTCGCCCGGCTGGGCTGATCAGTCTTCTACCTGTGCCAGCAATTGCCGGGCGCGGGACAGGTGCGGGCGGTCGAGCATGCCGCCCTTCCAGCCGATCGTGCCGGCACCGGGATTGGCTTCGAACAGATCGACGATCTCGCGCGCTTCGGCCACTTCCTCATCGGAGGGAGTGAAGGCTTCGTTGATCACCGGCACCTGCGCCGGGTGGATCGCCAGCATGCCGCGATAGCCTTGACGGCGCACCTCGATCGCGCGCTTGCGCAGCGCCTGGAGATCGCGGAAATTGGTGTCGATCGTTTCTACCGGCACAACTTCGGCCGCCGCGGCGCCCAGCAGGCACAGGCTGCGTGCCAGCTTGTAGGTAAAGGCGAAATCGCCTTCGAAATCCTTGTTGCTCTGCGCGCCGAGCGAATCGGCCAGGTCTTCCGCGCCCCAGGTCATTGCCGCCAGGCGCGGCGCACCGCCGTAGTCGCCGGTGGTGAACATGGCTGCGGCGGTTTCGGTCACCAGTGCAATCACCGGGGTCGATCCGGTCGCGATCCCGTTCTCGTCTTCGAGCGGAGTGATGAGCCGGTCGAGTTCTTCGACATCGTGGCGGCCACGCGACTTGGGCAACATGATCCCGCCCGGCCGGGCGGGTATGACGGCGGCCAGATCGTCGGCGGCCCACGGTCCGTCGAGCGGGTTGATCCGCACCCACAGACGCGCGCGTTCGTCCTCGCTCTTGTCGGACAGGAATTCGGCGATGCTCGCGCGTGCACCTTCCTTGCCGCTTTCGACCACGGCATCCTCGAGATCGAAGATCACGATATCGGCGTCGCCTTCGGCGGCCTTGGCCATCTTTTTCACGCTGTCGCCGGGAGCGAACAGCCAGCTGCGCATGCGGATTCGGGTAGGCTGAATATCGGTCATCCGCGCGCTTGAGACGCAAAGCGGAGCGTTCGTCAAGCATGCCCTAGCGTATTTCCGTAAGCGTAAACTTTGCGATATGCACTGCGACGGAGAAGGAGGAGAGACCCATGGCAACCCAGCTAGAACCGGACATTCATGCCGATGAGGAGGCATTCCGCACCGAAGTGCAGCAATTCCTCGCGGCCAATTTCCCTGCCGAACTGAAAGGCAAGGCCAATGCGCTGGCCGGGGTCGACGGCCCGACCGACGAAACGCCTGCGCAGACCAGATGGCGCGAAGCCGTGGGCGGGCGCGGATGGGGCACCCCGACATGGCCGAAGGAATATGGCGGGGGCGGTCTGACCAAGGCGCAGGCCAAGATCGTCGAGCAAGAATTCGCCAAGGTCGGGGCCTACAACCCGATCGGCGGCATGGGCGTGATGATGTTCGGTCCGACGCTGCTGGAGTATGGCAGCGAGAAACAGAAGCAGGAGCATATCCCGCCAATCTGCCGCGGCGAGATCCGCTGGTGCCAAGGCTATAGCGAACCCAATGCCGGGTCCGATCTCGCCAATCTGCAGACCTTCGCCGAAGACAAGGGCGATCACTACATCGTCAATGGCCAGAAGACCTGGACCAGCGGCGGCCAGTGGGCGGACAAGTGCTTCGCCATCGTCCGCACCGACAGGAGCGACAAGCACCGCGGCATCAGCTTCATGCTGATCGACATGGATGCCCCCGGCGTGGAAGTGCGCCCGATCACCATGATCAGTGGCACCAGCCCGTTCTGCGAAACCTTCTTCAGCGACGTCAAGGTGCCGAAGGAAAACCTCGTTGGCGAGGAAGGCCAAGGCTGGACGATCGGCAAGCGCCTGCTCCAGCACGAGCGGACCAACATTTCGGGCGGCGGGCGGCTCGCCAGCATGATGGGCCGCAGCCTCGGCGAGATTGCCAAGCGCTACGGCAAGACCGATGCCGATGGCGAACTGGCCGACAAGGTCCTGCGCGACAAGATCGCCGACTTCGAAATCCGCTGGAACAGCTTCCTGCTCACCGCGCGCCGCGCGGTGGAGGAAAGCAAGGCGCAGGGCGGCGTGTCGGAAATCAGCTCGGTGCTCAAGAAGCTCGGCACCAAGCTGAGCCAGGAACGCAGCGAGTTGCTGATAGAGATCCGCGGCCTGCAAGGGCTCGGCTGGGAAGGCGACGAATTCACCGACGGCGAACTCGAAGCAGTGCGCGGCTGGCTCTTCGGCAAGGCCACCACGATTTACGGCGGCTCGACCGAAATCCAGAACAACATCATCGCCAAGCGTGTGCTCGGCATGCTCGACCACCAGTAAGATAGGGGAGCACAGACAATGGCAGTTCTCAACGAAGAACAGGAAATGCTGCGCGACATGGCGCGCGACTGGGCGACCAATGAAAGCCCGGTGGCAGAATTTCGCAAGGTCCGTGCGGCCGGCGAACCTCAGGCCTATAATACCGAAGCCTATGCCACGATGGCGGAAATGGGCTGGGCCGGGGTGATCATCCCCGAAGCGCATGGCGGGTCCGATTTCGGCTTCATGTCGGCAGGCCTCGTGGTCGAGGAACTGGGCAAGACGCTGACCGCCAGCCCGCTGGTCGCAACGACGATCGCCGCGAGCGCGATCATCCTTGGTGGCAGCGACGAACAGAAAGCCAAGTGGCTGCCCAGGCTCGCCAGCGGCGAAACCGTGGCGACGCTCGCCGTCGATGAAGGTGCGCATCACGATCCTTCCGCGATCGAGGCCAGCGTGTCGGGCGGCAAGCTGTCGGGCAAGAAGGCCTTCGTCCACGAAGCGCATGGGGCCGACCTGTTCGTGGTCGCCGCCAAGGACGGGCTCTACCTGGTCGAAAAGGGTGACGGCGTTGCGCTGACCACGCGCAAGCTGACCGACCAGCGCAGCCATGCCGATGTGGCGTTCGACGGCGCCGCGGCGGACAAGCTCGAAGGCGGCGGCGACACGCTGCTCGACGACGTGCTCGACCGGGCGCGCGTGCTAGCGGCTGCCGAAATGCTCGGCATGGCGCAGCAGGTGTTCGACACCACGCTCGATTATCTGAAGCAGCGCGTGCAGTTCAACCAGGTGCTCGCCACCTTCCAGTCGCTCCAGCACCGCATGGCCGACCTGTTCGCCGATCTCGCGCAGATGCGCTCGGCGGTGGAAGCCGGCCTGCAGGCGGTCGATGGCGGCTTCGGTGTGGCCCGCGCGGCCACGATCGCCAAGGCCGAAGCCAACCGCGTGCTGCACGTGATCAGCAACCAGGGCATCCAGCTGCATGGCGGCATCGGCATGACCGATGAATACGACATCGGCTTCTACCTCAAGCGCGCGCGCGTGCTCGAGGCGAGCTGGGGATCGACGAGCTATCTCAAGGACCGGTTCGCCAAGTTGTCCAGCTATTGAGACCGGCGATTGAGCGACGCTAACGCCTCTTCGGGCGACACCGCAGGGGCGCTCCCGGACGACGATGTCTGGGGGCGCCACAACGCCTTCATGGAAGCCAATCTCCGGCGCAACTACACCACCAACCTGACGCATGGCGTATTCGGTATGACGGGCTTTCGCCTGATCTACGCCCCCACGATCATCCCCGCCTACCTCTACCTGCTGACCGGCAGCGCCGCCGCAGTCGGCCTCGGTACCGCGCTGTTGCAGCTGGGCGGCACAGTATCGCCGATCATGTCGGGGGCGCAGGTCGAAAGCCGCAAGCGTATCCTGCCCTATGCGATCACCGTGGGGTCGATGATGCGGGTGATGGTCCTCGTGCTGGCGATCGCGGCCTGGACGCTCGAAGGCACCGCATTGCTGGTGGTCACGCTCGCCAGTTTCCTGCTGCTCGGTTTCTTCAGCGGGGCGCAGCGGGTGGCGTTCCAGATGCTGATGGCCAAGCTGATCCCGATCGACCGGCGCGGNCGGCTCCAGGGCATACGCAACATGGTCGGCGGCCTCATTGCCGCCGTGCTCGCCTGGGTGGCGGGCCATTATTTCATCGAGCAGCAATGGCTGGGCAATGGCTATGCCACCACCTTCCTGCTGGCTTTCATCCTGACCTCGGTTGGGCTGTTCGTATTGCGGCTGGGGATCCGCGAACCCGATGCCCCGCGGCGGCGGCCCGCCATCCCGCTGCGCGAACGGATCGGCCAGTTCGGCGACCTGCTTCGCCACCGCGATTTCCGCGCGTTCCTGTGGGCGCATGGCNTCGCCGCGATCGCGCGCGTCGGCCTGCCCTTCTGGACGCTCTATGTCGGCGACCGGCTGGGCCTCGACGGCGCGCTGATCGGGACGCTGAGCTTCGCCTTCCTCGCGGCCGACACGATGTCGAACCTCGTCTGGGGCTCGCTGGGAGACCGCTTCGGTTTCCGCGCGGTCTATCTCGGCGCGCTGATCAGCAGCCTGGTGGGCATGCTGCTGCTCGTGCTGGGCGAAGGCTGGCTGGTCTATGCCAGCTTCGTTTTCCTGGGCTTCGGATTTTCGGGCTGGATGATGGCCGCGGTCACACTGGTGCTCGAATTCGGCGAGCACGAGGACATTCCCATGCGACTGGCGCTGACGACCACGGTCGAGGGCGGCGTGTCCTCGGTCGGCCCGATCCTCGTCGGGTTGAGCATCGCGGCACTGGGCTATGCCCCGCTGATCGTTGCCGCCTTCGCTTCGCTGCTGGCCAGCCTCGCGCTGATGCTGTGGCGCGTGCGCGAACCGCGCACCTCAGCGTGACGGTGCCAGCACGCCTTCCGACATGACCGACAGATAGGTCCCGATCGCTTTTTCCGGTTGTTCGAAACGCGCCGCCCAGTGCCGCGCTTCATAGGCTGAGTTGACCGTCGACATGATCACCTGGCCCGCCACCAGCGGATCGATCGGACGCACCGAACCATCGGCAATCCCGTCGATCAGCATGCCCGCAAAGCGGCGGGCCAGCCGGTTCGACCGCGTGACGACGCCGCTCTTGTGTTCGGTATCCAGCGCCTGCAGCGCGGTGGTGCGCAGCAGCGGCGTGCGGTCGAAGAACTGCAGGTCGACCAGCTCTGCCAGCACGCTCGACAGGCGTTTCCAATAGTCGGTGCCGATATCGCGGCCCGCGATCTGCACGGTGGAAAGCCGGTCGTAGCTCTGCTGGAAACAGGCCAGCACCAGATCGTCCTTGGCCTCGTGGTGGTGGTAGAAACTGCCCTTGGTGACATTCAGGCTTTCGGCAATGCGGTTGACCGAGGCGCCGCGATAGCCGCGCTCGTTGATCATCACGGTCGCGGCGCGCAGGAAGGCCTCGTTCTGCGTCGCATCGTCGTCTTCCCCCGTCCGCCAGCCGCCCGTCAGCGGTTCGGGTTCGAACCGGCCGCGCTGCGCCGGCAGGCCATGCGCCAGGACGTCGAACAGCCGTTCCTCGATGCGCGCGAAATCGAGCACCGAATAGCGGATCGACCACACCGGCCACCACATCACCGCTTCGAGCAGGATATGCGCGCGCGCCGAAAACAGCGCGCGTTCGGCGTTGTCGTGCCATTCGCCGAAGAAACGCCGCACCAGATCGACCACGCGCAGGTAATGCGCCATCAGCGGATCCTGCACTTCGGGATCGAGCGTGCGGATTTCCGACAGCGCCACTGTCAGCCCGCGTTCGCCCGCGCGGATACGCTTCCTCAGCTCGACATGCGCAGCGATGAAATGGCGCAGCCGCGCGGCGGGATCGGCCTGCGACAGCGCATCGCGCGCAATGTCTTCCATCAGCGTCAGCGTCTGGTCGTATACGGCAACGACCAGTTGTTCCTTGCGCGGGAAGTAATAGGTGACGCTGGTGGCGTTGAGCCCGATTGCGCGCGCCACTTCGGCCAGCGTGGTCGCCTGGACCCCGACCTCGTTTATCAACACCGCCGCGGCATGGACGATCGCTTCGCGCTTCTCGCCGAACTTGCGGGTCGCCGCTGGCCGGATCATGCGAAGAATGCACCCAGATCCTTCTTGAGGATCTTGCCGTTGGCATTGCGCGGCAGCGTGTCCTGCACGAAGGCGATGCGCACCGGCACCTTGAACTTGGCAAGACGCGCGGCGACCCATTCGCGCAATTCGTCCTCGGTAGCGGACATGCCGGGGGCGAGATGCACGACCGCCGCGGGTTCTTCGCCCAGTGTCGGATGCGCGATCGCCACCAGCGCGGCATCGGTCACCGCGGGGTGATCGTAGAGCACGTTCTCGACTTCGGAGGAGTAGATGTTTTCGCCCCCGCGAATGATCATGTCCTTGGCCCGGTCGACGATGTAGCACCAGCCTTCCTCGTCCAGCCGCGCCAGATCGCCCGTGCGGACCCAGCCATCGACGAATGTCTCGGCGGTCGCCTCGGGCCCGTTCCAGTAGCCCTTCACCACCATCGGACCGCGCGCCCACAGCTCGCCCACTTCGCCCACCGGCAGTTCGGTAACGCCGTCATCTCCCACGATCTTGAGATCGGCCACCGCGACGGGCGGGCCGCAGCTGTCGGGCCGGTTGAGGTAATCCTCGCTCGAATGGCCGGTCACCGTGGCCATGGTCTCGGTCATGCCCCAGCCATTGGCCGGCAGCGCGCCGAATTCCTCGTGGATCTTGCGGACCAGTTCGGGCGCCGCCGGAGCGCCGCCATAAGCCACCGCCTCGAGGCTGGAGAGGTCGTAATTCGCGCGTTCGGGATGCTCGAGCAATTGCCAGGCGATTGTCGGAACGCCGCCGGTCAGATTGACCTTCTCCCGCTCGATCAACTGGAACGCCTTAACCGGGTCCCATTTGTGCATGAACACCATGGTGTGCCCGGCCACGACATAGCCCATCAGGCCCGCCGAACAGGCGGTGACGTGAAACAGCGGAATGACGGTCAGGCCGACCTTCTGCACCGGCGCCGGCGGTTCCTCGCCGCGGCGCAGGAAGGCGATCGCCCCATTGTATGCGCTCGACATGATGTTGGTGCACAGATTGCGATGCGTACCGAGCGCGCCCTTGGGCTGGCCGGTGGTGCCGCTGGTGTAGAAGATCGTCGCTTCGTCTTCGGGATCGATGTCCACCTGGGGCAGCGCGGCGGAAGGAAGCGCTGCATAATCCTTGGGCGTTCCGAGGAGGTCTTCAAGCTGCTCCGCCCCTTCCAGTGGCGCATCGCTGCGCGATACGAGAGCATGTTCAAGATCGGGCAGCTCGCCGCGGTGCGGGGCGATACGCTCCCAGCGTTCGGCGTCGCACACCAGCAGCTTGGCGCCCGAATTAGCGAGGCCGAAAGCGAGCTCGGGGCCCGTCCACCAGGCATTGAGCGGCACGCAGATCGCGCCGATCGTGGTCGCGGCGAAAAACGCGACCGGCCATTCGGGCAGATTGCGCATCGCCAGCGCCACGCGGTCGCCTTTCGCCACGCCGCGCTCGCGAAGTTCGGCAGCCATTCGCGCGACTGCGCGGAACCACGCTTCATAAGTGACGCGCTCGTCCTCGTAGATGGCGAACAGCCGGTCCCCGTGGGTGCGTGCGGCCATCGCCACCTGGCGCATGTTGGTGGGCGCGTGCTTCCACACGCGGGTGGGCACGCCGCGAATGTCGATCGTCTCCATTTCGAAGCGTTCGCCCGGTGCGGTGAGGCGGTCGCGGCATTCGGCCCGCGACATGGCCGGCCAGCCGGCCGGTGGCACGAATCCGATTTCGTGCGCGAGATTATTCATGGC
>FUFK010047803.1_pt1 | contig 27148 bp, 23 predicted proteins | sample 1021851 | NCBI WGS metagenome assembly FUFK01 (sample SAMEA51879418, study PRJEB19060) | metagenome
ACAGCTTCAGATCCAGAATTACCATAAAAAATTCTATCGAGCCCTTTGGGAGTTAGTGATGATACTTTCTCAGCTAATTCAAAAGCTTTAGGATGAGACATATTAAAAGCTGTCGCGTAATCCAGTTCAGCTGCTTGATTTTGTACAGCTGCGACTATCTTTGGATGGCAATGGCCAGCATTTGTGCACCACAAGCCAGCTATGCCGTCTAACACTTCCCTACCATCATCGCTCTTGTAAAACATCCCTTTAGCAGAGGTTAAAAGTCGTGGATTTGCCTTAAACTTTTTATTGGGCGTAAAAGGAAGCCAATAATTATCTAAATTTAGATTCTCTTGTGATCTCATGTCTATAATTATACTTTATCAATGGGTTCGAGGTCTTTTTTTGTACTGAATATACAGGTCATTGCAACAATAAGGAATAAGATTAAGTAAGGATATATAACAGTCATTTCATTCTCCAACATTATCCAACCAAAAACTGCGGGTGCTAAAGATGCGCTAAGTAGAATGCAAGCATTTAACCAAGCTCCAAGTCTACCAGTAGGATCAATATCAGCTGCAGCCGCCAAGATGAGAATGACCATAATGACAAAAACTATATTCCATGTGATGTTGCCATAATAAAAAGTGTCATAAGAAGGGATTCCAAAGATTGCATAAACGCAAATTGAGGAAACCAATAGACACAATAAAATTGTTTCTTTTCTTCTTATTTTATTTCCAAATATACCTATAAATAACGGTCCAAGTAGACTTAGAATAATGGCTAGAGATATAACACCCCCAACTTCCGACACTCCCATATCTATATATTCCACTCCAAATCTTTCCATAAAAGCCCACATACCGCTGGAAGGAATCTCATAAAACAGCACAGCTGTAATAAGTAAGAAATAAAGCCACTTCTGGGCAATGGGTTCTCTAACTAAATTAGTATCATTTGTATTGGATGTTTTAGCAAAGAAAAAGAGCAAGGTTAACGCTATGTAGACATAAATAAAATTAAAGAAATAATAACTATGTCCTCCGTCCTCTATCCATGTACTAGAGATGTATATTAGAAACGCAGCAGTAAGTGATGCGAAAAGAGTAAACAGTGCATAAGATCTATTGGGATCTTGTGATGAGGCCAATATTGAATGACCTGAAGCTATAAGCATACCGCAACCTATTCCCGAAAAAGCTTTTATAAAAGTAATTTGATTAACATCACTGGATACAGAACATAAGTAATAACAAACCATAACGATAAGACTGCCAATCAAGCCAAGTACCCTGCCCTTATAAGCTGCGTTACCAAAATATAAGGAGCTAATGGCAGCAAAGAAAAGTTCAAGCGTAACAACCAATCCAGCTTCTTGTGAATTAGCATTCAGACCTACAGAGACAGCACTAACGTTAAATGGTGCCAAAGAAGAAGCAAGATTTCCCAGTTCCAACATAGCCATGCCGGCCAATAGGTGAAAATAAGTTCTGTATTGCATTTATCTTTTTTATATAAAGCTTAATATATAAGCTCAGTGTATACATAAAGAAAACTAATTGTGCCAATTACCAAAAATCCAAGTTTCATTAAGCCAAAACAAGAGCGCAGTCAGAAGAGGTTCGATGAGGTTATCAAAACTGCTGAATTTATCTATATGAGCGATGATTACGATCTAACAGTTCAAGNTGTAGCTAAAATATCTGGATTAAAGAGACCTTCGATCTATAAATTCTTTCCTAGCAATGAATCCCTTCTGGAAGCTATTTCAGTGAAGCACACAAATAAATTATTGCTTTTAATTAAAAAAAACTTCAAATCAGTAAACTATAAAAATACTTCTGAGCTTATGAAAATATTAATAGATGTTATAGCCATATATCTCACCAATAACTCCCCTTTATCAAATTTAATTTTTACCGATCATTCAAAAAAGTTTATAAAAGATGAGCTGTTTGAACAGTTGAATTCTGTGTCAAACTACAGTGAACTCAAGATCAGATACAGTTTAAGTATATTAATTTCTTGTTTAGAAGAAGCGTTCATGCAAAGCGGAAATCTTTCTCCACAACAAATTGCAGAAACAAAAAAAGCCTGTCTTCATTATTTGGTTAATTAAAGTTGAGTAAGAAACCTAATTAAAAAAACTAGGTTTCTTGACTCATGGATATTTGTGATAAATATCTAATTGTTAGTGTGGGGAGCTAACATTTAAATTCTAAAAATTTGTTGTGCCTTTTGTATTGCAATCAAGTTTCTTAAAAGTGAAATTTTATTACATATAAATAGGATTTTTATAATTGGCGATTTGTGATTATTAACAATAATTATTCCTTAAAGGTTTAACTTAAAACCAAAGATATATCTTGAACCATAACTTTCGACTTGATTCGGTAGATCTCCCAAGTTTCGAATATCAACAAAGTCAGTTAAATTATTGAAATCAGCATAGATTATTGCCTTGTAACCTAAAATTTCCTCAAGGTCATATCTCAATGATAACTCCAGCCTTTCTTGTTCTTCCCAATAATAAGCGCTACCGATAATATCTGACTCAGTAGAGTCTAACCATCCATCTCGATATCTGAATGCTAATCTTGCAGATAAGCCATAATCCTCATAAAAGATAGATGCGTTATAAGTAAAATCTGATGTACCAGGTAAGTCGTAACTTATGCCATTTGGAGCAGTAAAACTCGAATCCACAGAGGCTAAATTCAATTCATAACCAAAACCTGACAAAAAACCTTCAAAGAATCTATCGAAGCGATCAATTAAGTTTATCTCAAATCCTTTCAGTTCACCGTTACTTCCATTATCACTTCCGTTCAAAGTCCATAATTCACCTTCTTGAGCTACATCAGAATATAGTGAACCATCAACCTTTGAACTAGAATCTACTATGACATTTTCTATTTCTCTATAGAAAATGTTTACTGCGAAAATACTGGCTTCTGAGAAATACCACTCATAAGCAGTATCCAGACCCCAAGATTCTTCAGGGTCTAAACCAGGATTACCGCCACTTATAGATCTTGTTGTAGGATCAATGGTAGCTGAGGCCCTTGCTTCAGTATAAGTTGGCCTGCTTACACCAGTAGTAGCCGATAGGCGTAATTTTCTATCATCATCTAAGTTGTAGTTTATGTGAAAACTAGGTAAAAAATTTGAATAAGATTTAGTAAGAGTTTGAGGGAACATATTCCCTTCAGCATCTAATCTTGATCCAGAAGTTTCAAACTCAGTATCTTCATATCTAGCTCCAAAAATAAGATTTCCATAATCTGTATCTATGGTTTGCATTGCATAAATACTGTGCATGGTTTCTTCAATAGTTTCTAGAGCATTGGATGGTAAATCAGCTATACCAGGTCGTTTGAGACCTGCATCAATCAGAGCATTTTTTAACCCTTTATTGTCTGTATAAAACCCTCCAATATCATTCCTTTGATCACCGTGCATCCAGAGATTAGTAGGTTGATCAAATGAAGACGTATCTACTGCTGCTGCAGTTGCAAAATCTAAATTAAATGCATTGCCTCCCAAAGCCTCTCTGACATCATATTTATAACCAGTCTTGAATACCCCCATGTTATTCATTCTCTCTAAATCAAATTTAAACTGATCATTGTCTGTCTCTCTTTCACCATAGATGTTGTAGATAAAAATTGCATCGATCTCGAGTGAACTCAACGGTTCAGACAAGGTGAATCTGGGATCAAAAGGATTGGTGATATCATAAGATGCAACAGTAGTACCTGCACCATAAGGTATAGGCAGCCAATATTTTGACTGCATTGTGATTTGGCTAAATCTTGCATCCAATATCCAGTCATTTATAGACCAATCTAGTCCTAAGGTATCAATTTCAGTTGAGTTATCGTAAATGCCATCCTCTACTAGTCGAAATACTAAAGCTAAACTAGTCCCTGTACCTGGAGTGAGCTCCGTACCAGCTGCTGAAGCACCTCTTCCAAAATTTAAATACCAAGAATTTCTCTGTTGTTTTTCTTCAAATTCTGTCCTGATTGATCTAAAGAATACTTTGTTTCCATTATCGAAATAATACTCAAGTGAGCCGCCGTTTGCCTTATTTTCATAATCAACCAAATAGTTATTAAATCGAATGCCAAGACTTCCGCTTGAAGTAGGAGTGTATCCAGAATCAGTAAGCGTGAATTCCATATCATCAAGATTTGTTGTGATTTGCTCATTAAAGGCGCTAGAGTTGTATATCAATATACCAAACTTTTCATTGGAAAAAGAAATACGTAAATTTTCTCTATCAGTATCTCCATCTCCTAGATCTTGTTCTCCTCGACCATAGTCAAATGCAGCTGAAAAACCGTCTATGTCGGAAGGTGAAAAAGTCTTAATATCAATATAGCCAGAAACGGCTTCTCCGGTCATATCAGGAGTAATTGCTTTGTTAGCAAAAATTTGTGATGTAACTACTGCAGGATAAGAATCAAATCTAGGAATTCTTCCATTTTCTGTGCCTGGAATATCAATACCATCAAATGCAATAGCTGTATAACGAGGGGGCGCACCTCTAAAATTAAGAAATCTTGATCGACCTTGATCTCTCTCTATAGATACTCCAGGAACTCGACCGAGGGCATCTGCGATGTTTTGATCTGGAAAACGACCGATATCATCTGAGGAAATAACTTCAACTAAATTATCTGAGATTTTTTTAGCCTGTATTGATTCCATCTGGCTTGTTTTTATTGGTTTTCCAACAATTACTATCTCTTCTAGTGATTCCTCTGAGTCTTGTGCGTTTATAGAATTAAGAAAAATAAGTTGTAAGAAAGTTACAAAAATTGATAGTACATACCTTTTCATTAGATCTCCTGTGAAAAGAGATTATTCTAGATATCTATATTGTCAGTTCTGTGATGAAAGAAACGAGTAGGTTTCTGGAATAGAAATTTTAAGCAGCTTTTAGGTAAAATTTATGTAAATTCATTAAGACAATATAATGAACGTAGTTAGCTAGAGGGAAATACACACTTTGGATCATTATTCAAAGGATTATTGACATGTGTTGAAACAGGATGATTTATGATTGCTTTTGAGGAAAAAATATCAGTACAGTCAACATTATCTCCGTTAAGCCAAGATTGAAAGTGTTGCTTAGAAATAATCAAAGGCATTCGTTGGTGAATATTTTTTAAAGACTCAACTGCATCTGTAGTGACTACAGCGCATCCCACCTTTCCTCTATATCCACCAAAGATACCACCAAAGAAAAATGAATCTCCTTTTAGGTGGTGAAAATAAGGCACTTTGACTTCATCTTTTTGCTTCCACTCATACCAACCATCTGCTGGAATAAGACATCTATTTGAATTAGTAAAAGATGGTTTTTCAAATAGGGTTTCTATTCTTGCATTTACCAAATTAAATGGCTTTTCAGCCCAATAAGGCGAGAAGCCCCATTCCATTATTTGGAATTTATCAGTAAGAGTTAATATTTTATGACCCGGTGCAAAATTATAACTAGGCCTAAAATCTGTTTCTCCATACCTGGACTTAAGATCCTCTAGGTTTCTAAGTGTAAATCTTCCGCACATTTGTTCTGTTCAAATTTTACACTATTTTTAGCCTTATCATTGAGTTCAGGGCATACTTTGATTATCTATTTAATAAAAGGATCTATAGCATCTTTCANAGAAGAAAATTTGAAGTTTTGATTTATTGGATCTCCATATTGATCAAGGTTTACGTCATCTTGAGCTATAAAAATTCCCAAAGGAAATTGAGGATTTAATGACCCGTAAAAGGCTTCTATACCATCTGTTTCGCTGGTTCCATCTATAGTTGAAGTTGCAATAGTAAATTTACCAAGGTACTGATTCTCCTTACCAGTTGTATAAATTAGATACTCATTAGAATCTTGAGAGGATGAAATTAATAATGTTTGATCAGGTAATTTAACTAAAGCTAGCCCTTCGGAATCACCGGTTATATTGCCAGATGGTTTTATTAAATCTATCGTTTCAATATTTCCACCTTCTGGCATAGCTGTTGTCTTGAAGATTCCGGATTTTTCGTCTTCTTGGGAAAAATAAAGTATTTTTANATCATCATCTACTACACAGCCTTCAGATACAGATTGAGTNGGTATTGTTCTGACTAACTTTGCAGACATAGGAGCATAGGATTGAATCTCATACTGGTATATTGCAAGACTTACCTCATCAGTAACAAATATAAAAGTTTTAGAATCTTCTGGATCTTTAAATAAGCAGAGACCATAAACAGAAGTAAGTTCAGTCTCATAAAAGTTATCATAGTACTCATTAACACTGCCATCTGATCCAATCAACAGAAAATCAACTCTATTAAGATCTCGATTTGTACCAGCCAGTAACGAGACTGTTCTATCTTGAATTATATAATCAGATCTTAAATCAATATTATTTATCCTTCCCATAGGAAAATAATCCAATGTTTTACCGGACAAGTCGTAAGTGTAAATACCTGATTTTTTATCGGTTCCAAAAACAATACTTTTTTCAGGATTTGTTTTGTTTAACCAAAATGCCGGGTCATCTGCAGCATCACCCGATGTTTTTACTGCTTCTGTTTCATAAATAGGATAAATTTTATGATCCTCTATGGCAGCAATCGAAGTGAATGATACGAGGAAAAGGAAATAAATTATAATCTTCATATTAAAGTTTTTTGTATAAAAAAAAGAAATTCCTCTGAGAGAGGAGTTTCATGTTAAAGAAAGTTACCTATTGATTCAAGATATACCTAAATCCGACTCCGTAAGTAGCTCCATACTCGTCATATTGCGAGAGTCTTGAGGGATTACCAAAGTAATAGTACTCAGGTTCATCATTTAAATTAATAGCTTCAAACGTTAGTCTTAGAGAATCATTAACTTTATATTTAGCTGTTAAATCTAATTGCATATGATCATCTGTATAACGATCATTAAGAGGCTTAGACCCTACTTCATCAAGATANTTATCTCTNTATGTTGCGGCCAATCTAATATCCCATGGACCATCGTCATAGCCTANAGAAANGTTCCATGTATTTTCTACTTGTTTAAANTANGGGATAGTCCTTTGTCCTGCAGCAGCATCAGCAGGTAAGTCAGTTTCNCCGTCTGCATATGTGTAATTTGCAACTANAATAAAGCCNTTATCAAAAGCTGTTTGATANGAAAACTCTAAACCATTGATGCTGCTATCATCTGCATTGATATAAGTTTCAGCTNTATCCCATNTTGATCCTCTCATGCTGAAGTCTTGAGATTCAACTTCTACAATTGCATCTTCAATTTTTTTGTAGAAAACTCCAGCTCCTAAGAAAGTGTTCTCATCAATATAGTATTCAAAAGAAATGTCGATATTAGTGGCTTTGGTAGGATCTAAATTAGGATTTCCACCCTCTATTTCATTATCGTCAACATTGATAATTGCACCAGCTCTTGATTCTTTAAACCCAGGTCTAACAAGTGATCTAAATGCACCAAATCTAANAACCATATCATCTGAGATATCATATTTAATATTTAAAGAGGGTGCTGCAAAGGTGTAGTTATTTTCAAATTCATTATCTCCAAGATAAGTATCATTCCAGTTTTTACCTTTGTAGGTAGTTTCAGTATCTTCAAATCTTATGCCATAAACCCAAGTGGAGTTTTCATACAAAGTNGTACCCATAAAATATAAGGCTAGGATGTCTTCTTCTGTTGTCCAGTCTGCTGGAATAGATTCTTCTTCTTCATCACCACCCATACCTCTAAAGTAAGTTCCTGGTCCAGGACAGGTAGTACCATCCGAGAATGTAACTGTTCCAGAAGTATTATTTGTTACTATTGATTTAACTTNTTCAAAAGTTGGAGCAGGTCCGTGTGTNTTTGCNAAATANTTTCCTATTGTNTGATAATCATAATCTGCCAATGTAGTANCNTTTGGCATNTNGTACTCACAGAATTGATAATTATTTATCTTTTCTCTTTGTCTATACTTTAGTCCAGTCTGCACAACTGTTTCACCGATCATATATGTATAATCAATTTTGAAGCCCTGTTCTTCATCCTCAGTAAGGGCATATTCTTGTTCTGCAGCCTTTCCTGGGAACGTAGAGGCATCATAGAATTCAGAAGGAAGTCCCAAAACTGGTTTCTGAGGATTGGCAGTGTCTAAAGTAGTAACACCATCTTTCTCTTTACTTCTAAATATTAAATTATATCGATCCGTATCATCTTGTTCAGCTTCAGATCTAAACACTTGAACTTCTAAAAAGCTTCCATTTGAAAGTTGTGTCTCATGACCAATGGCTACATTATCGATAGATCTAATTTCAGTTCTATTTTTACCTTCAGTATCCATTCTAGAAGCTCCATATGTCGCTACAGTTCCAGATATAGTTGGTGTGTACTCTTCCATTACATCTCTAACTTCCCACTTGGCCCTATATTCAACATCTTCATATTCATTATGGAAAAGATGTAAATAAGTTTTACTTCCTGAATTTGAAACATAATCTAGATTCAGAACTATCCCATCTCTTTCTCTTGTCAGATCGTAGTAACGCATTTCATAGTCATCATTGACATAAGTAGATCCCCACCCACCAGTTTCATTATTTTCTGCCTTGATGCGTCTTTCTTGGGAGCTGATGACAAATGCGATACCCAGATCACCATTCTCTTGTGGAATAACTGTAGTATATGTACCTGATAATTTAGGATTACTACTATCTTTGGTAAGGTCATTTCTAGAAGTTTCAGCGTTAAATTTTACAAAATTAGATCCGTAAGAAAATGCTGAAATCGTTTCTAAATCTATAGCTCCTCCAATTGTATCTGCATCTAAGTTTGGAGTGAGTGTCTTATAAACCGTCATAGAATCCAAAAGATCTGTAGGAACACCGTCCAATATCACACCTCTTCTATCTTCAGGAGAAGCTGTACTGACACCATTGATAGTCATGGCGTTCAAATCAGTGTTCATACCTCTTACAGTTACGTATCTTCCTTCACCTTGGTCATTCTCAACTGATATACCAGAAATTCTTCTAAGAGATTCAGCTACATTTATATCAGCAAAATTACCTAAGGCATCAGAATCTATGACACCAACATTTTTATCAGAATCTCTTTTTTTATTAAGAGCGCTTCTTAGACTGGCTAGAGAGCCTACAACAACAACTTCTTCATCAGCTTGAGAGTCATCATCATCTGTAAAAGTAAAATTTGAAAAAAAGGTGATATTAATTAAAGAAAGGAAAATAAGATATTTTGATTTGAACATTTATGCCCCCATATGTTAATGAGGGCATTCTGCGTTCACATTGTGAAATCTACATTGTCATTATGTGAACTTTTAGCAACATTTAAAATTCTAAAAAAAGCCTAAAAATTATTAAATACAACATAGATAAAATAGCACCTGCTGGAACTGTAGTTAGCCATGAGGCGATTATTTTTCCAATAACTTTAAAATCTAAATCTTTGGCCGACATAGCTAAGCCAACTCCAAAAACAGCTCCTACGAGAGTATGAGTTGTAGATATTGGCATGGCATTTCCTGAAGCTATAACTACAGTTGTTGCTGCAGCTAGTTCTGCAGCAAATCCACTTGTGGGTGTTAACTTAGTTATTTCTTTTCCAATGGTTTGTATTACACGATAACCCCACATAGCCAACCCAAGCACAATTCCAACACCTCCTCCAAGTAAGAGCCATGCTGATACTGCCGCTTCCTTAGATACACCCTCATTTAAAACTGTTGAAAAAACTGCTGCCACGGGTCCCACTGCATTGGCAGTGTCATTGGAACCGTGAGCGAAGGCCATCACACAAGCAGTAAAGACCATAAGGATCCCAAATATTTGATCGATAGAACTATTTCTGAGTCTTGATAGAAAAACAAAACCTAGGAATGTTACAAAAAGGCCAAATAAGAATGAATAGATTAGGCTATCGTTAAAGTCTATACCTAACCCAATATGCTTAAGTCCTTTTGTGAAGGTAACCATGCTCACTATGAAAGCTACAAAGAAAAGATATATTGGGCCATATCTTTGTGCCATAAGGATCGGATTTTGATTTTTTAAGATTAGCTTATCTATAGAAAGGTAAATGATAAAAGATATAGAACCAGAGATAAGAGGTGAAAGCACCCAACTAGTTGCAATTTCAGACATAGTTTTCCAATCAATTGCAGAAATTGAAAGACTCAGCATTCCAAATCCAACAATACCACCCACAATAGTATGAGTTGTAGAAACTGGCCAACCGAAATAAGTTGCTATGACAAGCCAAGTTCCTGCTGCAAGCAGAGCTGATATCATTCCAAAAACAAACAGATCAGGATTACCTTCAAACAACAACGGATCAAGGATACCCTTTCGAACAGTGGATGTGACTTCGCCACCAGCTAAAAATGCACCTGAAAATTCAAATATACACGCAATTAAGATAGCCGTACTCAACGTAATTGCTCCAGATCCAACTGAGGTGCCCATTGCATTGGCTACATCATTTGCACCAATACCCCAGGCCATTATTAATCCAGCTATTGCGGTGAGTATTAGAATTGGTAGGGCAAACTCAATTATCATTTGTCTGCATGACACTCTAGATAAGTTCAAGTGTCAATTTAATTTTAGTGAAATATAACTTATGATCTTTATTTATCCCAAACCCTAATTTAATATTCATCAAAAATTCAAATGATTAACTACGATGTTTCCGAATATAACCGGCTAAATAATGACCTTTATAGGAAAGAAAAGAGAAGCCTGCAGATTGAATTTTTAAAATTACAAAATTGGGCTATTAGTGAAGGAAAAAAAATAGCTGTAGTTTTTGAAGGAAGAGATGCTGCCGGTAAAACTGATACTATTAATCTTCTTGCAAGACATTTAATTCCAGATCATTTTAGGTATGTCCATCTAGGTATACCTTCTGAAAATGAATCAAAAAAATGGTTTAAACGTTACGAAAAACATATGCCTAAAACCGGTGAAATCGTTTTCTTTGATAGGTCATGGTACACGAGAGCGACAGTTGAAATAACGATGGGTTACTGCACAAAAAGGCAGTATACCCATTTTATGAATAAGGTTATTAAGTGGGAAAAATCTTATATTAATGACGGATTAATATTGATTAAATTTTATTTATCTATCGAAAAGAGGCAACAGAGTAAGAGATTTAATGAAAGACAAACAGATCCTCTGAAATTATGGAAATTGAGTTCTAATGATTTGAGGATGGCAGACAAATGGGAAATCTTCTCTTTTTTTAAAGAGCAAATGTTTTCTAATACATCATATGAAGAAAGTCCCTGGGTAGTAATAAATGCGAATAATAAAATGGTAGCTAGATTGACGGCATTAAGATATTTACTTAATGAAATTGAATATGATAATAAAAAATTGTCTAAACCTAAGTCATGGAACACGGCAATTCATAACTACAAAGTCTCTTACAAAGGTGTGGATTTTCCAGGTCTTTCATATAAACAATACAAAACCCTTCAAAGACTTGTAGACACTATAAAAAAACTTGAAAACTAAAAAAAAATTCCGTCGAATTGCTACTATCGATATTGGTTCTAATGCAATTAAATTCAAACAATTTCGCGTAAGAAGTAAAAAATCACTTTATCCACTTGAATTAGATACCTTTAAGAGAATTGACTTGAGGCTTGGTGAAGATGTATTCAAAAATAATAAAATTTCAGAGGCCTCTGAGAAAAGACTTATTAAAGAATTAAAAAGCCTATCAAAGAAGGTAAGAAATAGAGAAGTTGAATGGGCTGGAATCTGCGCAACATCAGCAACAAGAAATGCTTCAAATGGCATAGACATATGTAAAAAAATTGAAACTGTGTGTGGTAGCCCCGTGAAAATTTTATCTGGAAGAGAGGAAGCTTATTACCTTAAGGATGCAAATATTAAAAAAATCGAAGATTTAGATTACCCAATGTATGTTGATGTGGGTGGAGGGAGTACGGAAATTTATCTAAAGATTGGTGAAACTGAGACTTTCGAATCTTTTGATATAGGAGCTGTTCGAATAATGAATAACAAAGACAACAGAGAAGAGTGGAATAAATTGGAAGAGTTTTTAAAAAAATTAGAAGCCAATCCAACTTCACTCGTTGGGATTGGAGGTAATATCAGAAGAATATTTAAAATTCTAAAATTAGATAAAAACTCTCTATTGGATATCAATAAATTTGATGATATCAAAGACAAGTTATCAGGAATGACTAATAGTGAGCGAATAAAACTTTTTGATCTTGCTGAAGATCGAGCTGATGTAATCGTGCCTGCTTGCGAGATTTTCTCGTTTATTCTGCAACATACCAAAATAAGTAAAATTTATGCAATAGACTGGGGAATATGTGATGCAATTGCTTACAGATACTTTAAAGAAAATTTAGCTTGATTTCGGTAAATCAATCCAAAAACTAGCTCCATTTGGAACTACGTCATCCACTCCTACTTGGCAGGAAAGCGTTGATGCTAAGTTCTTAACAATAGATAGACCTAAACCAGTACCACCCTTACTTAAAGATCTCCCCTTATCGACTCTAAAAAACCTTTGAAAGACTCTCTGTTTATATTTATCAGGAATTCCTTCCCCTTGATCTTTAATGGATAGACGAACCTTTTCATTGATATCTTCTGCTTCAATAGAAACACTAGAGCCTTCAGGAGAATATAAAATCGCGTTTTTTAAATAATTTGAAATAATTAAATCTAGAGATAGAAGATCAGAGGAAACTTCAATTCTTTTATCGATAGATGAATTTATTTTTATTTCCTTTCTTAAAGCTTCTTGATCTAAATTAAGGATTATAGATTCCACTAAATGATCTAAGTTAACAGTTTCAATGTTCATTGTGAGGCTGCCACCCTCAATTCTTGATAAATGCAGGAGGTCATCTACAAGTATTTTTAATCTTTCTGAATTTCTATGAATTGCTTTTACGAAATGCTTGAGATCATCTTCTTTTTTGATATCTGTATTAAGTATGGTTTCTGATGAAGCAAGCAATACTGATATTGGAGTTCTAAGTTCATGCGACACATTGCCAATAAAATCACTTCTTGCAGACTCCAATTTCTTTATTCTAGTTATATCCGAAAATACCAATAAAGTCTCTTCCGTATTAGGGTTAAAACTCGCACTAGCAATAAATGCTCTAAAAAAGGGTTTTTGTATTTCAATTTCTTCTAAACTAGGTTCGGCCGAAACAGTTTCTTCAATAAGATCTCTAAACTCTTCTATCAAGATCTTTTCATTAAAAAGGTCGCCGTTAGATAGACCTTCTATTCCTAATAACTTTCCAGCAGCAGGATTTATAAGTTCTATAAAGCCGTTTTTATTTACAGATATTACTCCTTGCCCCATTTCTTCGAGGGCATTGCCAAATTGATTCCTCTCATTAGCAATTGCAGTAAATTCTGATTTTAGAGCATCTTGTATTTCGATCAAATTAGAACTAATTTGTTCTACGGGTGCACGTTTAGATCCTTTCATGCCACTGGTTTTTGCAAGTTTCCTTGCACTTGAAATTAACTCCATATACTCAAGTGTAAGAAATCTAGAGAGTAGATAGCTCAATAAAACTGCAATCAATAGAGCGATAAATAAGAATCCATAAACTGAGTTTTGAAGTACTTGTAAAGTTGCATCAATCTCATAGAGTGGTACTGCAAATCTTACAAAACTTATCTCACCAGATTTATTAGTGCTCAATGCAAGATATCTCATGTCCGTATTTAAAGTGTCGCTGTATCGAGTAGCTTTTCCTGCATCTCTAGTATTAATAGCAGCTTGAATCTCTGGCCTATTAAAGTGGTTGTCGAGCTTTCGCAAATCTTCCTCTTCAACATCAGAATCTCCAAGAACTATGCCATTGGAGTCAATTAAAGAAACTCTAAATCCATAAGAATCAGAAAGCTGTCTTGAAATTGTTTGATAACTGGGAATCTCAAATTCGGGATTGGATAATATAAAAATTGCACCCTTGGCTTCAGACGCAAGTTGAGAGTCTAATTGTTCAATGAGATAGTCACCTGTTCTTTCTAAAAGTAGGTAACCCAAGCTTAAAATAGCCAATGAAGTTAATAAAAATGTAGACCAAAAGATGCGCCATCTGATATCCATTTAAAAATTATACGACGTAATTGAAGCGGTAACCTACACCTCGTACAGTTTCTATCCTTGTACCAACTTCACCAATTTTTGATCTAAGTCTCTTAATGTGTGTGTCTACAGTTCTTGTAGTAACAGAATTGTTGTATCCCCAAACATGCTCTAAAAGTGATTCTCTTGTTTGTATTCTGCCATTTCTTTCAGTTAAGTACTTTAACAGCTCAAATTCTTTTGCTGTTAACTCAACCTCAATCCCACTTATGAAGACTCTATGAGAAGCTAAATTGATTTCTATATCACCAATAACGATTTTTTCGTCGTTCGATGCTTTTTCTTTTGACCTTTTGAGTATTGAGGATACTCGTAACATCAATTCTCTGACACTGAATGGTTTGACTACATAGTCATCTGCACCTAATTCAAAACCGACAACTCTATCGACCTCCTCACCTTTAGCTGTAAGCATAATAATTGAAACCTTATCGCTAAAAGATTCCCCTCTAATTTTTTTACAAATTTCTAAACCTGACATGTCTGGAAGCATTAAATCTAAAAGAATCAGATCAGGAATATTTTTTGATATCTCTGCCAAAGCCGATTCTCCATCAGAGACGGTGGTGACTTTATAATTCTCAGATTTTAGATTGAACTCTAGCGTTGATCTTAAATCAGGCTCATCTTCAACAACTAAGACTCTTTTAGACACAATGTTATTATAGCGTCACAATGTGACAATCATGGAAATTTATTATTAAGTTTAGGTGATTTATCGAGCACTTTCTTTCTTGGCTACTCTTAATCTCAATTCGGAACTGGAGAATGAGTGAGGTCTTTTATTAAAATAGCATTTGTCTAAGTATAAATCTCGTCCGGTGAAATCTTTATCTTTATACTCATCTCCTAAAATTCTAATATCCCATTCTGTTTCTTCCAATATCTGCAAAAGATCATTCTCAGTTTCATAAACCAATACTTTATCTACATATCTACAAGCAGTTACTTGAATTTCTCTCTCAGTAATCGATTGAACAGGAGAGTTTTTTGATTTTCTATCGATACTTGGATCAGTTTGAATACAAACAATTAAATAATCACATACGGTTTTTGCTTCTTGCAACATAAGAATGTGCCCTGCATGGAAAAGATCGAAAGCTCCAAATGTAATGCCCTTTTTAATACCCATTACTTAATAAAGATTAGTTATGAATGTGGATTATAGATCATAAAAAAGGAGAGCTATAGCCCTCCTTTTCGTTTTCAAATTATTTTGAGGCCAAAAGTACTTCTTGTTTGTAAGTTAGAATTTTTCTTCCACATTCTGTAGCTCTGTAGTCTTTTGCTTTTCTTACTTTATAAGTATTCAACAAATACTTAGTTTGTATCTTGCAACTTTTATTATTATCTAGTTCTTTAAACTTATTAAATTGCAAATAATCAGACATTAAACCAACGAGAGTTACATTTACTAATTCTTGTTCTAATCCTGATTTGATATAAATGTTTCCAGGTTTATCTGTCCTGAAACAAGCAATCATATTTGAAGAACAGGTTGTTGAAACTACCTCATTTCGAGAAAAAATTATATTAGGCTCATCGGCATTAATGCCAATCTCTTTTTCAACAAAAGTGTAAAGANTGCTGTAGTTATTGTCTGCAAAACAAAATGTTGAGGCACCCAACAACACAAAAGTTAAATTTTTAATGATATTTTTCATATTACCCCTTCTTTATATGTCACACAAAAGACACATATATGACATTTATATGACATTTATGTGACAAAATCAAATAAAAGTTTATTTTTTTAGATCTTTTGCCTTAGTAACAGACTCTAGAACGAAATCTGTTTTGGAGGTGGAAAGTATGCATAACGAACAAGTTGCTATATTTCCTATAGATGCATCAATAAAGTTTATAAAATTTGTAATGCCAGGGTTATGAGAAATAATCATGTAATTCTTATCATCATTCAAATTATTGATAATTTTTTTTAATTGATCAGCAGACGCATGATACAGTTCATCTAAATATTGAATTCCATTATATTGATCAATATTATCGATCAATAAATCAAGTGTTTGTTTTGTTCTTACAGAACTGCTGCATAATATTTTCTCAAAGTTTACATTTAATCCTATTAAGTATTTTCTCATAAGAATGGCGTCAGAAATTCCCCTTTTGGACAAAGGTCTCTCATGGTCATCTAAATTAATATTGTCCCAACTGGACTTGGCATGTCTAACGAGAAAAATTTTCATATTAATTAAAGGTTATTATGGTGTTAATCTACTCTATTGTTGAGTCTTAAGGTTAAACTGTATATGTCATGTATAAAGTAAACAAAGCAAATTCTGTATTAGGTGCTTTTATTGAAGAAATCGACTTATCGCAACATTTAAATAAAAAACAAATTGAGTTCTTATACAAGACTCTAGCAAAATATGAGGTCATATTTTTTAGAAACCAGATTCTTTCTCACAAAGATCATAGAAGATTAGCATCTGCTTTTGGAGAAATGCAGACACACCCTGCCTATCCTACTGTTTTTAATTTTCCTGAGATTACAATCCTTGAAAATGATGAAGACAATCCTTCCAAAATAGAGGAATGGCATACTGATATGACCTTTAAAAAAAATCCTCCTTTAGGAAGTATCCTGATTGGAAGAGTTATTCCTGAGTCTGGCGGTGATACTATGTTCTCAAGCTTATCAAAAGCCTATGATGATCTTTCGCAAGAATGGAAGGAAAGGCTTGAAGAGATGTATGCTATTCATAGCTTTGAATTTGGCTTTAAAGAAAGTCTTGAAGAAGAAGGTGGCCGTGAAAGATTAGCTGATGCACTTAAAGAAAATCCACCTGTTTCCCATCCTGTAATCAAACAACATCCTGTTACTGGACGAAAGGTAATTTACGTTAATAGACTCTTCACTTCGCACATAGAAGAAGATGATGCTGATGGTTCAATTTTAAATTTCTTATTTGATCATATTCATCAAGAAAAATATCAATATCGGTTTTCTTGGGAAAATAACTCTATAGCTTTTTGGGACAATAGATCTGTTCTCCATAAGCCCGTTAATGATTATTGGCCTCAAATCAGAAGAATGGAGAGAATTACTATTGAGTCTTGAACTGATATCTAAAGAAATCGATCCACCAATTAGTTACTTCCAGATAATTAGATTGTTCATTCAATAAACTCTTTTCAGCAGATTGAAAACTTTCTTCTCCTATAATATCTCTTCTCTTACACACGACATCATAAGCATACTCGTTTGTGAATTCAGGATGTCCTTGTATAGACATTATATGGTGGCCTATAAAATACATCGCATTAGGAACAGAGTCATTAGAGGCTACTAAAGTCGTTCCCTTAGGAAGATTTATTACTTGATCTTGATGTGAGTGGATAAGTTTTATATCTTTATTTGGCTTTTCAAGCCAAGGAAAATGATTATGGAATGTATACTCCTGAAGTCCTAGTACCCACCCTACTTCAGCCTTCTTAACTTCTCCACCTAGAGCTTTTGCTATGAGTTGATGACCAAAGCAAACACCCAGTAAAGATTTCTTCTTGTCATTAAGGAGACAAATAAAACTTTCCAGTTCTCTAATCCATTTAACATCNTCATAAACGCTCAANTTAGAGCCCGTTATCAAATATCCATCGCACTCATGTATATCCTGAGGATACACATCTTCAGTTACGTCATAAATCTTAAGTCTTATATTTGGGTCTGCTTCAGTGAAAATTTTGTTATAAAAGTCATTTTGATCTCCATGTTTAACTTGAAGATCTTCTAAAACATGATCTGTCAAAAGTATTCCTATTGTTAATTCACTCACTACTGTGAATCTTAACTTATAAAACATGACTGATCATTCAATGCCTGATATTCTTTATCAAAAACTTAAGGGAGATATTATGAAAACTGATTACGAATTTCTTACAACGGAAGTAAACGGACATATTCTAGAAGTCACTATAAATAGACCTGATGTAATGAATTCATTACATCCTCCTTCTCATAGAGAGTTCGATGAGGTTTGGAGTGAATTTACAAACGATGAAGATCTTTGGGTGGGTATTATTACAGGTGCTGGTGATAGAGCATTTTCTGCAGGTAATGATTTGAAGTATCAAGCCTCTGGTGGAGATAGGTCTGGAATGCCAGAAACTGGTTTTGCCGGTCTAACCAGNNGNTTTAATTTNAANAANCCAATNATTGCNGCNGTNAATGGTGTTGCTATGGGNGGAGGAATGGAGATTGCTCTGGCGTGTGATCTCATTATTGCTTCCTCTAATGCAAGGTTTGCTTTGCCGGAACCAAAAGTTGGATTAGCTGCTCTAGCTGGTGGNATGCAAAGATTACCCAGACAGATAGGAATGAAAAATGCTATGGGAATGATGCTTACCGGTAGACATGTGGAAGCTGCAGAGGCGAAGGAGCTCGGTATCGTAAATGAAGTTGTTGAGTCACAGGCTGATTTAATGGATAGAGCGAGAGACTGGGCAAAACAAATAGAAGCTTGTTCACCAATGTCAATAAGAGCAACAAAACAAGTTGCTTATGAAAGCTTAAACGAAGCAAATTTGGAGAACTCGATGAAGGGACAATACACTGCTGTACATGATTTATTCACGAGCGAGGACTTCATTGAAGGTCCGGTAGCATTTGCTGAAAAGCGTGCTCCTAACTGGAAAGGCAAATAAGTTCAATCCTCATCAATATTTTTTGTAATCAACAAATATTGGTGAGGACCAAGCCCTTTCTTGAGTATTTGCTAAACAATCCTCTTCTCTAGGAGTTTGTAAAGGACTTCCATAACAAATATTAACCTCTATACAATTTCCAAATTGATCTAATTCACATCTCAAGTTATTTGCATTTACAGCTTTAGATTCTTTTTCTATGGCTCTTACGTAATACAGTGCATCTCTTTTATCTTTACTAAAATTATAATCAGAAAAAGTGATTACACATTCCTCTGTTCCATCGCAATTAAAGACCTTCCAGGGATCAATGATTAGGTTATCGAGATTTTCATTTTCAAATTTTTGAGGAAGAATTTTTATCACTTCTATCCTCTCTATCTCTCTTCTTATGTTGCTTGGGTTGTAACATTCATTCTTACAAAGTAGTTCAATTCTTTCTTTTCCCAAAGCACTGACGGCATAATCTGGGCATCCTGGCTTTTGTTCAAAAGATCCCAAGGCTCTCACAATAAATCTAGGGTTATCTTCCAATTGAGTCTCTGAACCCATTGGTAACGAACCCTCATTTCCATTTATAAGATCGAACCACAATAGTATTCGCGGTCCGCTAGTTGCATAAACTTCCTTATTTTTAATTGATCGCCAAATAGACTCTCTAGTTCTTTCGTCTGAATGAGTTGCTATCAAGCCACCTGTATAAAAATATGACATTATCCTGTCAACTTCTATAGGACCGGGTGGGGGACGACCTTTAAAATCTTTAGAGGTAGATTTTCCATAAATACCCTCCCCTTCATTGAAACCAAAGATAAATCCAGCTGATTCTGTTGGTCCTGCAGCGTCGGTAAAATCAATTCTATTTATGTCTTTATATCCATTTCCAGGACGAGCAGAATGAGTATCGCTTGATCCAATAAATCCAAATTTAAATCTTTCAGTCGTATCCTTTGGGTCAAAATTACGCAGAGCAAGGATATACTGAGCACTGCCTTTTGGTCTTAAATTAAACGCTGGCAAAAAACAATCTTGGCATTGATTTGAGTCCAACCATTCTTTTGGATCTTCTTTGGAAACTGTTGCTTGGCCATATATCCCAGCATCTGCATAATTTTTTCTCGCTTCTTTGGCTCGTTTATTACACTCTCTTGAAGATTCACCTTCCTCTAGACATCTGTTCTCAATAATTATTCCTGCTTGCCAACACCCCGGAAGATAATTTTCAGTCGGTTTTGGACATATAGCATCTCCATTCTCATCATAAAGGACACTCCTCCATCTTTTGTAGGGCTCAGTATTTCCATGACCAGAATATATTTCAATTAACGACTGGTAATTTGGATCATGATAATTTTCACTCAATTGTAATTTCCAATCACTTTCAGGAGGGGTATAGCTTCCCCATGCAGTACCATGGGGAATAACTATTGCTTCATGTCCCCAATCATTTAATTTATCAAATAATTCTCCAGGATCTCTGGCATACTCTTTGCAATCAAATGATAGCTCTCTAACTGACAAATCTGATTCACAAGGCCTGACAACTCCGTCTCGCGCATAAGTCATTAAATCTTGAATTCTTCCATCAAAAGCTCTTAACGCAGATAAACCAACTCTTGCATCAAATGGCATGTTGGCAAAGCCAACTTGAGGCGAAGCTATTGGCCTCGCAGGAATTTTGTCATCATCAAGGTCTTTAAGGATGATGTTCTTATGGCCAAAATGAGGTTCATCAAAACCACCTTCCTGTGTCCATTCCCAACCCAAAAATGCTATGGTGTCTTGCAAGCCCTTGCCGCTGACATTATTACATTGTCTCACTGTGTCCTTAATTTCTTGCCAGTCTTGAGGAGTTAAATCCTCTGCATGATCAGTGTTTGACCAAAAGTCTAGGGATGAACAAAATCTTGCAAAATCGCAAGCATCTGCAGGAGGATGAGTTCCCTCACCTGCCAACAGAGGTAAACTCATCAAGAACGCATCAGAAGAATAAGTTGTATGAACATGCAAATCACCGAAAAGAATCAATTTTTCATTTGTTATACCCAAGTTTGATATTGCTTCAACTTGCTCCTTTGTTCTTTTGAGGGTTATCTCCTCGGGGATTTCTGAAGTTGAAATTTTACCTGGACCCTCGTAACTACCCAATGTTCCTATTGCAACAAGATAGACAAAACTAGCATATAGGGCTAAGGATATAAAAATCGTATAAATTGATTTTCTAATCATTTATAAATGTTAACAAAACTGTATAAATTTAGTTCTTTTAAGTATTTTTTCTAGTCAAAATCTAGAGTAGACTGCTGTATAACAATAGGGAGAATATATGTTTGACTTAACAGGAAAAACAGCAATTATTACTGGTTCCTCGAAAGGAATTGGTAAATCAATTGCTATGCAAATGGCTCTTCATGGAGCGCAAGTTGTAGTTTCTAGTCGAAAAGCTGATGCTTGTCAGGTGGTGGCTGATGAAATCAATGAAGCTTGTAAGGATAGTGAGGGAGGAGCAATAGTTGTTCCTTGCAATATTTCAGACAAAACTGCTTTGCAAATGCTAGTTGATGAAACTAGAGCACAGTTAGGCAAGATAGACATCTTGGTTTGCAATGCCGCTTCAAATCCATTTTTTGGTTCCATGATGGATATACCTGAGGAAGCTTTTGACAAAGTGATGAACAATAATATAAAAAGTAATCATCTTCTTTGTCAAATGGTCATACCTGAAATGACTGAAAGAAAAGATGGCAGTATTATTATTGTTTCATCTATCGGTGGTCTTAAATCAAGCACTGTCATTGGTACCTACAATATATCTAAAGCTGCAGACATAATGCTTGTTAAAAACCTTGCAGCAGAATTTGGACCACATAATGTAAGAACAAATGCAATTGCACCAGGCCTATTTAAAACTGATTTTGCAAGGGCGCTGTGGGAAAATCCGGAAATCTTGAAACAATCGACCGCTTCATGTCCACTCAGAAGAATTGGTGAACCAGATGAGATTGGAGGAGCTGCTGTATTTCTAGCTTCTGATGCTGGAACATTCGTTAATGGACATACACTAGTTATTGATGGTGGGTCTACTGCTTAAGGAGTGAAAATGAATGATGCGGTTTTATTAAAAAAAGAGGATGGAGTAGCTGTAGTAACCCTCAACAGACCAGATAAATTAAATTCTGTTACAGCAGAAATTAGGGCTGGTTTAAGAGAACGTATGGATGATGCCTGTAAAGATGACGAGGTAAAAGTTATTGTCCTTACAGGTGCTGGAAGAGGATTTTGTGCTGGAGCTGATATGGATGGATTGGCTGATACTAGCCAAGGAAGATCAAGAGAAGAAATCAGTCCAGAAGAAAGAGACTATGCAAAAAATAATGTGGAGGGTTTTGATGGAGGGTTTAGTTATTTTCCAACACTTCCAAAACCAGTAATTGCAGCAATTAACGGTCCTGCTGCAGGTGTTGGGTTTATTATGGCCTTATATTGCGATATAAGGTTTGCTAAAGAGAGTGCTATCTTTACTAGTGCTTTTTCAAAGAGAGGTCTAATTGCAGAATGGGGTGTGGGTTGGATTCTTCCTCGTCTTGTTGGTATTGCAAGGGCTAATGATGTGTTGTTCTCTGCAAGAAGAATTTCTGCTAATGAAGCTACTGAAATGGGTATAGTAAATAAAACATTTAAAGATGAAGAGTTTGAAAATGAAGTAATGACTTATGCAAAAGAATTGGCTAAATCAGTCTCTCCAAGATCGATAAGGATAATGAAAGAGCAAATTTATAATGCGCAAAAAGAGACTATTGAGGAGAATTTAAAAAGTTCTATGACAGCGATGACTTGAAAGTTTTGATTCAGAAGATTTCAAAGAAGGAGTTAGTCACTATATAGAAAAAAGGGAACCAAAATTTACAGGAAAATAAAATTATGGATATAAAAGATTTCGTTAAAAGAGAGAACCGAGAAAAACTTGCAAAAGAATTTACCAAAGAAGGTCTATTTGAATTAAAAGAAGAGACTATTAGAGGAAATAAATATCATGTTTTTGCAAATCTTCCCCAAACGCTCAGAGATTATTTTCAATTTCCACTTATTCACGGTGAATGGGACTTTTTAGCATATGAGGATGAATCGTACACCTATCAAGAAGTTTTAAATAATTCAGCGGGATTAGCTCATACTTTGATGGATAAATATGGAATAAAGAAAGGAGATAAAGTTGCGTTTTCAATGAGAAATTATCCAGAGTGGATTAATTCATATATTGCCGTTACTTCTATCGGAGCTGTGGCTGTTCCATTGAATTCTTGGTGGCAAGGAGAAGAATTAGATTATGGATTAACACACAGCGAGTCGTCTGTCTTTATTGGGGATGAAGAAAGATTACAACGCCTCCAAGGTTTTGTTGAAGATATTCCTAGAATTGCTGTTAGGTGTGATGCTTCTAAGTTTACTAATGCATCTAATTTTGAAGATATTGTTTCTCCAGCAGAAACTTTTCCAGATGTTGAAATCGACCCAGAAGAAGATGCAAGTATTATGTACACTTCCGGAAGTACAGGATATCCAAAGGGAGTTGTTTCTACGCATCGAGCAGTTGTGTCTGCACCTATCACATGGGCTCTGATGGGGCAACTGGCAACCCAAATTGAAGTTGATGGAGAACCTTTGGCATCACCAATAGCGGGTGACAATCCATGTACGATTGCTGCCGTCCCTCTATTTCATGTCACTGGATCGCACGCTGTATTTTTATTGTCACTGGTTACAGCAAGAAAAATTGTATTCATGTATAAATGGGATGCATTAGAAGCTTTGAGGCTTATTGAAAAGCATAAAGTTACTGACATGACTGGCGTGCCCACAATGTCAGCGGAAGTGCTTCAAGCTCATAAGGAAAATCCAGATATAGATATATCAAGCTTGAAAGGTCTTGGATCAGGAGGAGCAGCAAGACCTCCAGAACAGATCAAAGCTCAAGAAAAAGAACACCCAGATAAAGTAGCTACAGTAGGCTACGGTCTCACAGAAACTAATGCTCATGCAACCAATGCAAGTGGAACGACACTTTACGATCGACCAAGTACTGCTGGATATCCCACTCCATTTCTTAATTTAATTAAGATTGTAGATGAAGATGGAAATGAACTTGGTCCAAATGAATTAGGAGAAGTTGCCATTAAGTCNACCTGTAATTTCAGATGTTATTTAAAAAATGAAGAAGCAACTAATGAAGTCCTTGATAGTGAGGGATGGTTTAGAAGTGGTGACGTGGGAATCATTGATGAAGATGGTTTTCTCTATATAAAGGACAGAATAAAAGATATCGTGATCAGAGGTGGTGAAAATATTGCTTGTCTTGAAATAGAGGCGGCGATCTATGAACATCCTTCAGTAAGAGAGGCATCCGTATTTGGCGTTCCAGATGAAAGACTAGGAGAAAAATTAGCAACTCGAATTTCCCTTAATCCTGGAGCAGAATTATCAGAGGAAGATTTGTCTGCATTCCTAGCAGCAAAAATTGCTAAGTTTAAAATTCCTGAATACACCTGGTTTCAGGCTGATGAACTACCCAAAGTTGCAGCTGGTAAAATCGCTAAAAAGCAAATGCGAGAAGAGGCGATTAAGGAATTGGGGCTTGGCTAATGGAAGTTAAAGACAAAAGAGTAGTAGTTACTGGAGCTGCAAGCGGTATAGGCAAGGCTTTATGTGAAGCTTTCAAAGATGCTGAANCGAAATCAATTGTATGCGTAGATATGAATCTTGAGGGCGCTAAGGAAACAGCTCAAGATGTTAATGGGTTGGCAGTTCAGGCAAATGTTGGAGTAGAAAAAGATATTATCAATGTAATAGACAAAGCAAATGAACTTTCTGGTGGAATTGATATATTTTGTTCAAACGCAGGTATAGGCGGTGTGCATGGTTTTTTTGAAGTAGAAACTGCAGACTGGCAAAATATTTGGGAAATAAATGTGCAATCGCATATTTTCGCGGCTAAACATGTTTTACCTCAAATGCTAGAAAGAGGAGAAGGATATCTGATGAATACCTCATCCGCTGCTGGCCTTCTGACGCAGATAGGTTCTGCAGGTTATTCTGTAACGAAAGCTGCAGCTGTAAGTTTTGCTGAATGGATAAAAATTACATATGGCAATAAAGGAATAGGAGTTTCTTGTCTATGTCCTCAAGCTGTAAGAACTGCAATGACAGCTCAAGGTGCTGGAGTTGCTGGGGTTGATGGAATGATTGAAGCTAGTGAAGCGGCTGCTGATGTTTTAGATGCAATAGAAAATGAAAGATTTCTCGTAACTCCTCATACTGAAGTCTTGGAATACGTCTCAAGAAAAGGAAATGATAGAGATAGGTGGATTTCAGGCATGCAAAGATTGCAAGAGCGCTACGAAGACTGGAAACCGGGGGACGATTAAACTTGGAAATATATCATTTACCTGCACACGTATTAGCAAAAAAAATTCAGGAAAAAGAGATAAGTTCTCTTGAAGTGACAGAAACATTTATTGAGCGTATAGAAAAATACGATCATAAAATTAATGCTGTTGTTGTAAAAACATTCGAAGAGGCTATTGAGGCCGCTAAAAGCGCTGATAAGGATATCTCTCAAAATAAAATCAAAGGGCCTCTTCATGGTGTGCCAATGACCATAAAAGAGTCCTATAACATAAAAGGTGAAAGTACCAACTGGGGGATACCAGATTTTAAAAATAATATTGCTAAAAAAGATAGTTTAGCTGTTCAGAGATTTAAGAAAGCTGGTGCACATTTTATCGGCAAAACAAATGTTCCTTTAAATTTAGCAGATTTTCAAAGTTACAATGATATTTACGGTGTTACAGGAAACCCATGGGATTTAAAAAGAACTCCAGGGGGNTCCTCCGGTGGAAGCGCTGCTGCACTAGCAGCAGGATTTTCATCGCTTGAGGCTGGATCCGACATTGGTGGGTCTATCAGGAATCCTGCTCATTATTGTGGGGTTTTTGGACACAAGCCAAGTCATGGAATAGTTCCCTCCTCNGGCCATGAATTAATACCCAATGTTCCTGAACCAGATCTTTCTGTATGTGGTCCGCTTGCCAAAAGCGCTAAGGATTTAGAGATAGCATTAAATATTATGGCAGGCCCTACTGATAGAGAAGCTAAAGGATGGAGACTGAACCTACAAGAATGCGAAAAAACATCCCTCAAAGATTTCAAAATANCTATCTGGAATGATGACGAACTAGCACCTGTTTCAACAGAGATATCGAGACGCTGCACTGAAATAGGAGAAAAACTATCTTCTGTGGGTGCGACAGTCTCTTTCACAGCAAGACCACAGCACGACATTCTCAAGGCTGAAATAAATTATCAACTATTACTTCAATCAGTTATGCAGTCGGGTATGTCTGATGAAGAATTCGCTCATATCGAACAACTAGCTGCTAATTTAGAACCCAATGATGACTCAGTAGAAGCTATCCTTGCAAAAGGAACTGTTTTATCACACAGAAACTGGATTAGACAAAATTATAGGAGAGAACAAATAAAAATTTCTTGGTATGAATTCTTTGAGGATTGGGATTTATTGATTTGTCCGCAATTGGCGACAACAGCGATAGAACACAATCATAAAAAAATATCTGAAAGGACTATAACAGTTGATAACCATGAACAAAGATATTTTCAACAAATCTTTTGGCCTGGCTTGGCTGTCAATGCTCATCTTCCAAGTACTGTATTTCCAACTGGACTATCATCTAATAATCTCCCTATTGGATTGCAAGCGATAGGTGGTGCATACATGGACAAAACGACAATTAAATTTGCTGAATTGTATGAAAAGGAATTTAATTCATTTGTCTTGCCTGATTTAGAGAAAACATTATGAAATATACAAAAAAATATATAGAAATAAATAATAAAAAAATGGCTTTCATTGATGAAGGTAATGGGGATGTCTTTCTTTTCCTACATGGCAACCCTACTTCATCATTTCTGTGGAGAAATATTGCACCTCATGTGGAAGATTTAGGTCGAATAGTTATACCTGACTTAATAGGAATGGGTGACTCAGAAAAATTAGATGGTGAGGATAATGAAGGTTATCAATATCATGGACAATATGGTTATCTTACAGAACTACTAGATCAGTTAGATTTGGGTAATTCTATAAATCTAATAATTCATGATTGGGGTTCAGCTATGGGTTTTCAATTTGCTCGAGAAAATCCTGAAAGGATTAAGTCCATAACCTACATGGAAGCTATTGTAATGCCTCTGACTTGGGAACAATGGCCAGAAAAT
>FUFK010077835.1_pt1 | contig 27146 bp, 30 predicted proteins | sample 1021851 | NCBI WGS metagenome assembly FUFK01 (sample SAMEA51879418, study PRJEB19060) | metagenome
CCCATTCCAGTAACTACAACTCTTCGAGGAAGTTGCATTTAAGATATTATGAGTTTTCGACTATGTAATCTACAGCTTCTTGAACTGTTGAAATTTTTTCAGCATCTTCATCAGCAATTTCAAGATCGAATTCTTCTTCCAAAGCCATCACCAGCTCTACAGTATCAAGAGAATCAGCGCCAAGATCATCGACAAATGATGAATCTGTGTTTACTTCTGATTCAGCAACGCCGAGTTGTTCGCAAACAATTCCAGTAACAGTTTTTTCAATTTCACTTCTTTCCATAATAGTACCTCAATTGAAAGTTTGGTTATTTTAACGTGCAAGTTAAAAAATACCAACTAATACATAAACAAGCCTCCATCAACAGAAATGGTTTGGCCAGTTATGTAATTTGCTTCATCAGATGCAAGAAACACAATACATTTGGCTACATCTTGAACAGTACCAAATCTTTTCATTGGTATATTCTTACTTACCTCAACTTTTTCATCATCATTCAAAAAGGTTGTCATATCTGTCTCAATAAAACCAGGCGCAACAACATTTGAAGTAATATTCCTAGACCCAAGCTCTTTAGCTAAAGATCTTGAGAAGCCAACCATTGCTGATTTTGATGAAGAGTAATTTACTTGGCCAGAGTTACCCATAAGACCAGCAACTGATGAAATATTGATAACCCTTCCAAATTTATTTTTTACCATGGGTTTTATAAAAGCCTTAGTAACTCTGAATAAGCCATTTAAATTTGTCTCTATAACATCATCCCAATCTTCATCTTTCATTCGCAAAAATAATTGATCTTTTGTAATTCCTGCATTATTGACAAGCACTGATGGTAGAAGATCATCAGATTTAAGATCCGCAAACAAGTTTTTTATGCTTTCTTTTGACATTAGGTCTAACTGAACAGAGATTGCGCTTTCGTCTCCTATAAGTTCACCCAGATTAAAATCACCTCGTGATGAACCAATTACCTTATANCCCTCTNTGGAGAAATGTTTAGCAGCTTCTAGACCGATTCCTCTTGAAGCGCCTGTGACTAGAACAATCTTACTCATATATTTTGCACCTTATCTCTAAAATTTAAATCAGACGTATAAAGAATACTTTGTAAATCATAACCCTTTGATAAACCACATAAAATATTTTTTGGACCAATTTCTATTAAGCAAGATNCAGAATTAGAAATTTTTTCCATAGTNTTAGTCCANAGAACTGGTTCAGTTAATTGATTTAAGAGNTTTTGTTTAATTGAAGATAAATCANTCTCAATCTCACCAGTATGNTTTTGGATNATTGGATATCTTGGTGGAGAAAAAACAATTTTTTCGAGAGACTCATTAAATTCGTCTGCGGCATCAGCCATTAATCTGGTATGAGATGCAATACTTACGTTTAATTCTATGCATCTTTTTGCACCAATTCCTGGAAGTAAATTACTAGCTATTTCTATACCTTCAATATTTCCAGCAATTACAGTTTGCTTCATAGAATTATAATTTGCAGAAGCTACGTAAGCTTTTTCATTAGATTCATTAATTTGAGAACAAACTTCATCAATAATTTTTGAATCAAGGCCAAGTATAGCCATCATTTTTCCCTCTTCAGAGCTTTGCATTAAGTTACCTCTGAGATGAGTTATTTTTATTGCATCTTCAAAAGTTATTGATTCTGCAAACATTAAAGCTGAGTATTCTCCAAGTGAATGACCGGCTATAACTTTGGGATCTGGTAAAGATAAATTTTTATATGCTTCTGAAAAAATGGCTGATGATAAGACCAGAAGCGGTTGAGTAAAAGAGGTTAAATTTAATTTAGACTCATCCTCTAAAATGCTTTGAACATCAGAACTTAGTATTTCCGATACAATTTGTATCTTTTCATTTATGAAAGATTGATCAACCAGATCAGTTTTAAGCATTTCAGGATGTTGTGAGCCCTGACCAGGGAATACACAAGCTATGGAGCTCATTTCTTACTCTTGTTCTTGATCTTCTTTAACTGGCTTTCTTAAGTCCTTTACAAGTCTTCCCTTGTAAAAGCCATCCTTAGTCATTTGATGCCTCAAATGTTTCTCACCAGATACTTGATCAGTGGATAAAGTCAGGTTCTTTAGCTTGTCATGAGATCTTCTCATGCCAATTCTTGAACGTGTTTTTTTACTCTTTTGTACAGCCATAATTATAAAAAAGCGTATCCTAACAAATATATCCTTAAATGAATAGTAATTAAGTATTCAAATAACTTAACATTTTTTCAAACTGGTCGTCATAATCTGCAACAAAAGTATTTATTTTATTCTCAAGATCTAAAAAGGATATTTCAGACGAATGAAGGCCTAATCTTTTAATACCTGAATGTTTTAAGCGAGTGTTGAAGTCTTTACATCCATACTTTTTGTCATTGGCAATATTTTTGTTAATTTTTTCACATTGAGCCCTTATTTGATGCGTCCTTCCTGTGAGAATCTCTATTTCTATCAAAGAACTACAATCAAGCTTTTTTAGAGGTTTTAAGATTGATTTTGCCTCTTTACCATTTTTATTGATTGAAACTTTATTGAATGAGCCCTTGGTGTTTGTATCAATGTTATCTTCTATAACCATTTCTTCAGAAATAAAGTCTTTTACTATGGCGTGATAAATCTTTTTAACTTTTCTCTGTTTTAATTGATTNTTAAAAGAACCTAGGAACTTTTGGTTTTTAGCAATTACCAAGCAGCCAGATGTNCCCTTATCAAGCCTATGACATAGATTTANTGAATTATCCTTTAAAACTGCTCGCAATATGTCAATTAGGCCATNATNATTCTTTGTTCCGCTATGAACAGCATAATTAGATGGTTTATTGAAGATGAGGAAATCTTCATCATCGTATATCACTCTATCTTTCAGAAAAGCATATTTGNTTATATTNATNTCTANAGTCTTCTCTTGATTAATTANATTAGGCGGTATCCTNATTAAGTCATTTTTTGAAAGTTTAGTATCAGGTTTAACTCTTTTTGAATTAACTCTNACTTCTCCTTTTCTAATAACTTTGTAGATTTTNGATTTAGGNATATTTTTAAAATTAGAAAAAAGGAAGTTATCTANCCTTCTTCCTTCATTNTCATGATCTACGGTTATATTTTTGACAGACATAAATTATATATATACGATAAGCACAATAATTATAGTTTATGTTGAATAGTTCAACATAATAGAGATAGAAAAATACTAATTTTACTTTCAGCTCTCCATCCCGAGCTGTTTAGAAAGCAATAAGAGTAAGACTTTCTAAAAATAACCTAAATGGTATTAACTATCTCCTTAACTAAAGGAGTTAGTATGAAAAGAATATTAATAAATAGTTCTTATAACGACGAATTGCGTGTTGCGCTAGTTGACGGTGCAAAATTATTTGATTTAGATACAGAAGTTACTGANAGAGTTCTNTANAAAGGNAGTATCTTNAAGGCAACAGTTTCTAGGATTGAGCAAAGNTTAAATGCGGCTTTTGTNGATTTTGGATCNACNAGACATGGATTCTTACCACTNAAAGAGCTATCAAGAAANTTTTANAAAAAAAATTCACAAGGTAAGTCAGANTGCACNCTNAAAGAGGGTCANGAGATACTGGTTCAAATAAATAAAGANGAAAGAGGCACTAAAGGTGCAACTTTATCAACTCAGATATCCATAGCTGGCCGCTTTATGGTTTTAATAGCTAATTCTGATAAATCAGGTGGTATTTCAAGAAGAATTACAGGTGATGAGAGAGAAGATCTNAAAAATCANATCTCAAAACTAGATATACCTGAGGGTATGAGTGTGATTATCAGNACTGCTGGTATAGATAGATCNTTTGANGAACTTCAAAANGACCTCAANTATCTTATTTCTCTATGGGATGATATCAATGCTACGCAAGCTTCAGCNGATTCNCCTCAATTGATTTACAAAGACGANAAGCTAATAGTNCGAGTTTTTAGNGATATTTTTCGAGATGATATAGAAGAAATTTTAGTGGATGATAAATCTGTATTTGAGGAAGCTAAAAACTTTGCTGAATTAGTTATTCCTGANCAAAAAGACAAAGTNAAGCNNTATGATGAAGAAATNCCTCTTTTTAATAGATANCAAATAGAATCACAGATTGAATTAGCTTTCCAAAGAGAAATTTCTCTTCNATCNGGAGGATCTATAGTTATAGACCCCACTGAAGCAATGACAACTATTGATATNAATTCAGCTCGATCAACTAAAGGCAAAGATATTGAAGAAACAGCTCTNAAGACAAACTTAGAGGCAGCAAAAGAAATTGCAAGACAATTAAGGTTAAGAGATGTTGGTGGATTAATAGTTATAGATTTTATNGATATGCAAAATGAAGATTCACAAAATAAAGTTGAGANTGCTTTTAGAAGAGCTGTATCGTCTGATAGAGCTAGAATTCAAATAGCGAGTATTTCAAGATTTGGATTACTTGAAATTTCTAGGCAAAGACTTAAACCCTCATTAAACGAAACATATGANATAGAGCATGTTTTAGTTAGAGGNCCNAGATCAATAGGACAATCNATTTTAAGAATTATTGGNGANGATGTAGCNAAAGATAATACTGCAGAGATACAGGTTTATGTTCCNGCAGATGTTGCAAGTTACTTATTAAATGAGAAAAGAAGAGATATTCTTAGNATNGAGGATTCCACAGGTGTAAAAATCTTAATTATNGCTGATCCTTATAAATCTAGGCCATATTACAAGGTAGTAAGAATTAAAGATTCAGAAGTAAAGAAAAAATCTTCATATGACTTAACACCCGATAGTCCAAAACCAGATACTGATTGGAGAGATGAAAAATCTGGATCAAAGCTTAACCCGTTGGTAGATGCCACTGACCATAAAAAGAATCACAAATCTGGTGGTGGTATTTTAAGCTGGATCAAAAGTTTAACNGCTTCACCGCAACCAAAAAAAACGACAAAGAAAAAATCTCCTCAAAAAAGACGTCCTCGCAAGGGAAATTATAAGAAAAAGAATGCTAATAGCTCTAAATCTAGANCAAACAGAAAACCTTCTTCATCTAAGAATACAAGANGATCTCTCATCTAAGATACAGGAAGCCTTCAATCTGAGTACAGGAAGGCCTTCAAAGTCTGCAGATAGGAAGCCAAAAACTGACTCTAGAACAAAAGATACGAGAAAAAAAGCTCCATCAAGAAAACCTAGGNTAGAAAAAGATACTTCCAAAAAAATATCTGGCAGACAGGATATTGTTAAGGAAACAAAAAAGAAGCCTGAGCCCCCTACTAGAGCTTTGAACGATCCTCGAGATAACTAGATATAAGCTGTCCCGAGATTGATAATTTAGGTGGCACATTCGGAAGGTCATCTATTTTGAACCATTTGGCATCCTCAAGTTCTGCTTCTTCTATTTTTATTTCACCTGATTCGTATTCACAAAAATATCCAAGCATTAGCTGACTAGGAAATGGCCATGGCTGACTTCCAAAATATGTNATATTTTTAACAGAAACATTTACTTCTTCCATAACCTCTCTTCTNAGAGCCTCTTCTGCTGTTTCACCNGCTTCNATAAANCCAGCTAAAGTGCTGTACCAGTTTTCAGGGAAAAATTTGTTTCTTGCTAACAAAACTTCGTCTCCTCTNGTAACTAACGTTATTATGCANGGNGAGATCTTTGGATAAATAAATTCTTGNTTGCAAGGTCTAACAAAAGCACCCTCTTTTTCTTGAAAGGATAATTTTCCCGAACATCGAGAACAGTATTTAGTTTCATCAATCCAATGCACCAACTGCTTAGCAGTAAAAACAACTCCATCATTTTCTGGATTAAAGTTCGCTAAAGTTCTTATTTCAATTAATTCTGCATCTTCAGGTTTATTTACTAAAGTTATGTCTTTTAAGTTAACCGCATAAATGTATTCATCATCATCGTGATAAATACCTATTCTTGCCATATCAATATCACCTTCTAAAATTAAATAATTTGCATCAAATTTATAAGATTTTTCTGATTTATCGTATAAAATCTTATTTTCTGAAATAAAAATATATTTGTTGTTATTTGATTCAGAGAAATTTTTAAAACGAGATCCAGACATAAGTAGTAATCATAATGAATATATCCTTAATGTATAGTATGTTTTTAGGTGATTCACCTAGATGGTANAAACAAGCAATCCTNAGCTTTCTTATAATCAATCCAATACTACTCATNGTCCTTAATTCGCTTGGTTTAAATGGTGGATTCATAATGGGCTGGATAATTCTGTTACAGTTCATTTTTACCTTAGCGCTAGCACTTAAATGTTACCCTCTTCAGCCAGGTGGTCTTCTTGCAATTGAAGCATTAGTAATGGATCTTTCAAATCCATATTCAATGATGCATGAAATAGAGGCAAATATAGAGGTAATTCTATTACTTGTTTTTATGGTGGCTGGAATTTTCTTTATGAAAAATCTAATGCTTACTATATTTACTAAACTACTTCTAAACGTTAAATCAAAAGTTTGGCTTTCTCTACTCTACTGTTTTACCGCAGCTTTTTTATCAGCTTTTCTAGATGCTCTTACAGTAACAGCAGTTTTAATTGGAGTTACAGTTGGATTTTATAGAATTTATCATTTAATAATTTCGAATAAATATTTTGATGATACCGCTCATGATATTCACAATGATGCATCTATTGATTCTCTTAAAGTTGAGGAACTAGATGACTTTAAAGGTTTCTTAAGACAGTTAATTATGCACGGTGCCGTTGGTACTGCTCTTGGAGGTGTATGCACAATTGTTGGTGAGCCTCAAAATTTATTAATTGCAAATATTGCTGGCTGGGATTTTATTGAATTTTTCTTATATATGGCGCCAGTTACGATGCCAGTATTNGTTGCNGGATTATTGGTTTGNTTNTGCTTAGAGCGATTTAAGTTAGCNGGTTTTGGATCAGAGTTATCAGGNAATATAAGAACTATTTTTGCTGAATATGCNGCATANGAAGATGAAATTAGNAAAAATGANGACAAGAAAAAAGCTGAACTTGCAGTTGAGTTATTTGTTTTAGTCTTNTTAATCTTTGCNCTTGCTTTCCATATTGCTGAAGTTGGGATNATTGGTCTCGGAGTTATAATTCTTTTAACTTCCTTTAAAGGTATTACTCATGAGCATTATTTAGGAGATGCTTTTAAAGANGCTTTACCTTTNACTGCNTTNCTTTGTGTNTTCTTNGCTATTGTTAGCGTTATACATGAGCAACACTTATTTACCCCTGTTATCAATTATGTTCTTACTTTTAGTATTGAAAGTCAGACCAGTATCTTCTTTATTGCGAACGGAGTTCTATCTGCAATTAGTGATAATGTTTTTGTAGCTACAATTTATATAAATGAAGTTAAGGCTCTTCTTGATGCAGGTAAGATTTCTTTAGAGCATTTTAATAATCTCACAATTGCTATTAATACAGGAACGAATATACCGAGTATTGCTACTCCAAATGGTCAGGCAGCATTTCTTTTCTTGCTTACCTCCTCTCTTGCTCCATTAATTAACTTATCTTATTTCAGAATGGTTTTAATGGCGCTGCCATATACAATTGTTCTCACGATAGTAGCCCTCATTTCAGTTTATTTATTCATCTAAATGTCACTAGATCGAAGGTTCTGCGTAGCTCCTATGATGAGATACACAGACATGCATGAAAGATTCTTTTTAAGACTCATATCTAAAAAAGCAGTCCTATATACAGAAATGATTTCCACAGGAGCCCTAATACATGGAAATTGCGATTATCAGTTAGATTTTAATAAAGAAGAACATCCTGTAGCTGTTCAATTTGGTGGTTCTTCGCCTCAAGAGTTATCTCAATGCTCAATAAAGGCTGAAAAAAAGGGATACGATGAAATTAACCTGAATATAGGATGCCCATCTGANAGAGTGCAAAAAGGTAATTTTGGAGTATGTTTAATGCTTGAACCTGACTTGGTTGCAGAATGTGCAAGAAAAATGAGGAAGTCCGTAGATATTCCTGTCACTGTTAAATGCAGAACTGGTGTTGATGATAATGATGATTACGAGTTTTTGAAATCATTTATAAGTACCGTAAAAGATTCTGGAGTTAAAACTTTTATAATCCATGCAAGGAAAGGAATTTTAAAAGGTTTAAGCCCAAGACAAAATAGAAACATCCCACCTTTAAACTATCAAAAGGTTTATTCAATCAAGGATGACTTCCCAGATTTAGAAATTATTATTAACGGCGGCATCAAAAATATTAGTGAAGCAAAAAATCATCTTAATTTTGTTGATGGAGTTATGTTGGGAAGAGCAGCTTACGATGATCCTTTTATGCTCAGTGATATAGATTCTGAAATTTACTCAAATACCAAGGTAGAGATAAGCAGAAAAGATCTTCTCACAGAATATTTAGATTATGTACATGTTATGACTAAAAAAGGTTATGACCCTAAAATTATGTTGAAACATGTATTTGGACTTAAAAAAGGTGAAAAAGATGCTAAAAGATTTAGGGTAAAAGTAGCTGAGATTATGAACTCATCGAGTCTGGTTGAAAACAAAGATGAGTTACTATCAATGGTCTAGTCATCTCCAAATATATCCTCCATATCATCTAGAAATTCATCATCCTCAGTCGAACCATTATTAATTTCATATTCTCTAGACTGTATATAAGCATCTTTAACAAAAATATACTTATCTCCAATGATAAGTGTTTCAGCATCCAGAAGGCGCTCTCTAGTCTCGAGAGCATCAATACCTACCAATGTTATCTTTACATCATTATCTTCCATTGCGAATGTACCGGAAAGGAAGCTTGAAATTGGTCTGCTCAATAAATCTCTTGGATTACTAGGGCCTAAAAAGGGAATCATAATATAAGGGCCTGAATCAAAACCCCAAACACCAAGAGTTTGTCCAAAATCTTCTTCATGTTTTTCAAGACCCATTTTTGATGCAACATCAATTAAACCAAATAATCCAATAGTAGAGTTGATAACAAATCTACCTGCATCATTAAATGCATATTTAATTTCTCCCTGGAGTACTTGATTTATAGTGGTATCAATTTCTTCAAGATTATTAAAAAAGTTTGTTACTCCTGTTCTAGCAAATTGTGGTGTAACTTTTCTATATGTTAAGGCAGCTGGCTTTAAAAGTTTTTCATCTAATTTCTCATTAAAGATAAAAATGTCCCTATTTAGATCCTCAAATGGATCATTTATTTCTTCGCCAAAGATTGGAAAAGATAATAATAAAATAAGTAAAAATCTATTCATGCTCTTTGATTGTTCGTATTGTATTTAGAAATAAAGGGTCTAATTTTAAATCATCAAATGGATATGTTGAATCTATGAATTTTTTATCATATTCGAGTCTATCTAAAACCGTATTCTCAGTTTCTAAGTTAAAACTCTGGAAATCATCACTTTGATGGATATTGTTTAGGATAATGCCTAAGACTTTAGTATTTAAGCTTGCAAAAACATGTTCAGATCTCCTTAAATCTGCAATTGATAATTTAGATATAGTTGATACTAAAATTACAAAATCAGGAACAATTTTTTGACATACCGTTAAATAGGCATCGCCTGTTCCAGGAGGCATATCAATTAATAGAAAATCTAGTTCGTCCCAATTAGTTTTTTCATATATCTGGTTGATGGCAGAGCTCAACATGGGCCCTCTCCAGATAGCAGCATTTTTATCGAGTAAGAATCCTAAAGAGTTTAGTGAAATATTATCAACTTTTTTTGGTATATATGGTCTGTCAGTATTTTTTTTATCTACTTCGATATTTTTATCATTAATGTCGAATAATATATCTTGATTAGGGCCGTAAATATCTGCATCTAAAATACCAACTTTGCTATCCTTTGATAGAACTGTAGCTAAAAAAGAGCAAACAGTTGATTTACCAACTCCTCCTTTTGCTGAAGCAATTGCAATAGTTTTTTTTATAGTCATTATCTAATTAACTTATAATATATTAAAAATTATCACAAAATGAAATCACGCAAGATTCTGGTAACAAGCGCATTGCCATATGCCAATGGTTCAATACATATTGGACATGTTCTTGAATCTGTAATTACTGATATTTGGGTAAGATACCAAAATATTAATGGTAATGAATGTCTCTACTTTTGTGCAGATGATACGCACGGAACGCCTGTCATGCTCAAAGCCAAAGAGCTTGGAATAGATCCTGAAGAGCTTATTAAAAGAACTAGAGAGGAGCACATAAAAAGTTATTCAAGATTTAATATTAATTTTGATAATTTTTATACTACTCATTCTGATGAGAACAAAAAATATGCTGAAGATATTTATCAAAAGTGTAAAGAAGGAAATCTAATCTTTAAAAAAGAAATTGAACAGTTTTATGACTCAGAAGAAGGTTTATTCTTATCTGATAGATTTATAAAAGGTACATGTCCAAAATGTGGCGCTGAAGATCAGTATGGTGATGGTTGTTCTGTCTGTGGCACGACTTATACACCTGATGATTTACTAAATCCCGTATCGTCATTATCGAATTCTGAGCTTACCAAGAAAAGAACTGAGCATGTATTTTTTGATTTGCCTCAAATGAAAGATTTTCTTGAGAATTATCTCAAAGACTTAACTCTTCAAGATCCTATAAAAAATAAACTAAATGAATGGATTGAGGATGGGTTAAAGCCATGGGATATATCAAGAGACAAGCCATACTTTGGATTTGAAATACCCGGAGAGAAAGATAAATATTTTTATGTTTGGCTTGATGCACCGATTGGATATTTAGCTTCTGCAAAAAATTGGGCAGAAAACAATAATATGGATATGAAAGATTTATGGGGTGAAAGCTCTGATTATGAAATTCATCATTTTATTGGAAAAGATATTGCTTATTTTCATGCCCTATTCTGGCCAGCACTTTTAAAGTCATCAAATATTCGCTTACCTGAGTCAATTAATGTTCATGGGTTTTTAACTATTGATGGTGAGAAGATGTCAAAATCCAATGGAACCTTTATAAATGCAGACGACTTTGCTGAAAACTATGATGGTGAGTTATTAAGATATTATTTTGCTGATAAGTTTAATAATTCAATTGATGATCTAGATTTTAATGAAGATGAATTTATTCAAAAAATTAATTCAGATATCGTCGGTAAATATTTAAATATTGCTAGCAGAGTTTCAAAATTTATTGAGAAGAATGGTAATAATCTCTCTGCAAACTTAGATGTGGACTTTATTGAGAAAAATCTATCAATGATCGATGAAGTGATTGAGCATTATGAAAACTTAAATCTTTCTAAATCTGTAAAAATTATTATGAAGATGGCAGATGAAGTTAATAAATATATTAATGAGAATGAGCCTTGGAAATCCAGTGAAGAAAAGGCTGTAGAGGTATCATCGACAGCAATTAACTGTTTTAGAGTTATCTCAATATTGCTTAATCCTGTTCTACCAACAATAACATCAAAGGCTTTAGAGGTATTTAATGATAGTGCTACAAATGATTTTAATAATATTAAGGATTATCTTGTAGATACAAAAATTAATCCATATAAGCCCCTATTAAAAAGATTAGAAAAAGCTAAAATAAATGAGGAAATTGAAATGGAAGATTCAAATTTAATTAATATCAAAGATTTTGCAAAGGTTGAGCTTCGCGTAGCTAAAATTGTTAAAGCTGAAGGTATAGAAGAAGCTGATAAGCTCATAAAATTACATCTTGATGTGGGTGATCTTGGTGAAAGAACTGTTTTTGCTGGCATAAAAAGTGCATATGATCCTGAGAGTCTTAATGGAAGACATGTTGTATTAGTTGCAAATCTTGAGCCAAGGAAAATGAAATTTGGAGTATCGGAAGGAATGGTCTTAGCGTCTAGCAATGATGAGGGATCAATTTATTTAATATCACCAGATGAAGGTGCAAAGCCAGGTCAGTTAGTTAAATAATGAAAGAAACGGATATTTTAATAGTTGGAGCAGGTCCCGTAGGACTTTTTACAGTTTTTGAAGCTGGCCTATTAGGATTAAATTGCACATTAATCGATAACTTAGACAAACCTGGTGGGCAATGCGCCGAGCTTTATCCTGAAAAACCTATCTATGATATCCCAGGAGTCCCATTTCAAACAGCACAAGAACATGTTGATGCCCTATTAAAGCAAATAGAACCTTTTGATTATGATTTAAATTTATCTCAAAGAGTTCAAACAATTTCAGAAGATGGTGACTTTTGGATTGTAGAAACTAATGAGGGTAATAAATTTAAAACAAAAAATATATTCATAGCAGCAGGTGCTGGATCTTTTGAACCAAGAAGACCGGCAAATATTGAAAATCCTGATTTATTTCTCAATAAGGGAGTAACGTATGCCGTAAGAAATATGGATCAATACAAAGACAAAGAAGTATTCATTTTTGGTGGCGGAGACTCTGCTTTAGATTGGACAGTGGAATTAAGTAAAATCGCCTCTCACGTTAGCTTGGTTCATAGAAGAGATCAGTTTAGAGGTGCATATAAAACTGAACAAGAAATGAGAGATTTAGTTAAAAATGAAAAAGTTAGTCTTTTTACACCTCACTTAATCAATGAAATAGTTGGAGACAAAAAAGTAACCGGAGTTAAACTTAAGAACTTCGAAACTTTAGAGATTTCTGAACATAAAGCCGATGAACTGCTATTCCTCTTTGGTTTAAATAAAAAACTAGGTCCAATACTTGATTGGGAGATTGATTTAGAAGATAAAAAAATATCTGTAAATACCACTACTTTTGAAACATCTAAAAAAGGTATATTTGCTGTAGGTGATATTAATCATTACGAAGGAAAACTTGATCTTATTTTATGTGGATTCCATGAAACAACACTTGCAGTCCAAGAGGCTTTTAAGAGGATAAATCCTGGTGAGAGAGTTCCCTTTGGATATACAACCTCAAATAAAAAACTTCAAAAAAAACTTGGCGTAATTGATTGAAAGAAAAGTTTAGAAAGTTCCTTCCGGTAGTTGTAGATATGGAAACTGGTGGTTTTGATCCAGTTAACGATGCACTATTGGAAATTGCTATTACTCTTATAGATTATGACAAAGAATTTCGAGTTGGCACCACTCANAGGCATCACATAATACCTTTTGAAGGTTTAAATGTATCTGAGGAATCTCTCGAATTTACCGGCATTGATCTTAATCACCCTCTAAGAAATGCAGTTGATGAAAAAGAAGCTTTAAAAGACCTTTTTAGTATCATCAATAAACATAAGAATAAATATGAGTGCAGTAGAGCTATTCTTGTTGGACATAATGCTCATTTTGATTTGGGTTTTTTAAATGAGTCTATTAAGAGAAATAATATTAAAAGATCCCCTTTCCACCCCTTCTCAGTTTTTGATACTGTATCTATAGGTGGAATTTTTACTGGTCAAACTGTCCTTGCAAGAGTTGCTAAAGAGCTAGGCTTTGATTATGAAAACGAATTGGCTCATTCAGCATCATATGATTCAGAAATTACGGCGAAAGTTTTCTGTAAAATCTTAAATAAAATAGATTAGCCTACTGCATCATCAACAAGTTTTTGAAGCTCGCCTGATTCATGCATTTGCGTAACAATGTCACAACCCCCAATTAACTCACCGGAAATAAAAACCTGAGGAAAGGTTGGCCAGTCAGTTACAGAAGGAAGTGTTGCTCTAACTTCTTGATTTTCTAGGATATCAACAAATGAGAATTGAGCCCCACAATCTATTAATGCTTGTACAGTCTTTGATGAAAAACCGCATCTTGGCTCATATGGCGTGCCCTTCATATAAATAAGCACAGGATTTTCTTTGATTTGTTGTTTAAGTTTTTCTTCTAGGCTCATTTAATTATCTTAATATATTGTGAAAGAACATTATCCAATCCATGGATAAGTGATTCAGTTATTATAGCGTGACCAATTGAAACTTCATCAATAATATTGAGATCAATTAATTCAGGAAGATTTTCTAAGTTGAGGTCATGACCCGCATTGAGTTTTAAATTATTTGATTTTATATACTTGAAAATCTCATGCATTTCTTCAATGTATGAAACTCTTTCATCTTTGTTAAGTTTTGCATATGGTCCAGTATAAATTTCTACTGAATTTACACCCATTTCCAAAGCATAATCTACAGATTCGAGATTGGCATCAATAAACATACTTACATGTGAACAATCTNCATGGAGTCTTTCTATAATTAATTTTAATTCCTCATCATGATCTCCCCTTTTCCAACCATGATCTGAGGTTATTTGATTGTCTTCATCCGGAACAAGTGTTGCTTGATAAGGTTTTATATCTTTAACTAAGTTTTCGTATCCCCTAAATGAACCATTTTCAATATTAAATGGGTTACCCTCAATGTTAAATTCAAGATTATTTTCTTTACATAAAGTAGCTAAATCTATGACATCTGATGACAAAGCATGTCTCTCATCTGATCTTGGATGAAGAGTAAGACCACAAATATCATGCTCCATACAAGATTTAGCAAAATTCACTAATGATGGATAATCTGATCCTCTTGCATTTCTAAGAAGTGCAACCTTATTCAAGTTAACGCTTAAATTTGTTTTATTCATAAAATCTATATTAATTATAACTAATATTTATGTTTTAACTAATATTTTCTTTTATAGTCGAATGAGCTTCTCGTGAAATATTGTGTTTTGATAAAAGATAGCTAGCAAGAAAAAAACACATTACTGGAATAAAGTGATACATATATAAAAGAGTATTCTTGGTAAATTGTGAATTATCAGATCCTAAAGTAATATCAAAACCAATTACACTCTCAAGAAATATATAAGGAAAGGCTACTGCAAGGGTATAACCTACTTTGGTAATTGTTGTGTAGTATGCAAACATAGCTCCAGATTTATTAACATCTGATTCTGCCTGCTCTGCATCCGAGACGTCAGCTACCATAGAAATAATTAATGGTGCAGCGCCTGAAAAGGATATTCCATACATTGCCAGAACAAAAAATAGTACTCCTGCTTTTACTGATTCACTTGCATCACTTATATAAAGAACAACAAAAAATTGGAGTAGAAATAGAATCCCTGCATATAGAAGACATAATGATGCAGCAAAATGTTTTGTAAATTTTAGGCCAATATATCTCCATAAAAATATTCCTATCACCGCAAATGTAAAGTTTACGAATATAGCCCTTGATGCGTAATCACCAAGCTCAAGAATAGAGTCCATAAAGATTACAAATAAACCGCCAGTTAAGCTTTGAGCGAAAGCAAGAAGAACGCTTGCCAAAACAAGTCTATTTAAAGTTTTATTCTTAAAGAATCTCTTGAAGGATTTTAGTGGGTTATCGTAATTTGAAGCAGTCCTCTTATCATCTAAAAAAAATAGACCAAGAAATATTGTTAAAGGAATGCCAACCAAAGCGAATACACCAATTGCATTGATCTTTAGAAGAAATGATCCTTCATAGATCTCTATTACTGCAGGTATAGAAATTACAATTAATGTTGCGATGATCGCAATAATTTCTCTCAATGTTAATAATTTAGTTCTTTCATCATATTCAGGAGCGATAAATGATGCCCACGAGAGCTGAGCTATATTGGCAAGGGTAAATCCGCTGTATAGAGTAAATAAAGCAATAAATAAGTACCAACCACTAATAAATTCATCTTGAGGAAAAAAAAGAAAATATGCGCTTAGGCATAAAACAGGTAGCGATAAGAAAATCCAATGTTTATGCTTTCCAAATCTTGATGGATATCTGTCAACCAATGCGCCCATAATGGGATCAGTGAATACGTCTATAATTCTGCCAGCAAAGAAGATTAATCCCACCAAAGAAAGTCCAAGATTATAGTTCGAAGCATAAAAAGGAAGAATATATACAAGGATAGGTATCCCGGTTACTGGAAATGGAAAAACCAATAATGAATATATGATCTTTTTATTGTTTTCTGAAATAACCATTTGGATTAGAATACTATACTTGTAATTAATCTATTTNAAATGGCTAAATTAAATAAAAATCTTTTAAATATTCTGGTCTGTCCTGTCTCCAAAGGGAAGTTAGTTTATGATGAAGAAAATAATGAACTTATCTGCGAAGAATCTAAATTAGCTTATCCAATTATTGATGGCATTCCTGCTATGCTTAAAGAAAAAGCTCGTAAGATTTCGTAACACAAAATTTACAATACGTTTCAAAATATATACCTAGTAGAAACACTCTTTAGTTATGATTCAATAGTCGATTCAGAAACTTCCCCTGTTTTGATCACTTCGACAAAATATAAGGAGCCGTATAGGCTCCTTTGTTTTATAATTCAAGTATGCGCCTGTAGCTCAGTTGGATTAGAGTGCTTGGCTACGAACCAAGAGGTCGGAGGTTCGAATCCTTCCAGGCGCGCCATTAATTAGCAGAATTAGCATACTGGTTTAATAGAATGCTTTTTACCTCATCTGGCTCGTCTTTTAGCCTTTCTGAGAAATATTCATTGTCTTCAAGTTTAAGATCTTTATTCAAAATAGATAAAGCATCTTTATTTGTAGGATGATTATGAAACTGATTAGATATTTCATTAGTTATTTGCTCAGCAACTATCTCATAAGAGTCTGATTCGAAGTTCATTACATTTCCAATATTTAATACTACCGATCCTTTAAAGCCTGATATTCCCCTAGATATACTTTCAAGGTCCTCATTTTCTTTTTTTTCATAAAAGCCGTTTACCTCGGTCTCATAAATCTCTTTAGCTTTATTCAAATCATTTGGGTCAAACTCATATGAAATAGATACTGGAATAACCTTCATTTGATTAAAGAAATCAGAAATAGATAACTCTTTTCTTTTGGTAAGATGGATCATTTTTAAAATTGCTGGATCTGTTATATCTNTACCATCTTTTGCCCTTCCCTCACGTTGAGCAATCCAGATAGATTCATTTTCAACTTTTACTTTATTGATTATGAATTCTGAAACTAGATTGAGTGATCGATAAATTTCTCTCTTTGATGATCCGGATCTAGGTATTATAAAACTCTTATTCAGGCGCATAAGATCTGCAGCCCACTTTTGGTCCATAAGATTACTACCTACAGCTATATTTAAAGTAGAAAAGTCATTTTTGTGAAGAGCAAGGTTTAAAAATGCAGGATCTAAAGTAATGTCTCTATGATTTGAAATAAATAGATATGAAGTATTTTCTTGAAGGTTTTCAAGCCCATTATATGTAAAACCACTTGATGTATCTTTTATGATCTTTTCCATAATCTTTTCATACATATTTTGATATTGATGGATTGATTTAATTTTTTTAAATCTTCTGCTGAGATAGAAAGATAAAAATAATCCCAAAAAAGAATTTAAAAAAGTATTGTGGTAGCCCCTAGAATGTAAAAAGGCATTTATAACTTTCTTATTAGATGCAAGTTCACGAAGTTTAGATTCAACTTCGTGATCATAATAAGGCCTTATTTCTTCAAATTTATCCAAGTTGTATAATGATTTTTAAGAGTATTTTACAAAATATATGAAAGATTACCTAAATTATGATGGTTTGGCTGTAATGGCTCATCGAGGCGGCTCTCTTGAAGCTCCTGAAAATACCATTGAATCATTCAAATACGCTCTAGAAATTGGCTCAGATATCATTGAAACAGACATCCAACTAAGCTCTGATGGTATTCCATATATCTTTCATGATGATGACTTAAAAAGAATCCCTGGTATAGAAAAGAATTTTAATGAGCTTTTAGCTTCTGAAATAGATGAATTAAATATTTTTGATGATTGCAAAATACCAACACTTGAAGAAACGCTAAAACAATTCCCTAACACTAAATTTCAAATTGATTTTAAAACAGATGAAGTAGTCGATCCTGCAATTGAGATAATTAATAAGTTTCCACATATTAAAAAGAATTTATGTATTGCCAGTTTTTCAAGTCAAAGGCTACAAAAAATTAAATCTAAACTTTCTGACGTAACATATTCAATGGGTCCTCATGAAGTACTTAAGCTTCTTCTTAAAAGCTTTGGAATATATAGAGGTGAAATTAGTGGTGATTGCTTGCAAATACCAATTTACAGATATGGCATTAAGATTGTTACAAGGAGATTTGTAGATTTTTGTAAACGTGAGAATATCAAGATTTCTGTTTGGACAATTAATAGTATTGAAGAAATGGACTATCTGATTGGCTTAGATGTGGATGGGATAATAACAGATAAGCCTAAAGCTTTGATTAATCTGCTTGCTTCAAAAAATACTTAACAAGAGCTTTTCTTGCAAAATAATACATAGGGAGAATAATAATTGAGCAAATTAGTATTTCTACTCCAATACTATAATCAATAAGAGATCTTATATATCTTGCAATGAATAAACTTACAAGGCCCATTAGTGAATAAAAGATAATTGAATTCTTGCTAAATAATTTCATTTGGATATTTCACGTATCTTAATAAAAACCCGCCGGCAATAAACAACACAATAATTGGTACAAGAGCTATTTGTAGATTATTAAATATACCTATAAACATTCCAACTAATGCAGGACCCATCACAGATCCNGCTCTGCCAAATGTGTTGTAAAAACCAAAAAACTCGCCAGATTTATTTGTAGGAATTATTTTGGAGAAAAAGCTTCTCGATGCAGCTTGAATACCGCCCTGGACTGAACCTATCAGTACTGCCATAACATAAAATTCTGAAGAGTTGGAAAGTGCTGTTGAGTAAATAACAACGCATATATAAATAAAGATGGTTGCATAAAGAACGACTTTATCATCATATTTATTACCAATATAAGACCAAAAAAGTGTTGATGGGAATGCAACAAATTGNACTAAAATTAGTGCAACAATAATCGCCGATTGATCAATTCCAATGTTTTCAGCAAAAATTGCTGCAAGCGACATAATTGTATGAACGCCATCAATATACAAAAAGAAGGCAAATAAAAATAACAGAACATTTTTATTTTTCTGAATATCTCTAAACGTACTTACAAATCCGCCAAGAACTTCTTTGAGATTTCCAGTTTTTTCAACTTCACGCTCTTTATAATTAATTGCTAAAGGAAGTAAGAAAATAAACCACCACACTGATACAGTTATAAATGCCCATCTTACTGCTTCAGCTTCATTGCTTAAGCCAAAGGTTTCAGGTTGAAGGACCATGAATGCATTCAAGGCAAATAACAACCCTCCCCCCAAGTATCCTAATGCATAACCATAGCTAGATACTTTTGTTAGCTGATCTTCTGAAGCAACATAAACGAGCATTTTGTCATAGAGCACAACTGCTGAAGCAAAAGAGAAAAATGAAATGCCATAGAGAATGAGAGCCATTAACCATTTGCCCATCGGAATAAAGTAAAAGGAGGCAACTGATACGATTGATAATAAAGTAAAAATTATAAATAGAATCTTTGTTAGTCTTTTATAGTCGGTTACTGCACCAATAATTGGAGCTGAAACAAGAATAATTAAATTTATTATTGTTAATGCAAATGCAAGATATTGAGTTGCTTGAAGTGACTCAAGACCATTAGACCAGTAGCTTGCATAAAATAGTGGAAAAAATGCAGCTATAACTGTTGTTGCATAGGCTGAGTTACCGAAATCATAGAATATCCAAGACTTAATTTCTTTGTTAAAATCCTTCATAATTCTTTAATTAAATATGAACGATAACGAAACAACGAAGTTCGCAACATTCTTTTTGGTTGGCATAGCACTATTAGTTTTTCTTCTTGGTGTTGGCTCATATTTTTATAGTATATATATGTAACTACCCCGGTGGCCACGAAAGTGGTCTTCCAGCCAGCAGATGTAAGTGAAGATGAAAGACTGACTGTCCNGCTTTCGCACCATTATTGATAACAATCCTAAAAGCATCTTTTGTNTCATGATCTTCCGCTATTTTATTGGCNGCAATAAGAAGCTTTCCNAACAATTCACTATCATTNTCATCTGATAAAGATAGTTGAGGAATTTCTTTTTTGGGGATTATTAAAATATGAATAGGAGCTTGGGGATTAATATCATTAAAAGCTATGCAAAAATCATCCTCATATAAAATATCTGTCGGTATTTCTTTATCGATAATTTTTTTAAAGATGGTCATACTTACATGAAGACTCTTGGTAGAACCCTAATAGCAATATAAAAAATTCCTGCGGTCATAACGAGACCTAGAAAAATTACTAAAAGATCTCTTAAGAATGCCGTTAGCCTTCCATTTCTTTTAGCTTTTACTAAATTAATTATAAAAAATGTTATAGCTAAGAGTGATGCGGTAAGTATTAATATTTGAATCATAATAAATTTATAAAATTGAGCTTAATCCTGTAGTGAGTATTATAAGGCCAAAACCCCATACCGAAATAGCTAAAATAGATGCTCTATAGAATTTCATAAATTCCATACCTGTCATCCCTATTAAAAATGGAACAATAGCCCTCATGGCAGGAATAAATCTACCCAATACAACTGTAAGTTGACCAAATCTATCAATAAAATTATTTCCTCTCTCAATAATACTCTCTCTTTTTTTAAAAAACTTTGTCTCAAGCACAAGTGGACCAAATCTTTTTCCTAAAACAAAGCTGATAACATCGCCCGCATGCGCTCCAATCATAGCTAAAGGAACTATGCTATATAAATCAAGAAGATTGTTGTTATAAAGAAATACGCAAATTGAAAAAAGAATTGCACTTGAGAGAATGCTACCGACGATTACCAAAGACTCTGCAAAAGCAAAGACAAGAATCAATACATACGAGTATTGTAAATTATTCGATATAAACTCTAGGACGTTATCTAATGACATCTAAAGCATCAAGAACATCTTTGAATGAGACAATTTTGAAGTTTTGTCTTTTAGTTCTATACCCATCTTTATTAAGACCATCTTGGGCAATCATAATGCCTTCTGGATACTCTTCACTCAGATTGTAGTTGATTGTTTCTATACCATCTGTATCAGTCACATTGTCTATACTTTTTGAAGAGCCTATTCTAAAACTTGTAATGTAATCATAAGGATAATTTCTATCATACAGATTAAACTTACTATCTCCCTGAGAGGATAAAATTAAATAACCTGAATTGTTTGGTGTTTTATATAATGATACGCCCTCTGGGTCACCACCGATTTGACCTTCCCTAGAATCGACAATATAGGGCTCAGAAAAATCAAAACTATCATCGAGTCTGTAAGCTTTTAAAACCCCTCTTACCTCTTCTTCTGATATAAAAAGGGTTCTATTTAAGTCGTCATAAACACATCCCTCGGATTCTCCACCATTATTAAAAGTTGTAATAAGATCTAGACCATTCTCGGTTAGGTTCCATACTTCAACCCGTGGACCAGTATCTTCTGTCAGAAAAGCAACTAATCCATACTTTGGATCAATTCCGGCGCATATACCATATACGATAATATCTGATTTACCTCTAAATGATGGTTTTGATGGAACTTGCCATGAGTCAGTTTCAAGTTTTTGTCTTGTTTCGTTATCTTCAAATACCCATAAATCAACCGATCCTAAAGTTCTATTAGATGCAAAAAGGAAAGTAAAGTCAGATACATTCTCATCATCTCCAACATTGATAGTTCTCGTATCAATGTTATTAATGTTACCAAGTTTTGTATAGCTCAGCTCTTGCCCTTGAAGGTTGTAACTATAAATTCCACTCTTTTTATCAGTACCAAAGATGATTGAATTTGAGGGATTACTTTTATTTACCCATATTGCAGGATCATCAGCTGCATCACCCTTAGTTACAACAGGGGGTGTTTCATAAAGTGCTTCAACCTCAACATAATCTGCTAAAGTAGAAGTAGTCAAAAAAAAGGCAAGTACTATACTTGCCTTTTTGAAGTTATTAAAAAGATTAATAGGTGTATGTAAAACCAATTGTTGCGCTTGTTCCGTATTCATCATATTGCGATAACCTCGATGTGTTTCCCCAGTAATAAAATTCTGGTTCATCATTTATATTTATTAAGTCAAATTTAAGAGTTAAATTATCATTCAAGTAGTACTTAGCTGTAAAGTCTATTTGTGAGTGATCATCAGTAAATCTAATATTGTCATAATTTAAATCTTCTACGGTAGTTTCTATATCATCATCAGCGAGGTAGTCTAGGTAATCACTTCTTTGAGCTAATGAAAGTCTCATATCTAGTTTTCCCTTATCGTATCCAATTGATATATTACTTGTATTATCAGCAAGTTTCCTAAATGGAACAGTAAACACACCGTTATCACTAGGAATATCACTTTCTGCATCAACTTTTGTTAAATTAACTGAAATAAACAACCCATCAAATGGTTCAGGAAGATCATCGAATTCTCTAAATAAATTAAATTCAATTCCGTCAACGGTTGACTTATCACTGTTAACAAATGTTAATAATTCACTAAAGTTATACCCTGCAACAACACCTTGTGTAAGTTGAGGATAAATAGCATTATCAATATCTTTTCTGAAAAAGCCTAATGATACTGCTCCATTATCGCTATATCTTTCAACGCTAATATCTAGATTCGTAGCTTCATATGGCTCTAAGTCTGGATTACCCATTTCGCCCTCATAAGTTCCATCTGATTCTAGAGCAATATCTGCTACAGGAGCAGATTCACCAAATCCTGGTCTAGATAAAGCTCTCCAGACTGCACCACGAACTATTGTGTTGTCGTCAACAAAGTATTTTACGTTTAGACTTGGTGATACAAATGTGTAATCTTTTGAACCATTAATAATATCGTTAGGATCACCATCATTGTATCCAACTGTAGTAAATGAAGTATCCTCTACCCTTAAACCCGCTATTACAATTGCATTGTCAAATTCCATTGTGCCCATTCCATAAACTGCAAAGATATCTTCTTCAGAAACGTAGTCATCTCCGTAATCACTTGTTCCATATGGACCGAATGTGCCCTGAAGAGCAAATATTGTTGCAGGATCAGCCATAGGACCAAAAACAGTAGGCCAAGGCCAGTTAACTGGCGAAGTGTTTACGTTAAAATCTGATTGAACAAAATCAGGTTCCCAGCTGTAACCTTCAACATTTTTTTCTTTTTCTCGAGTGCTATATTTTAGACCCCATTTTAAAGTCGTTGGGACATCAGAAACCATAAAACCTTCTTTTGTAAAATCAACCTTAAATGATGATTCTCTATCTTGAATAACAGAATCTTCTTCTTCTATTTCATCTACGCCCATATTTGATGGATCATAAATACCCTGAGCACCATTAGTTAGGGTCATAAGTGGTTTCTTAGGATCTGAATAATCAAAATATCCACAAGGTCCTCCGCAATCATCTGCATCAAATGTACTACTTCTAAACTTTGCATCAACATTATCAGTATCATCCTCTTCAGCAAAAGAATTAGTATATGCAAACTCTGCATCCCAATCATTGACAATTGTGTTACCACCTAAAATAAATGTTCTTATTGTTCTAACTTCTTGCCTAACTCTTGTTTCTGCATCTCTTCTTATTTCTGTGATAGTACTTCCTGAAGCAGTAACATCAGTTTGATCATCTCTCATTTTGTACTCATCTTTATACCTGAGCTCATCATCTACATACTCATTCCAAAGAATGTTTGCATACATAGATGTTTCGTCATCAATCATAAAGTCAATGTCATATGTTAAGCCTAGTCTTTCTCTTGTTAAATCATAATATCTGCTTTCAAAATCATCACCTATCGCATAATTTCCATTATCAAAAAGATCCCAGCCAGGAAATCCTGTTTCATTGTTATAAGTAATTATTTGTTTCTCAGATGAAGTAAAACCTATTATATGTCCTACATTTTCATTAATCATATCTCCATAGGTAATGGAAACTTTAGGATTATTACTATTTGAAGTTTGTTCATTCCATAAAGTGTTTGCTTTTAACTTAAAATAAGTGCCATCTAAATCTAAAGCACTTTTAGTATTAAACTCAATTCTTCCACCGATTGAATCAGAATCTTGATCAGGAGTAAGAGATTTGTATACTTCAATAGAATCTAGAAGTTCTGTTGGCAGTCCGTCAAGCATTACTTTTCTTCCACCTTCTGGTGCAGGAACAGTTGCGCCATTAACAGCAATAGTATTTAAATCTCCTGAAAGGCCTCTTACCGTAACATATCTTCCTTCCCCTTGATCATTTTCAACTGAAATACCTGAGATCCTTCTCAAGGCCTCTGCTGCAGTAGTATCTGGAAATTCGCCTAATGCATCTGAATCTACAACAGATACAATTTGATTAGATTCCCTTTGCTTTTCTATTGCAGAGATAATGCTAGCTTTTGTTCCAACAACAACCAACTCCTCAACATTTTCTGTATCTTCCTGAGAGAATGCAAATGGAACAACAAAAATTAAAAGATATAAATGGATATTTTTCATAGTTATAAATATTTGTTAAGTTAACAGTTAAAAAATATACATTTAGATTGTTACAGAAGCGTTACGTAAATCGCACAAAATGTTTATATTGTGTGACGTTATGTTTCTATGAAGAAGAGAATTTTTTTGTAATAATGTACTAAATAAACATATGTCTAGTAATTTATGATCGCAAAACAAAAGAGAAGCAGAGATAGAGTTAAAATTATTATTAAAACTGCAAGAGAAATTCTCGAAGATGGCGATGTTTCTGATATCACAATTGCAAGAGTTTCTAAATTATCTCAACTTAAAAGAACATCAACTTATAAGTTTTTCCCAACACCTGATCATATTAAAGCTTATTTATTAAACGAGCTTTTTAATGAATGTTCAATATTCATGAAATCAAATATCAAAACTCATAACGATGCCAATCTTCAGAGCGTTCTTGATGAAGTTGTTACAATTCTTATAAGTTATTTTGACAATTCAGTTCCAGCAAAAAAACTCATTCTTCAAAGTTCTTTAATTAACTCTGATTTAGAATCTTTGATGTCTTTGTCTGAGCAGATAAATAAATATGTCTCATTGAATATAGATCTTCCGTCTATGTTTAATGAAAAAGGTGTTTTCCTTGTTCTAACACAAATAATTATTTCTATACTTTCACTTAATTATAAAATGGACAAAGAGTTAAATAATGTTGGAAAAAGTGAGGCTATCAGGGCTTCTGCGTCTTATTTGATTGCATGTACTGCTAAAGAATAAGTTAAGTAATTAAAATAAATCTTAATATTAAATAAAATACAATTGTAAAAACTGCTCCTATTGGAATAGTAATTATCCAAGACAAGAAAATCTTTAAAATTTGTTTTAAATCTAGAGCTTTTACGCTGTTAACAAGTCCAACACCTATAACAGCTCCAACAAGAGTATGTGTTGTTGATATTGGAAATCCCATATAGCTTGCTAAAACTACAGTAGTTGATGTTGCCATATTTGCAGAGAACCCAAGTGATGGTGTTAGTTTTGTTATCTTCTCTCCAACAGTTTTGATTACTTTATGGCCCAAAGTAGCAAGTCCAAAAACGATACCAAAAGCACCTAAGAACAAAATCCATGATGGTGATGCGGAGGTCGTATCAATCAAACCATCAGATTGAACAACATTTACAATTGCTGCAAGTGGACCAATTGCATTTGCAACATCATTTGAACCGTGAGCAAATGCCATACTGCATGCAGTAATAATCATTAGAATGCCAAAAGCACCTTCTACACCCCCCAGTCCATATTTATTTTCAGATCTTAGAGATTCTTTATTCAAACGTAAAAAAATTGCTGTAACAATAGAAACAAGGATACTTATAATTACCGAGTAAGTTAGCACCTCGCTATCACTCCAAACTAAGCCGACATACTTAAGCCCTTTTTTTGTAGTTACTAGGCAAATAACTAGAGTCACCAAAAATGAATATATTGGAATAATATTTACTGCTGCATTTAACTGATTTTCTTTTTCAAGGACTAATTTTTTTGCTGAAAGATATATAAAAAAAGCAAGAAAGCCTGATATTAATGGAGAAGTAACCCAACTGCTAGCTATTTCTAGTATTTTATCCCATGATACAGAAGAAGCGCCTTTTGAGATTAATGCAAATCCCACAATTGCTCCAACTATTGAATGAGTTGTAGATACAGGCCAGCCCCTTCTAGAAGCAAGAAGAAGCCATAATCCTGCAGCTAAAAGACAAGACATCATGCCCAAAATAAATATATCTGGATCATCTTGAAATATTTTAGGGTCTACGATTCCTTTTCTGATAGTGGAGGTGACTTCACCACCAGCTAGATAGGCTCCAAGAAATTCAAAAATAGCAGCTATGATAACTGCTTGTTTAAGTGTTATAGCTTTACTTCCAACTGAAGTTCCCATTGCATTAGCTACATCGTTGGCTCCAATACCCCAAGCCATAAATAAACCTAGCGCTGATGCAGTAGCAAGAATTAATATTGGTGAGTCAAAAAAGAATTCCATTTACTTATAAAAAAACCAAACTATACACCAGAATTAAAAATTTACACTAATTTGAAAACTTCCATTAATAGATTTTTCTATTTTTATATCATAAGGATTTTTATTAAAAAAGAGAGAGAGCTCATTAACAACATCGGTTAATAAATCTAATCTAGAAATTGTAAAGGTAAGATTTTCTCTGCCATTAATATTTCTCAACTCAATGCTTTCTTGATCGAGTAATTTCAGCTTCTCATTATTGGAAATGTGCTCATAAATACTTACACCAGAAAGTTTAATGTTCTGACTTTCAATATTTGCAGAAATAATATTTGCTTTCTGAAGCACATAAAGATAATCACTTTCAGTGCTTTTATGGATTCTTTTAACATTCCTTAAATCTGAAGATACAGAATTAATTAAAAAAGAAATTAAAAGGATGCCTAAAAGTCCAAGNGATAAAACCACTAGCTTTTTTTCTCTTTCGTTTAAGTTTCTATAAAAATCCATTATGTATATCTAAATGTAAGTTTCCCTGAGACTTTATTACCATTCTCGTTAATTTCCTCATTAATAAGAACCACACCAAAATTGGTAAATAAACTTTTTTGATTAATATTATAATCATTTAAGCCATAATAGGATTCTTGTTCATGAAAATTATATGTTACGTTAAATTTTTTTTT
>FUFK010066789.1_pt1 | contig 27142 bp, 33 predicted proteins | sample 1021851 | NCBI WGS metagenome assembly FUFK01 (sample SAMEA51879418, study PRJEB19060) | metagenome
AATGCATTTCTACCTATTGCGGTATTAAAGTCTGCATCTATTAAAGCGTCACCAGCGTTGGCTCCAAGAAGAGTGTTATCTGNGCCCGTAGTGATTGCTGTGCCTGCCTGATGACCAATAGCAGTATTAGAATCGGCAGTGGTACTAGTATTTAGAGCCGCATAGCCCATTGCAACATTGTAACTTCCGGTCGTGTTCGCATATAAAACATTAGAACCAACAGCATGGTTGTATGTGCCAGTAGTGCTTGCTTGCAGAGCGTCTTTGCCTACAGCCGTATTGTGATTAGCAGTGGTGTTTGATGTGAGAGCATTATACCCAACGGCAGTGTTGTAGCTGGCAGTGGTATTAGCGTCCAAAGCCCGTGAACCCAGACCAGTGTTGTATCCTCCCGTGGTCGTCGCACTTAAACTCTTATAACCAACACCAGTGTTTTCCATGCCAGTCGTTATGGCATCGCCAGACAAGCCACCAACCAGTGTCGTTGATTGACCTGTAGTGACTGATAGACCAGCGTCATAGCCAATTGCTACGTTGTAATTATCTGTACCATCAGTAAAGTTTTGATTTTCTAACGCACCCGTACCGATAGCAACGGCTCTATCACCTGTGGTGTCGTCACTTAGAGCGTTATAACCAATTGCTACATTGCGCGAACCAGTGGTTAGAGCATCCCCTGCAAGACCACCCATTAAAGTGTTGAGGGTGCCTGTGGTAACCGCATTACCTGCGAAATAACCTACTGCGGTATTATTACCGTCAGCACCCGCATTAAGAGTTTCTAATGTTTTGTGGCCGATAGCGGTGTTTCTGCCGTGAGCATCTTCAGTTTTTAACGCCTCAAAGCCTACGGCTACGTTACTGTCACCAGTCGTAATCGCTGCACCAGCACTGTCACCTACAACCACGTTGTAATTACCACCCGAGGCAATCGCTGCACCAGCGCCAGAGCCTAGACGTAAGTTGTTGGTTCCTGATGTAGTTGTGCTGACAGTTCCGGTTACGTCAATACCGCTGGATGTTGTTTCAAGTTTCTTGCTACCAGCCTCATAAAGTTCAGCACTGCTGCTAACTGCTTTAATAATATTGTTGCCACTTGAGTCTTCAAGGCGAATGTCATCGCCTTTCAGCTTCAAAGCACCAGTACCAGCCTCTTCGATATAACTGTGACTAGCATCGTGATAGACAGATAAGTCGGAACCCGCACCAAAAACTAAACGGTCATCAGAAGCGCCAGAACTATCGCCAAATACAATATTCGCACCACCACTGGTATTACCGTTTGCCAGAACTTCTGCGAGGGTGTCGTAGGAGCCGACTTGAGCATCAACGTATGCTTTGATGGATTGTTGGCTTGCAATGCCTGTTGCGCTATTAGACGACATATCGTCTTCATCAAGAAACGCTTTGCCATCCAGGATGTTGAGTTCTGCCGCCGTACTTGTTACTCCGTCCAGGATGTTAAGTTCAGCAGTAGTTGCAGTTACACCGTCTAGGATATTTAACTCAGCAGCGGTGCTTGTAACACCGTCTAAAATATTTAACTCTGCTGTAGTGGATGTAACGCCATCCATAATATTTAATTCAGCAGTAGTGGCTGTAACACCGTCGAGTATGTTCAACTCTGCTGGAGTAGATGTAATAGCCACGCCGCCCACTTGCAGGGTTGTTGCGTTTACTTCTCCAGAAGAGCCATAAATAACCGCTTTACTATTTACAACCGTCCCTGCGCTAGAACCATCTATTAAATTTATTTCTGCGGCTGTAGAAGTAACACCATCAAGTATATTGAGTTCAGCAGTTGTAGANGTTACGCCATCTAGNATATTAAGTTCTGCCGTNGTNANCGTAGCACCATCNAGGATATTGAGTTCTGCGGCAGTGGAAGTAGTCGCCAGTGACACNGCACCGGACGAAACAGTAAAGTCATCTGANCTAAACGACGCNACGCCTTTGTTAGACGTACTAGCGTCTTCACCAGCAATCGTAATGGTGTTGCCAGTAGCAGAGGTGTCTATGCCCTCGCCACCTGCGACAGTCAATGTTTCAGAGTCCAGGTCGATAGCAATAGTGCCAGAGTCTGTTGTAGCGTCCAGGTCTTGTGCTGTGACCTGAGAGTCTACATACGCTTTTACAGACTGCTGTGTAGGAATAAGGGTTGCACTGTTGGAAGACATGTCATCTTCGTCAACAAATGCCGTGACGTTGATCGTACCGTCAGAAAGAGTTGCAAAAGTTGCAGTGCCTGTAAACGTCGGCCCTGCTAAATCAGCTTTGGTCGCAATAGCGACAGCAATAGCGTCGAACTCAGTCTCGAACTCTGCGCCTTTAATAATCTTGTTGGCATCACCAGTCGGCAACGAGTCCTTAGCTTCAAAGTCTGTAGTNTTGGTGTAATTAGACATAGAGTCTTCCTGTTACAGAGATAGAGATGAGATAAGAAAAGGGGGCCTAAGCGACCCCCTTGAGAGTTCGTTACTCAGCAATTGCGAGAACGAAACCAGCCTCAGGACGATAGACCTGAACACCGTACAGGCAGTCAGCCGTGTACAGAGTAGACAGGTATTCCTGCTTGTACTGGGTTTGAGAGCGTACTGACTGTTGCTCTGCAAGAACAATAGCGTCCTTGTGGAAGAGCAGGGCAGCACGAGTATCAGCAGAGGAGGCAGTGTTGTCGCCTGCTGCTTCAATGGTTGCACAGTTGGCAGACACATAAACGTCTACACCGTACAGATTACCGATAAGACCTGAATTTGTAGTCTGACCGCTTACGAAGTCAGAAGATACATAACGGTCAAGACCCATAATCGTCTTACGAACAGAAGGCGGGATAACAAGTACACGGTTTTCCATCGGTACGTTGTTGTCGTCCAGCTTCTGAATCATGTCACGATAAAACGCATCAGTGAACACATCAGCCGCTACAATAGTGTCGTCTGTGTACTGAGTCGTCGTACCGCCATCGTTGAAGAAACAGCCAGTGTGCTGGTAGTCAGTAGCAGCTACTGAACCAGAGAACACGACTGAACCACCATCGCCAAAGCCAGTACCAGCAGAGTGCAGGTCAGTGTCTACTCGTACTGCGAGAGAGTAACCAGCGTCTTCGGTGTAGAACTGACGGAGGCTGCTGAGAGCCTGTACTTCAACGATGTCTTCGATCAACCTTGAGTATTCAAAGTGTCGATTGATGTCGATAGTCAGTTCTGATTCGGTGTTGGCAATGATCGTTACTGCCGTGTCAGCAGCTTTCGCATTGGCATCACCACGAGTGGGCTTAGGGATATGAATCTTGTCGCCCTTTTTGCCAGTCATAGAAATTTTCTTGACAAGCGGAGCCATTTTAAGATTCTTCTGGTAAGCAGCAATAATTTCNTCCGACCAAATTTCGGGGACAAAAGTTGCGGCTTCTGTTAGTGCAGTATTACCCGCTGCACCGGGATATGTAGCCGTAGCCATGAGTTAGTCTCCTTCAGACTATTTGACTCGACCTTCTTGATATGCTTTGAATATTTCTTCTGATAAAGCTTGGTATCTGTCTGGGTCGGTCTTCATTAGTTTAATAATGTCGGCCCGACGATATACTTTTCTACGACTTGCTTCAGCACTGCCTTGTGCATTGCCCGTATTCGCTGCTTTGATCTGTTGCTTACGTGCCTTTTTTTCAACTGCGGCAGTCTGCTGTGCGATACCTTTACGTTCTTTCCAAAGCGTAAACAGTTCGTCAGCAGCGTCAGCATCATAATTTTGATCAGCAGCTACAAACAACTGAGTCCTAATTTTAGAGCCTTTAATCCAGTCTGCAAAAGCTTCTTCTTGAAGAATATCCTGCATGTCTGGATGTCTGGTTTGAAGCTGTGCCAGCGAAGTTTGTTTTTTGTACTGCGCTGAGTACTGCTCTGCTTCTCTAATCTTAGGATGATTCTCAATAGCACGATTAACGGCTGCTTGAGGGTCCGTAAAATAATCTAAATCGTCTTCAGGCTCAACGTCTTGTTGAGGTGCTGAGGGTTGTGTCTGACTACTAATATAATCATCTACAACCTTACGAAGCTCTCCTACTTCAGAGGACTGACGCCCAAGTAACTTTTCAGCCTCTTGGTGCATCTGTACCACTTCTTCCAAAGACTTACCTTGATACTTCTCTGGAACTGTAGGTTTTTCTACTTGAGGTTGCTCAACTTCATTTTCAATCTGTTGAATCTCGTCGGCTTCGGTATCTAAAGTGTCTGCTTGTTCCTCTTCAGGCGGCAGATCAACAATAGTTGCTCTTGACATAATTAAACTCCGTGAACCAAGTCATTGTGGAGATGAGTTTCGTCTACCTGCTTGTTCGTGTTCCTTTATCCACTTTAGGTGTCTACCGGGGAAATCCCCAGTATGTCCATCAAGCACAAAGGCCGGGGCAGATAGCATTTTTGTACCAGTGTCACCACAATCGCACCTACTGGTTGTGGTGTCACTCGTTACAAATTTTTCAAATACATGTCCCTTAGGACATTTAAAGTCATAAACTTTAAGCATTTACGACTTGCAGTTCTTCTTCTGATTCGGCTTCTGCCTGCTCTCTAGCTGCTGCAATCGTTGCTTCTAAGTTGATTACAGTAGCAAAAGCGGCAACTTGGCCCTTTCTAAAGAAGAGTTCTTCTGAATCTTTAACCGACTGTATGTCAGCTAAGTTTCTAGCATTGTTGGAAAGTTCTTCTACGAGTTGTTTGAAACCTTCGTGATTAAAGAGTTCATTGTAGTTGTTGAAGTAAGTTTCAAGCTCAGGAGACATAGTTTTCCTCTTGTGTTAACTATAGTTATAGTTTAACATAAATATTAGTAAATGTCAAGCTTTATTTTCCCGGTTTGGGCTTTTTCTTCTTTTTCTTTGGTTTAGGGTAGTATCCTGCCATTATCGTTTCCTCGCTTTTGCTTGTGCTTTTTTAGATAAATCTTTGAAATGGTAAAGCTTAACTGACGTTTTACCGTGTCTTGCGCCAGAATGTAGCTCACCATTAGGCATCTTATGCGTACCTCCGGTGTGCAAAGTGCCGTCTCGTTTGTAATGTTTTACGCCTTTAGCCAAGGATCACCTCCTAGTGGTTTAGCTATCTTTTTGGTCTTCTAGCAGTTTTAGCTGCTTGTCTAAAGTTTTTAGCAGTTGGTGCGCCTTTTGTTCCGGGCTTTCGCATTTTTTCGCCACTTCCTGCTTTAATTCTAGCCCGTTTTCTTCTTATGTTTTCGTAGAGTCCGCGTTTTGCCATTACCATTTCACCTTATTTGCCCAATATGCTGCTGAACATTTACCTTTCGCTATGTTTTTAGCGTGCCTTGCTTTAAAAGACTTACGTCTGGCTTTGTCTTTAGCAGACTTAGGGTTCTTCCCTGCGCCGCTAACGCCTTGTTGACCAAAACGTATAGTCTTAATACTACCGTCCTCACACTTAGCCACAACTACGTGTGACTTAGTTGGATGATTAGGTGTTCTTTTTGGTTTGTTGAACCCGCTTACCCCTGCTCGTGCTAGTCTTGGGTCCTTCTTCTTTGCCACTAGACAACTCCTTGATCTGGTGTTCCAACGCTTCTAAGCGGTCCCATTGGGGCTTGAGGTGCTTCTCTATTTGGTTCAGGAGTACCTCTAGTTCGTTGTTGGTTAGCATCTTCTTTACCTTTGACTTCTCTTTCTTTAAGGAGAGTTTCAGCAACGCGCATACGTCTTTCAAACTCTTTGTCTTCTGCATNNCCTTCACGTAAGTTTCTAGTGATNGCGTTTACAAGATCAATCTCTAGCTCTTGCGGTACTGCATTAGCTTCAGCAGCCAACTTAACAGCCCTAGCAGACGACTCTTGAGCCTGTGCAGACAATGCTGCTGTCTGTGACTGCTGGAACTGTAGTTCTGCTAGTTGTGAAGCTTCCTTAGCTTGTTGTGCCTGAGGATTAGGCTGTAAAGCTTTCTGCATAGCCGCCAACAGTTCTTCCCGGTTAGACAGGTTCATGTTGTCAATAATGGACTGTACCAACGTAGAGTACAGCGGCGTATCTTGTTTCATAGTCTGCAACAATTGTACAAGCTGTGTGACTTCGTATTCTCTAGCAATGATACCTAACGTGCTTGTCGCGTTGAACTTGTAGTCAGCAACAGGGTAGCTTTCTGGGTCAAACTGCATGTAACGGTAAGCAGCTTTCTTGACAAACGGTATTAGGAAAGACTGCTGGAAGTTAATCAGAGTCCGTTTATGACGCTTGATAATAGCACCAAGAGACATAGAAATACCAGCGGCAGTTGCTTCACCATTGACAGAACCAGCAACTCCTGCTGAGTCCACGGCTCCAGTTGCCTGCTGCACCATCTGTTGCAAGGCTGATGCTTGGGCAAAAGTAATTTGATTAACTTGTCCAAAATTAAACGGCTGTAGTACTTCACGAGGGTCACCACTGGTTAGTATCATTTTACCCGGACGTACTTCTGGTTTAGCACCTCTGGGTAGCCTAGTTGCGTCAATAGCCAGCATAGGATGTATAGTGAGACTAAGGGCGTCGATTCTTGCCCTAAGCTCAGTGTCCAAAGCTTTCTGAGAGTTGTAACCTTTTTCACAAACACCACGACCCCAGAATCTGCCGGGAACTACGTCCCAAGGAAAAGCTACAACAGGCCTGTCCTGCATCATGTAGGGGTTAGCTTCTGCTTTTAGAAGCACACCACCGTTAGCAACGACAACAATGGCTTCAACGTATTTTGCTTTTGTTTCTTCGTCGTCTGCAAGAATTTCAACGTCTTCATCTTCAGAAACGGCTTCTTCAAGCATTTCTCTAGGAACAAGCCCGTAGTACTTAGTCAGACGTACTTTGTCGTCGTGGTAAAGAGTCAAGTCTTGGTCAGGCTCTAAGTCTGTGTCTGGCGCTGCTGACCCTACAAGAACGTCACGGTAAACCCCTTGTTCCTGCAAAAGTTCTACACTATGTAAACTAACAAACTCATCTATTGCTACACCCATAGCGTCTTCAACNGACGTTGCNACAGGGTCAATCAAGAAGTTCTGAGGCATCACAGGCTTGAGTTTTACTTTAACTTTGTCCTGAATCGTTACTCCGACTGCCTGTAAGTCACCACCCATGATCGGTTGTTTTGCAGGAGCCATCTCCTTCATTTCTTCGATGACAATCTCACCGACACCTGTACCGAAAACAGCAGCGTTAATTAGACACTCTGCAACGGACTGACGNACTTTACAGNCTTCAAAGTCTTCCGTGAGCTTGTTACGCAAGAACAAAACGTCCTGACGTTCTGTGTCACCTAAGTTATCAGAGACATCAAACCACTTACCACGTCCAAACGTAGCTTCTTCTAGTTCTGCTACGTTAGATTCAACAGCCTGCTGAAGTGCAGGAGAGATAATACGAGAGCGTTCTGAAGCTCTGTCGCTGTCGGCAGGGTCCCATATACCCCGCCAGAGTCTGTAGTATTCGTCAAAGCGTTGAGAGTAGTTTGACTCGTAGTGGTCACGCCAGTCTTCGCATTTAGTGATAACCCAGTCCTCAATAGATTCCTCTATCATCAACGGGTCTGCTTCGTATATCTCACTCATATTTTAGTATCCTGCTACCACGTCCAGTATTTCGTGGTTGTCAATTTCGTAGTCGTAGTCATAAGCGACGTTTGCAAGCTGGTCTATGTAAGCCAAAGCGTCCACAAGGTCGTCATGGGTTAATGGGTCAGGAAACTGAAACAATTGGTCCAAGAACCTAGCATTCCATTCGCCTTTGTTCAGAGTGACGTAGCCGTTTTCAAAGCGGCCTTGTAACGCCCACATTACCCTGTCAGTCTTTTTCTTGTTACCGTGGGTTAGTTCCTCAACTCTAAAGAACGTCCCGTACCGCTTCTGTAGGTCTGTCAGCGGAGACATCACGGCTTGCTTTGCAATACCTCTTTCGATGCCTACACTGACAGGCTTGTAGTCCCTAACGGCTTGGAAGATTTTAGCTGCCGTTTCGTCTAGGCTCCATCTTCCGTATATAATGTTGTCTACGTACCAACCGTTAGGACTTACCTTGACAACTGCTATCGCTGTTTCGTCCAGCTTTGAATTCTTTGTGCGTTTCTTGTTGACTTCTTCAAAACCTGCTAAGTCAACTGCTATGTAGTAGTCACCTTCTTCCTGTGAGTCTTCAGACACCTTGACCCACTCTTCCTTAAACATCTCAGAGCCACGGGCTTCAAAGGACGCCATAAACTCCTGACGGAATGCGTAGCTGGACATAGACTTCTTAGCTACGTCTATTTCTTCTGCGTCCAACAAAGGATTATCGTAGGACGTATAGTGCCACGTCTTGTAAGTTTTGTCGGACCCAAGCTCACCGTACTTGTACAACTCGTAGAAGTGGTTACGACCCATAGGCGTACCTATGAACATCGCACAGCCTTTCTGGTCAGTCAAGGCTGGCCTAAGTATCTGCTCAAAGACGTCAGGCTTCATGTCAGCGTACTCGTCCAACACAAGGAACTTCAAGCTAACACCACGCATCGTTTCCGGTCTGTCAGCACCCTTGAGACTGATAGTGGCTCCGTTGACCAACTTTATCTGCAAGTTGTTGATGTGGGACCCTGAGATCACAGGATGTCCTAATTCCAACAAAGTCTGCCACATAATGTCTCTGGCTTGTCCTTGTGTTGGTGCTACGTAGAACACATGGCCTCTGTCAGCCTGTAGAGCGTTCACAATNAGCATCCAAGCAGCCAAACGTGACTTACCTGTACGTCTACCAGCAGCTACTATCTTNAACCTAGTGGGGTCTTCCCAGACCTCCTGTTGCCANGGTAGTAGCTGTATGTTTAGTTCTGTGCTTGACACTCAGTAGGCTCAACCTGCGGTTTAGACAATTCTTTTAAGTCTTCTTCCTGTAGGGGTTCTTTTTCTTCCTCTGTTTCCAGAGTTGGGTCCCCGTCCCAGTTGAGGTCCATTTGAATTGCTAGGGTCTTTTTGTAGTCTCGTGATGNGCTGGACACGGGTAATCCTCACAGCTAGTAAAGCCACATAACAGCAGGTTTTCCTCTGGTGTCTACATGGACAAACGTCTTGTCTACCCCGATACCTGTAAACCCTAAGTTCATAGCTTCCTTAACAATCTTATGTCTTTCGGAAGAAGTAGTAATACGGACGTCTGCTGCAATACCTTGGGCATGAGTACCCGGAACAGGCTTAGATGCTTCAATAGGGTGCTGAGTAGGGTGTCTGTAGCCACTTGTGATGATAAAAGGGAAGTTACAGGCAAGACGTAAGGCGTCCAGTTTCTCTAGGAACTCAGGTTCCATACGGTTTTCACCTGTTTCTTGACAGTCAAACTCTGACAACTGGAAAAACCTAAGCTTACTCACTGACAAGTTCCCCTTCTATCACTTCATCGTTGTTCATGTCAACAGAATTAACACCTGTGATGTTAATTTGTATGGCACTACGACCACCGTCCTTCACCACTTCCTTTTCAAAAGCCCCTACGGGCAGCATACGGTCCATAATTAGCTTCCAAGCAGCCGCTTGGTTCTTATGGTCGTGGTTTAAGGCAGCGTCAAAGATCGTCTCTAGGACTAATTTTGACTTAGGTGAGGCCAACATACGAGCTTTGTACTCGTTGATGATGGCAGCGTCACCCTTAGGTCTACCTACTTTACCCTTGTTTCCGGGTTTTACAGCAGCTATCTCTGACTTCCGGGGTCTGCCACGACCTCTCTTTTTAATTTCAGCAGGCTTAACCTGCGGTTCAGTGGTCATAACACAAATTGTCCCTAATATGACAATAGTATAACATAAGTTTTCACAAATGTCAAGCTATTTATTGCCTTAGTGCTGGGTATNGGGTTTCTTGTGTAAAAACAAAGGGTTACCTGTGGTTCCAAGGGGTTTTATTTTTTCTAATTTTGGCCTATTTTGTGCGTTAGTGGGAACTACAATTATTACTATGATGCACCCCCCTCCCCCGGTCTTCAAAAGCCAACCGAAATCAGCAACATGAGCAAAACTCAAGACACCCGGCCAGCAACTTGAGAAATACTCAAGGCCCGCATCGCTAGAGTTGGCACAGGTTGTGCATGGGAGCAACATGAGTAAAACTCAAGATGGGGCTGGGCAGTCATGAGAAATACTCAAGGTGCTTTTGCTTGACACAGGTTGGCTAATGTGGTAGGCGCTCCTTTGGTTGACAGGTGTTGACACAGGTTGGCTCATGTGGTAGCGGTTGGGTTGGCACAGGTTGACATGTGAGGGCCTATGTGGGACCTATATAGTACGAGCAAGGTTAATAAGTACAGCTAATGCAAACATAAGAACAAATAATGAAAAAAGTTGTTGACATATCTATGGACTCAGGCATAATGGGAACCATCAAAGCAACGCAACAACACAGGAAACAAATGAACACACCAGCACAAATTCACGAGCAACTCAAGACAGACCCTGCCTATGCTTGGTCTGTAGAACTACAAAACCCCATTAACATGCAAATGGTTTTGCGTGCATACGGTTACAGTCATACCTTTGTTGATGGTTTGGATCAAATAGAATACGCAATACAAACAGGGGAATAACATGTCATCATTCACAACAAAGAAAACACCAGCCAAACAACGAGAGAAGGGGTTTATCATTTACGAAGGTCCTTCTGTGCTAGATGATGAACCTATTGTCGCCATTGCTACTATGAAGACCAGCAATAGGAAAACGGGCGAAATGGTGCAAGTCTGGATACTACGTAGTGACGTTAACCCAGTAGAAGCAAGCAAGCAAAAACTAGATGTATCTATATGTGGTAACTGTCCTCAGAGATGGTCCAACGGTGGCGCATGTTATGTGAACATAGGTCAAGCACCTAATGCAGTCTATAAGGGTTACAAGCGAGGCCTATATCCTATCTTCGACCCTTCGCTACACACTGGACAGTTTGAGGGTCGGAAAATACGACTAGGTGCGTATGGTGATCCAGCAGCGATACCTTTTGACGTCTTGAATACCCTAGTATCCTATGGTATCGGACACACTGGCTATACTCACCAAGCGAAACATAAAAACTTCGATAGTCGCTACTTTTCACTTGTCATGGCGTCAGCGGACACACCAAAATCAGCAAAAGCACTACAGGCACAAGGTGCGAAGACATTTCGTGTAGCGTTAGAAGGTGACAGCATGTTTGACAATGAGATAGAATGTTTATCAGAGTCGAAAGGGTTATCATGTATTGACTGCATGTTGTGCGACGGTACGAAGAAAAACATTGCAATACAGGTACACGGTAGCAGAAAAAAGAACTTTACAAGTAATATGATCTCTGTCAAAATGGTCGCGTAGTTTACAAAAGGAAAAACCATGAACATATTCAGAGTACACGACAACCCTAGAGTTGCGGCCATGCACCTGTGCGATAAACACGTCGTCAAGATGATCCTAGAGACAGCACAGGTATTATCAGCAGCACACCACACAGCAGAGTCTCCATATGTAGACAAGGTATACAAGGTAACACACAAGAATCACCCATGTACGCGCTGGGTCAGAGAGTCAAAAGACAACTACCTGTGGACACTAGAACATCTCAAAGGTCTACTACGTGAGTACACCTACAGATACGACAAGAGACACAAGTCAGGCACACTGTTACCTTACTTGTCACAGGTTCCTGATATACCAGACATAGGCGAAACAGAACCGCCACAGGCAATGTACGACGATTGTAGGCATTATGACTGTGTACATGCTTACCGTACTTACTACAAACAACGACGAACAGAGATAGACATGAGATGGACAAGAAGAAAAAGACCAGACTGGTTAACTTGACAGCGAAACACGCACACAAGTATAATCGCGCTACTGTCTTCAGAGATAGGAAAAAGGACAGTAAACGCGGCAAACAGAAACACAAACACGAGGAGAATTAATTGTGNCAACACTATACGAAGAACGNTACNAAANGAGACGCAGGGAAATAGAGAACCTGCTAAACGATCTCGACAGGTTACAAGGTAGTCTGTTGATCATAGACAAGAAAGTAGGGATTGAGAACGTCTCAGGACTACAAAAGGCAGTTAGTGTGCTAGACGAGTACGTAGAGGACAGCATCATGGACCTCGACGAATGGGCTAGAGATCACGACCCACACAACGGTATCAACTCTAGCTGGGCTATGGACGTCGTAAACGAGCTAAGAGGAGAGTAACAAAATGAAAAATGTAAAAATACTTGAAGACATAAGCAAAGAAGAAGATACATCAAGCAGTTCTATAGATGATAAAATTTCTTTGATTATAAATCATTTTCTAATTTTTAGAGGCGAAGTTGGTCGAAAAGGAGAATATATATTATTACGAACACCACAAGAACTTCATAAAGCAATAAAGGAGTTAGTAGATGCTACCTAAGCCACAAGTACGCCTCATAAGCCACACAGTAGGCTCTAACGGCGAAACTCTGAAGGACCTAGTAGTATACTGTGCCAGAGTAAGTAACCCCCAGAGCCAACAGGAGGGACTCTCAGTTGATCGTCTTTGGAACTACCTGAAACGAGAGAATCACTGGTCACCTTTTGAAATGGTCCATGTCTGTCTGGAGATCAACACGAACAGAGCTATCAGTAGGCAACTACTGCGCCATAGGTCCTTTAGTTTTCAGGAGTTTAGCCAACGGTACGCAGACCCTACAGAGGCCCTTGGCTTCACGTTTCANGAAGCTAGGCTACAGGACCACAAGAACAGACAAAATAGCCTAGAGACAACTGACGACAAGCTGAAGCAGAGATGGGTAGCAGCACAGTCACACGTCAAAGACGTAGCACTAGGCAGTTACCTGAGGTCNTTANCNCTTGGCATTGCAAAAGAACAAGCTAGAGCGTTACTNCCTGAGGGCNTGACTAANTCTAGNCTGTACATGGCTGGCTCTTTGCGTTCTTGGCTACACTTCATAGAAGTCAGAAGTCACGAATCAGCACAAAAAGAAGTTAGACACATAGCCAACGAGTGTGATAGAATCATACAAGAACTGATAGAGGAATAACGACTAATGATTGAATTACTTATTTTCTTGTTGATTATAGTGACTCTACCTGTGTTTTCCTATATAGTACTGGTTTTCTTNGGGTACTTCATAGGTAAACTACTGGACCCCTTTGGNGGTCTTGAGTCTGAAATGAAAAACCTTGAAGAAACTAGTAAAAAAACAGGAGTAACAACTAATGAGATGTAAAGCTTGCAATGTAATACTTGAGGACCACGAGGCAGTACGTAAGGACACACGAGGAGAATACTACGACCTTTGCTCAGTCTGTCTCAGTAGTATATATAAGTCTGAGTTATATGAGGATGATTATGTGATTGATGTTCCTGAGGACCTGTTGACTTTCGATGAGTTTTAGGTTACCCTTACTACTTTAGTAGTACTGTAGTAGTTAACTGTAGTAGTTAACTGTAGTAGTACAACATTAGTACAACAGTAGCACAACAGTAGCACAACAGTAGCACAACAGTAGTACAACAGTAGTACAACAGTAGCACAACAGTAGTACAACAGTAGTACAACAGAAGGAGTTAGTTTAGTGGACAAGAAATTCGAGAAGATAACATTGTACGTAGCACATGACGAAGGTGGTCCAGATGGACTCGACGTGATACTAGAAAACATTTTAGAAATGGAAAGCTACAGTGTTTTCATCTTAGGTTGGGAAAAATCAGAAATGTTACTGGTTGATAAGGAAAAAGAGGAACTATTGGTTGCACAGGGTTAACCACCCATGNTATAATAATAGTATGAACTNCAAAAAGTACGGGTTCATAATTCATAACTAACTTGTTAACGGAGATTATTCCAATATGGCACAATCAGCTATCGTAGAAGGTGTAGTAAACTTCAGCAACGTCACTCANCANGACGTGTTCAACGGGCAGTCCACCGGGGCTTACTCAATGACCATCACGTTGTCAGAGGACGACGCTAATCAACTGGCGACAGCAGGCGTCAAGATCAAGGACTACAACGGCAACAAGCAGCGTAAGTTCAAGTCTAAGTTCACTGTCAAGCGGTTTGACCCAGCAGGAGAGGTTTACGAAGGAGAAGTACCTTACAACTCCAGAGTACGCATCAAGTACACCTTGGGTAACCCCCATCCGGTACATGGTGTTCCGACGTACCTTGAGGCCATCAAGGTTCTTGAGGAAGCAGTCAATACTGAAGAGTCTGACGACGACTTTCAGTACTCCTAGTGGCTAATTTCGTCAAGCACGAAGGGTGTCCGAAGTGTAATTCTTCGGATGCCCTAGCCATCTACGACGACGGAGGAGCGCATTGTTTCTCCTCCGGTTGTGACTACCACATTAACGGCAGCAGTAACATGGACAACACACAGATAGCCAGTGTGACTGACGGAGGTCGGTTACGCATGGGAGGCACAGTTGCCGCCATACCTCAACGGAGACTGTCTCAGGAGACGTGTAACCGCTACGGGATTACCGTTGAGTTCAACGCAACAGGTGAAATACACAAGCACTACTACCCCTACTACAACGTAGATACAGGTGAAGTAGTAGCCGCTAAGGTGCGAGAAGTTAAGAACAAGAACTTCTACTGCACAGGAAGGCTGTCCCCAGACGTAGGATTCTTCGGGCAGCACCAGTGCAACAACAATCGGTACATCACGTTATGTGAAGGAGAACTGGACGCCGCTTCTGTCTACGAAATGACAGGCAGGAAGTGGGACGTGGTGAGCCTGAGGTCCGGTGCAGGCAACGCAGCCAAGGAAGTCAAGGAGCAGTTAGAATGGCTTGAGTCCTACGAGACTGTAGTCCTGTGCTTCGACACGGACAAACCCGGACAGGACGCAGTAGACCAAGTGAAGGACCTGTTCAGCCCGAATAAGCTAAAGATCGTCAAGCTACCCATGAAGGACGCTAGTGAGATGCTCATGGCTAACAAGGTCAGGGAGTTTACACAGGCTTGGTGGAATGCCAAGGTGTACCAACCTGACGGTATCGTGCCGGGGGTTGAAACTTGGGAACGACTCGTAGAGAAAAGGGCAGTCAAGTCAGTACCTTACCCNTGGGAAGGACTGAACCANCTGACACGAGGCCACAGACCNTACGAACTCGTGACCATTACAAGCGGCTCTGGCATGGGTAAGTCCCAGTTTATACGGGAGTTGGAGTTTGATCTACTCAACAGATGCGAAGGTAACATAGGCGTCCTAGCTCTTGAGGAAGACCTCGCCCGGACAACCTTGGGTATCATGTCAGTAGCCGCTAACCGTCCTCTGCACCTAGAGGAAGACACGCCAGTGGACGACCTAAGACCCTACTGGGACTCCACGTTAGGCACTGGTCGGTACTACCTGTTTGACCACTGGGGTTCTACCTCGTCGGACAACTTGCTGGCCCGTGTCAGGTACATGGCGAAAGCGTTAGACTGTAGGTTTGTCGTCTTGGACCACCTGTCCATCGTCGTTTCTTCTCAGGAGAACGGTGACGAACGGAAAGCCATAGACGAAATAATGACCAAGCTACGGACACTCGTAGCNGAGACTGGCATAGGTCTTTTCCTCGTGTCACATCTCAGACGGTCACAAGGTAGGGCACATGAGGACGGAGCGCAGATTAGCCTTGGCGAATTAAGAGGTTCGCAAGCAATCGCACAACTGTCCGACATTGTGATAGGTATGGAAAGGGACCAGCAGCATGAGAACGAGGACATCAGGAATACGACAACAGTACGTGTCCTGAAGAACCGTTACACAGGTGAAACTGGACCCGCTTGTTGGCTCCATTATGACCGTGGTACAGGTAGGTTAGAAGAGGTCGCGAATCCGCAAACAGGAGATGACTTTTGATTTATCTTGACATTGAAACTAATGGCTTGGACCCTAGTCGTATTTGGTGTGCAGTGACACGTCAGAATGGGGTCAACAAGGTACATACCAGCCCAGAAACACTCTCAGAAGCTCTCAGAAGCTCTCAGAGCGTCGTTGGACACAACTTAATAGGGTACGATATACCCGTCCTAAAACGTCTCTGGAAGCTCTCTGTGGAGCCTGAGAGGATTGTTGATACTTTGGTACTTTCCCGTTTAGTGGACCCAAGTAGAGAAGGAGGTCACTCTCTGAGGAACTGGGGTAGTCAGTTAGGGTTTCCGAAAGGTGATCATAACGACTGGACTAGCCTGAGTTTGGAGATGGTCAAGTACTGTGAGCGTGACGTGGAAGTCACAGAAGCAGTTCACAATAAACTGACCAACGAACTGACTAGCTTTTCTCCTGAGTCTGCTGAACTGGAACACAAAGTACAACTGATAATACAACAACAGGAGCGTAACGGCTGGCTGTTGGATCAAGAACTAGCACGAGACTTATGTGCTACATTTCAGGAGCGTATGAATGAAATCGAAGCAGAACTTCAACAAAAGTTCCCGCCTATCGTCCATGAAAGATACTCTGACAAGACAGGTAAAAGGCTTAAGGATCGTGTTGAGGTCTTTAACGTGGGTTCTCGTCAGCAAATTGCGAAGAGGCTTGCGCAACTTGGTGCAAAGTTTACTAAACTTACTGAGAAGGGTAACCCCATCGTTGACGAAGCAGTCCTAGACACCATTGATTTACCAGAAGCTCGTGCCGTGAGTGAATACTTGTTGCTACAGAAAAGATACGCGCAGGTGAACTCATGGCTTGAGCATCTGGAGCCTGATGGTAGGGTCCACGGTAGGGTCATTAGTCTTGGTACAGTGACAGGACGTATGACACATCGTGACCCTAACGTGGCTCAGGTTCCTGCCAGTCATAGTCCTTATGGACACGAGTGTCGGTCCTGTTGGACTGTTCCGGCTGGTAAGAAGTTGGTAGGATTTGATGCCAGTGGCTTAGAACTAAGGATGCTGGCCCATTACATGAATGATCAGGAGTTTACAAATGTCCTCCTCACAGAAGATATACACTCAAGAAATCAGTTGGCTGCTGGACTTGAAACAAGACCTCAGGCGAAAACTTTCATATATGCTTTCCTCTACGGGGCGGGAGATTCTAAAATCGGAAATATTGTTGGAGGAAGCGCAGCAGATGGTGCTGAACTTAAAGAAAGATTCCTCAGAAACACACCTGCTCTTGGACGTTTACGAGAACGAGTGGTGTCGGCTGCTGGGCGAGGCTATCTCAAAGGACTCGATGGTAGACGACTCCCTGTTAGATCAGAACACTCTNCATTAAACACGTTGTTGCAGGCAGCAGGGGCTATCGTAATGAAGAAAGCTCTGGTGATCCTTGACGACTACGCAAAGCATTGGGAACTGGACTACAAGTTTGTAGGCAACATCCACGACGAAGTACAGACAGAGGTACGTGAGGCACACGCAGACAAGTTTGGCTGGCTTGCAGTTGAATGCCTGAAGGCGGCTGGCTTGGCGTATGACTTACGGTGTCCTCTGGACGGTGAATACAAAATCGGTACAACATGGGCGGAGACGCACTGATGCCAAAACCTCAGTTTAAAAACAACGGTAACAGGACATTTGAACCTACAGAAACATCAAGCAGAAAAGGAGATTTAGCAGAGTACTACGCAGTCACTTGGTTATGGGACAACGGCTACGAAGTTTTTAGGAACGCTGGATGCACTGGTCCAGTTGACATGGTTGCAACAAAGGACAATAAAGTCATTCTTATAGACGTTAAAACAACCAGAAAAGATTTCAGAAAAGGTATTAGAACAGTAAAGAGTAGTAGGACGCAGGAACAAAAAGACATGGGAGTTGTCTTCCTTGCTTTCGATCCTGAAACGCGTAAACTCAGATGGGTGGACCATAAAGAATGAAAACTGTAAACACGCTAGTAAGCGACATCTACAAACTGGTGTCCACTAAGGACGTCCCAGAAGATGTAGACATAGACAGTTGTATTGAGCAGTTCGGAGAAAAGGTAAAGGACCTGATGCGTCAGGAGTTCACACAGAAGCGTGACGATACCAGAAAACTCCGTATGTCCAACATAGGACGTGAAGACAGGTTCCTCTGGAATGTCTNCAANGACGTAGAGAAAGGTGAAGACATACAACCACACACNTACGTCAAGTTCCTGTACGGGCATNTNATNGAAGAACTCCTNNTNTTCNTNACNAGNGCNNCAGGNCANGANGTNACNGNNGAACAAAAGNANTGTGAAGTCANNGGCATNANAGGNTCTATGGACTGCAANATNNACGGTNTNGTNACNGANGTNAAGTCAGCGTCTACTTACGGGTTNAGGAAGTTCCGTGATGGGNCCTTGGCCTACGATGACCCTTTCGGNTACGTCGCTCAGATCAAAGGATACGCAGCGTCCGAAGGTGAAACGAAGTACGGCTGGTTGGCTATGGACAAACAGAACGGACACTTGACTTACCTGTTGTACGACGAAGAAGACACACAGGCTCCTATACATAGTCTTATCAGTTATGACATAGGTGAACACATTGAACGAATAAAAAAGCTAGTGGAGCTACCGACACCACCAGACGTCTGCTACGAGCCTATCGCAGATGGCAAGTCTGGGAACCAGAAACTCGNCGTCGGATGCTCCTACTGTACTTACAAAAAGGTCTGCTGGCCTACCGTAAGAGGGTTTCTTTATTCAACAGGTCCACGTTATTTAGTAGAGGTAGCAAATGAGCCGAAGGTCCAAGAAATTGAAGTTTCGTAGTAATTTTGAAGAGACTGTATCAAAGGTTTTAAAGGAGTTTGAGTATGAACCGTACAGAATACCGTACACTATACACCGTCACTACTGTCCCGACTTTGCTCATGATTCTAGCGGCACTCTTGTTGAGTGTAAAGGATTCTTCAGAGAAGGAGACACTAAGAAATACACAAGCGTTAGAGATAGTCTGCCGGGACATCAACGGCTAGTGTTTGTCTTGATGAACCCGGACAAGAAAGTTAGAAAAGGAGGTAAACTCACAATGGCCCAGTGGTGTGAACGTGAGAATATAAAGTGGTACAACGTCGATACATTGCAGGAGTTGATTGAAGATGTCTCTAACACTTGAAGAAATTAAAGAACGATTGTTAGATACCTATGACGCAGACGACTTCTTAGAAGCATTGGAGATTACTTCGGAAGAACTGTTGGACAGGTTTGAAGACAAGTTGATTAACAGGCTAGATAAATTTGAGGAAGAACTAACAGATGAAGAGGAGGACGAAGATGAGCATTGATGACGCTACTCCCCAAGAGTGGGACAAGGCTTTCGACGCTGTGAACCGACCTGAACACTACAATAACGGCAAGATTGAAGCTATTGATTACATCAAACAACAGCTAGGGTCTGTGGGTATAATGGATTACTACGAAGGTTCAGTACTNAAGTATCTCCACAGGTGGAAGTACAAGACGAATCCGGTAGAAGACTTAAAGAAAGCCCGTTGGTACTTGGACCGATTGATTGCCGCAGTAGACGAAGAGGAGGGTGGATGAAAGTCATTGATGGCGGCTTCGGTAAACAAACTGGAGTCGCCAAGGTTTTTGAAGCAATAACACGAGCAGAGAAACTGGACGACTACGACAAAGCTTTTTGTATTATCAAGTCAGACGACTACGTAGTTGTGTCAACAAACTTAGAAGCACAGGACCTGTATTTTTTACTGGATCAAATAAAAATGTCTATAATAACACAAGGAGAATATGAAATCTGATGGACGCCTACCAACAATACATTCATAAATCTAGGTACGCCCGTTACCTGCCGGAAAAGCAACGCCGGGAATCTTGGGAAGAAACGGTAAACCGTTACTTGGACTTCTGGGTAGACCAAGAAAAGTTAACCAGCAAAGAAGCTAAAGACCTTTACAAGCAGATACATAGCTTAGAAGTAATGCCAAGTATGAGAGCTTTGATGACTGCTGGCGAAGCTTTGTCAAGAGACAACGTAGCAGGGTTCAACTGTTCCTATCTACCTATAGACCACCCGAAAGCTTTTGACGAAATGATGTACGTCCTTATGTGTGGCACAGGTGTGGGGTTCAGTGTAGAACGTCAGTACATTCAAAAACTACCGGAAGTAGCAGAGGAATTTTATGATACCGATACAGTTATACACGTCGCTGACTCTAAGGTTGGATGGGCAAAAGCATTTAGGGAACTTATTGCGATGCTCTATTCTGGTCAGGTTCCAAAGTGGGACGTCTCTGGAGTTCGACCTGCTGGGGCAGCCCTTAGAACCTTTGGCGGTAGAGCGTCTGGTCCAGAACCTCTTGTCGATCTCTTCGTATTCACCGTTGAAGTTTTTAAGGCGGCTGCTGGAAGAAGACTTAGTTCCATCGAGTGTCACGATCTCTGCTGTAAGATTGCTCAGATCGTCGTCGTCGGGGGTGTCAGGCGATCTGCTCTCATCAGTCTCAGTAACCTCACTGACGACAGAATCCGACGAAGCAAATCAGGGCAATGGTGGGTTGATAACCCTCAACGCGGGTTAGCTAACAATTCCGCTTGTTACACAGAGAAGCCTGACTTTGAAGCGTTCCTCAACGAGTGGCAGAGTCTGTACGAGTCACGCTCTGGGGAACGTGGTGTCTTCAGTCGTGTCGCTAGTCAGGCTCAGGCTGCTAAGAATGGTCGTAGGGACGCAGAGGTAGACTTTGGTACTAACCCCTGCTCTGAGATCATCCTTAGGCCATACCAGTTCTGTAATCTGTCTGAGGTTGTCATAAGGTCGTCAGACACACTACAGAGCCTGAGGCTCAAGGTCAGGTCAGCAGCCATACTAGGTACGCTACAGGCTACCCTGACTAACTTCAGGTACTTGAGGAAGATATGGAAGGACAACACGGAAGAAGAAGCACTACTAGGTGTATCACTAACAGGCATCATGGATCACCCAGTGATGTCAGGACGAGGTGGACGTGAGGAATTACAACACTGGCTTACACAACTTAAAGACGAAGCTATCAAGACTAACGATAAGTGGGCGAAGCGTCTTGGTATTAACGCTAGTGCTGCTATCACTGCTGTTAAGCCAAGCGGCACAGTGAGTCAATTGGTGGACAGNGCGTCTGGGATACACCCAAGGTACTCTGAGCAGTACGTTCGTCGGGTTAGGGCAGACTCAAGGGACCCTCTGTGTAGCGTTCTGGAGGACGCTGGAGTGCCTGTGGAGGAAGACGTAACCTCCCCTACGACTAAGGTCTTTTCGTTCCCCATACGCTCTCCTGAGAACGCTGTGGTTGCTCCTGACATGGGTGCTATGGAACAGCTATGTCTCTGGGAGATGTATCAGGACCACTGGTGTGAACACAAGCCAAGCATGACGTGTTACTACAAGGACGACGAGTTCCTACAGGTGGGACAGTGGTTGTACAACAAGTTCGACAAGGTAAGTGGCATCAGTTTCTTGCCTTATGCAGAACATACGTACCAGCAAGCACCGTATGAGCCTGTGGACGAGGAGACTTATGAGGCTATGGTCAAGAGTTTTCCAACGGAAATTGACTGGAATGTCTCAGAGGAATCTGATATGACCGAAGGGTCACAACAGTTGGCCTGTACTGGCAACAGTTGCGAGATATGATGAAACAGGGGGCCTTAATTGGCCTCCTCTTCTTCTATGTTTCCTACCATTGTTGCCGCTGGTTGTCCTAATCCGCCTAAAAGCATCCCACGCTGCCTACGTTGTTCTGCCTCAAGAACAGCTTTACTAGGCTCATAGTCTGTTATTTCTTGAAACAACTCTTCATAAGTTCTGTCGTCTTTTTGTCTCTTAGGATGCTCGTGGGTTTTTTCTTTTTTACCTTCTTTTTTCCAATAGTTTACCATGTCTCTAACCATTGGTGGAGTAACAGCAACTAATCTATTAGGCAGTGTTTTTTTAAGTGCTGATAAGGCAGGCACAGCACCTTTAGTTTTCTCTTGTACTTTACCCGCTGCTGTTTCAAACAAGTTATGCTCGTCTGACATTATTCCTATTACTTTACCATCTGGTTTTACTTTAGCTAAGTAGTTTATACCACCTTCTGTAATAGCAGACCCCGGCCTAGAACCCGTAACCCAAACACTTCCGTCTTTTGCTTGTCCTTTAATATAAAACTTAAAACGTGCCTGATCTTTAGGTAATTGGTGTGTTTTCTCAGCAGCAACAGAAAGTTTTTCAAATAGCTCGTCTGCCGGAACCTGTTCTCTACCATTAAATATTGGTTTTAGTTTTGTTACAAAAGGAGCATGAACCAGTACATCCATGTGGTGACGACCTGTGGCTGCTTTTCCTACTCCGGGGTTTTTAATGACAAGTATAGAGGAATCCGAATCACGAAAGGGTACAGAAGCTCCTTTATTTTTTAAATCAGGTTCTTCCCAGACAGTTGAGAAATGTGTTTCAATAAAATCTAAGTCTTCGTTAGATATGTGTTCAGGACGTTTTCTACGCTTTCCTGCTTCATCAAGAGGATATGGTTTTAGCTTATTAGTCTTTATTAAGTCAGCATAAGCACCCGGATAGTAAGAAACAGCATCAACTAAGTCGGACCTTCTCATAACTTCTTGTATGAGGTCTGTTTTTCCTTTTCTTCCTGCTTGAGAATGTATCCTACTTGTGTACTGTACTTGAGCAGCGGCTCGATGAGGTCCTGTAGGTTCTCCTCCAAAACCTTCTACTGTTTCTCTTACTTTTTTCATGCCCGGAAGAGACAGAAGAGAGTTTTGTATTTTGCTAAAAGCGTCTTTTCTTGCTTCGCTTTGTCTTCCAGCGGCTCTTTTAATTATGTCTTGGGTAGTGTTGGTTATTCCTTGTTCTCTGTACTTAGCCCTTGACGTTGGAGAAAGAATGTCTCTTACAGTGTTTCCTGCTTGAGCAGGGAACCATGTAGCGGCAGAAGCTGCTTTGTCAGGACCGTAGTATCCGGGTATGACATTATTAAGAGAAGCTAGTGCCATACCTTTCCCAGACTCAGGACCAGTAAGCATGTTTACATCACTCGCTGCATTTCGTACAGTTGACACTGCTTTTACACCCGGAACAAACTCAGCTATGTTCGCTGCTGCACCTAACATACCAGCGACTCTAGGCCGTTGCTGTGGATAACGGGCAAACCGCTGTCCTACATCAGTCTCAAGAAAAGACTGCACACCTTCTCCGATTGTCTCTTGAAGTTTTTCGTAACCCGGAATAACAGACAAACCAGCATCTACTAGAGAACCTACACCACCAGCAACTTCTCCCAACTGCCTAACAGAAGACTCTGTATACGAAAGATCACCAGCTTCTCTCTGGCGCTGAAGATCNGACATACTTTCGTAGGTATCATCATAGATACCCTGTAGACCTTTTTTGGCTCTACTGTACCAGTCGCTCATTTTGCTCNTCTTCTGCCTCTGCTATAAGTTGGTCTGCTGCTGCCTGAAAAGAGGCAAAGACAACAGGTTTGCTTTTAAGAAGTTCTGCTGCTTGTTTAGGGTCTTTAAGGTTTTTTAAACCNTCAGTTATGTCTCTGTAAACACCACGTAGAGCATAAGAAATTTTAGCTTTCGCATTTGCTCCGGGTGCGGTTTGAGCTAGTTTCTTTAGAAGCATAACAGGAGAGACAGCCACGCCAACACCAGTTGCTAAACCAATGTTTAAAAACTTACTCAAAGCGCTTTCACCAACTAAATTATCTAAACCTAGTTCTTGTATGTATCTACCAACATTGGTATTTGCTTCTTTTGAAGCTTTTGATCTTATGTTGTCTTTTACTCCTAACACCAAAGACTGACTACGCAATAGCTCCTGTGGTTTACCTCCGGGTAACATATCAAACAAAAGCTTGTTTGTAGCTTCTCTAACTATCTTAGCCGACTGAAGCTCAGGTGTTAACACAGCACTACCTAAGTCAAGACCTTTTCTTTCAGCCATGTCGTCAAATATTTTTCTGGCTGTTAATATTCCTTCAGCAGAATAACCTTGTTCATCAAGAATACCAAAGATGTCGTCTAGTGCTTTAGAATACTTATCTTTTGCTTCTTTAGTTTCAAAAAGAGAAGGGCTGCGTTGTTGTAGTCTTCTAAACTCTTCCCCTATTTTTTCTCTAAGTTCGGCAGGATTAGACGTGCTTTTTACTCCTCTTGCTAAACTTATCAAAGCATCTTCTTGTTTTTTTATGTAGTCTAAAAGTTTTTTTAAGTTTTGCTGTAATGTCTTACTTCCGGTTAACCCTGCTTTTTTTAGTTCATCAATGGTTTCTAGTTGAACGTCAGTAGCAAGTTGTTCTTGACGCCCTAACAAACCTCTTGGGTCTGTAGTTAACTCAGTCTGTTCCGCTGTCTTTTTGTCCCTACCGAAAGCTATGTTGTATAGGTCTTTATCTCTACCAGCCAAAGGCTCTGTTGTTGTTCGCCCAAAACGACTTTTGTCAACTTTAACAGGATTTAATTCACGATACAAATTAGGGGTTGAAAGTGTNCTAGGCAAGCCAAACTTAATTGTAAAGAAAGCTTCAAAATTAGCAGCGTCATTAGGGTACAGACGTGANTACTCTTCCCACGCTTCTGATCCTTCAGCAAGTGCTGCCATTGCCATTTGACCTGCTTCTGTTTGAGAAGCACTACGTAAGAACTCAAAAGCACCTTCTTGAGCGTCTTCAGGTAGCAACGCAAACAACTCTTCAGCACCTACAGTAATAGCCGAAGAAAGTGAGTCAAAACCTAAAGCAATAGGTGTTCCTAAAGTTTGTAATAAAACAGAAGGTACGTCTGTTCCACGTTGTTGTCCTACAGTTTTAGTAGGATCAAACGGTTGAAAACTTTCCTGTACACGACCGCCTATTTCGGACAGGCGCTGGCCTGCTCGTTCAAGAGGCTGTCCTACAATTTTGTCAAAAGTTGTAAGTTCTGTTGTTTGTTCAGGGTTGTTCTTTGAACCAACGTAAGATTCTTCTAAAGACCTTTTAAAAGCCGCACGTAAATCAACAGGTCCTTTTTCTTCCTGTGCGCTGCTGACGTCTTCTTCCTCTGGTTCAGGAGGACTACCAATAGACCTTAAATAAGCTTCTCTTAAATTAGACACGATAATTCCTCTAGTCTATATAGGTTTAAACCCACCTTCCACTAAATGATATAGTTGACCATCAGGACCAAAAGGCGCATAAAAAACTTCACCAGTGTTTGTATCTTTTGAGTAACCTGCTGCCCTATAACTAGGCTCGTTCCAAGGTATAGCTTCTTTAGGTATAACACCGGAGGCTATTTTTTGCGCCCTGTCTAAATGGTCAAATATTTTTTTCAGTGATCTCAGTTGAGCCTCTTCCGACATACTAACGTCTAAAGACGCTACAGCAGATTGTAAAGCATTTAGTTCTAAGTTAGACACTTGTCCTAAACCAGTAGAGCCTGTGCTTGACAGTCGTTTTAGTTCAGCAATGGCTTCTAAACCTAAATTAGCTCTTAAAGACTGAATTATTCTGTCTCTGTCTCTTGCGTCTGATCCCGGCAACCACTGAGCAAAAACAGCACCAGTTATGCCTGAAGCCATGTACTCATCACCCATCAACGTAGTAACGTCGTCTTTTATCCTCACAAATTCCGAAACAGCGCTTAGACGTTTTTCTACGTCTTCCAGAGTTTCTCCTTCTAGTTTGGTTTTTATTGTATCTATCAGTTGTCCGTTCCTGAACACACGGATATTTGGGTCGTCTTTAGTTCCTCTAACAATGTTAAATTTAGGGTCTTTAGGATCAGTAGGTTTAAAGCCTCGTTCAACAATTAAATTTCCTTTAGAATCATAACGAGCAGAACCAGCAGGCAAAGTAAAACCTTCTTCTTTAGGCTCTACAAACTGTTCGTATAATTCTGAAGAACGAGTAGGGTCAATACCGTACACATTAGCCATTCTAAAGAAAGCTTCTTTTGCTTTAGGGTCCCTCATGTTCATGCCACGGGCAGTGCCAAAATTAACTAAAGCTGTTTCGCCTCTAGTTAACTTTTGTTCTTCTTCAAGTTTGTCTGCGGCTTGACTGAGCTTTGTCGCTTGTTCTATTTGACCTGCTTCTAATAGTCTTTCTGCCGCTGCTCTCATTGTCGCAGGGTTTTGAGAAGACCTAGCAGACATAAGTTGTCTAGCCATTTCTTTTTGTTTTTGTTCGTCTTCCTTTTTTTTCTTTTGTTGTGCGTACTGAGCAGGCACACCACCTAAAGCCCTTCCTACTCTTCTAGCGTCTTCTGCCATTCCCGGCGTAGTCAAGGCAGTCAAAAACCCTTCAGAAAATCTAGCCATTGTATTTCTCCTTTATGTAAACAGGCCACCAAGAGCAGTCTCAGCAATACTACTACCTAAACCAGCAGCAATATCGGCTTGACCTAAGCCAGCGGAAAGCAACGCTTGTAAGCCAGAAGCATAAGTTTCTCCGTAAGCTCCTGCTTGTTCTGATACAGCTTGTCGTTGTCTTTCTGCTGCTGTCATTCCCGGTTCTAATGCACTGAGCAATTGTGCTTGTGGGACGTAGCCAGCGGCTAACATGCCTGTTCCTAGCTGTGCTTGCCGTTGTTGTTCTTCGCCTGCAAATTGCATAGCGTTTAATATGGCTTGGTTTCTAGCCTCTGCCTGTGCTTTTTCCATTGCAAGAGCTTCAGGGGTTCCACCAAACATGTCAGTACGGACACCTAAGCGTCCTTGTGCGGCTAGACGCTGCTCTAAAGCAAGCCTCTGACGCTCTTCTTCAGGAGACATTGCCGCCCTCATGCGCTCGTACACTTCCTGCTCACGTTGCGCTGTTGGTGTAGCTGCCTGACCAAAGAACATACCTGCTCTTTCTAGTTGAGCCTGCTGTAACGCCTGTTCGGGACCTGAAGTTTGAAGGTTGTACGTCATTTGCCCAGTTTCAGGGTCTTGCATCATGCCAAACTGTCCACCAGTCGCGCTGGTTACCGTGTATGGCTGAAACTCAAGTCTTTCGTCTAGCTGTTGTGCTAGACCAGTAGGGTTTCCTTCAGCATCCCGTAGTATTTCTCCGGTGTTTGCATCAAGACCTACTAGACCTTCATAGCCTCTTTTACCTATGTCCTCTAGCTTGTCATAGCCTCTTTCAGCTAACTCAGCCCCAAGACCACCTCCAAGTAGGCCAGCAATAGTTTTAAAAACCGACATTAGCAGGTCCCTCCTTTAGTTGTCCCTACTTCTTTTATATAATTCTTCATAGCGTTTTACCCAGT
>FUFK010062305.1_pt1 | contig 27133 bp, 21 predicted proteins | sample 1021851 | NCBI WGS metagenome assembly FUFK01 (sample SAMEA51879418, study PRJEB19060) | metagenome
GTGGCGCGGCCGCTGCGGCTGCGCTTCCGCCTGCCCGCCGGCGAGCGCCGCGCGGTCACCGTGGGCGCGCCCCGGTTAACGGTGGAATACCGCTGAGCACGGTCTCCTTTAGCACTGGAAAAGGGCCCAACAAAGGCCGTTATTTGCCGCTTCCAAATCGCGCCGACCGCCAATAATGGAAGTCTCAGAATGGCATCCGGGCCCGGTTCGGGGAAAACCATGTATACGGCACAGGGTAAAATCAATCACGACGCGCTGCTGGAAGAGCATCTGCCGGCCGTCCGCCGGCAAGCGCTGGCCCTGCAGGTGAAGCTGCCTTCCGGCATCGATCTGGACGACTTGATCCAGGCCGGCACCGTGGGCCTGCTGGACGCGTTGCAGCGTTTTGACGCCAACGCCGGCGCCAGCTTCTCCACCTTCGCCAGCCAGCGCATTCGCGGCGCCATGATTGATGAACTGCGCACCCGGGACTGGTTGCCGCGCAGCGTGCGCCGCAACGCCCGCGCCGTGGACCAGTGCGTGCACCGTCTGGAGCAAAAGCTGGGGCGGCCCGCCGAAGAGCGGGAAATCGCCAACGAAATGGGCATGGACCTGGAGCAGTACCGCCAACTGCTCACCGACACCAACAACGGCCTGCTGCTGCCCTACGAGGAAATGGTCGCCGAGCGCGGCGAACCGGAAGCCGGCAGCGGTTCGCCGCCGTCGCCGTTCGCCGCCCTGGTGGACAGCGAACAACGCGAACAGCTCACCGCCGCCATTGAAACGCTGCCCGAGCGCGAGAAGCTGCTGCTGGCCCTCTATTACCAGGAAGAGCTCAACCTCAAGGAAATCGGCGCCGTACTCGGCGTCACCGAATCCCGCGTCTGCCAGCTGCACAGCCAGGCGGTGAGCCGGCTGCGGGCCAAGCTGGTCGATCCCGACACCTGAGCTCTCTGGAATCCCGCGGGGCAGCCTTTGCCGGCCGGCGTTGCCGGCCTTTCGCGGGCGGGGCCCGCTCCTACACGAATCCTTCGGTCAGGAGTACAATGCGCGCCGACGCAGACCGAGGAATCTATGAGCCCCACCGACGAGATCAATAAACGGCGCACCTTCGCCATCATCTCCCACCCGGACGCCGGTAAAACCACCATCACCGAGAAGGTGCTGTTGTACGGCAACCTGATCCGCATGGCGGGTACCGTGAAGGGCAAGAAGTCCGGCGTGCACGCCACCTCGGACTGGATGGAGATGGAAAAGGAACGGGGCATCTCGGTGACCACCTCGGTAATGCAGTTTCCCTACCGGGACGCCATGGTCAACCTGCTGGACACCCCCGGCCACGCCGATTTCTCCGAAGACACCTACCGCACCCTGACGGCGGTGGATTCCGCCCTGATGGTGATCGACGCGGCCAAGGGCGTGGAAGAGCGCACCGTGAAACTGATGGAGGTGTGCCGGCTGCGCGACACGCCGATCCTGACGTTCATCAACAAGCTGGACCGGGAAGTGCGCGACCCCATCGAGGTGCTCGACGAAATCGAGGACGTGCTCAAGATCGAGTGCGCCCCGGTGACCTGGCCGATCGGCATGGGCAAGAACTTCAAGGGCGTCTACAACCTGCTCACCGACACCGCCGTCCTTTATAAGAGTGGCCAGGGCCACACCATCCAGGAACGCCGCGAGGTGAAAGGCCTGGATAACCCGGACCTGGACCAGGCGGTGGGGGCGGATTACGCCCAGGAGCTGCGCGACACCCTGGAACTGGTGCAGGGCGCCAGCCACGAGTTCGACCTGCGGCGCTTCCAGGAGGGCAAGTTGTCGCCGGTGTTCTTCGGCACCGCCCTGGGCAACTTCGGCGTCGACCATATGCTGGATGGCCTGGTGGAGTGGGCACCGCCGCCGCTGCCCCGCGACGGCGGCGAGCGGCAGGTGGTCGCCACCGAGGACAAGATGACCGGTTTCGTGTTCAAGATTCAGGCCAACATGGACCCGCGCCACCGGGACCGCATCGCCTTCCTGCGCATCTGTTCCGGCAAGTACAAAAAGGGCATCAAGCTCAAGCAGTGCCGCACCGGCAAGGACCTGCGCATCGCCGACGCGCTGACCTTCCTGGCCGGCGAGCGGGACAATGTGGACGAGGCCTACGCCGGTGACATCATCGGTCTGCACAACCACGGCACCATCCAGATCGGTGACACCTTCACCGAGGGCGAGGATCTGCGCTTCACCGGCATCCCCCATTTCGCGCCGGAACTGTTCCAGCGCGTGGTGCTCAACGACCCGCTCAAGAGCAAGCAGCTGCACAAAGGACTCAAGCAGCTGGCGGAGGAGGGCGCCACCCAGGTGTTCTTCCCGCTGCGCAACAACGACGTGATCCTGGGCGCGGTGGGCACACTGCAGTTCGACGTGGTGGCCGCCCGGCTGAAGGGCGAGTACGGCGTCGACTGCCGCTACGAGCCGATCAGCGTGAGCACCGCCCGCTGGGTGGAGGCGAACAGCGAGCGCGAGCTGGAAGCGTTCGAGCGCAAGGCCTACGACAACCTGGCCCGCGACGGCGCCGGCCACCTGACCTACCTGGCCCCGACCCGGGTCAATCTGCAGCTCGCCCAGGAGCGCCACCCGGACATCCGCTTCCGCGAGACCCGCGAGATCTGATTCGGAGGCTCCCTCCAGCAAGGGCGAGGTGCCGGGCAGGGTTGTGCGAGCGGGCCCGGCCCGCGAAAGGCCGGCCTCGCCGGCCGGCAGGATCCCAGAGACCTTTCTCTCCAGAGCGCCCGCCCCGGGATCGGGTGTGCCCATCCAGGACACGCCACGAGTACATCCATGTAGGCTCGGCCGCGGCGGCGGACCGCTTTGGCCATCCCTGGCCAAACACGGTCCTGGATGGGCACACCCGATCCCGGGGCTCCTTGGAAAATTGAAAGGTCCGGGCGCTTTCTCTGAAAGGGTGGATCTGCCCCGTGGCGGTTCCGCTGCAAAGTAAGCGGGGCAATGGTGGTGCCTGGAGGGACCTATTTGGCCAGGGATGGCCAAATGAGAGCGGCCATGGATGGCTTGAGCGATCCCGGAAGGCACCACCATTGCACCGCGTCTCCGATACGGAGCACCGAGCACCGGAAGAATCAGCGTCTCTGGAATCCTGCGGGGCAACCTTTGCCGGGTGGCTAGCGCCGCCCTTTCGCGGGCAGGGCCCGCTCCCACTGGCGGGTCTTCTGTGCTAGACTCCGCGCCCTCCGATTCGACCGGCCCCGATTCATGCGTTTGATCTGCAGTCCGCCCTAGCGCCCACTTCTTTATTTGTACCTGTGGGAGCGGGCCCAGCCCGCGAAAGGCAAGCGAAGCTTGCCGGCAGGATCCCAGAAGCCTTCTGGCGGTCCATCCCCGTCTCGATTCTCAAGCTGATTCTTTTTTGTTTGCCGCCGTGGCATTGCCGCGGTTGTCCGTCTGTTGTTCAGGTTAAGGGATCCTATGTTGCCCAACATTAAGCAAGACTGGTTTTCCAATGTACGCGGTGATGTGCTCGCCGGGATCGTGGTCGCTCTGGCCCTGATTCCGGAAGCGATCGCGTTCTCGATCATCGCCGAGGTGGACCCCAAGGTGGGGCTTTACGCCTCCTTCTGTATTGCCGTGGTGACCGCGTTCACCGGCGGCCGCCCGGGGATGATCTCCGCCGCCACCGGCGCCATGGCGCTGTTGATGGTGACTCTGGTGCGGGACCACGGCCTGCAGTATTTGCTGGCGGCCACGGTGCTCACCGGGGTGCTGCAGATTGTGTTCGGGGTGTTCAAGCTGGCCACGGTGATGCGGTTCGTGTCCCGGTCGGTGGTCACCGGTTTCGTTAATGCGTTGGCGATTCTGATCTTCATGGCGCAAATTCCGGAGCTGCTGGGGGTCACCTGGCACGTCTACGCGATGGTGGCGGCCGGGTTGGCGATCATTTATCTGTTGCCGCTCCTGACCACGGCGGTGCCCTCGCCGCTGGTGTGTATCGTGGTGCTCACCGGGGTGGCGCTCTACTTCGGCGTGGAAATGCCCACCGTGGGCGACAAGGGGGATCTGCCGGACAGCCTGCCGGTGTTCCTGCTGCCGGATATTCCGTTGTCCCTGGAAACGCTCCAGATCATCTTTCCGGTGTCGCTGACCATGGCGGTGGTGGGCCTGCTGGAGTCCATGATGACCGCCACCATCGTCGACGACCTCACCGATACCGAAAGCGACAAGCACCGTGAATGCCGGGGCCAGGGCGTGGCCAACATAGCCTCCGGGTTCCTCGGTGGCATGGCCGGCTGCGCGATGATCGGTCAGTCGGTGATCAACATTAAGTCCGGTGGGCGTACCCGGTTGTCCACGCTGGTGGCCGGTGCCTTTTTGCTGGTGCTGGTGGTGTTCCTGGGCGACTGGGTGTCACGGATTCCCATGGCCGCGCTGGTGGCGGTGATGATCATGGTCTCCATCGGTACCTTCAGCTGGGAATCGATCCGCAACCTGGGCACCCACCCGGCCAGCAGCAGCGTGGTGATGCTGGCCACCGTGGTGGTGACCGTGTTCACCCACAACCTGGCGATCGGCGTGGGTATCGGCGTGTTGCTTAGCGCGCTGTTCTACGCTAACAAGGTGGGCCGGGTGTTCTACGTTACCAGCGAGTCCGACGAGGGCAGCTACCGCCGTGATTACAAGGTGGTGGGCCAGGTGTTTTTCACCTCCGCCGACCAGTTTCTGGCGTCGTTCGACTATAAGGAAGGCGTGGACAAGGTGACCATCGACGTGCACCGGGCCCGTTTCTGGGACATTACCGCCATCGGCGCGCTCGACAAGGCGGTGATCAAATTCCGCCGTGAAGGCACCGAGGTGGAGGTGATCGGCCTGGATGAGGCCAGCGCCACCCTGGTGGACAAGTACGCCGTGCACGACAAGCCCGACGCCGTGGAAAAACTGATGGGCGGTCACTGAAGCCCCGCATAAGAGGAACAAGACTATGAGCCATGTGATTGCCTGTATCGACGGCTCCGCCGCCGCGGACTCGATTTGCGACCACGCCGCCTGGGCCGCCGGCCGCCTCAACGCGCCGCTGATGCTGCTGCACGTTCTCGACGAGGCGCAATACCCGAGCGAGACCAACCTCAGCGGTCAGCTGGGCCTGGGCGCCCGGGAGACCCTGCTGACCGAACTGGCGGACCTGGACGCCAAGCGCAACCGGCTGGCCCTGGAACAGGGCAAGGCCACTCTGGAAGCGGCGCGTGCCCGGGTGGCCGCCGACGGCGTGCCGGACCCGGTGCTGCGCCAGCGCCACGGCAACCTGGTGGAGGCCCTGAAGAGCCTGGACGACGATACCCGCCTGCTGGTGATCGGCAAGCAGGGCATCAAACACGGCGGCGACGGGCAAGCCGGCGGCGAAGTCGGCGACAACGTCGAGCGCGTCGTGCGCACCATCCANAAGCCGGTNCTGATCACCGTGGGCGAATTCCGCGNNCCGAAAAGCNTNATGCTGGCGTTCGATAACAGCNNNANCACCCGCNNCGNCGTGCGNNTGCTNGCCGACAGCCCGCTGTTCAAGGGCACCCCCTGTCAGCTGCANCTGGTCAAGGTCAACGGCGACGACGAGGGCCTCGANTGGGCCACCCGGTGCCTGGAGAACAGCGGCCATACCGTGGTCACCGCGCGNCTGGAAGGGGAGGTGGAAGCCGCCCTGCACCAGTACCAGGAAGAGCAGGGTATCGACCTGATCGTGATGGGGGCNTANGGTCACTCCAGGATCCGNGAGTTNCTGATCGGCAGCACCACCGACCGNATGCTCNGCAACGCNCGGGTGCCCCATTTGATNTTGAGGTNNGACNAACATTCACGAAAGAAATACCGGGTATCATAAATATTGATTTCTTTTATGAGATAGGCGCTCCTAGAATGCGCGCCATCGGTAGCTGGTGAGCCGGCTTCGGTATCCATTTCCATATCGAAAGGATTGACCATGTCATACTCCAAAGACATCGAAGCATTGAATTCCGTGGTTGGTGCCAACAAAACCTGGCACGACATCGACCCGGAAGCTGCTGTTCGCATGCGTCTGCAGAACCGTTTCAAAACGCATCTGGACATCGCCAAGTACAACGCGAAGATCATGCGCGAGGACATGGCGGCCTACGACGCCGANAACAGCAAGTACACCCAGTCNCTGGGTTGCTGGCACGGCTTCATNGGNCAGCAGAAGATGATTTCCATCAAGAAGNACTTCGGGGATACCAAAGGCCGCTACCTGTACCTGTCCGGCTGGATGGTCGCCGCGCTGCGNTCCGAGTTNGGTCCGCTGCCCGACCAGTCCATGCACGAGAAAACCGCGGTCGCCGACCTGATCCGCGAACTCTACACCTTCCTCAAGCAGGCCGACGCCTGGGAACTGAACCACCTGTTCCGTGACCTGGACGANGCCAAGGCNGCCGGTGANCAGGCCAAGCAGGCCGAGATCNTCGACAAGATCGACAACTTCCAGACCCACGTTGTGCCGATCATCGCCGACATCGACGCCGGTTTCGGTAACCCGGAAGCCACCTACCTGCTGGCCAAGAAGCTGATCGAAGCGGGCGCGTGCTGCATCCAGATCGAGAACCAGGTGTCCGACGAGAAGCAGTGTGGCCACCAGGACGGTAAAGTGACCGTTCCCCACGCCGACTTCATCGCCAAGATCAACGCGGTTCGCTACGCGTTCCTGGAGCTGGGCGTGGACGACGGNGTGATCGTTGCCCGTACCGACTCCGAAGGNGCCGGCCTGACCCAGAAGATCGCCGTGACCAACGAGCCGGGCGACCTGGGCGACCAGTACAACAGCTTCCTGGAAGGCGAATACATCGATTCCGCCGANCAGATCAACAACGGCGACATCGTGATCAAGTCCGACGGCAAGCTGCTCAAGCCCACCCGTCTGGCNTCCGGNCTGTTCCAGTTCCGCCGCGACACCAACATCGANCGCGTGGTNCTGGACTGTGTCACCAGCCTGCGCAACGGCGCCGACCTGCTGTGGATCGAGACNCCGACCCCGAACGTGGCTCACATCAAGCACATGGTCGACCGNATCCGCGAGCAGGAGCCGAACGCCAAGCTGGTGTACAACAACAGCCCGTCCTTCAACTGGACCCTGAACTTCCGTCAGCAGGTGTTCGACGCCTGGAAGGAAGAAGGCAAGGACGTGTCCGGTTACGACCGCGCCGACCTGATGAACGCCAAGTACGACGACAGCGAGCTGGCCGCCGAGGCCGATCGCTGGACCCAGGAGTTCCAGGCCAAGGCGTCCCGCGAAGCCGGTGTGTTCCACCACCTGATCACGCTGCCGACCTACCACACCGCGGCCCTGTCCACCGACCAGCTGGTGGAAGGCTACTTCGGCGAGGAAGGCATGCTGGCCTACGCCGCCGGTGTGCAGCGCAAGGAAATCCGCCGTGGCATCGCCACCGTGAAGCACCAGGACATGGCCGGTTCCAACATCGGTGATGACCACAAAGAGTACTTCTCCGGTGAAGCCGCGCTGAAAGCCGGTGGTAAAGACAACACCATGAACCAGTTCTGATAACTGGTTCTCCAGTGTCATAAAAACGGCGCCTTCGGGCGCCGTTTTTTTTGCCATGTGCGCCAGGCATGACGCGAAGCGCCATAAACCGGCGCTGTTCCGGCCCGGCGAATAGAATTCGCACACGTGGCGTCGCCTGCGCGGGAGGGCGTACAACGGCTCCGGTCGACACTACGTGGTTTGCTCTGGCGGGCCGAGACCGCTCCTTTGTTCACATCTATTCGATTCTGACCCTCACCGCTTTTTCTGGCATTATTATACTGGCCAGTACTGTTTAGAGGTGGTGATGATGTATTTCAAGGGCATGCCCGTACGGGCATTGTTAGTTGTCGGCGTGGCGGTTGTGGGCCTGGCCGGATGCGGTGAGCCGAAGACTCCTGCGCAACCACAGCCGGTTCCCGTGAAATTGACGACGGTGGGGGACACCGGTGAGCGTGTTCGACGGTACCCGGGGCGCGTTGTGGCAACGGAGCAAGCTGAAATGGCCTTCCGTGTGTCGGGGCAATTAGTGTCACTGCCGGTCCGGGACGGGCAAAAAGTGCAGCAGGGTGAGCTGCTTGCCGAATTGGATGCCCGGGATTTCCGTAACGAATTGGATCAGCGCAGGGCCGACGCAAAGCTTGCCGAAAACCAGTATCGGCGTGGTCAAACGCTTTCCGAACGGGGCATGATCGCTGATTCCGAGCTGGACGAACTCACCGCGCGTCACCAGCAGGCCCAGGCGGCGTTACGTCAGGCGAGGGATACTCTTTCCTACACCCGTCTTACCGCGCCCTACGACGGCGTGGTGGCCGGCACGGAGCAGGAGAATCACCAGTTCGTTCAAGCCCGGGAAGCCGTGCTCTATCTACAGAGCACGGACACCTTGGACGTGCATTTCTCCGTATCCGAGAACTTTATTCGTCGTGTTTTGCCTCTGGACCGATCATTTCGTCCGGACGTGGTGTTTTCCGGGCTTTCCAAGCAGCGATTTTCCGCCGTTTATCGCGAGCACGAGGCCCGCCCCGGTGCCACTCAGGCCTACACCATCGTGTTGACATTGCCGATGCCCGATAAGGTGAAGCTGTTGCCAGGAATGAGTGCGACGGTGTATGTCGACGAGGCCGCATTGCGGCATGCCGATAAGGTCCCCCTCACCGTACCGATGGCGGCGGTGTTCAATAGTGATGAAGAAAGCGGCGCCCGGGTTTGGCGCTTTGATCCGCGCAGCAATAAGGTCCAGGCTCAAGCAGTGAAGCTGGGCGAGGTCTCCGGCGACGGCGTGGCTATTCTGGACGGTCTGTCGCCGGGCGATCGTATCGTGGTGGCCGGTGTGCACCGTCTGAAAAACGGCCAGGCGGTGCGCGAACTGACCGGCGAACGGGGGTTGTAATGAGTATTGCCGAGTATGCTGTTCGGCATCGGGTGATCAGTTGGTTATTCACTTTGGTGCTGCTGATTGGCGGGCTGGTTGGGTTTCTGCGGTTGGGTCAATTGGAAGATCCCGAGTTCACGCTGAAGACCGCCATGGTGATCACCGAGTATCCCGGTGCTTCCGCCCTTGAAGTGGAAGAAGAAGTGACCCTGCCGGTGGAGAAAGCGATTCAAAGTCTTTCCTACGTGGACTACGTAACGTCCATATCCAGCGCCGGTTTGTCTCAGATCACCGTCGAGATGAAACCCATCTACCGTGAAGATGATCTGAAACAAATCTGGGACGAGTTGCGCCGCAAAACCCGCGATCTGCAACCCCGGTTACCTCCAGGCACCAACGATATTGAGGTAATAGACGACTTTGGCGACGTTTATGGGATCCTGTTGGCCCTTACAGGGGAGGGCTACGGCTATCAGGACCTGGAGGATTATGCCGATGTACTGGTTCGTGAGCTGGTGCTGGTCGAGGGTGTGGGCAAGGTTCAGGTTGGTGGCCAGCGCCAGGAACAGGTTTTCGTGGAGCTGTCCCGGGAACGTCTCGCCAATCTCGGCATTAGCCAGGACCGGATTTTTTCTTTGCTTGGTACCCAGAACGCCGTGAACCCGGCCGGGCGGGTGCGGGTGGGAGATGAATACTTGCGTATCGCGCCCACCGGTGAATTCAATTCCGTGGACGCGATGCGAGATTTGTTGATCTCGGACCCGGGCGCCGGACAGCTGGTGTACCTCGGGGATGTGGCTAGCATTAAGCGGGATCATCGTGAGGTGCCGCGGCATCTGTATCGCCATCAGGGGGCACCGGCGCTGACCTTGGGTATTTCCTTCTCCCCGGGGGTCAATGTGGTGGACGTAGGCGAGCGTGTGCGCCAGCGGCTACAAGAGATGGACTACCGCCAGCCCGCCGGCATGGAGCTGACGACGGTCTACGACCAGCCCGGAGAAGTGGAGCGTTCGGTAAACGCCTTCCTCTGGAACCTGGCCCAGGCCGTGATGATCGTGATCGGCGTGTTGTTGCTATTCATGGGGTTCCGCTCCGGTGTGTTGATGGGCGGCATTCTGCTGCTTACTATTCTCGGAACCTTTATTGTCATGGCGGTGCTGGGCATTGAACTGCAGCGTATTTCCCTGGGCGCCCTGATCATCGCTCTGGGTATGCTGGTGGACAACGCCATCGTGATTACCGAAGGCATACTGGTAGGCATAAAACGCGGGTTGTCCAAGGTGGCCGCCGCCTCGGAGATCGTGCGGCAGACCGCTTGGCCGTTACTCGGTGCCACGGTGATAGCGATCACCGCGTTCGCGCCGATCGGCTTGTCCAGCGACGCCTCGGGCGAGTTCACCAACAGTCTCTTCTGGGTACTCCTGATTTCCTTGATGCTGAGCTGGGTGGTGGCCATCACGCTGACCCCCTTTTTCGCCCATCTGATATTTTCCCGCGACCGGCAGACGCTTGATGAAGGCGACAACGATCACGGCGAAGATCCCTACAAAGGCCGTGTCTTTCGGATTTACCGGCGGCTGCTGGGCATGGCTATTCGGCACCGGGTGGTGACACTGGTAGCCATGGTGCTGTTGTTGGTGTCGGCTGTGGGTGGTTTCGGTCTGGTTAAGCAATCGTTTTTCCCACCGTCCAATACGCCAATCTTTCTGGTTGACTACTGGTTGCCCCAGGGTAGTGATATCCGCGCCACTATCGAACGCGTAGAGGAGCTGGATCGTGCCTTGCGGGACATCGAGCACGTCACCCAGGTAACCAGCACCATCGGCCGGGGCGCGCAACGATTCATGCTGCCGTACGTCCCGGAGAAGACCTATCCGTCCTATTCTCAACTGATCGTTAGAGTGGATCAGCGGGAGAATATCGACGGAGTGATCGCGCAAACCCGGAATTGGATTGACCGCCACCAACCCTCCGCCTTTGCCAAGCTCAAGCGCTTGATGATCGGCCCCTCCGCCAACGCCACCATCGAGGCACGGCTCTCCGGACCCGACCCGGCGGTATTGCGTTCCCTAGCCGTGCAGGTGAAAGAGATCATGGCGACCGACCCGGGTCTGGAAAACATTCGCCACGACTGGCGTCAACAAGAAAAAGTGATCCGTCCACAATTCGAGCAGGCCCAGGCCCGGCGCGCGGGGGTTACCCGGGAAGACCTTGAAGACGCCCTGAAGATGAACTTCTCCGGCCTGGAAGTGGGTCTGTTCCGTGACGGCGCCGACCTGCTGCCGATTGTTGCGCGCCCCCCGGATCAGGAGCGCCTGGGCGCGGATAATCTGGACCAGGTGCGTATCTGGTCACCGGTACATGAGGATTACCTCGCTATTCGGCAGATTGTCTCCGGCTTTGCAACCGAACTGGAGAATGGTTTGATCCTGCGTCGTGACCGTAAACGTACCCTCACCGTGCAGGCTGAACCGGACGTACTCGGTGATGAAACCGGGGATCAGGTATTGCGGCGCGTGCGTCCCGAAATAGAAGCGCTGCCCTTGCCGCCTGGCTACGAACTCACCTGGGGTGGAGAGTATGAACTCACCCGGGACGCTCAAAAGGCGGTCTTTGCCAGCGTNCCCCTGGGCTATCTNTTCATGTTCATCATCACCATTNTGNTGTTCGACAGTCTGCGTCAACCGTTGGTTATCTGGGCCACGGTGCCGCTGGCGATCATTGGCGTGACCATTGGNTTACTGGTATTCAANGCGCCTTTCAGTTTCATGGCGCTGCTGGGTTTNCTAAGCCTTTCCGGNATGTTGGTGAAAAACGGAATCGTGCTGGTGGAGCAGATCAANCTTGAGCTCCAAACCGGCGTGGATGCCCTGGACGCTGTGATCCATGCCTCCGTAACCAGGGTGCGTCCNGTCTGCATGACCGCTGTGACCACGGTTTTGGGNATGGTGCCTNTGTTATTTGACGCCTTTTTTAAATCCATGGCGGCGGTAATCATGTTCGGTCTGGGNTTTGCCACGGTACTGACCCTCATCGTGGTGCCGGTTTTGTATACCCTGGCTTATCGCATAAGCCCGCGGCGCGACTGAGCCGCGTCCGCCGTNAACGAAAGGCAGCCTTTTGGGCCGCCTTTCGTTGTCGGTGACTCAAGAAAATCTTCCGGTTGTCGATAGATAGGCGTGAGGCGGNTCATCCCGCGAGCTGGTGAATGTTTAACGCCGGAGCGGCCCGGTTTCTTATATCNGTCCCCTTGCCCCACNTNTCTCATTCTGATGGTATACAACNCAGTGCGNACAACGGGGAATGCAGGGACAGNATGGGNGAGGGGCGTCANGGGAAATGCCCGCCGGANTACGAGACTAAAGGCTGTCTGGGGATCGCATGAAGGATTCGCGCGGGAACGCCGCGACCGCCAACAAGAACATNGTGACGCAGNCCAACGNCCCNGCNTCNGTGGTGGAGGAACGGCTGCAGGCGGCGNTGGATTCCGACGACCTGGGTATCTGGGACCACGACCTGCGNGAGAACACCTTCTGGGCGTCACCAAACATCANCCGCATGGTGGGCATCCCCGAGGGCGGCNCCGCCAGNACCCGTNNGTTCTGGGAGTTCGTCCATCCGGACGACCGNGACGGCGTGCGCCAGGTNNTGCGCGGCGCCCTGGNGGCGGCGGTCAGCGGCCATTTCGAAGTNACCTTCCGGGCCCANCGCCGGGACCTGGGGCGGCTCGCCCTGNTNCGCTGNTCGGCNCAGCTGGTGTTCGACCAGGACAACCGGCCGGCCCGCATGCTGGGTGTGTTCCGCGANGTGTCCGACCAGCAGGAGGAACAGGTCAAGCTGTTCTACGAGGCNCACTANGACGAACTCACCGGCCTCGCCAACCAGAAACTGCTCACCGAACAGACNCAGACCGTGCTNGANCAGGGGCGGCCCGCNGGCTGCCTGCTGCTGGAGCTGNACGGCTTCCAGGAAGTCAGCGATACCCTGGGCCAGGAGGCCGGCNACCGGCTGCTGCANCTGACCGCCGCGCGCCTCACCCGNCTGTTGCCGGAGGGNGCCCTGCTNTCNCGCACCACCGGCGAGGAATTCGCNGTGATGCTGCCCGACCAGGANCNGGCCCGGCCGCTGATCCAGCTGGCGGANGCGGTCCACGGCGCCTTGCTGGAAACCTTCATGATCAAGGACCGCCCGGTGGCGATCAGCGGGCATGTGGGNATTGCNTTCGCGGCNCCGNANGGCTGCGCCNGNACCCTGCTCAGTGACGCCCANCTGGCGCTGGCCGACGCCAAGGCCGCCGGNTACGGCGCCAGCCGNGTCTANCAGCCGGCGCTGCGCAAGGCNCTGCGGGCNCGCCAGGACATGAGCGCGGACCTGCGCACCGCCGTGCTCGGNGAGCAGTTCGAGCTCTATTACCAGCCCCAGGTACGGCTCNGCGACGGNAAGATCGTCGGCGCCGAGGCNCTGCTGCGCTGGCACCATCCNCGCCGCGGCCTGCTGGCGCCNGGNGANTTCCTGCCGTTGCTNAANGGCAGCCCGATGGCGCGNATTCTCGGCGACTGGGTGATCCGCCAGGCNTGNGCCAAGGGCGCNCTGNTGCACCGNCAGGGNCGNCCGCTGTGCATGGCGGTGAACCTGTTNTCCGCCCAGTTCAAATTGGGNGGNCTGGCGCGCATGGTNGCNGANACCCTGCGNGANACCGGNCTGCCCGGCGAANGGNTGGAGATCGANATCACCGAACGGGTGATCATCAACAGCGACAACCGTCTCAAGAACACNCTCAACGACCTGCGGGCCCTGGGCTGCCAGCTCGCNTTCGANGANTTCGGCACCGGCTACGCCTCNCTCAGNATGCTCAAGNAATTCCCGATCACCCGGCTCAAGGTGGACAAAAGCTTCGTCGACGCCATTCACGAGTCCGGCGAGGACCACGCCGTGGTGCAGGCGATGATTCANNTGGCGGANACGTTCGGGTTCNCGATCACCGCCGAAGGCATNGANACCGNNCANCAGGCGGAGGTGCTGCGGNAGCTNGGGTGCCGGGAAGGGCAGGGCTATTTGTTCGGCAAACCGATGCCGTGGCGGGAGTTGTACGCGCTTTTATAGAGCTTTTATAANANNACCGNNCCNGACGNAAAACGGGCCGGCTGTNANGCCGGCCCGCNNGGTNCTCNGNNNGATCNNGNNNNGNGATCAGCCGTGCTTGCCGAGCCAGTCATCGGCTTGCTTNTCCGCTTCCTCGCGGCTGGAGCCATAGCGCTCCTGAATCTTGCCNACCAGCTTATCCTTGCGGCCTTCNACCTGCTNCANNTCGTCATCGGTGAGCTTGCCCCACTGNTTCTTGGCATCGCCCATNAGCTGNTTCCAATTGCCTTTCAACTGATCGCTGTTCATTGTTGCCTCCATCGGTNAACAAATTAAGCAGCCNGGAGTATGGGCTAAAAAACGGNGNCAGNCGGCGGATCTTTAGCACTGTTTTAAGTTTCANTCGNGGTTCAATAAATTTTTACTGTTGNCGGTACTTATTCNCGGCCNGGATGGCCTACAGTCGAAGGCAGCCAACTNAGGAGGTTACATGGATACGCAACCCCANCCNCCGGCCCGCTACGACGATNTNAANGCGCTNTTNATCAACTGCACGCTGTCGCCCTCGCCGAAGTTNTCNCANACCGGNCTGCTNATGGAACAAGCNCGGACGCTNATGACCAACCAGANTGTCNAGGTCGANACNGTGCGNCTGGTGGATCATCAGGTCGCCCCCGGCCTGAAACCGGACATGACCGAGGATGGCANCTTCGAACGCGATGACTGGCCGGCACTGTTNGANAANGTGCGCCNTTGCGACATCCTGNTNNTCGCNTCACCGGTATGGCTGGGTGANCGGTCGTCGGTGTGTTCGCGCCTCATGGAGCGGCTCAACGCGCACTCNTCGCAAACCAANGACAAAGGNCAGCAAATCTACTACGGCCGCGTCGCCGGCAGTCTGGTCACCGGCAACGAAGACGGCGCCAAGACGGTGGCGCGCTCGGTGTTGTACGGCNTGCANCACATNGGTTTCACNGTGCCGCCGCAAGCCGACGCCTATTGGGTCGGTGAGGCCGGTCCGGGCCCCAGCTACGGCGATGAAACCGACCTTGGTATCACCGGCGTGGATCACCTGTTCACACAGCAAAACACCACCTTTATGTGCTGGAATCTGCTGCACATGGCGCGGCTGCTTAAGGACAGCGGCGGCATCCCGGCACACGGCAACCAGCCGGAAATGTGGAAGAAGGGGCACCGCTTCGGTCACCCCCAGTGAACCCGCACACGGAGGCTCGGGAAGCCTATGGAAAGGCTCACTCTCCGCCCGCAACTGGCGACGCTCGACGCCGAGGTCCCCTCCGGCGACTGGCTCTATGAGATCAAGTTCGACGGTTACCGCATCCTCGCCCAGGTGGATGACGGGCAGGTGCGGCTTATGACCCGCAACGGCAAGGACTGGACGCACCGCTTTCCCGAGCTGGCCGCCGCGCTGGCCAGACTGCCCGTCAAGCAGGCGGNGTTGGACGGTGAAGTGGTGGCCCTGACCGCCGACGGCATCAGCAGCTTTCGTGAACTCCAGGAGGCGCTCAGCCACGGCGACACCGGGGATCTGATCTATCAGGTGTTCGATCTGCTGCAACTCGATCACCGCGATCTTACCGACAACACCAACGTGGAACGCAAGGAGGCGCTGGCCGCTTTGTTCGACCGCAGCGGCTGGAAAAAGAATGACGAGGCGTTGGTGCGCTATACCGATCACATGCGCCGCCAGGGGCCGGCGCTGTTGGATCGCCTCTGCGACATGGGCCTGGAAGGGGTGATCTGCAAGCGCGCCGACGGTCGTTACCGCAGCGGCCGCAGCAAGGCCTGGCGTAAAGTGAAGTGCATTCAACANGAGGAGTTCGTGGTCGGCGGGTACAGCCAGCCCAAGGGCAGCCGCAGCGGGTTCGGCTCCCTGTTGCTCGGCGCCTACGATCAGCAGGACCGGTTTCAGTACGCCGGCCGGGTAGGCACCGGCTTCAGCCACCCCCAGTTGGAAGATCTGCACCACGCCCTGGAGCAATTGCGCACCGACACCTCGCCCTTTGCCGAGCGCCCTCCCGACGCCCGTGGCGTTCGCTGGGTAACGCCGTCCATGGTGGTGGAGGTGGAGTTCACCGAGCGAACCCGGGACGGAGTGCTGCGCCATCCGGCCTTCCGGGGTCTGCGCGAGGATCGCGACGCCACGGAAATACGCTGGCAGCGCGCCGAGCAGACGCCGGCGCCGCCCGCCCCGCAACGGCCCAGGCCGGCCTCGGTGAAACGTGGCGACGCCTATGTGGCCGGCGTCCGCATCAGCCACCCGGACCGCGTGCTGTACCCGGAGCAGGGGCTCACCAAGGTGGCGCTGGCCCGCTACTACGAGCGCTATCAGGACTGGGTGCTGCCGCCGCTCATCAACCGGCCGCTGTCGCTGCTGCGCTGTCCGCGCGGGCTGGATACCGAGTGCTTCTATCAGAAGCACCCGCACGCGGCGATCAGTGCCGACGTGCCGCGCGTGTCCATCGAGGAGAAAAAAGGCCACGCCGATTACGTCTACGTCACCAAACTCTCGGACCTGGTGGCGCTGGTTCAGGCCGGTGTTATGGAATTGCACCCCTGGGGCAGCCGTGTCGATAAGATCGAGCGGCCCGACAGCCTGATCTTCGACCTGGACCCGGGCCCGGACGTCCCCTGGGACGAGATGCGTCGGGTCGCGCGGTGGCTGCGCGATGATCTGGAGGCCCTCCACCTGACCGGCTTCCTGCGCACCACCGGCGGCAAGGGGTTGCATGTGGTGGTGCCGTTGCGTCGCGGCGCCGGCTGGGACCGCGCCAAGGCCTTCGCCCGCGCGGTCTGCGAACGAATGGCGGACCGCGAACCGGACCGGCTCACCACCAAGGCCTCCAAGGCGTTACGTCAGGAGCGCATTTTTCTCGATTACCTGCGCAACGGCCGTGGCGCCACCGCGGTGGCGTCCTATTCGGTAAGGGCCCGCCCGGGCGCGCCGGTGGCGGTGCCGCTTCGCTGGGATGAGCTGACCCCCGCCATGCGACCCGACCGCTACAACGTGGACAACCTGGGACGTCGACTGGCCGCATTGAGCGAGGATCCCTGGGCCGGTTTCGACGATGCCCGCCGCCCGCTGACACTGGCGATGACCCGGGCGGTTGGGCTCAAGGACAAGGAGGTGTAATGGACAACCTTGCCGATTCACCCTGGTGGCTGGAACCGGGCGCCGAACACTGCGACTTCTGCCAGCACCGCTACCACTACGAAGCGGGCTACCACTGCGTTTACTGCGACCGGCCGGTGTGTCCGGTGTGCGTGGTGTGGGTGCGCGCGGAGCATGCCGTGGCCTGCCCGGAGTGCGCGGAAGAGGAGGAAAGCTGATGGCGGCAAGGGCGATCTGGAAAGGCGTTATCGTGTTCGACGAGCTGACCGTGCCGGTAAAGCTCTATTCGGCGGTGGCCGACCGCAACGTTCACTTCCGCCTGTTGCACCGCAAGGATAAGGCGCCGGTTCGCCAGGCGCTGGTCAACCCGGAAACCGATGAAGTGGTCACCTACGCCGAGGCGCGCCGGGCGTACCGGTCGGAGCGTGGCGACCTGGTGATTCTCACGCCGGAGGACCTGGAAGCCCTGGAGCCGGAGAAGAGCCGTGACATCGAAGTGACGCGCTTCGTGCCGCCGGGGGTGATCGACCATCGGTGGTACGACCGCCCCTACTACCTGGGGCCGGATGAAAAAGGCGGCGCGGCGTACGCCGCCCTGGCCGCCGCCATGGAGCGCTCCGGCCGCGAAGGGCTGGCGCACTGGACCATGCGCAACAAGGAATACATCGGCGCGCTGCGCCTGCATCAGGGGTACCCGATGTTGATCACGCTGCGACACAGCGGCGAAGTGGTGGCGTCGGACACCCTGGAGCCGCCCGGTGGCGAGTCGCTGTCGCGCAAGGATCTGGACATGGCCGGTCAGCTGATCGAGATGCTGGCGGCGGACTTCGACCCGAGCGAGTACCAGGACGAATACCGCGAGCGGGTCATGGCGCTGATCGACCGCAAGCGACGCGGCGAAGGCCCCGAAAAAGTCACACCGATACGTCGAAAAAAGCCGTCCGACGATCTCAGCAAGGCGCTGCAGGCGAGTCTCGACAGGGGGCGCAAACATGCCTAGCAAGAAGAAGGGCCAGGGCGGTCGGCCGCGTGGGCCGCGCCCGTTCTGGTCGGGCACCATTACCTTCGGTCTGGTCAGTCTGTCGGTGGGCCTGTTCCCGGCCAACCGGGGCAAGGCGGTCTCCCTGCACATGGTCGACAAGGACGGTACCCGGTTGCGGCGGCGCTACTTCTGCTCCAAGGAGGAGACGCTGCTCGACGGTGAGGACCTGGTGCGTGGCTATCCGCTGGACAAGAACGAATACGTGGTCGTCGAGGACGACGAGCTGGAATCCCTGGCGCCGGAGAAGTCCCAGGAGATCGATCTCAAGCGCTTCGTGCCGGTGTCCGAGCTGGATCCGATCCGCTTCGAGCGGGCCTATTTCCTGACCCCCGAGCAGGGTGCCATCAAGGCCTATCGGCTGCTCGCCAAAAGCATGGAGCAGAGCGAGCGAGCCGGCATCGCCACCTTCGTGATGCGCGGCAAGGAGTATCTGGTGGCGATCCTCGCCCGCGACGGCATCCTCCGGGCGGAGACTCTGCGCTTCTTCGATGAACTGCGCTCCCCGGAGGAGGTGGGGCTGCCCGCCAGAGAGAAGGCGAAGGCCAGGGACGTGCAGCGCTTCCAGGCCGGCATTAAACACCTGATGAAAGATCGGTTCGAAGAGCAGGATCTGCAGGACCGGGGCAGCCGAGCGATCATCGAACAGGCGAAGCGCAAGCTCAAGAGCGGCAAGGACGTGGTCCGCAAGGCCCCCGCACGCCGGGGCAAATCCCGCCTGGGCCCGGCGGACGATCTGATGGCGACCATCAAGAAAAGCCTGCGGGAGGGGCGCACCCCGGCCGACACGCCACCGGCGGCGAAGGGCAAGTCGAAACGCCGCGGCGGCGGCAAAAAAGCCGCCGGACCCACCGACAAGGCTCTCCAGGACCTCTCCAAGGACGCCCTCTACGAAGAGGCGAAACGTCTGGATGTGGCGGGACGCAGCCGGATGAACAAGGCGCAGCTGCGGGAGGCGATCGGCAAGGCGGGCTAGCCGCTACCGCTTCGGCTTGCGGCCGGCGGCGCGCCGTTCCATCATGCGCGCACTGTTTCCAAGCGAGGGAGAGATCGTGGCGGCGTTAGTGGTGGGTGGAATCATTGTTATCTGGCTGGCGCTGAGCGGTGGACGGGCGCTTCTGAACAGCGCCGGGATTGAGTTGCACCGGCCGGCGCTGCTGGCGGCGGCGATTGTCCTGGCGGCTTTCGAAACGCTGCTGTTCGGGCTCACCGTGCCCGCTGCTCCGTTGCTGGAGGAAAGCCAGCGTGGCCTGGCCACCGGACTTCTGATCGCCCTTGCCTGGGTGATCAACGGCGCCGTGCCGATACGGCTCTGGCTGCGCGCGGGCGCCCCCTGGCCGATAAAGCGCTGAGCAGGCCCGTTTTGGTGCGCGCGCCCCGGAGTGGGGCGCGCCGCGACCCGGAACGGGTTTTTTATTGCCCATAAACATGCAGGATTGCATGCATTTATAGGGTTTAACCACGTTGGCACGCCTGTTGCTCCATTCGGTGTGAAGGGCCCACTAGGGGCCGCACCGAATCACGAGGAGCACCATGCAGTTATTGCGATTCAAAACCCTGTGGGGCCATCCGGGCACCCCGGAGCAGGCCGCCGCCCTGGCCGTGGCCGCCGGCTTCGACGGCCTGGAGGCGCCGTTGCCGCCGGCCGGCGCGGCCCGTGACGACCTGGCCGGGGCNCTGCACGGCCACGGCCTGCGCTGGATTCAGGANATCTGTACCGCCGGCAGTTATGTGCCGCGCCGGGACGCCAGCGTCGCCGAGCACCTGGAAGACTTCGAAACCCAGCTGCGTGACGGCCGCGCCCTGGGCGCCGAGTTCGCCAATGTGATGGGCGGCTGCGACGCCTGGCCCCTGGAGGACAGCGTGCGCTTCTTCGCCGAGGCCCACGAGATCGCCGAGCGGGTGGGCGTCACCGCCAGTTTCGAGACCCATCGCGGGCGCAGCTTCTTCAACCCCTGGACCACGGTGGCGGTGCTCGACCGGGTGCCGACCCTGCCCGTGACCTGCGACTTCAGCCACTGGGCGGTGGTCTGTGAGCGCCTGCCCGACAGCGAATGGGACTGCATCGAGCGGGTCGCCGANCAGGCCCTGCACNTCCANGCCCGGGTCGGCTACGACCAGGGCCCCCAGGTGCCGCACCCCGGCGCGCCGGAATACGCCGGCGCGCTGGCNTCCCACCAGCGCTGCTGGGAGGCGGTCTGGCAGGCCCAGCGCCGCCGTGGTCTGGCGCAAACCACCCTGACACCGGAATTCGGCCCCGACGGCTACCTGCACACCCTGCCGTTCACCCACGCCCCGGTGGCCGATCTGTGGGATCTCAACCGCTGGATCGGCGACTGCCAACAACGCCATTTCCACCGCTGGCGCGCCGCTGCCGCCGGCCGCGACCAGGTGGCCTGAGCAGAGGAGAGAACGGTGATGAAATCGATACAGCAAACCCTGCGTCATCCGGACGCTCTGGNNCCCAACCTGCTGGTCCTGGCCTACATCCTGCTTGGCTATGTGGGCGGCTGGCTGCTGATGGCCCNGCCGGGCTGGTTACTGCCCGCCCTGGGCGTGCTGGCCTGTGGCCACGCCATGGTGATCGCCGCCTACCTGGTGCACGACTGCGCCCACAACGCGCTGTTCAAGAAGGTGGAACACAACACCCGTCTGGGACGGGCGCTCAACTGGTTCACCGGGGGCTGCTATGGCACCTACGAGGATCTGCGTTACAAGCACATGCGCCATCACGTGGATAACGCCGACACCATCGCGTTCGACTACCGGGCCTGGCTCAAGGCGCACCCGCGCACCGAGAAACTGGTGTTCGCCCTGGANTGGGCCTATGTGCCGGCGGTGGATTACATGATGCACGCGGTTCTGATGGTGGCGCCGTTCATCGGCTACGCGGACAAGGCCCAGCGGCCCCGGGCGGCACTGGTGCTGGCGGTGCGGTTCGGCGCGCTGGCGTTGCTGGCGCTGTGGAGCCTNAAGGCGGTGCTGCTGTACGCGCTGGCCTACACCCTGATGCTCACCGTGCTGCGCTTCTTCGANGCCTTTCAGCACAACTACGAGATTATCGCCATTCTCAACAATCCGGACGCGCCGCTGCCCCANAAAGGCGANCGCGATTACGAGAACGACAACACCTACAGCAACCCGNTATCGCGCCGCTGGCCGGTGCTCAATCTGCTGGTGCTCAACTTCTGCTACCACAANGCGCACCACGTGAAGCCCACCTTGCCCTGGTACAAGCTGCCGGCCCTGCACCGGGAACTGTACGGCGACGANTACCAGCGCACCCTGGCGTTCAGCGANCAGCTGCGCAGCTATCACCGCCACCGCCTGGCCGGCATTCACGCCGAGACCTACGGCCAGGTGCCGGCGCCCCAGGCGATGCGCGAAGGCCGGGCGGTGCCGGTCTACGGACTCAGCTTCCTGACCGCGTTTTGAACCCTTTGGCCGGTAAAGAGGAGCCGCCCATGACCGTTTCCCTGCAGGATCGCCTCGTCACCGGTGCCCCCGGCGCCCGCGCGGAGCATGTTGAGAGTGCCGCGCCGGCCGCCGCCCGGCCGCGCCGCCGTTGGCTGGATTTCGGGCAGACCCTGAACTGGCGCCAGCGGTTGCTGCTGGGCAGTGCCGGCTGGCTGGTATTTTTCGCCGGCTGGTACCTGGCCGCCAACGCCGGCCTGGCGCCGGACCGCCTGTTTCCCGGGCCGCTGCAGGTGCTCGCCTCCCTGCGGGAGCTGTTCGTCGAGCAAGCCTTTCTCGGCGACGTGCTGGCCAGTGTGCGCCGGATTCTGGTGAGTTTTGGGCTGGCGGTGTCCGTGGCGCTGCCGCTGGGGCTGTTGATGGGCGCCTTCGCCCGGGTCGACGGCGTGCTCAACCCGTTCCTGGGCGCCTGCCGGTACTTGCCGGCGCCGGCGTTCATTCCGCTGCTGCTGATGTGGCTGGGCACCGGCGACAGCCAGAAGATCGCGCTGCTGCTGATCGGCGTGGTGTTCTTTCTCTCCATCATGCTCGCCGACGTCACCCGGCAGGTGCCGGCGGCGTTCGTGGAGACCGCCAAAACCCTGGGCGGCGGCCGCCGCGCGGTGCTGTGGACGGTGGTGTTCCGCCATTCGCTGCCGGGCTATCTGGACACCTGCCGGCAGATGCTGGCGGTGAGCTGGACCTACCTGGTGATCGCCGAGATCGTCGCCGCCACCGACGGCATCGGCGCCATGATGATGCGCGCCAAGCGCTTCGTGCACGTCGACGACATCATGGCCGGCATCGTCACCATCGGGCTGCTGGGCCTGGCCCTGGACGCCCTGTTCCGAGTTCTGCACCGCTGGTGGTTCCCGTATCTGCGCGGTGGCCACCAGTGAATTACGTTCCCCGAGGAGTCATTACCATGCGTATCGTTAAAACCCTGATGCTGGCGGCGGGCCTGAGCTTCTCCGTCGCGGCGGCCCACGCCGCCGACACCGTGCGGGTGTCGCTGTTCTCCTGGCCCGGCTACGGCTTCTGGTTCATCGCCCAGGAGAAAAACCTGGTGCCGGACCTGGACCTGGAAATCACCATCATCGAGGACCCCTACGAGAGCTTCTCGCTGATGTCCGCCGGCGCCCTGGACGTAACCTCCAGCACCGCCGAGTACGGGCCCATCGCCGCCGACAAGGACGTGCCGGTGAAGCTGGTCACCTACACCAACCCCTCCTACGGCACCGACAAAATCGTGCTGGCGCCCGGCGTGGACAGCGCCGAGGACCTGAAAGGCGAGTCCGTGGCGGTGCTGGAAGGCGGCCTCACGCAGATCTTCATGGGCATCTGGCTGGAGCAGAACGGCGTCAGCATCAAGGACGTGCGGTTCACCAACCTGATCATGGACGACGCCGTGGGCGCGCTGGTGGGCGGCAATGTGAAGGCCGCTGAATTCTGGGAACCGTTCGGCTCGCAAGCGCTGGAGGCCCTGCCCGGCGCCACCGTGGCCGCGTCCTCCGCCGAGGGCGACTGGATCGAAACCGCGCTGCTCGGCGACGGCATGTACATGAGCGACGCCTTTCTCGACAAGCCGGAGCTGGCCGCCAAGACCATGGAGGCCTACTTCAAGGCGGTGGCGTTCTGGAAAGAGAACCCGGAAGAGGGCAACAAGATCATCGCCAAGGGCCTGAACTTCCCGGTGGCCGACGTGGAAAAAGTGATCGGCAAGGACGGCGGGATTCTCAAGGGCGGCATCTGGGTGTTCGACGCCGAACAGGCCGGCAAATTCATGGGCGTGATTCCCGGCGAGCTGCCCCTGGGCCCGCAAAACGGCCAGATGGCGCAGCACTGGGAAACCACCACCGACTGGTGGCTCAAGTTCGGCCTGATCGACGAACGCCATCCCATCGACGCCGGTGTGAACACCGCGCCGCTGGAAGCCGTGCTGAGCGAATAAAGGGGAGAAACGCGTATGGAGCCGAACCACAACGGGCTGACCCTGAGCCGCGTGGGCAAGACCTTCCGGGCCGGGACGCGCCACGCGCGCACCGCCCTGGAGGATGTCTCCCTGCAGCTCGCCCCCGGCCAGGTGGGAGTGCTGCTGGGCCCCTCCGGCTGCGGCAAATCCACGCTGCTGCGCATGGTGGCGGGCCTGGAAGAGCCCACCACCGGCGCCCTGGCCCTCAACGGCCAGGCGATCACCGGCCCCGGCCGCGATCGCGGCATGGTGTTTCAGAGCTACACCTCCTTTCCCTGGCTGACGGTACGCCAGAACGTGGCCTACGGGCTGCGCATCACCGGCGACAGCAGCAGCCTGCGGGAAGGGGCGGTGGACTACTTCATCGACGCGGTGCGCCTGGGCGACGTGGCCGACGCCTATCCGCACGAACTCTCCGGCGGCATGCGCCAGCGGGTGGCGATCGCCCGCACCCTGGCCAATCACCCGGCCCTGCTGCTGATGGACGAGCCGTTCGGGGCGCTGGACCCGGAGACCCGCTGGCAAATGCAGTCGCTGCTGCTGGAGATCGTGCGCAAGGAGCGCACCACGGTGCTGCTGGTGTCCCACGACATCGAGGAGGCGCTCTACCTGGGCGACGTGGTGTTCTTCCTGTCCAGTCATCCGGGCCGGCTGCGCGAGACCATCCGCCCCGGCTTCAAGGCGTCCCTGGGCGGCGACCGGGAAGCCATGCTCGAACACCCCGAGTACCGGCAACTGGACCTGCACATCCGCCGCATGATGAGCGACGAGGGGCAGCGAGCGGCCTAGCGGTTTCATCCCCACCGACCGGTGGTTATGCTGTCGCTGTGATAGGCAAGGGACAGCGGACATGAAGTACATCGGAGCCCACGTCAGCGCCGCCGGCGGCGCTGACCAGGCGGTGGCGCGGGCCTACCAGCTGGAAGCCACGGCGTTTGCCCTGTTTACCAAGAACCAGCGTCAGTGGCGGGCCAAGCCGCTCACGGAGGAGGCGATCCAGGCGTTCCACCAGGCCTGCGAGCACTACGGCTATACCGCGGACCAGATACTGCCCCACGACAGCTACCTGATTAACCTGGGCCATCCCGAGCGCGAGGGCCTGGAGAAATCCAGAGAAGCCTTTCTGGATGAGTGCCGGCGCTGCGAGCAGCTCGGCCTCAAGCTGCTCAATTTTCATCCCGGCAGCCACCTGAGAAAAATCAGCGAGCACGACTGCCTGGCGCGAATCGCCGAATCCATCAACCTGGCGCTGTCGCGCACCCGCGACGTGGTGGCGGTGATCGAGAACACCGCCGGGCAGGGCAGCAACCTGGGCTGGCGGTTCGAGCACCTGGCCGAGATCATCGAACAGGTGGAGGACAAAACACGCGTCGGCGTATGTCTGGACACCTGCCACGCCTTCGCCGCCGGCTACGACCTGCGCACCGCGCGGGCGTGCGCCGCGACGCTGGATGAGTTCGAGCAGGTGGTCGGCTTCGACTATCTGCGCGGCATGCATCTGAACGATTCCCGGGGCGACTTCAACAGCCGTCTGGATCGGCACCACAGCCTGGGGCAGGGGAAGATCGGCCTGCCGGCGTTCACCACCATCATGCGCGACCCGCGTATCGACGGCGTACCCATGGTGCTGGAAACCGTCGACCCGTCGATCTGGGCGGAGGAGATCCGCTGGCTCAAGGCGCAGGCGCCCGAGCAGACCCATTGATCAGAACGTCGACCAGCCGCTGAATTCCATCAACCGGTAGAGCGCATAGCGCAGCCGGGAGTCGTCGGAGTACGCCTCGTAGGGTTCGCTGAACAGCTTGCCGTCCGGGTTGCGCCAGCGCCGCTGGAAAGCGTCACGGGCGGTGGCCATGGCCGGATGGTCGACGGCGGCGGTGAGGATGACGTTGGTTTCCAGGTTGAGGTTGTCCAGGTTGCGCCGGGTGAAATTGGCGGAGCCGGCGATCAGCACCGCCGGCCGCCGCGTACCTTGGTCCCCGTAGCGCAGCAGCATTTTGCTGTGGCACTGCTCGCCGTGGGTGGCGCACCAGCGAATGTGGACCCCGGCATCGTGCAGTTCCCAGGCCACCTGCCGGTTGGGCATGCCGTTCTTTTTACGGCCGAAGGCGTCCTTGTTGGGGTCCAGCAACAGGCGCACCCGCACGCCGCGCTCGCGGGCGGCGGCCAGCGCCTCGATCAGCGGCCGGTGCGACAGATAGAACACGCCCACGTCCAGGTGCTCGCCGCTGACCGCGTCATTGATGGTGGCCAGCAGGGCGTCGCGGATCGCCGCTTCGCTGAGTACCGCCAGCGTGGCGCCGTCCTGTTGCGGCGTCGCCGTGCCGGCGCGGGCCAGGGGCCAGTCGTCCAGGCCGTCCGCCCCGGAGAACGCCGCCGCCGCCCGTTCCGATTGCAGCAGATCGAGCGCCGCCGGGCCGCTGAAACGCACCGCGATATTGGAGTGGGCGCTGCTGGCGTCGTGGGCGTTGGCGGAGGTGACCAGGCCGGTCCAGGTGTCGCCCTTGTCCACCACCAGGGTTTTACGGTGGTTGGCCTTGAAGTTGATCAGCGTCAGGTAGGTGCGCAGGGTGACCTTGCCGTCGCCGGTGGGGTTGGGCAGCCAGCCGCCCTCGGTGCTGTTGCCGGCCCACCGGCAGCACAGCCGCCACAGCGCCGACCAGCTCGGGTTGGAATCGCGCAGGCGCGGCAGATCCGTGAACACCACCCGCACCCCGGCCGCCTCCAAGCGCTCCAGATGGGGCGCGCGGACGCCGCCGTAGAGCGTATTGAAGCGGTCGGTGATCAGCACCGCGCGCAGGTCCGGGCGCGCTTGTTTGCGCTCGATCAGGGCGGCAGTGAGTTGTTCGCTGAGCGGGCGCAGGGTGTCGGTGGTGGCGCCGGCCATGTCGTTGAACAGGAACATGTCCACCACCACCAGCTTTTCCGCCTGGCCGATCAGGCGGAAGAACTCGTCGAAGATCGCCTGATCGAAGTGCCGGCGGGGTTCGCCCTGATTCTCCGCCGCCGCCTGATCCACCCAGGTGTCGTCGATCAATACCGCCACGTCCTCCGCCGGCCGGGTCGGCCAGGCCTCGCCGACGCCCTCGGGCAGCGGTTTGAACACATGGTAAACGGCGGTGAGCAGCCAGGCGCCAGCCAGCACCAGAATCAGCAGATGAACAGGGCGTTTGCGGGAAGAAGGCATGGATTCTCGGTGCTTTTGTGGCCGGGATTCGGGTACACCGAAAATACGTTTCTGGCATCCCGCCGGCAAGCACCGCTTGCCTTTCGCGGGCCGGGCCCGCTCCCATAAGGTGGGCATAGGCACCGTGCGAGCGGGCCCTGTGGGAGATTCTATGTTGTCCCACAAGCCTGCCTGGCCTTTGCCTGATAGGAGGTTTGGTTTTTCATCAGGGCGAAGGCGATGCGGGCCAGTTTACGAGCCAGGATGACGAGGGCCTGAGTGGTTTGCAGGCCTCGATCGCGGTAGCGCTGGTAGACGTTAGCCCAGTAGGGGTGCCGGCGGGCCGCCATGGCGGCGTTGTGCAGCAGGCGGCGGATCTCCGGATCCCCTCGCTTGCTGA
>FUFK010017004.1_pt1 | contig 27122 bp, 34 predicted proteins | sample 1021851 | NCBI WGS metagenome assembly FUFK01 (sample SAMEA51879418, study PRJEB19060) | metagenome
CTGGTGCTGGCTCTTTATTTACTTTAGCCTTTGACATAGTTTTCGGCATTCTTGGTCCTGAAGTACCACGACCCATGCCCGGTGCTGTTGGTTGTTGCCCTCGTTTAGGCTTGCCCATTGCTGGTTGTGATCCACCGCCACTAGTTCCAAATTGACTTCCCATACCCGGAGTAGCTGCTCCGTAGCTTTGTGGTTGTTTTGATACCCAAGTTTCTTTTCGTACATCCCACACCTTACCTTTATTTAAAAATTCAGATACTACTTCTTTAACGATAGATTCTTCCATTCTGCCTGAACCAAATGCGTAAGCACTTGCTGGTCTTTTAGGTCTTGATGTGCCTGTTTCTTCAGAGGAGTCTCCTGCACCTATGTTTAATTTAGTAGTTTTAGTATCTCCCACTCTAGCACCGGGACCTCTTGCCATATCGAAGTCTCCTCTAGTAGATTGAAATACTGCGGGGTCTCTTCTTCTAGTTGAAGATCCTGTTCCAGATCCTCCAGCCACTGATCTTTTTACAGATTCACTTCGTGTTAACGGGCTTGATGTGCCCTCGCCCATGCCTTCACCAGATGGACCAAAGCCGCCTTGAGCTCTGTATCCCGACAGTCCAGCGTCTCCGCTGCCTCTACCTATTCCACCATATTTACCTTTAGGTGTTCTCTGCAAAGATCCTGCTCCTCCTCTACCTGCTTCTTCATCATGAGCATCCTTACGGAGTTCAAGCATAGCTTGTTTAATTATTGATGTGTATGTTGGTTTCTTATTACTCACTTGTAAAAGCCCTCCCATTTCTTTGTTTTTACCTTTACTATCTATGTTAGGTAAGTTTTCGCCTTCGGGTTTTTCCTCTCCGTAAACAGATGGAGCTGCACCCTTGCTTTCTTCTAATATTTTTTTTGTTAGACCTTCAGAAATTATTTCAATTCTTACGTCTGGATATACATCTTTCTTCATATTATATTATACTAACTCCTTCATCTTATTCAAAAATAATTGTTTAGTAATTACAGGTGGGGGATTCTTCCTTCTGCCCTCAACCTCTTGTGCTTTTTTAATACTATCTTTAATAGCTTCTGCTATTTTATCTCTCCGTTTATCACCCGGACTACCATCGGTAAATTTCTTGTATCCTTCTTTTTTAGCTTGTGCAGTTGCAATAGCTACTGCTCTAGATTTATCAGAGTCATCTTCTTTAATGATCCACTTCATAAATAGATCTTTATAAGACGGAACTTCACCTTTAGTTAGAACAATTATATTTTGTTCGGGAGCTGGGTCGTGAGACTTTGTTAAACAACTGCCATCTACACATGACCCTTCCGCTTTATCACCTTTAAGTAATTCAAAATGAGCGTTCTGATTTACTCCCTTTTCACATATTGTTACTTCTGCTAGCTCCATGTCATCTACTTGTAGTATGGTGCTACCATCAGATTTATTTATTTGTTTACTCTGAGTGGCACTACCAGCGATTGAGTACGATTTCATACCACCTTTTTCAATTTGATCTCTCACTCTACCTGATATCTTTGTGTCATCTCTTAGTTCTGCTATAAAGAATAGTCCTTTGTCGTCTACACCACTCTTAAATATGTTACCAGACTTACTTATGTATGCTGGGAGTGCGTGTCCTACTTGAACATCAGAGTGCATAACCATTACGTTTCTGCCTCTAAAGTTCTTCATGTACTTCTTAAATGCTTTTTTAAGAGCGTCTGTAGTGATCAGATGCCCTTCTCTATCAACAACTTCTACTGATGCGGGACCTCCAACAATCATCATATCGTAGTCACCATCGTCATTTTTTAAGGCTTCACACGCTTCCATATATTCAACATCACTAGGAAAGGCTCTGTGTAAAGTAATCTTCTCTGCAGGAGATGCTAGCCCAGCTACGAATANACGCTTGTATTCATCTATTGCATCAGCAATATCATCAAGTGTAGTCCTACCAGCTTGTGCTTTTTCAAGAGAAATAATAGTCTCGTCTTCAGACGAAAGCCAGCTTTTATATTCAGTATTACTAGCCATAGTAACCATTGTTTCTCCTATCCTACAGGGGATGCAACCCCCCAAATCACACCTTCGTAAGTTGTGCTAGCTCCGCTACCTATTACAGAAACATTTTTTCTGAAGTCTAATGGATGTGTGCTAGCAAAGAAGTTATGTTCTGTAGTATCATTACCAGTTAATTTTATAGCGGCTGTGCTTGCTTCTGCAACAGTATCAAACGCTACATATAATACTTGTGATGCGTGAGTGTTTCTAATNCTTATTCCTCTAATCGCACCTATTGGNGATAGATGTCTTGACCTTGATAGGTCTGTAGTTCCTTCCCACTGGTATGTGTTACCACCAGCAAGGTTACCATCTATGTAATCAATAACTTTTGTGTCTTTTCTTTTATCATACATTAATGCATCCCACAACATATTAATATTGTGCTGAGTGTTTGAGCAGAACTTAATCTTATAAGTTGCTCCACCTACTGGAAGTTTGTAATGTACTGATACTCTTTGGTAAGATGTTGTTAAGCTGACTGCTTCACCAGTAGCTAAAACAGAATCACTAGAATCTAAAATTTGGATTACTGCATCTCCTGATGCTGATGCACCTCTTACCATTCCTTGTGCACATAAATATGCATCTGAGCTTCTTGATGTGCCTCCAGCTAAAGTATCTGTAGTAACAGTAAATCCTTCCTTAGCTGCTGAGTTCGCTGGGTTACATGTCAATTCTGCTGTGCCCAAGAAAGGGGCTCCAGTTGTTCTTGAGATAGCTGACCCAACTGCTGTAAATTCATCTATATCTGTATTCTCTATTGATGGGTTTAAAATTCTATTTATGCCGGGACTACCACTATAAGGTAATTCTAAGTTCGCTGTAGTCGCTCCTTGATCTATATCGTAATATGCACTTGAAAATACATTTATTAGATCGGCAGCACTTGTGCCTACTGAACCACTAAAAGGGACGTATCTGTCCCATGGTTGCACAGCGGTTCTTGTACTTGGGTCCGATTGCCACGTTTCAAAAGACGCTGAGTCAAAATAATCGTTTGTTATTGACATGTATTTATTCTCCTAATCATATAGTCCTCTACGAAGCTGCCTAGAAAGTTGNTCTAAGACAGCTTTAATATCGTAGATTTATTTTTGTGGACATTTTACTTTCCGTAAGCAATTATTCTAATTGCAATTCCACTCGCATCTGCTGTGTTACCAAGTTCGTCCAATGCGGCACCGTCTGCACCTGCTTCATAAATTTCAAACTTTTCGTTAGTGTAGTCATATTGTACCACATAACCGTCTGATTTTTGTGAAATAAGAACAATGTATAGTTCCTCTAACCCCATCTGTGTAGCAGTGAAAGATTCACCACCAGTTGGATATGAGTCATCAAAAGTAATGTCTTTAATAACATACTTTATATTGCCGGGAACTCCAGTTACGTCACTTGATGAACCGGGATTTGTTATTGTTAATGCCATATTTTTATTTCCCCCTTATAGATATGGGGATGAGTAAGTTCCCATCCCCATATATTATAAGACTATGAGTTTAAGTCTAAAATCGCACCCTGTACGTCAAACCTGTAAGCTCTGAACTCTGCCATTGTGTATAGCAAACCTCTGACTACAAGTGCGTCAGCTGCGAAGTAATCTCTGTTCTCAATATACTGAGTAGGTTGAGCGACAGCGATTTCAAGGTAGTCTGTGTCCAATACGTATACGTTTGAACCCAATTTTGAACCACCTGAAGCAGCCTCTGATTTAGTAGTGTCTGCATCTGGTAGAATTGGAATACCTTGGTAAGTTGCGAGAACTAGTCCAGTTCTTGTACCCGGGAAGGTCTTTTCAGATCCTACACCTACTTGGTACTCTTCCTGTCCCATGTATCTCTGTTGCGAGTTAAGTAATCTCTCTAATTTAAAGTATTGGTCGTGACCCATAAGAATTAACTTAGGTTCTCCACCATTTGTCCTGATAGACTGAATACAGTCATCAAGTAGGTTTAGAGATAGGTCTCTTCCAACACCACTGTTACCTTTTACAGTAGCAGCAGCACCGAATGTGCCTGAAGTTCTGTTTGCTGTAGTTAAGTCATAAGCTCCAGCGAACCTCTGTACACCACCGTTACCAACTGTTGCATCGTTGTTAATTGCAACGATATCATCAATTGATGTTAATCCTGCTCTAGTTTGCACTGATAGGTTGTCTGCTACAGTTGAAGAACCGTTTGCAGGTGTACCTGATAGTGCACTACCGAATGTTATGTCAGTACCAGAAATTGCAGAAATTGCTGGTGTATTTGCTGTTGCTGAACCAGCATCTACTAACATTACTGTGTCACCAACTCTTAAGTTAGCTCCGTCTGTTACGTTAGCATCTGTAGTTGAACCACCAGCCGCGATGTTTGCTACTGTGTTTGGTAGCAATAGCTCTTGGTTCATTTCCTTGATGTGGTCAAGTTGTGCGTTTTCGTTTTCCAACGCTAGAACGTCACCTACACCACCTTCTAATTGGGCAGTGTACATGGCTTTCACAGAAGCACCGAATGAGGTTGATACTATCTTAGGCAAGCTTGAGATAGTTTCGATGTTTGATACATCGATGTCTGGTAGNCTACCAGTCTCTGTTATTGGTCGAGACCTTTGGCTACCTCTATCTGTTCTTACCCTCCAACCAACGGTGTTACCGAAAACAGTTCTTGGGATTGCGTTGAAGAAACGAGTTTGGTTGTTTAATGATTGCCATACTTTTCTTCCGAAAGTAGATGTAAACACATTATCCGCAGCTGTAGTCGTGTAGATNGCATCTGCAGTTCCTGTGTTCGCAGCATTAAACGCTTTTGATAAGTACTCAGGACCGAATACAGACTGGTTTAGTCCTCTATTCGATTGAGCTATGTATTCACTTAGTGAAGGCATAATTATTATCCTCTCGTTTTTCTAGTTTAATTTAAGTTTAGAGATTTGCGATTTCGTCTGGCAAGTTCTCTGTTAGTCCTTGTCTCTTGAACTCTTGCATTTTTCTGAGTTCTTTGTATGACAAGTTAGTAAGTTGGTCAACTACATCGTTCACAGTTTGAGCCTTCTTGATTGGAGTTTCATCTGCTCCAAACACGTTAGTGCTCAATTGTGGTCTCTGTAATCCATTCTCTTCCTTGAATCCCATTTTTCGTAGTCTATTCTCGGATTCTTCTTTTACTGCTTTAGAAATGTCTAACGCTTCGATTTGTTTCTGAAGTTGCTTTATTGATTTTTTCAACATAGCTTTTTCTTCATCTTCGTCCTCGTCATCGTCTGCCATTTCTACTTTTTTGTATGCGTTTTCAATGTCTTTGTCATCATCGTCATCATCATCATCTTCTGCTTTCATTTTNCCTGCGTGCATTGCTTTNTCTTCGTCTTCATCNTCGTCATCTTCAGCCATGATTGAAGCTTGTTGTTCTTCAATGCTGCTGTCTTGGAGTAACAGTTTCAGACGAGTCGTCAGCATCACCTATGTAGTTAGGTGTAGCAGTAGCTCCTTTTGTCGGATCTGGCTTTCCTACGTTTTCGATGTCTGTACCGTCAACGTCCATACCTTGATCTGAGAGCTCTATTANTACTGANTNTGCAATATCTTTTACTAATGCCGCGTGCTCCAAAGCTGCTTCTTCNTGCTCAGCTTTTTCAATAGCGTATGCGTCATCTGCTTCCATTCTTCCATCCATTTTTTGTAGCACTTCTGCAAGAGCCGCCAAACCTAATGACGTACCTTCCATGTGCTTTTCAATTCTATCTAGAATTTCATCAGCCATTATAGCCTCCTTGTTTTAAAGTTTTGTAATAATTAACTTTGTTCGACCAGAAAAAGGTTGGTCTAAGCCACCCCCGACCTTTTTACAATATATTATAAAATACTATATTTTATAGTCACTTTTATTATACTAATTTAAGTATAAATATAAAAAAATATAGGGGTTATTCAACGATATTAGTATCTGCCTCGCCGCTTTCTAAACGTAGCATATCGTTTCTAAAGTCATATAGGGGGACTTGTAGTAATTTTTTGAGCTTTTCACACTGTTTTCCCTCTGGCATGGCTGCTTCTACAAGGTCTAAAACCTTACCAACCATACGCGAATGCTTTGCTATGATCCATTCTTGTTCTTTTGTTACATCTAATTCTTCCATATCTACCTCTTTTATATGCTTATGTAGTAACCTCTACTACCTTCGTTTGCGGACACAACAACATCATCAAAATCTCCACTTAAGACATCTTCAATTGCATTTTTTATGAAGAATTTACCGGTTACATTGTATCCAGAAACTGATTCTGGTCTACCTGTTTTCCTGTTCCGTCTTAAATAATCGTCAACTCTCCCACCTTCTTCCACTAATTTAACATAAGGAGCAGTATCATCCACATTATATGAAAATGTATACGATCCTTCTCCCGGATTTGCTTCAACAATNGCACCAGAATTTCTTAGCTGACCTGTAACAAAAGGACAGTTCTCTTGAGACTTCCTAAACATCTCAGTAGCCATAGCTTGCATTGTATTCAAAGCAGCCTGTTGAAATAGTTGTAGTATGCGTTGTTCATCCATACTATATTATACTATTCTGAACTTAATTAGCTAAAAGTTTTAGACCAAACATCAGGTAATATGTCATTAAACTGACCCTTACGAGAGTCATATCTGTTTAGGTAGACAATTTCTTTACCAATCTCGCCATATTTAGGGTGATAATATAAAACTATTTGTCTTGGTTTGTTAATAGATTGTACTCTTTGCATAGCGTATTCATCTCCACCCTTCATGCATCCACATATATGTACGGCTCCTGTGCCGATATCAACTTCATCTACTCTATGNAAGTGTCCAAGTAGTGCTGATTCAAACTTGTCTGGTACGTTTTCCAGAGCATTNTCTTGTAGTTGATGCATTTCATCTACTAATCCTTTTCTAAATGCCATAACATTTCGCATGTTATTTACACCTCGACTGATTGCAGTGCCACTTCCACCACCATTAATAAAGTCTCCGTGTGCTAATAAGATATCTCTGTTACATACTTTGATCGTAGTCATAAAAGACTTTGGAATATGGAACTCTATGTTTTTCTGTTCTTGACAGAACACAGCAATCCACTGATATAACATGTAATCCCAGTCCATGTACTTATCTTTCATAGGAGGTTTCCTAGTCATACGACCATGATTACCCACTACACATGCAACTCTTACTTTATCAAAATGCGGGGCTATGAGCATAAGTGCTTGTGATATAAGATTAGCTCCTCTAATCATTTGTCCCATACAGTGATCATTGTTAGTCCTTGCTAACTCCTCATGTATGTCCCCACTAATCATGTCCCCTAGCATTGGAATTATAAGCTCTCCAACGTCTGCTGAATTACGCCTAAGTTCTGCTAATGTAATAATTTGATTTGCCCATCCGTATAATCTTTTATTAAATATATCTATGTTGTACCCATTTAAGCCAAGCATTTGATCAGACTCTACGTTGTCACCAATGTGTGTGTCTGTAAGAGGGGCGATCATAGACTGTGTGCTATCGCCTTTTATTTTACCTGTGGGTTTTCGGCGTTTGTATTTCTTTACTTCTTTATATGAGGGAGTAAATTTTTTAATTGAATCTATAAGAAGGTTTTCTTTAGCGTCTTTTTTGATAGCTGCTTCTGCAACTTTCTTCCAATATCTAGATTCTGCCTTATAAGTTTCTATTTTCTTAGCCAGTTTAACATGTGCTTCAGGTGTAAAGTCTGTCTGCATATCTTCCATGTCTTCTGACTGTTGTTCATCGAGTAATTCTACTTCTCTATCGTACCACTTCTGTAGTGTAGTTCTATGAACTGCTACACCCCATCTATCTTCTACCCATCTTGATAAAGCACTCCATGTTGCTCCTGCCATTTTTCTCTTTACTATCTCTTCCTTTGCCTCTTCTGGTATGACGAATGTTGTCATGCTATTCTCCTCTTAATCCTTTGGAACCCTCCTGTTTGGTGGATTCCTATACCCATTAGGGTCAGGTCTTGGACTTCTTTTAGTCCCATATTGTTTTTCTAATGACTTTTTATAGTTTCCTAAAAAAGGCATATTATTTAGTTTACCATCTTTTTTGTCTTTCGACCAATCAGTTTCCATTTTTTCAACTTGACGGGGGGCTTCAACAAATTCTAAATTATATTTATCAGGATTTTTTACCATATCTTCATTAAGTTTATCCATCTCATTTATAGCTTCCTGATGCATTTTAGCACCTTCATCATCAGTATCTTCTTTGCGTAATTCTTTACGAACATCATTAATCAAATCTACAACATACTGACTTAATTGATCTGTTTTCTTTAATCCAAAAGCTCTATCCTCTGCATTTCTTTCTCTAGCTTCCATAAAAGATTCCATGTCTCTTTCTTCTAAAGATGTTTTTACATTGTTATCTGGTGTTAATCCACCAGTTCTACCTAAATCAAACTTAGGTTTATCTTTGTCTTTAATTAAATCTAATGTTTTTTCTTGTGTTTCTTGTAACCACTTATCTAATTTATCTGGACCGCTTGCTTTCTTTTTCTTTTTTTCATTTTCTTTTATTTTTTCTTTTTCAGATAGTTTCTTCTTTTTCTTTTTAGACTTTGTACCACTGTATGTTTCAGTAAATATTCCGGGATCAGATGATACGGCAACTATATCTCCCGCACCTGAAGTAGCCCCGCCGAAATCTTTATACAGTTTTTCTACTTTAGAGTCTTCTTTTTTATCAGCTTCCATTAAATGACCTAATCTAGCTTTAAGATGTGATAAAGCTTTTGATGAATCTTTTGCATTTATAGCATTTGTTGCTTCTTTTTCGTGATGTTTACTTGCTCTACGATGGTAAGAAGCCCCTGTTTTTTTAGGATGGTGTATAGCTTTAACACCATTTTCATAATAATAAACTACAGATCCGTCAGGACGGGTCTCTCTGTGATCATAAGAATGGTCTGCATATTCATCTGGTTCGTTAGGCGACTTAGGTGACGCTGATTTTGGTAAAGTTTTATATTTAGTGTCCTTTGGATTAAACTTCATTTTAGCCATTAGTCATCGTCCTCATCGTCATCATGACGTTCTACATTAACAGCTTTTGGTTTAGATGTTCCATCCCCTGTTTCAGCTGTGTATGCATCACTAAAGTATTTCTTACCCCCAGCTTCAGAAAATGCTGGATTACCAAAGTACGCTTTTTCTATTTTATCAACTCCAGTCCCTGATAAGTTTCCCACATATTCTTCACCATTGTTAGAAAACCACACTTGATTACCATCAGGTGATACTTTTTTAATAATAGGGAACTGGTATCCTTGCTCAGATAAACTATCAATCCAAGTAGATGTGGCTACACCTTTTTTTAAATCTGGATTTTTTATGTTCTTTGATTCTATATTAGCAAATCTAGGATAAGGCATATTAGCATTTTCTGCTCCTTTTTCTAATGAGTTCTCTACAGGTACTTCTGCAGATCCTTCTTCACTCTCTTCTTCAGGCACGGTGTCTTCTTCATCTACTGGAACATCACCCTCGCCCTCGCCTTCTTCTGGAACATCGCCCTGTGCAGCTTGTTGTTCTGCTTGTTGGGCTTGCATTTCCATTTGTGCTTCTGCCTGTGCAGCTTGCATTTCAGCTTGTTCAAGTGCTAATGCTTGTTGTTCACCCTGTAACTTAGCAGTAGGAACTGGTTGACCACTAACAATAAAGTCAAGTTGATCTACCTTAAGGTTATTACCAGCAAGATTAACATCAAAACCCATCCCTAACATTTGAGCTGCAATTGCTGCTCTTTGTTGTGATTGAGCAATTCTAGTAGCCTCTGCTTTTTCTTCAGGGTTAGGTAATACTATTTTCCAATCTGTAATACCGAAGTTATCTAATATAGCAGGAAATACTTTTTCCATTATTTGTCGTTGATCTCTTTCAACAACTCTACCCATCACAGTTAATTGCGATGTTTGTTGTGTCAAACCACCGAATGAATCAGGAGCACCCTGCCACATTGGAGCTACACCCCATATAGCAGATACTCTTTCTCGTATCTCCGCTCTCACAGGTAAGTAATCCATCTCTTGTAATGTATGGAATAGTCTTACCATGTCAACTCTACCTCTATTTGTTCTAGAAGATACAGCAATCATAGGTATGTAGTTAGGGTCTTGCCTTGTTTTTGCAGCAAGTGCTTCACGTTCTCTCTTTAAACTTTCTGGATCATCTGTAGTTACCATAACCATAGATGCAGGCATTTTTCTTTCAAAGAAATACCTGTATAAGTTCCTGTCCATACCAATTAAGGTTAGAGCTTTTTCAAATATTGTTAAAATAGGTGACCAACCATAAGTTTCAGTTGGGTTGAATTTAGATAAATGTACAATCTCAGTATCTAAAAAGTAATGTACTTCTGTTCTGTATAAATATCTATACATAGCAGGTTGTAGTTTTTGTTTACAATCTTCTTCAGGNCATTCTTCTGGAGATTCTTTTATCTGTTCTCTGTGTAGTGGGCAGAAGAAATGAGAGTTTTTAGGTAAACCTGTTTCATCTAAGTCATATTCTATAAGAGCAGGGTTTATTCTTCTAATTTCAGTAACTCTTGATCTTAATCCCCCATCGCCTGTGTCATAATATTCTTTTGAAAAGTATAAAAACGCGTCATCAACTGTGTTTAAGTCCCAATGAAACTGCCTTAATACCTCTTCTAATCCCTGATCAAATACATTACAGTCATCCATAAACTCTTTTAGTCTATCTAATTGGCTTTCATCTGGATCTTCAACTAAAGGTTCAAATTGAATACCTCTTCTAAACACCTCACCTGTTATATGTAATATAGGTGCACGTAGTTCTTCAGCAGTATACGCTACAGTTTGTAAATCTTGTATTAGTTGTTTTCTATATGCAAGTTGATTTCTTACATAAGTGTTTACTATGTAATCAACACCGAATGTTGGTCCACTACCTGTATCCCCAGCGGCTTTGCTTAATTGCATCATGTCCCCAAACATGTCTATCTGAGAACCAAGTTTTCCCATGGACTTAGCCATTTCAGGAACTTCTGGAAGATAATCTCCTAATTTCATATACCCTATTCCTTAGTTATTTCAACACTATCTATAGCTACTATCTTCGCTATCGTGTCTATTGCATGTTGTTTTAACCCCGCCTTTTCTTCGTGTGTAACTTCAACTGCAGGNGTNGTCTCAATTTGTATTNNTANTCTATCGTTTTCTTCTTTTAACTCAGCTACTTGNTCAGCTAAAGCATCATTTTCCATTAAGGCNGCATTTTGCAACACCCCTAATCTTGTTGCTTCTCTAACTAAAGCTAGAAAACTACCTTCAGATAAGACTGTAACTGCTTCACTAGCATCATCTATCTCATCTTCAGGATCTAATTTAGTTAAATCCTCATGCCAAGTATCGAGTATTCTCCAAGTACCAGCATTATCTTTTTGTGCGACATACTGTTCTTGTCTGTCTCTTAACATATTACCTATAGGCATATCTTTTCTCCTACTATTATTATACTATTTTTTGCTAAAACTGTGAATTTATGCTATATGACAAGCACTCCATCCACAGAATTTACATGTCTTACAACCAGACTCCATTACTATGTTAGGTTCATCACAACACACTGCATAAAACATTTCTTCACTAATTGGAGCATCCATATCATCAAAGAAGTCTAATTGCTCTTCTTTAGTATTTGTTGCTTCTTCAGTTTTATGTGCTGTTACTAACACTTCTTTATCTCTGCTACCGGCTCTGTAAACTGTAATTCCTTTACATTTTGTCTTCCAAGCTAGCATGTAAGTTGTATACACATCTTCTATTGTAGCATCATTTGCAAAGTTTATCGTCTTAGATATTCCAGAGTCGCAATGTTCTTGAAAAGCTGCTTGCATTCCTACATGGGCTTCAGGAGATATTTCAGGTGCTGTTGTATAGATTTCTTTTATTTCATCAGGCACTTCACTTCTATCTTTAAGTGAACCCCCATCAGATAAATATTCCATAAGGTCTTCTGAATAAAAACCCATTTCTCTAGCATCTTGTTCAAAGTATTTGTTTACATAGTAAAGAGTTTCTCCTTCTAATATGTTCATCTTTCTATATGCTAAAGAGAATAGTGGTTCTACTCCACTAGATGCATCAGCAAACATAGAGATAGTTCCTGTAGGGGCTACAGTTAATCGNCAAGCATTTCTNTATTTTTCATCTTNNCCGTAATCACTGTTNTCCCANGCNGGGAAAGTNCCTCTTTCTTCTGCTAANNCTNTAGANGNTTGGTCTGCNTGANTNTTNAANAATCTCATTATATCAGANCCNATCTTTCTNCCTTCTTTAGANTNNTAAGNNACTCTNANTTGTGTAAGCATGTCNGCAAATCCCATAANNCCTAANCCTATTTTTCTTGTAGNNTTAGTCATTTTNTCTATTTCTGGNGTTGCATATTTNTTTGCATCAATTACATTGTCTAAAAATCTTGNAGCTGTTTTTATTGTANCTCTTAGTTCATCCCACTTNATGTAAGGTCGTACTTCNCTAGATTCTACAAAGTTGGCTAAATTAATTGACCCTAAGTTACATGANTCATTTCCTAANAATGGTTGTTCACCACATGGATTAGTTGCAATCATNTCNCCNTATTCTTCTGTAACATGNTTNTCTTTATTTACNTCGTCTAANAAAATCATACCCGGTTCACCATTTCTCCATGCNCCATATACCATNTTATCAAATACTTCTTTNGCATTTANNTCACCAACTACTTGTTTACTCTTTGGATTAATCAGTGGGTAATTAAGATTAGCTTCTACAGCTTTCATAAAGTTAGAGTCTACACCTACTGATATGTTGAAGTTATGTATATCACCCTCTACTTTTTTACAGTCAATAAACTCTAATATGTCTGGGTGGTATACTGACATTACTGCCATATTTGCACCATCTCTTTTTCCGCCTTGAGTAATCATGGATGATACTCTAGATAATGTCTGTAATACTTGTATTGGACCACATGCAATACCATGTGTTGTCTTTATCTTGTCTCCCTTTGGTCGTAGTTTACTTAAAGCAAAACCTGTCCCACCACCAAACTTTTGTACCATAGCAATGTCGTGAGCGGCTTTCATAATATCTTCCATGCTGTCTTCTAACGGTAATACAAAACATGCGGACAACGTGCCCTGTTCTGTACCAGCATTCATGAGTGTCGGAGAGTTAGGTATAAAATTTAACTCTGTCATCATGTCGTAAAATTCTTTAGTAGTTAACTCCACATCTGCATCTGATTTACCATATAATTTTTCAGAAGATGCAATAGCTTTAGCTACTCTTTCTAATAATGTGTTTGCGTTTTCTTCAGGTTCACCTGACTCGTCTTTTAAATAATATCTCTTTGACGCTACTGTTTCTGCTTGTTGTGTTAACGTGACCAAAATGAACCTCCTATGGTTACTATGATTTTTTATAATTACAATAAAGGCACAAACCCCTAGCCGGCACCCATAATGAGGGACCACAGAAGTCCTCTGTACAATTTGGATTAGGTGCTTCTAAGTTTTTGCTATTATCATTATACACCTTTTTGTCGAAATCGATTAACTTTTCTGGCTTATTTTTATCTAAATTTGAATATTTTAATGAAGGATCTACATCATGTACAAAGTCTTGGAGATCACCTACAGTTTGCATGTTATATATCCCTGTTTCATACGCCGCTTGTAGTGCCATTGCTATAGAAAAGAAAGCGTCTCCATGACCCATTGGAGTCTCTGGAGCTTTTAATTCATTGTTAACTGATAGTATCTGTTGTCGTTGTCTAGTATCTCTAAGTAAAAATAAATTACCTGAATGCACATACTGTTCAAATATATGTGCCATATTGTTTTTAGACTTTAAACTAAAAGATAAAGGATACCATGTTCTATCTAATCCCCTATCTTCTAACTCTCCTCTCGTATTGTCTATGTAACCTTTTGTTAAGCCCAAAGTTTTTTGCAGCTTCATTTAAATATTCTATTTGTTCTGAATAGTCCCAACCATCTAACCAAGACTGATGTATCTGTTCTACACGTTCACCCTTTCTTCTAAATACAACTAAATGAGATGGATGTCTTTTTTTACCCACGTCAAATCCTGCAAATATATCTTCATCATCTGCGAAGGTATGTTGTACAGTTGTGGGTAAAGACCTTAAAGTCGCGTCTTCACACTTTTCAATATCTTCAGAATCAAAGTATGCTTCTGTATTAAAGTGCGGCTGTAATAAAAACTCTGATGCAAATGATTTAGGTTTAGCTTTTTGTTGCTCTAATAACCATTCTTCACTATATAACTCTGGCATTAATACTCTTCTGCCCGGCTCAGGATCTAATGCTGGTAGTTTTCTTGTTACAAATCTATCATCTTTTTCTAACACCGTAAGTAAATCTCCCGGCATCATTGGTGTACCTACTATTACAACAGGCACTCCCTGATTAGGTATGAATAAAGACTCTGTTAAAAAATGATCCTCAATCTTGTTCATTTGCCCTAATGCTAACGGGCTTTCTGGATCTTTCAATATGTCATCAGCAATCAACGCCCCGTTAACGTGCATACCCCTTTTGAAAGAAAACAATCCACCATGCAGTATTTCTGCACTACCACCATTGCCTGTATCATATCTAAACGTAAAGTCAGCTTTTGGAGCTTTGTTGGTCATCATTTCTTTTAATATNGGNTTACGATTGACNTCTTTNTTTATTTCAGANATGTGNTATTTAGCCATCGTNTCACTATAAGATAAATATANAATATTNGCNTTNCCNTGTATNTTNANACTTCTCCATATACTAAAAGCNTGCCCNANNATAGTAGATTTAAAATGTGCTCTAGGTAAAATTGCTAAATAATTAAGNCCATCNTCNATNCANTTNTCNACTTCTTCNGTNAGTTTACCNACATGCCANGCNTGAAANTANTCNGGGTGTTCAAAACCTTGAGACCATATATCTCTAGTAAACTCCCAAAAACTACCTACAGCATACTTATTACTTTTTTCTAGTTTCTCTGCAAGTAGTTCAAATGCTTTTTCATATGTTGTTAGTTCATCACTCATTATCTTTTGATGCCATTAAGACTTTTAATTTAGCCGCTATTTTTTTAATTAATTCAGGATCATCTATTTCTTCTACTAAAATACCAACNACATCTTGAATAAACTGAACATTTATCAATCCCTCAGCAACCTGTCTCTCACCTTGTATTCCTATGTCTAATGCTTTCACCGCATCAAAAGCTCTTTCAAAAACCAATGAATTTAATTCTACACCAGCTTTATCTCTTATTCCTTTATATAATGCTTGGTGTTCATCTTGCATTCTAGCAAGTTTGTTTGATTCAGTCTCTTGTGCTTTTTCCATAGCTTTAGCTTGTGTTTCTGCTTTTTTAGTTTTCCAATCGTCTTGTCTAACCCAAGCGTATATAGTTTGTTCATTAACAACTACTCTATGCTCTGCAGAAATTTGTTGGGCTATCTCTTTAGCAGAATACTCATCTGCTAAATATAATTTAAAAGCCCTGTCTTTTACAGCTTTTGGAAACTTCTTAGGCATTACATGTATGCAGNATTGGACCATCCNGTATCAGCGTTTCCTGATTCAATACTTCCTCCGTGTGGGCTTCCATCTGATTGTAGCAATTTACTAAAATCCATACCACCCTTGTTTTTATTACCAGCAGCATTAAAACACTCTGGNACTTTNTGCTTTACNCCACNTGTCGTGCTTATCTCTTTAAATTTAATACCTATCTCTGCTCTACTACATACACCTCTTATCATNGCGTCTTTTGGACCAAGAGGTTTGTATTGAGGGTTNTCTAATAAAGTTGCTATAGTTCGTTTNGCTCCTTCAGTTTGNANATTNTGTATACATTTGTAATANTCACACCATACAACCTTAGCNTANTTTGCTTTAAATTCTTCAGCNGTCATNCCTTTNGGNAANTTATCTTCTANTTTATTATCNTTNGGTTCAGGNNTNTCATAAAAATATGTTTTANNTTTTTGACCNGTAGTCTTTNTATANCCTNTAGGTGCTGCCATTTNTATTCTCCTTNACTGAGTATAATGCGATNCACGCNGCATCAGCATAATCTTGTTCNGGGAANNTNTCTCCCCACTTTTCTATTGCATATTTCATTATATCATCTTTTGTAGACTTGCCGCTACCTAAGATTTGTTTTTTCCAAGTGCCGTTGTCAACTAATTTAGTCGGAATATCACTNAAACATAGTGTTGCCCAAACAGCCCCTACCACTTCTGATAGAGTACGCACCACATTTCTATTCTGTGCAAATATGGGTTCCTCAATTACAGCGTAATCTACAGTATCTATGTTGATCTCTTCCACTAAAATTCTAGCGAAGTTATCCATTAGCTCTGGAAATCTGTCTTTAAATGCTTTTTTAGTACTGCATTCAGCTTTATAGATGTTTATTAAGTTTACATCTTCATCTAGTTCAACAATATGAATTGCTTTACTAGACGTATCTAGTCCTAAATATTTCATAGTTCTATTGTAAAGGTATGTCTTCCTTTATAATTTGTCTAGATGTCAACTTATTATACACTTTATCTTCTAGTGTATCTCTTTTAAATACAGCTATAGTTGCTCCTACACCAACTGCAAGTGCCCCTACTACTGGTAAACTCTTTACTATTCCTTTTGCTATATCTTTACTTGTCATGTATTTCTCCTTTTATTTATTCTGATTCTAATACTTTCATACCTAATGCTATAATTCCACCTGTACATCCTGTGGCTATCTCTGTATATCCAAAATATACCCCTACCGCACTCAAAAGTCCTAACACTATAATTGCTAGAAATATTTGTGGTCTTAGTTTTCCCATCATATAAGTATCCTCCTACTATTATTATACTAAGTTTTAGTCAATTCCTTTAGTCCTTAGTGCTACAATTCTAGAAACGGTATTCCAACATTGCGTATATAATCTTAGTCTACCTTCCTCATAAGTTTTTGCAGCTTCCATTTCAGTCATTTTTTTAAATAACTCTGCTAAGCCTTTGTTAGTATTCATAATAATACCGCGTGCTTCATCTCTTGTGGGTTTTTTACCAATAGCATCTTTCATTACTTGAGCAAACGCTACGTTGTATCCTTCTTCAAACTGTGCTTGCATTGCTCCTAATTTCATTTGATGGCTTGCTACAACTTGTTCTAGGATAGCTTTATTGCCCCCATAGATTGCAAGATACGCTTCTAACTCTTTGTTACTAGCACTATTAACCTCACCAAAATCTAAAGTCTCATCAGCATTTTGATTTATTTCTACCCATGGAACAGGATGATCTTTACGTTCTTGCTTTGCAAAAGCAATTGCATCTTGATAACTCCATCGTTTTTCCATTATGTCCTCCTGTTTTTACATTTACAATACCACATTCCTGTACAATCTTCAGGTTCTGTAGTCATTGTCATTATTTTTTTACATCGTTTTAGTATATCATCCCATACTTTTTTATCTCTGTCAACTTTAAATGCTTTTAGGTTTTGGTCATTCTTGTTTTCATACATAACCACACCGTAATCTCTATCAGTTAAGTTAAGATATATTTGTAACTGTATCATGTGTTCATGTTTTGGGGCTTCTTTTAATTCTTTATAGTCTTCATCCTTAATTGTTTTAAGTTCTAGTAAGGCTTCTTTATACTTGTCGTGTTTAATTATAAAGTCTATACGTCCAGATATAGGGGGGTCTTCACTTTTTATAGAAACTTCATCGTCTATATATAACTCTGCTTTTTCTAGATACTTTTTCATACGCCCTTCAAACGTACCTCCATGATCAAATATTCTTTGTATTCTAGGTTTTATAGTATCCCAGTCTAAAAGTCCGTTGTATGCCATATATAGATATTTATCACAAGGATTACCAAATAACGATGGGTAAAACTTACCTTTTGATGGAGGACTGTTTTTTCTTTCAAGAACAGTATCTATAGATTTTAATAACCATCTATCTTGATTTTTAGTTCTTTTAACCTTCTTAGTCGTATTTAAATTATTTATAGCTTCAATGCCTGCCATATTTTTGCCTTTATATCTGTATAAGTCTTTTCTTTGATATGCACTATTTCAAATCCTGCTTCTTTTAAATAGTCATCTCGTAATGCATCTCTTTTTGCAAAGTGCCCAAACGGACCATCTGCTTCTATTATAACATTGATTTCAGTAATTATGAAGTCAGGTATATATTTACCTACAGGTGTTTGCCATGTGTATCTTAATCCTACTTCATCTAAGACTCTAGCTATCAGAGTCTCCTGTAAGGTATGACTCTTTCGTGGCATCTACAAGCTCCTCATATTTATCAGGGTTTTCTTTGAACCATGTAACTACTGCGTTCATACCCCTAAAATTTTGATCTTTATAATAATACATAGCACCGCTTTGTTCTACAATACCTTCTTCTAATGCAACTCTAATATACGTTTCTACCATATCTATACCACCATCAAACTTAAATGGTATGATTGCTTGTTCAAACTTTTCCCCGCCAAACTTATCTTTTAATAGTCTAGCGTTTATCTCAAACCCCATCCTATCTGCCATGTTCTTTGAGTTACTCTTGCCGGGTTTAGTTAGCCAAGAACCTCTTGTAAAATGCATACAGCAATGTGTAAAGTATTTCTGACCTTCTCCACCGGGCATAGTGTCCATCATCTGAACATTACCCATAGTGCCTCTAGTCTGATTAATCGCAACTAAAGCCCCGCCGTGTTTTAACTCAGGTATAAGTCTCATCAACATTTGGTTCCAAGTTCTAGATTGCCATGCGATAGGACTGTGACCAATACCATCTTCATGAGTAAAGATATCTGCTGGTACTAAACCAGCTACACTATCAATTACCACTATGTCTGCACCAGCTTGTAAAGAGTTCCTTACTGCTTTAAATGCTTCTTCAGATGTGTCAGGATTATATACCACCATTTCTTTGGTTTTTAATCCGCTCTTAGTCATCCAGTCACTATCCCACGACTTTTCTAAATCAACCCACACAGCTACTCCACCTTCTTCTTGTACAGTTTTGCACAGTTGTGAAGCAACGTAGGACTTACCTGATGAAAATCCACCAAATAATAAGGTAAATCTTTTTCTAGGTATGCCGCCGTTTGTGATCTTATCTAGTTGTGGAATATTAAAAGGTATCTTTGTATATTCAAAACTAGTGTCATCGCCTGTAGTAGCTTTTACTTTTTTATCGTTAAGTAATGTGTTAAAAATTTCTTTTGAGGTTGATTTCATTATTTGTTATTTCCTTGTATGTAGTTGAATTGTTTTGTGAAGTGCCTTGTAGAATTGTTCAGATCTACCCATGCTATTTGAGTTCCACTCACAAGTCTGCCCATAACTTCTCATATCATCTAGTATAGCATCTGAAGCACCTTCAAACAACTCTATAAATTGATTTATATTGATTGTCCATTCAGCTTCTTTATCTTCAACTTTAACAAAGTCTCTAAATGCAGCAAGCATAGGAACAGTTAATGCTTTAGACAGTACACCTTGATAACCCACTGGGAGTCCCGTTAAAGGATATGTCTTATTGTTAAACTTGTCTTTTGGTTTACTTGTAAAAGAGTTTGCTTTAAACTCTTTATCTTTAGGTTTAGCAGTTTCTTTTACAAAATCATTCCACAGTTCACCACCCCGCACTCTAATGTATTCTTCCATTTCTAACATTTGAGGGACTAACGATGAGTAAATGTCACCTAACTCTGCTTTGCTAGCAAATTCCTCTACGTGTCCCGCCATGTTTGTATACGCTTCTGTAAGTTCTTGATGTTTAGTTGTTTTTGGAGGTGATGTAATATCGAATAATTTAAGTAATGATACTACATGTCTAACATTAGCGAATGAATCTAATACTGCGTGTTCATGTTTCTTAGGATCAGTTTCATTATACCGTATCCAGTTTTCTGCAGCGTGTCCCTTTAAAGCCTGTTTAATTGGATTAAAAACACCTTGTTGGTCAAATATAGACCACTGCTCAACTTCATCACCACTATTTAGTCCTGTTGAAATTTCTAGTATTTCATCGTCAGTAAAGTCACCGATAATAAAATTAATTTTAACTGACTCGTCTATAATTCTATTTTCTTCTTTAATAACCTCTTGAATAATTGAATAGGTTTTAATCCCATCAGCAATGCCATAACCACTTGGAATGTGTGCTTCATACGTAGTTTCATTAAACTTTTTAATGTCTTTTGCAATTACTGTTATCCCTTTATTTTTTACTGCGAATAAACCGGGGGTGCCTTCTTCTTGTCTAGCAGTTTTTTTTACTGTGACTGGAGTACCCTTTTTTTTGTTTAATTGTTTACCTAAAATTTCATTACTTCGAATATTAGGATCATTTGGTAAGTTTACAACAAGATCATTGAAGGTTATTCTTGCATCCATTTCAGAATACTTACGACCATCTTCATTGAATCGTTTCATTGCACTAGGGTTAGCTACCCGAATTGTGTATCTATCTTTTTTGGTGTACATCATAATAATGTTACTCCTTTTCTGGAGCTACCATAAGGTAATCTCCAATAGTTTAATACGCCCAAAATTGGATCGTATATTTATATTATACCATAAACATTTAAATAGTTGCAATTACAACTCTCGGAAGAATTATAAATCTCGGAACTATGAAAGATCGTCTCCTTTTTCTATACGTCTTTCCATATTTCGTTTCTGTATAGCTTCAGCCCATGCCATGCATACAGCACCACACTGTATAAGTTCATCATATAAGTTTTTTGTATTCTTCTCGTAAACTTCTCTAGCTACTTCTCCAAACTCTTCAGCTAATATAACTGTCCAATAATCATCAGTATGATGAATTTGAGCCCCCCATTTTTTTTCTTGGTTTTCTCTTTCAGCTAAAAATTGTTCTGTAACAATAGCTCTAACGTGCTCACTCTCCATCCTTCTTTTTACCCTTCTTTAGGATGTTCCTAATTTCACCATCTACTTTATCNTGNACNGCTTTNTANGCTTTNTCTAAAGTTAATCCNGCTTCNTCTAATTGTTCTTCTATNGGTAGNTCAGTATCNATGTCATGNATCTCCATGTCCATTCTTGCATACTGATTTGTATCTAGTGGACCTACTCTAAATGTAAATCCTAATTTAAGTCCGACTTTTGCCATCTGTTATCTCCTTTGCGATCAGCATATCTATATACTGCTTTGCTTTGTATAGGTCTTCAATACCATTTTCTTTGTATCTCCACCTTGTTATATATTTTACCACATTCCCCTCTGCAAAACCCATCTGATTATCATGTATGTAATCAAAAGGTTCTATGTCAAAGTGATAGTGTACAGGGTCAGTAGTTTCTTTTACAGATTTATTATATGATTCTGTAAAACTATACTTTTTATTTTCTTCTTTAGGTTTATCTGGTGTTTTTTCTACTATCTCTTTTATACCCCACTTTGTCATCTGCATATATTCTTCCCATGATAAATGAGCATAATTTGTATTAAAGTCATTCCACATTGCTTGTGTAAAATCATAAGGGGCGTTTGGGTTTTTCCATCCTGCTGACATTTAGTCCTCCTCTATCGGTTCTATTGGTGTTAATAAGTGTTTCATCATTACAAATATAGGTGTCCTATCCCCCATCCACGCTCCTTCAGTGTTGTACTCAAAGTATTCCATCGCTTCTTCATAAGCCTCATCGCCTACTGCTTGTACAACATTTAATCGCGTCTCTGCATCCATATCATCAAAATTGTAATCTTTTTTCTTTTCGTTATAAATATCTCTAGCAATTATTTCTATTGCTTTCTCCCTATCGTATACAGCGTAAGGTCCTTTAAACTGTTGATGTCCTAAACCTATAAATGCTTCTTTGAGTCCGTCATAATATATAACTTCATCATCATTTTCTTCACAATGGAATATATCTTTACTAGACATCTTGCTCCCTGCTCTTTCTTAACTTATTTGCTTTTTGTTGTTGTCTCTTTACACTTTTAGGGATAAACTGTTGTTTTTCTCTATAAGTATTAAGAGTGTTATCTTTTTGTAAATTCTTTTTAAAACGTCTTAATAGTTTTTCAAATGTTTCGTTTTTCCTTGCTGTTACTTTCATTAATCCCAATCTATATGTTCTTCTAAATTAAACTTGTTTATATCATCAAAATCTTTTTTTATCGCCCATGAGGGGTCACAGATCTCCATATCTACTTCTAAAGGTATATTAAGTGTGTTTTCTATCATTAAATCTTTAACTTTAGGTGCAACATCATCAAATTCATCTTCATGTATCTCGCATATAATCTCATCGTGTACTTGTAGTAGTAGATTGCTCTTCTTATCCTGCAAATATCTGTGCACCTCAACCATTCTTTCACTCATTATATCAGCACTAGTGCCTTGAATTAAGTAATTAACCCCCCTGTATGCAAAATCACCGGGTACTTTATATATTCTACCATATCTACTGCGTACTGTTCCTCTAGTTTTAATCGTTCTAACCACTGCATCAAAGAATCTTTTAGATCCCTTCATGTTATTAAAGTATGTTGTCTTATAATTAGCCGCCTCAACAGGGGTTGTGTTTAATTGCATAGATAATTTGTCTCTACCTATACCATATATCACTCCAAACGTNATTGANTTAGCTAATTGTCTAAAAAACTTNAACTGAGGNTCAGATTCTTCAATATTAAANGCAATTTTAGCTGCTTCGCCNTGAAAATCTACNTTTTCTTGCTTCATAAGCTCNTTCATCTCGTCATTATTGACATAATACATAAATACACGCACTTCCATCTGCGAATAATCGTATGCAACCATCTTATAGCCCGGTCTAGGTACAAATAAATGTCTAATAGCAACTTGGCGAGGATCATTTTGATTAAATTTGTCCCCACCTAAGAAACTCCACGTTTTAAGCACGTCATCAGTCAATTGAGTCTGGGAATTACCACCTTTACTTGAGATCAACGCGGCAACTCTATCCTTTATATCAACTTTATCACTGTCAGTTAGCTCTCTATCCTCTACATATACCACATCTCTAGGTATATTCTGTAGATTAGGGTTCCGTGATGATAATCTACCAGTCACTGTGCCCCAATTGCAGAAGTTAGTATGTAGTACAGGCATGTCTATATAAGGCTCTATGTAAGTGGCTCTATACTTATCGAGTGTTCTATACTGTCTAATTAAACCTGCGAGTGGATTGTTAAGCTGTACTAACACTGCTTCATTCCACGCCTCTGCACCCTTACTTGTTTTAGCAGGAGAGTGTACCCCCATGCCATTAAATATAGTACCTATCTGTTTTGGACTACTTATATTGAACTCTTCCCCTGCTAATTCATATATTTGCTGTTTAAGAGCATCAATTCTGGTAACCATCTTGTCATATGCCACCTTAGCATAAGCATTATTTATAGGCACTCCGCGTTTTTCCATCGTGTACAATGCTTTAGTTAGATCACATTGAAACTTAAACAAGTCAGATTGTTTAGTTTCTTCTAGTTTTGCTAACCTATCAAAGTAAACTTTCCGTGTCCACTCTACATCTTTGATGCAATATGGTCCTAATACAGACGGGGGAGCTAATGAAAAGTCTTTAGTCCACTTATTTTTGCGTAATACTTGTTTAGTATCTAAATCATATTGTCCTGCTTCATCACCATAACTTCTAATTATAGTATCAGTTAAACTAAGCTGATTTATAGTAGTGGGTTCAGTCATTCTAACCATCACCAGTACATCAACTAGGTCCATGGTATCTATGGCAAAACCCTCATTCTCTAAAAACTTCGCATCAAACTTTACATTGTACCCTACTAAGGTCTTACATTTAGCGTTTATACACTCTACGAGTTTATATAAATCGAGTTGAGATAAATTAGGTTCATCTGATTGATGTCTAAATGGAAAGTAATATATGTCATCACTATTATTTGTAGTAGAAATCCCTATACCACACAGTTGATGCATATCATAAGGATTTAATCCATTAGTCTCAACGTCAATAATCCACTCTGTGCTAGTTGACTTATTAAATAAATCTATAGTTTTCTGGAATGTGTCGGATGTTACTATCATTGGATTAGTCGCAACCCCCAGTAGGACATCAACTGAGGGCTGCATAGTTATGGAGGTCCCCATTAAAAGGGCATATCGTCATCTTCATCATCCACTGTAACTGCATTAGCAGGTACGGATGTGTCAGATGCTTCAAATTTACCGTATCTTTGAGCTACATACTCTTTGATCGGTGTGAGGTTAGCCACCTCTGCTTGTTTATCTTCTGGTAGTTCAATGCTACCATTAGTAGATGTGATAGTATAAGTAGTATCTAAACTAGCACCTCTTCTTTTTACTCTAATTACAGACTTATTAAGAGCACCATTGTCCCCATATATGTCTACTAATTGATTCCAGTTTATATTATTAGCACCAAAAGATAATGTCATTACTTTAAAGTCATTAACAACTTCTTTATAAAGTGTATTACCTGTAGGGCTAGTAATTTCTTCCCAAGAGTCTTCACGTTTTTCTGCGTGTAAGATCTCAGTAACGTACACCCATAGTGCAAATTTGTGTCTAGGGAGTTTTCTTTTACCGTTATCTTCCCAATACATAGCTTCACTTGGTACTTCATCAACAGGTTCTCCGTTAACTACTAATACGCTTCTCCAGCTTTTATCCACACCGCTTTGAAACTCGTATACGAAAAACTCGTCTAAAAATATATCGCCTTCATCGCCTGATGCGATAGACTTCATAAATACTTGATCTCCGTCCTTCAACCAAATTTCTTTACCACTACTTTCAGTGTTTAAAGTTCGTGTAGTCCTACTGTTTATATTGTTTTGTATCATACTGATTCCAGACATGTATCCTCCTTACCAGTATCGTCTATTGTTTATTACATTTTTTAGTATATCATAAGATCTGATATCCTGCACATCTTTATATTCACTAGGAATTTTGATGTATGATAATGTTATTTTACCACGTAACATATCTAATGCTTTATCTCTGCCAATCGTCCCCGCTTTATCATTATCTAAACATAGTATAATCTCTTTTACAGGTAGTGTCAATAACAATTCTTGCTGTTTCCTTGACATAATCGCACCCAATATAGCCACAGATTTAAATCCTAACTGGTCTAACCATATTGTATCCAAAGGACCCTCAGTAACACACAGTGTATCTGATGGAGTAATTAAGTGCTGCCCGTATAATATCTTTGATTTCTGTAGTCCTCTAGAATATAAATATTTAGGGATAGCCTTTTCTTGTCTAATCGCCCATCCCACAGTTCTCTCATCTTTATCAAACATTGGTAGCACAAGACCATTCCTACTTGTTACACCACACTGCCACTTTCTCATGCTTTTTTTAGTAAAGTCTCTAGTAAATATCCATGGTGGCACAGCTCCTAATGTGTAAGGTATTTCTACTTCAGGTAATTGTTTATCTTCTTCAACTATAGTAAAATCAAATAGGTCATCTTTATAGTTCCCTTTGTAGTTGTCTAAGAAATCACGCACTTGTTGATAAGACCAGCCTTTATAATCTGCTATAAACCCCTTAAGATGTCCCTGCCCACATCCTGCAAAACATATCCAAACACCTTTTTCTATATTTATAGAGCATGATTCTGTAGTATCTTGATGAAAAGGGCATAATATAGATATTTGACTATCTCCTACAGGGATAGATAATCCAATGTCCGTTAATGCTGTTGCCCAATCCATGTTACTTCTTTTGTATTCTGTATATAAAACCATCTTTTTCTCTCCAAAACCCTTCAGGGAACGTCATGCCACACTGAAAACAGTATGGATCATTTTTTACTAATCCTAAAACTGGTTTTAACAATAGTGAATTAGGATCAATAATAGTAACCCCTACTTTTAAAGTGCCATTTGCAGAACACTTACCACATTTAAATTTATTAGATAAACGACTCATTGTCCTCCTCTATTCTACCTTTGTCAACATCCCATACAAATTGNGTATCCCTACCACCTAAGTCCCCATCCCNATATTTTTGGAANGCTATTTCTCTTAATTTAGGTTCTTCTTCAACCATACACATAGATATCGCCACATCTGATGCCCTGATTAGAGCATCTCCAAACGCAACTTGACTAGCTGTAGGTTGTGTATACATATTAGCGGCATCCCTCGTTGCTTGAGTTGATGCTATAACAGTGGTATTAGTTGATAATGCCATTGTCTTTAGACCATAAAATAGTGAGTGTGATTGCTCCCATGCCGCTTTGTTTCTATCTTGTGTTGATATTAAATATACACCATCAATAATCAAAACATCAGGCTTATACTTACGCACTAAGTTAGTTATACTTGGTAAGGATATGCTATCTTCACCACTAATGTGATCACATACTAGTAAATTTTTAAAGTTAGTCTCCTGTAAAAACTTTTTATATGTTTCTTCATCAATACTGTGCCCAGTTCTAAGTGCTGTATGCGATAAATCATAGCCTTGAGAGTGTGCTAATAGCACATCCATCCTTAAAGAAATCGATGATACAGGCATTTCAGTAGATACTAATAAAGTTTTATAACCACTAAGGATTGCATCTGAAGCTAATTTACAACATAACCATGTCTTTCCAACTGTAGGTCTAGCATATGCAGTGATCAAATCACCCTTCTGCCATCCCACACCCGTAGAGTTGATCAAATGAAAAGGTGTCCTAATTCCAATCATACCATCACCCATTTGTCTAACAGAGCTTCTTTTTTTCCATTCCTCGTATCTATCTAAATCTCCTGTATCGTATTGATTTACATCTGAATCATGTAGTATCTCAATATCATTTAAATTATCCATTATAGATCCCANTGCTTTTTTAGGGTTATCAGTCAATAATGGTTTATTGTCTTGGAATACAGATATAATATGCCTAAACATAACCTGTTTACTAAACTCATTCAGTGCATAATTAAAGTTTACTGATTGTGCGTCTAGTTTTAAAGAGTCAAAT
>FUFK010037775.1_pt1 | contig 27116 bp, 25 predicted proteins | sample 1021851 | NCBI WGS metagenome assembly FUFK01 (sample SAMEA51879418, study PRJEB19060) | metagenome
CCTCCAAACCACCAAACAGGACCAGCTTCGAAATATCTATAATTCAGATGAACTGTAGGAATATAGGGATTCTTAGGATGCAACACCATAGAAGTTCCCGTAGCAAACCATTCATGACCTTTTGCTTCGGGCCTTTGAGAGATTATAGATTGAGGTAATTCTTTTCCCTGTACTTCAGAGAAATTTACTCCTGCTTGCTCAAAAATAGAACCATTTTTCAATACTCTTGATCTTCCACCACCACCTTCGTCTCTTAGCCAGGATTCTTCTATAAATTTTCCTTTGCCATCTATATTTTCAAGCCCTGAACAAATTTTGTCTTGTAGAGTTAATAAGAGATTTTTAGTTTTTTCTCTCGAGTTTTTAGGAGGTTCTCTGAACATGTATTTAGTAAATCTTGAAGAAAAAAATTTTTTGGTTAATTATAAGTTTCNCTTTATAATTTCTCTTAGGGGGACCTTATTGCCTATTATTTGATAGTTCGACATAGTTCTTAATCTTTTAAACAGTCGACTACCTTGTCAAAATATTTAAAAATTTAATGACCACNATAGAAGATGCGAATTTTGCTTTACAAAAAGTTCTAGATGCTGGATCANAGAAAAATGTAATTGAATTAGCTTGGATTNAAAACGTAAGAGTAACTATACCGAGAGTAATCGTAACATTATCATTACCATCATTTGCAAATTCNCAGAGAGATAGAATTGTACAAGAGGTTAGAAAAGTACTNCTGGATTTTGAAGATATTGATGATGTTCAAATAGAAATAGNTAATAATCCTTCNANAACAGAATCTNNAACTCAAAGTAATNNNCCTGNGTTGCAGAANATTGATGGNATTCNNCATATCATAGCTGTTAGCAGTGGTAAAGGTGGAGTTGGNAAAAGTACCATTGCAGTTAANCTCGCTTGTTCTNTANCTAAATTAGGTTTAAAAACTGGTTTGCTGGATGCNGATATTTATGGACCTAATACTCCCTCAATGATGGGGGTTGCCGAACAGAATCCAAAGGTTACAGAAGGTAGTGGCAGTGATCAAAGGTTAATACCAATAAATAAATATGGAATTTCATTGGTATCCATGGGTTTTCTCATAGAAGAAGGTCAGCCAGTTATATGGAGAGGACCAATGCTTAATAGTATTATTCGACAATTTTTGTACCAAGTTGAATGGAATAATCTTGATTTTCTGGTTATTGACTTGCCTCCAGGAACGGGAGATGCTCAAATATCTCTTTCTCAATCTGTTCCTATAACTGGAGCTATTGTTGTCACCACTCCTCAACAAGTATCTTTGCAAGATGCAAGGAGGGGATTAGCAATGTTTAAACAACTCGGAGTGCCGTTACTGGGAATTGTAGAAAATATGTCAGTATTTATTCCGCCGGATATGCCAAGTAAAAAATATGAAATTTTTGGTAAAGGTGGAGGTCAAATATTAGCTAAAGAAAATGATTTACCATTATTAGCCCAAATTCCTATTGAAATACCTCTCGTTGATGAAAGCAATAGAGGTGTACCAATCTCAATAAGCCAGCCCAATAAAGATAGTTCTATTGCTTTTAGTAATTTAGCTCAATTAATTAAGANTCAATTTGTTNATAGATAATTNATGNTTAGGAGAATTTNTTTATTAAATAAGAGAGGATTTTTNCCAAAAAAAGAAAACTTTNANAGAGGTTTTTTANTTTCTCCNTTACTTATAATTCCACTGTTTTTNGTTATTATTTCNGGTTTNTTAATAAAAAGTATTCAGGGTGATTTTTTAGTNTCGAATTATTTAAGTCATATCTTAACTGGTTTTTTAGGTTATTTTCTAGCATTTTTTATTTCTTATATACCTTTAGAGAGACTTAAAAAGTATTTAGTCCCATTTTATTTGTGTACATTAATATCCTTACTACTAATTTATTTTTTTGGGATATCAGTTTCTGGAGCTCAAAGATGGTTAAACTTGGGCATCTTTTCTTTTCAGCCTTCAGAAGTAGCTAAACTGAGTACTGTATTAACTCTTGCTTTAGTACTCGAAAAAAAAACAATTTTAACAATAGGGGATTTAGTAATGCCCTTATTAGTAGTAGTGGTTCCTTGGTTGTTAATTTTCTTTCAGCCGGACTTAGGTACCTCTTTAGTGTTAATTGTTTTGACAGGTGTGATGCTTTATTGGTCGCAAATGCCCATAGAGTGGATTTTGATATTAGTGTTTTGTCTTGTCACTTCTACATTATATTTAACCTTACCAACTCTTCTTATTTTCTGGATTCCATTTATAGGATATCTTGCTTATAGATCTTCAAAAAAGAAAATTATTTTTTCTGCTATCGCTATTTCTTTCCATTTATTAGTGGCAAAATTGACACCAATTTTGTGGCAATATGGTTTAAAAGAATATCAAAAAGATAGATTAGTTTTATTTTTAGATCCTAATAGAGATCCGTTAGGTGGTGGATATCATTTGATACAGAGTCAAATTGCAATTGGTTCTGGAGGATTATTTGGGAGTGGTTTGCTAAAAGGAAAGCTTACTAATTTGCAATTTATACCAGAACAACANACTGATTTTATATTCAGTGCTTTAGGCGAAGAATTGGGTTTCTTGGGTTGCATAATAGTTTTATTTTTGTTCTTTTTTTTGATTAAAAAACTTATTAATACTTCAACAATTGCTAGGACTAACTTTGAATCTCTGGTTGTTATTGGAATAGCTTCAACTTTTTTATTCCAAATAATTATTAACCTATTTATGACTATTGGATTAGGCCCAGTTACTGGAATACCCCTTCCTTTTATGAGCTATGGTCGAACGTCATTGGTGACTAATTTTATATCTATTGGATTTGTTTTATCTATATTGAAACGTTCTAGATCACTAAGAAGTTGATGAAATCACAAATAACGATAAGAAAAATTCAAGACCTTCTTATTAAAGGAGTTCAAACTATATATGTGGATGATGATACATCCAGAAGAATGTGGTGGGCTTCTTTAGAAGTTATTCAAAAAGATTTCCTATCTAAAAATTATAAACAGGGGGGGATTTGGGTTGCCTCTCCTTTGCCAGCTTTCAATGATGAAAAATTTTTTAATCAACTTCATGGATGGCTTTGGTCTCCAGAGGGATTTCCATACTTTAAAAATGATAATGCAGGTTTTTTACCAGTTAATAATTCAGACAAGATAAAAAAAGATTGCGATTTAGTTAGTAACTATAAAGTCTTAAATCTTAGTCAAAAAGATGGTTATGAACCTTTTTTGATGATAATCACCCCAAATTTTCAATGCATATTATCAATTGTTGGAGAAAAAGATAAGAAAATTCTATTAATTAAGTGTGATGAAGAAAGCCTAAAACTTTCAATTGAATTAATGCATGCAAAATTAAATCAAGAAAATTATGAGGAAGGAGTAAAATTTCGTAATGCAATTAATAATTTAGGTAACCTTAATATTGATAATCAATTTGAACAACAATTTTGGCCAATATTATCGGCAAAATTAGCAAGTATTGCGCCAAATCATAATATACAAAATTCTGCAAAAAACGATGAAAAAAATGTTCAAATAACTGAAGCAAAATTATTACGTGCAATATCTCATGAAGTAAGAACGCCTTTGGCAACAATAAGAACCCTTATAAGTTCTACTTTAAAACAATCTAATATGGATGAATCAATGAGAAATCGTTTAATTCAAATAGATAATGAATGTAATGAGCAAATTGATAGGTTCGGTTTAATTTTTAATGCTGCAGAGTTAGTAAATAATGAAGTTCCTTCGTTAAATAACTTGGCAAAAATTAATTTAACCGAAATTTTTAAAAAACTTACTCCTATTTGGAATAAACAATTGAATCGACGTGGGATTTCTTTAAAGATTGATATCCCCAATCAACTTCCACAAATTTTGAGTGATTCTGAAAAATTAGAATTAATGCTAAGTGGATTAATTGATAAAAATACTAGAGGATTGCAGGAAGGCAGTACATTAATTTTAGAATTAAGACCAGCTGGCCAAAAACTCAAACTTCAATTAAAGGTCCAAAAATTAGATAGTCATCCAAAAGAAATATTGAAAGGAGAAAATGGCTCTGATATTGGTCCGGTTTTAAATTGGAACCCTCAAACAGGTAGTTTACAATTAAGCCAAAATGCAACTCAGAAGTTGTTAGCTAGTTTAGGAGGACATGTTACTCAAAGGCGTGATACAGGTTTGACGGTATTTTTTCCTATTTCAGATTCAAAATGATAGAAAAAAAATCTTTCATTTATTAAATAATGTAGAAACTTTCTTATCAATTTTGAATTTTGTAAAATATGAATGCTAATTTCATATTATAAATAACTCAAAATCAAGGATGACGGAAACTTTAGTTGGTCAATTCCCAAAGCATATAGGAAGTACTGGGGGTTTATTAAACTCAGCGGAAACTGAGGAAAAATATGCGATTGTATGGAATAGCGCAAAAGAACAAGCTTTTGAATTACCCACCGGTGGTGCCGCCATTATGCATGAAGGCGATAATTTAATGTACTTTGCAAGAAAAGAGCAATGTCTTGCACTAGGAACACAATTACGTGCCTTCAAACCAAGAATTGAGGACTTCAAAATCTACAGAATTTTCCCAGGTGGTGATATTGAATTCTTACATCCAAAAGATGGTGTGTTCCCTGAGAAAGTTAATGAGGGTAGAGAAAAAGTCGGCCACAACCCAAGGAGAATAGGTGAGAATCCTAATCCAGCTGGGTTGAAATTCACAACAAAGAATACTTTTGATTAATTTTTTTAAAGTTGATATAAAAGAAAAATATAATTATAATTTGGGTTGACATTATTAGTATGATCAGCTCTCATAAAGATAATTTTTTTAAGGCTTATAAAGAAGGTAAAAATTTTATACCTATTACTCAAACTTGGCCAGCTGATTTAGAGACTCCATTATCAACTTGGTTGAAGTTATCAGAAAAAGATTCCCATGGTGTTTTCCTTGAGTCCGTAGAGGGTGGTGAGAGTTTGGGGAGGTGGAGTATTGTTGCTACTAAACCTCTTTGGGAAGCTGTTTGCTACGGAGAAGAAATTGTCAAAACATGGAATAATGGAAAAACTGAAATACACAAAGGGGACCCTTTTAGTATTTTAAGAACTTGGACGAACGAATATAAGTCATCCGTGCTCGACGATTTGCCATCAATTGGACAGTTGTATGGTTCTTGGGGTTATGAATTAATTAATCGCATAGAACCAAGTGTTCCAATCAATGAAATTGAGGAAAACAATATACCTTATGGTTCCTGGATGTTTTTTGATCAATTAGTTGTTTTTGATCAAATAAAACGATGTATAACCGCGGTAGTTTATGCAGATACAACTTCTTCTAAAGAGTCGTCTATTGAAGAAGTTTATCTAAACTCAATTTCTAAAATTAACAAAACTAGAAATTTAATGAAAGTTCCTCTAGCAGAAAAAGAGTTTTTAGAATGGAACGAAAATGAAAATTTGAATTTAGAAATTAAAAGTAATTGGAAGAAAAAAGATTTTGAGGATGCTGTTCTCTCCGCAAAAGAATACATAAGAAGAGGAGATATCTTCCAGATTGTTATAAGTCAGAGATTTCATACTCATGTCAATAATGATCCCTTTAATTTATATAGAAGTTTAAGGATGGTTAATCCTTCTCCATATATGTCGTTTTTTGATTTTGGCTCATGGTATCTCATAGGTTCCAGTCCTGAAGTCATGGTTAAAGCTGAAAAAAACAAAAATAGTCAGATTGTTGCAAGCTTAAGACCAATAGCTGGTACAAGGCCCAGAGGTAATGATCCTCAAGAAGATCTGGAATTAGAAAAGGATTTGTTAAAAGATCCAAAAGAGATAGCTGAGCATGTAATGCTGATTGATCTAGGAAGAAATGATCTTGGAAGGGTTTGCGAAATTGGAACTGTGGGTGTAAAAGATCTAATGGTTATAGAGAAATATTCACATGTCATGCATATTGTGAGTGAAGTTGAAGGAATCTTAAAAAACAACACAGATGTTTGGGATTTGCTAAAAGCATGTTTTCCCGCCGGAACAGTAACTGGTGCACCAAAAATTAGAGCTATGCAGTTGATAAAACACTTTGAAAAAGATGCTAGAGGCCCTTATGCTGGTGTTTATGGATCTATTGATATTAATGGGGCGTTGAATACGGCAATTACAATAAGAACTATGATAGTTAAACCTTCAAAAGATGGAACATATAATGTATCAGTGCAGGCAGGTGCAGGAATAGTTGCTGATTCTTCGCCTGAGAATGAATATCAAGAGACTATTAATAAAGCTAAGGGGATACTAAAAGCAATAGCCTGTTTGGATAAATAAATGAGTAAGCTTAATCTTTATAAAGGTTTTGAAGTGGAACTGTTCACAGGTTCTTTTAATTCTCATATTGGTGTTTCAGCAGATGTAGAAAAAAATTTTTCTAATTTTGTGAAAGAGCCTGATAACAGAAATGTTGAATACATAACAACACCTGAAAAAGACTACATGTTGTTACATAGACAATTAATAAGTCCAAGAAAAAACTTAAGACAATGGCTAAACAAGAAAGGGTTAACAATCATTCCCTCATCCACTCTTTGTTTTAAACATGATTTGCAATTTCAAAGATCTGATATTGAAAATGTTTATCATCAATTTATACAAGATAACTATGGGATCTCTATTGCAACTTCAAGTGTCCATATAAATATAGGAATAGAGAACTTAGATAAGCTTTTTGCTGCTATTAGATTAATAAGATCTGAGGCTGCTTTGTATCTATCAATAAGCGCTAGCTCACCTTTTTTGAATAATAAAATTACGGAAAATCACTCTCAGAGGTGGATTCAGTTTCCTAAAACACCAAGTAAAGTACCTTTTTTTGTCAATCATAATTCCTATATCGAATGGATCGAGGAAAATATAGCTAATAAAAATATGCAAAATATAAGGCATTTTTGGTCTTCAATCAGACCAAATGGCCCCCAAAGGCCTTTAATTCTTGATCGTTTGGAATTGAGAATTTGTGATTTTGTTCATGATATTAATTTGCTTTTGGGGATAACAGCCATGCTAGAACTAAGGATTTTGCATCTTTTTGACAACTTAAACACTTTAGATCCCCTGACTGCGAGTATTTTTTCTTTTGAAGAATTATCAGAAATATGCGATCAAAATGAAATTTATGCTGCAAAAGATAGTCTGAATTCAGAGTTAATTCACTGGCAAGATGGCAAAAAAATTATTTGTAGAGAATGGATTCAAGACTTACTATCAGATTTATCATTAACCGCAGAAAAATTTAATATGAAACATCTTCTGGAACCTATCCATAGAGTCCTTGAAGAAGGAAATCAAGCTATGAAATGGATAAATCAATATAAAAAAGGTCTCTCGATTGAAGAAATAATGAAACTCACTATCGATGATATGATCATCAATGAAAAAGAGATTATTTGATTATTTAAACAAACATTTGATCTGAATATTTTTACTTGTGACATAATAATTATATGGAATCTCCTCAACAGGATAAAAATAATAAAATGGATCTTATAAGTAACAATGATCCACTTGATAAAAATCGTCTTTTAATAGAAGATCTATGGGAAGCTGTTCTTAGAGAAGAATGCCCAGAAGATCAAGCAGTGAGATTGATACAGCTTAAAGAATTAAGTTATTCGAAGCAAATTGATGGAGTTAGTTCAAAAACTTTTAAAAACGAAATAGTTGATATTATTAATTCAATGGATTTGGCAGAATCTATTGCAGCAGCTAGGGCGTTTTCACTATATTTTCAACTAGTGAATATTTTGGAACAAAGAGTTGAGGAAGATAGATATATTCAAAGCTTTACCAACATGAATGTTCAAAAATCGCCCGATAATCTTGATCCTTTTGCCCCAGCGTTGGCTAGGCAAAATGCACCGGTAACTTTTCGAGAATTATTTTATAGGCTTAGGAAACTAAATGTACCTCCAGGAAAATTAGAAGAGTTATTGCAGGAAATGGATATTCGTTTAGTTTTTACTGCACATCCGACTGAGATAGTAAGACATACTATTAGACATAANCAAACTAGAGTAGCAAATTTGTTGAAAAAAATACAGGTCGCGCAATTTTTAACAAAAGAAGAAATAAATATTCTAAAAACTCAATTAAAAGAGGAAGTCAGACTTTGGTGGAGAACAGATGAATTGCATCAATTTAAGCCTTCCGTTTTAGATGAAGTAGATTATGCTTTGCATTATTTTCAGCAAGTTTTATTTAATGCAATGCCTAAATTGAGAGGTAGAATTTTTGAAGCGCTTACCGAAAACTACCCAGATGTTCAGATGCCTTCCGAATCTTTTTGCAACTTTGGTTCTTGGGTAGGATCCGATAGGGATGGGAATCCATCTGTTACTCCTGAGATAACATGGAGAACTGCTTGTTACCAAAGGCAGTTGATGTTGGAAAGATATATAACTGCGACATCTAACTTAAGAGATCAATTAAGTGTCTCAATGCAATGGAGTCAAGTAAGCTCCTCTTTATTAGAGTCTTTAGAAACAGATAGGGTTAAGTTTCCAGAAATATATGAAGCTAGGGCTACAAGATACAGATCAGAACCTTACAGATTGAAATTAAGTTACATTTTAGAGAAGTTGAGGCTCACACAAGAAAGGAATAATTTATTAGCTGATAGTGGTTGGAAATCTGATTTAGAAGGGGAAATTGATACTAAAAATATAGATAAAGTTGAAAACTTATATTACAAATCAGTCAGTGAATTTACCTATGATCTCGAACTGATTAAAAATAGTCTGATTAGTACAGATTTAAATTGCGAGGCCGTAAATACCTTGCTTACTCAGGTTCATATTTTTGGTTTTTCACTAGCAAGTTTAGATATACGCCAAGAAAGCACAAGGCATAGTGACGCTATACAAGAACTTACAAATTATCTTGATTTGTCTGTCCTATATGACCAAATGTCTGAGGAAGAGAAAATTAAATGGCTTGTAGAGGAATTAAATACAAAAAGGCCTTTAATTCCTCCTGACGTTAACTGGACAAAAACTACAGAAGAAACCTTTTCAGTTTTTAAAATGGTTAAAAGACTACAGCAAGAATTTGGAAGTCGTATTTGTCATTCTTATGTAATTTCAATGAGTCATAGCGCATCTGATTTGCTTGAAGTTCTTTTATTAGCAAAAGAAATGGGACTCCTTCATCAAAAGTCACAAAAGTCAAAATTATTGGTTGTTCCTCTTTTCGAAACTGTTGAAGACCTTAAAAGAGCCCCAGAAGTAATGGAAAAATTGTTTAAATTAGATTTTTACAAATCATTGTTGCCAAAAGTTGGAGAATCCTTTAAACCTCTTCAAGAATTAATGCTTGGATATTCTGATAGCAATAAAGATTCAGGGTTTGTTTCCAGTAATTGGGAAATTCACAGAGCCCAAATAGCTCTTCAAAATCTTGCAAGTAGAAATAACATATTGCTAAGACTTTTTCATGGAAGAGGCGGTTCCGTAGGTAGAGGAGGTGGACCAGCATATCAGGCGATATTGGCACAACCAAGCGGTACTTTAAAAGGGCGAATAAAAATAACAGAACAAGGTGAAGTATTGGCTTCAAAATATAGTCTTCCTGAACTGGCTTTGTATAACCTCGAAACAGTTACTACTGCTGTTATTCAAAATAGTTTGGTGAATAATAGGCTTGATGCCACTCCAGAATGGAATCAATTAATGTCAAGGCTTGCAGAAACATCAAGGTCTCACTACAGAAAATTAGTGCATGAAAATCCAGATTTATTAAATTTCTTTCAGGAGGTCACTCCAATAGAAGAAATAAGTAAATTGCAAATATCTAGTAGACCTGCNAGAAGAAAAAAAGGTGCTAAAGATTTGTCAAGTTTAAGAGCTATTCCATGGGTATTTGGTTGGACACAAAGTAGATTTCTTTTGCCAAGTTGGTTTGGAGTAGGAACTGCATTATCATCCGAATTAAATTCTGACCCACAACAAATTGAATTATTAAGAGTTCTCCATCAAAGATGGCCATTTTTTAGGATGCTCATATCTAAGGTAGAAATGACATTATCTAAGGTTGATTTGGAAGTTGCCAAATATTATGTTGACACTCTTGGCAGTAAAGAAAATAAAGATTCTTTCGATGTTATTTTTGAAGTAATTTCTAAAGAATATAATCTTACAAAATCTTTAATACTTGAAATTACTGGTAAAAATAAGCTNCTTGAATCTGATAGAGACTTAAAATCATCAGTNAGCTTGAGAAATAAGACAATAATCCCATTGGGATTTTTACAGGTTTCGCTTTTAAGAAGGCTTAGAGATCAAACAAGGCAACCTCCAATTAGCGAATTTATCNTTGAAAAAGATGAATCTAGAAGAGCTTACAGTAGAAGTGAACTATTGAGNGGGGCACTTTTAACTATTAANGGGATAGCAGCAGGTATGAGAAATACAGGTTGATAATTGCAATATTTTTCTAAAAAAAAACTTGTTCTTCCAGAAGGTTATTTTGTTAATTCTTCCCAGATTCCATTAGCAAAAGAAGTTAATAAACTTTTAGCGAATTGCGGTTGTGAGACATTCCCAATGAAACCCCTCTCTGAGGCTATTCAGAAAAGTAATTTCTTTTTCACAATACAAAGTGAATTAGGAAATAAATTATATGGTTTTGTAAGAGTGACATCAGACAGGGGATTGAATGCTAACTTATGGAATTTAAGTGCAGCAAAAGGTAATAATCAGGAACTTTTTTATTCAATTTTATTACAAGTAACTCTTGAAAAAATAAACATTGAAATGCCTGGATGTAGTGTTTCTGTTCAGGCTCCAGAGTCCTCTTTTAAAAGTCTTGAAGAAAGCGGATTTATATTAGATCCAAATGGAATAAGAGTGATGGGATATAAACTTTAATAATAAAGTTACGAGCATGGAGGGATTCGAACCCCCGACTCTCAGAACCGGAATCTGATGCTCTATCCAACTGAGCTACATGCCCTTTTATTTTTCAATTTCTTTAAGGAAAATCTAAATATATTAAATCTAGCTAATTTAATTAATGAATGCATCAAGAAAATTTTTTTAAATAAATTAAAAATTAAAAATTTTCGGAACCACAAAAGTTTTGGAATTGACCTAGAAGCGCAAAGAACAATCGTTCTGGGCTGTAATGGCATTGGTAAGTCAAATTTACTTGAATCTATTGAATTTTTAAGTCAATTAAAATCTAATAGAGCATTAAGTGATAAAGATTTAATAGAAAATGATAGTGATATGGCCGAAGTTATTGGACAAATAGATTTTAGAGATGATTTAAAGTTGAATTTATTTAGAAAAGGCTCTAAAAAAATTTATGTCAATGATTCAATCTTGAGAAAGCAGAGCGAAATAAAGAACTTTATTAGAAGTGTGTGTTTCTGCTCGAGTGATATAGGTATCGTTAGAAATGAACCTAATTATCGCAGAATATGGATTGATAAAGTTGTATCTCAGCTTGAACCAGTATATTTAGACTTGATAAGTAGATTTAACAGGCTTTTAAAGCAAAGAAGTCATTATTGGCGTTCAGAAAGCTTTCAAAATGATCAATCATCAGAAATTCTTGAAAGTTTTGATATTCAAATGTCAATAATAAGTACAAGAATTTTTAGGCGTAGGAGAAGGGCTTTATTAAAAATCAAACCATATGTTGAATATTGGCATAGATATTTAAGTAAATCTAAAGAGCACATAGGCATAAATTATCTTTCAGGGATACAAAATATAAGTCCAGAAGAAGAAGAAGAAGAAGTTATCACTAAGAAAATAGTAGAACAACTAATAATTCAGCGTCCTATTGAATCATTGACTGGTAAATGTAATTTTGGCCCTCATCGTGATGATGTTGAGTTTCTCATTAATAATATTTCAGTTAGAAAATATGGTTCATCTGGTCAGCAAAGAACTTTTATTTTAGCTTTAAAAATGGCAGAATTAGATTTATTAACTAAAACATTAAATGTCCCTCCAATACTCATATTGGATGATGTCTTGGCCGAATTAGACATAACAAGACAAAATTTATTATTAAATTCTGTTGGAAAAGATAGTCAATGTTTTATTAGTGCGACACATCTAGATAAATTTAATCAATCTTTCTTAGGCTCTTCACAAATGATTTACTTATAACTTTAAAACTAACAATTTTTAGCTAATCTTATAGATATAAATTTCTTTGATGGAAGGCCCAAAAAAAAATCAAATTTTAGGTTCTTTTTGTAATGATGAAAAACTAATTCATCACAGTAAGCACCTTTTGTTGGAACTGTATGGATGTGATTACGAAAAATTAAATGATGAATCCTTTTTGCGTTGTTCGTTAAATAGAGCTGCAAAATTAGCAAAGGCAACAGTTCTGAATTTAATAAGTAATAAATTTGAACCTCAAGGAGTTACGGCAATTGCATTACTGGCTGAATCCCATATTTCAATTCATTCTTGGCCTGAATCTAATTATTCTGCAGTCGATATTTTTACATGTGGTCAAAATATGCAACCAGAACTTGCTAGTCAATACTTAATTGAAACTTTGAATGCTGAAGAACATTTCTTACGTGTTCTTAAGCGAAATCCACCTTCAGCAGTTTTAAAAGAGATTAGAACGGTTGTTTAACCTGTTATATTTATCTATTTAATTTTCCGCTAATTAATCCTTCAAGATCTAAACTTGTGCAATTAAATCCTAACTTAGAAAAGTATTGAACTAAATCGTCAAAATTAAATTTTTTAAAAAAATGCTTTAATTCCTCTTGGGGGATCTCTATTCTTGCGGTTGATCCTTGACATCTAACTCTTACCTCGGATAAACCGCCTTTTTTTAAATATTCTTCAGCTTTTTCAACCATCTTGAGCCTTTCACTAGTTATTTCATGGCCATAAGGAAATCTTGAAGATAAGCAAGGTTGAGCAGGTTTATCCCACCATGGGAAACCTAATGCTCTAGATATATCCCTAATATCTTTTTTTGAAAATTTAAATTTTGCGAGGGGTGAAATAACTCCTGCTTGTTTAGCAGCTTTTATACCAGGCCTAAAGTCTTTTAGATCATCAAGATTGACACCATCTAAAACAATCTTGTAATTCAGTTTTTTAGACAAGTATGTTGTATGTTTGTGAAGCTCTTTTTTGCATGCAAAGCACCTGTCTTGCGGATTGTTCCTATAACTTGACTCTTCTAATTCGGATGTTTTAATTTCTAAATGCTTAATTCCAATCCATTTTGCTTGGCTTCTTGCTTCTTCACGCAGTGTATTGGCTAAGGCAGGAGAAATACCAGTAATTGCAATTGATTTACTACCTAGTTGCTCAAACGCCAACGAGGCCACTAGTGTACTATCTACTCCTCCTGAATAAGCGATACAAACACTATCGAGGTTCTTAATGTATCTTCTAATTGTAAATAGCTTTTCATTTTGTTCATCAGACAGAATTTCTAGTTGATTGAACATGCTAATTACTTTAAAATTCAAATTACCTATGTATAGGTTGAATTTATTATTAAATTTTTAATAATATAATTAACTATATCTTAGATTAAATTTATTCACCTTGTTCAATTGACAAATACAAGAAGAAATAGAGGTATTGGAATTGTCACCGCAAGTGACAGTCAAGAAAGATCACAAGGTCAATTACATATTTATGATGGGGAAGGAAAAGGTAAAAGTCAGGCTGCTTTGGGTGTTGTTTTAAGGACAATTGGACTAGGAATATGCGAAAAAAAACAGTCGAGAGTACTTCTTCTCAGATTTTTAAAGGGACCTGAGAGGTCATATGATGAGGATGCAGCTATAGAGGCCCTGCAAAGGGGATTCCCACACTTAATAGACCATGTAAGGACAGGAAGGTCAGAATTCTTTACTGAAGACCAGGTGACAAAATTTGATATTGGTGAGGCTGAGAGAGGTTGGAATATTGCAAAAGGAGCAATCGCTAGCTCTCTGTATTCTGTTGTTGTACTAGATGAGCTGAATCCAGTTCTTGATTTAGGAATGCTTGATATAAAGGAAGTTGTTGATTCTCTTCAAAATCGTCCTGACGGACTGGAAATAATTATTACCGGAAGGGCAGCCCCTCCTTCTTTGGTGAGAATATCTCAACTTCATTCAGAAATGAGATCACGTTTAAAAGGAGATTTATCAAAACTAATAGGACAAAAGAGATGTACTGGTGGAATTGAGATATACACAGGAGAGGGTAAAGGTAAATCCACAAGTGCACTTGGCAAGGCTCTTCAAGCAATTGGTAAAGGAATCTCTCAAGATAAAAGTCATAGAGTTTTAATTTTACAGTGGTTAAAAGGCGGAACTGGCTACACCGAAGATGCTGCTATAGAAGCATTGAGAGAAAGTTACCCACATTTGGTAGATCATTTGCGATCTGGAAGAGATGCGATCGTGTGGAGAGGTCAGCAAAAACCAATTGATTATGTTGAGGCTGAAAGAGCATGGGAAATAGCTAAAGCTGCTATTTTGAGTGGTTTGTATAAAACAATTATTTTGGATGAATTGAACCCAACTGTTGATTTAGAGCTACTACCTGTGGAATCAATATATCAAACGCTCTTAAAGAAACCAGCAGAAACAGAAGTAATTATTACTGGTAGATGTAAAAATGAACCTTCATATTTTGAACTCGCTGATATTTACTCTGAAATGGTGTGTCATAAGCACTATGCGAATGTTGGAGTTGATTTGAAAAGAGGTGTAGATTACTAAATATTTATACTTAAAATATTAATCGCTTAATAATCTTTTTACCTTTTCAATGCCACCCTCAATAGATCTCGATTGAATTTTGAATTTAGACAAGATTCTTGAAGCTTTTTCAGAACGTTTCCCTGTTTTACATATGGTGAAAACCTCTTTAATTAAACTTTCTTTTTGAATAAATTCCAAGTCAGGCTTTTGGTTCAAATGACTCAGGGGGAGTGATATAGAGCCATCAATTGCAGATGCAGAAAATTCTTCATTTTCCCTAACATCAATTAAAAGAATTTTGTTAGGTTTAATTTTATATAAGCTATTAAAATCACAAGCATTAATTCTGTTGATTGTTCCAGTTTGCGTAGAACATTCATCGTCACTATAGTAGTCCATAAACTTAGAAAGATTATTGATTTGTTTATTTACTTGATCACTTTTTAGGTGTAATTTTTTCGTATTCATATTCAACAGATCAAAAACCATAATTTTTCCATCTAAAACCTCACCTTTTTTTAAAATAATTTTGATAATTTCATTCACCTGAATAATTCCTATTAGACCTGTGGATACACCCACAACCCCATATTCTGCACAACTAGGGACGGTATTTTTTGAAGGTGATTCTGGTAGTAAGTCTCTTAAATTAGGACTAGTTTTATTTAAGTTGAATACACTTACTTGTCCTTCAAAGCCCTGAACACTGCCAAAGACTAAAGGTTTATTTAGTATCAAGCATGCATCATTTATCAAATATCTAGTGCCAAAATTATCTGAGCAATCGCAAATAATATCAAATTTTTGAATTATTTCTAGAGCATTCTTAGGATTAATTCTTTCAGCAAATGTCAATAATTCAGAATTAGGATTAAATTTTTTTATTCTTTCCTGGGCGGAATCAATTTTTAGACTACCTATAGTATTCGTTTCATGAATTATCTGTCTTTGGAGATTAGACTTCTCAACGTAATCATTATCAACTATTCCAATTTTCCCTATTCCTGCTGCAGCTAAATAAAGCAAAACAGAAGAACCAAGGCCACCTGCTCCAATACATAACACTGAACTGTTTTTTAGGCTTAGTTGACCTTCATAACCTATCTCTTTGAGTGTTAAATGTTTTTGATATCTTTCTTTTTCATCTGTAGTTAAGAAATTATATTTAATATTTTTGGACATACCGATTCTTTAACTTTTAAAAATTAAACTATGAAAATATAATAATTAAAATAAAAATTTTAGCCTTTTAAAAATTTCCTTTTACTTAATTTTATTAATGTTTTTGTTAGAACTAGATGATAATGTGAAGTTTTTATAAATCAATTTTAAGTTTAAATANCTCCAGAAACTTTATATAGCAACGTCTCTAAAAAATACAAAATGTTTCGGTTCGGAATTTTGCACAACAAAAAGGTAGTCAACAGGCCTTTTTTCCGATACTGTCTGGTTCATATATTAAGTTTACTGAATTCATGAGTGATAACACTCCAGGGTCAAATCAAGACTCCGGCTCCGATACAAGCTCAGAAACCAAAAGCTTTTCAGAGAAGTACTCTGATGTCATGGGAAAAGTCAACGAAACCCTTGGTAATGTTGATTGGACTCAAATGGGTAAGTATGGCAAAGCGGCAGGCATAATAGCCGTTGTAGTCATAGCTCAGATAATAATAAAAGTTGTCATTGACACGATTAACTTCTTCCCAATTCTTCCAGGTTTGCTAGAACTTCTAGGAGTAATAGTAGTTGGCCAATGGAGCTGGCAGAATCTTCGCACCAGTGAAAATCGTGAAGCTGTTTTAGATAAGGTACAAAATCTTAAAAAGACTTATCTAGGATAGTTCAAGATTACATACTAAGTATTGCTTTTACGTAATCTTTGACTTGATTTAGATATGATCCTCCAAACATATTGGCATGATTCAATATGTGATAAAAATTATAAATAATAATTCTATTTTCAAAATTTTCCTTTAATGGGAAAATTTTATAATATTCTTCATAAAAATCGTTTTCAAAACCTCCAAAAAGTTTTGTCATGGCTATGTCTACTTCATTATCTGCCCACCATGATGCAGGGTCAAATATAACCCCCTTACCACTTTGGTCCATTCCTGCATTTCCTGACCACAAATCACCATGAACAAGAACATTTATTGGTTTATGATTAAGCAATTCTGATTTAATTTTTGCTTTAATTTTATTTATTATCCCTTGATCTAATACATTAGATTTGAGAATTGATAATTGTGGCATTAACCGTAAGTTTAAAAAACAATCTAACCAATTATCTTCCCAGCCTTTCTTCTGATCTGTGGTTCCAATAAATCCCTCAACTGGAAATCCAAACATTTTTGGATTAGATTCAGCTGATTTCAAGTGCATTTCGCCTAAACCTTTTCCGAGTTTTTTTTGGTCAAAATTTTGCATATCTATCCATTCAATTAAAAGATACTCTATATTTTTGATATTTTTATATGTAATAACTTCAGGAATGACTAAGTTTTCTTGATTAATATACTTTCTTAAATTTTGAAGACAATATTTTTCAAATTCAAGAAATTTTTTGTTTCTATCATTTCTTTTTAGGAAAAATTTTTTTTTGTTTGAGAATTCTATTTGCCAGGCACTATGTATATCGCCCCCATGAACAGGTTCAATACTTTTTGGATAGGTTTCACCTAATTCACTACAAATTTCGTTAACTTCAATAGGTGATAATTTTTGCATTTTCAATGAGAAATTCCGAAATTGTTGTCGTTGGCGCTGGTATAGCAGGACTAACTTCTGCAGCAATTTTATCAAAACAAGGTTTATCAGTGACTTTAATTGAATCTCATACTCAATCAGGAGGATGTGCCGGTACTTTTAAAAGAAAGAATTATATATTTGATGTTGGTGCAACTCAGGTTGCAGGTTTAGAGAAAGGAGGAATACATTCTAAAATTTTTGATTTTTTAGATATCCCATCACCTGAAGCTACAATTTTAGACCCTGCTTGCATTGTTGATTTAAATGATGGCGGTAAGCCCATACCTATTTGGTATGAAAAAAGCAAATGGATTGCTGAACGAGAAATACAGTTTCCTGGGAGTGATAGATTTTGGAAACTTTGCACCCTCATACATCAAAGTAATTGGATATTTGCTAACAATAATCCTGTATTACCAATAAATAATTTTTGGGATTTTTCTCAACTTCTCAAAGCATTAGTACCGTCTAATCTTGTCACAGGAATCTTAGTTAAATCTACTATTTTTGATTTATTGAGGATTTGTGGATTATCGAAGGATGAGCGCTTGATAAAATTCTTAAATCTGCAACTAAAACTTTATTCTCAAGAGGACGTTTATAATACTGCAGCATTATATGGATCTACTGTTCTTCAGATGTGCCAACAGCCACATGGTCTGTGGCATCTTAAAAAATCTATGCAGTCTTTAAGTGAAGCATTAGAAAGTTCATTGAGAAAAACTGGAGTTAAAATAATTTTTGGACAAAAAGTTAATTCTTTAAATTTTGATGACGTAAATATGTGCTGGAAAGTATCTGCTAATTCAAAAAAAAATTCTTTTATTTACCATGCAAAAGATTTGATTTATACCGCGCCTCCTCAATCTTTGCTCAAGCATCTGAAAGATCCTTTAAAAAGAAAAAAAAGTTATAAAAATCGACTTAATAATTTGCCTGATCCAAGTGGAGCTTTAGTTTTTTATTCAGCATTAAAAAAAGAAAATATTAAAAAAACTTCCTCAAATCATTATCAATTTGTTTCGAATGAATTTGGTTCTTTATTTGTCTCAATTAGTGATGATGGTGATGGAAGAGCACCAAAAGGTGAGGTTACTTTAATAGCTAGTATTTTTACTAAAACAAAAGATTGGTTTGATCTAGATAAAAAAAATTACATAAAGAAAAAAAAGGATTTTATGAAAAAGATATCAGTTGAACTGGAAAGTCAATTTCAGATTGATCCGGAAAATTGGCTACATAGGGAATTAGCGACTCCTGTGGGATTTCAAAAATGGACTAATAGACCCAACGGAATAGTAGGCGGGCTTGGTCAAAATCCAGATATTTTTGGTTTATTTGGATTATCAAGTAGGACGCCTTTTGAAGGTTTATGGTTATGTGGAGACTCAATTTATCCAGGAGAGGGAACAGCAGGTGTTAGCCAGTCTGCATTAATGGTTTCAAGACAAATTCTAGCTTCTAAGGGTATAGAAAATTTTAATTTATAAATTTTTCTCTGATTTCTTTTGCTTCAGAAAGTTTCTTAGAAAGTAACTCCCAATTTTTTTCTTTTATAAGAGATTCCATTGTATTTAACCTTTTTTTAAAATTATTAATGGCATTTAAAACATTAATCTGATTATTCATAGCTAAATCTAAGCCTAGTTTTTCATTGCCGCCACCAACTCTCGAAGTGTCAGCAAATCCTGTAGCAGCTAGCTTTTGTGTGAGATCTAATAAAGCTGGATTATTTTTTGTGTAGGCAGTTTCAATTAGAGTAGAAGCTAAAAATATAGGCAAATGAGAAATTAGAGATACTGCTTCATCATGCTCTTTTGGAGAGGCTTTACAAATTTCACAATCCATTGATTTTATTAGCTTGGAAATAGTTCTAACTGCATTTGAATCACTATTTTGTGTAGGGGTAATAATCCATTTTGCATTTTTAAAAAGACCTTCAAAACCTGAATCAACCCCTTTCTTTTCTGTTCCCGCCATTGGATGTGATCCAATAAATAGAGGATGTAAATTTTCCCATGTATTTACAATTGGCTCTTTAACAGAGCCTACATCAGTTACTATTGCTTCTTGCGGTATTGATGCTGCTAATCGTTGAGATGGAATTATTAAATCTTTGATAGGCAATGCCAAAATTATCAGCTCACATTTTTTTAATAAGCTCAGATCACAGCTAACAAAATTTGCAAGCTTTTTTTCCTTAGCTTTTTTCTCATTTAATTCATTATTTGCTATTCCATAAATTGTGTGGTTTAGACTTTGGAGTTTTAATCCTAAAGAACCGCCAATTAAACCTAATCCTACTATTCCAATTTTCATAGATTTATTAATTTAATACTTTCTTATATTCATAACAATTTTTTGTATATTAGGTTCATAAATTTTTGTATGTACATTTAAATAAATTTATTATAAATGCTTGAAATTTTAAGTCATCAATATTTGAAAAATTTTTTGAGAGACGAGAGAATTAATTGGGAACACATATATTCTTTTGGGAGAATAATTTCCAAGTGTATTGATAATGATTCCACATATCTAATTAATTCAGAAATTTTCTCGACCCATGATTGGTTACCTCCAATTTTGATTTCCCTATCTTTAAGGGAAGAAAATTCAACTTTTATTTTATCCGAAGAAAAAATTCAATTTATAAAAAAATTTCAGATTAGTTCATTGAAAAATCTAGGTTTAAATTTTATTTTAAAAAATGATCAACTAATTTTTGCAAATCATCATATTCGCTTGATAAAAATTGACGATTTACTTAATAATACCAATTCTCTTAATCTTAAAAATCATCGTATTGTTTATTCTGGAGTTGAAAATATAAAACAGGATTTAAAGAATCATTTTAGAATTTCTTTACTTAAAAAAGATTGGACAAAAAATTTTAAAGAATTTGAATTTATCAATCAAGAATTTAATAAAGTATATGATTCATTGAAGAAAAAGTTCTTCAAGAGAAAGGTCTTAGGAAATAGTTATATCAATTTAGATGAAAAAGAAATTAGTTTTTTGTCAAACTTTTTTCATGAAAATTCTTTTTTTTCTGATAAATTTTTAAGCATTCACAAAGCATTAGCTCAAGGTTGGGCATGCTGGGTAAAATTAAATAATACAAATTTAGATTGGAATTTGTATTTGCAGCCAATAGATGAACTTGCTCAAATTAAGAAATTTTTTTCAAATAATAAATTTGTTTTTTTATCAGCTTTGAGAAAAGATAATTTTTTTCAAATTTATCTTAAAGAGCACAGTTTAGATCTTGATTTAGTCATTAACTTTAAAAGTAATTTTGAAGAGAAAAAGATCTCACTTTATATACCCTCTAAACAGTTGCTTCCTAATAATCCTCTTTTTACGAATTCAATATTGGATAAATGCAATAAGTTAACACTTTTTAGAAAGGGTTTAACTTTAATTTTGTCTGATGATATTGATTTGAAAACTAACCTTGCCACAGAATTAGCCTCCAAGTACGGAAAGAGGGTTTTGCTAGAGACGATTCCTATTCATAATAATGAAATTCTTTGCACTAGTTACGATTGGTGGATCATGAATTCTTACTTAATACAAATTCCAGAACAAATTATTATTCCTTTACTTCCGATTCCGAACATGTCAGAGCCTATTAATGTAATAACAGTTTCTTATAAAAAAAAGCTTTCTCAAGATTGGTTTAGAGACTTCCTTCTTCCTCAAGCCAGAATAAAACTTGAAAGATCTATTTCTCCTTTAAGAAGAAATTCAGGTAAGTTAATAATTTTAGATGGAAGAGCAAATAAAAGAAACTGGGGAAGATTACTTTTGCAAAACATTCAACCATCAAAACAAATTAACTATATGCTACCTTTTGATTAGCTTATGATTTTAAAAATAACTTAAAGAAATATGGGAGAAGCAAAAAGACGAAAAACACTTGGGTTACCTCCAAAAAAAAGTAATACTAAAACTAAATATGATGAGTCTCCAAGATTATTCGAATGGCTCCCCTTTACAATAAAGCAAAGAGATACTCTAATTAAATTAAGTATTAAGGCAAGCTGGTTTGGAATCGGAGGCTTAATAATCTTATGGATTGTAGTGAGATTTGTAGGCCCTGCTGCTGGGTGGTGGACGTTGGCTGATTCTTTATAAATCTAAGCTACTGTTTTTATATCATTAACAGCGATTGTATTAGCAGGATTGCTATTTAATGCTTTCATTGAATTAGAACTGACTTCAGTACCTTCGGTTAATTTCTCTTTAACCATAGATTCTACTTTATTCCTAATTTCTAAGTTTTGATCAAGCCAAATAATTGTATTATCTCTTCCTTGTCCAATATTTTCTCCTTCATAGCTATACCAAGCNCCTCTCCTTATTATGATATTAGTCTCTTCTGCTAAATCTAATAAACATCCTGTCGTACTAATACCTTTTCCGAAGAGAATATCAAACTCTGCAATCCTAAATGGTGGTGCAACTTTGTTTTTTGCTACTTTTACTTTCGCTCTTATTCCGTATTCTTCAGTTCCTCTTTTAAGAGTTTGAATTCTTCTGATATCAAGTCTTACTGAGGCGTAAAATTTTAATGCATTTCCTCCTGTGGTTGTTTCTGGATTGCCGTATGTAACGCCAATTTTTAATCGTAATTGATTCAGGAATATTACCGTGCAACCAGATTTNCCAATATTTCCTGTTATTTTTCTCATTGCTTGACTCATTAGCCTTGCTTGGCTTCCAATTACGTGATCTCCCATCTCTCCTTCTATCTCGGCTCTTGGGGTTAATGCTGCGACCGAGTCAACAACAACAAGATCTACTGCACTCGATCTTATAAGTTGGTCAACTATTTCTAAAGCCATTTCTCCAGTATCTGGTTGTGAAACTAGTAAATTTTCAACATCAACTCCTAAAGAGGCTGCATAAACTGGATCGAGTGCATGCTCAGCATCAACAAATGCAGCCACTCCTCCATTTTTTTGGACCTCCGCAATCGCATGAAGCGTTAATGTGGTTTTTCCTGAACTTTCTGGTCCGTAAACTTCTACTACTCTTCCTTTTGGATAGCCTCCTCCTAATGCTAGATCTAAGGTGAGCGCTCCAGTAGATATTGTTTCTACTTTCATTCTTGAGGCGTCACCAAGTCTCATTATTGATCCTCGTCCAAAATTTCTTTCTATTTGACCTAAGACGAGACTTAATGCTTTGTCTTTTTCTTTTGATTCAGTTTTTTTCTTTTCTTCGAGGCTCATTGTTTGATTTATCGGTTAAAGTTCTTGTAATTATTCTAAATTTGGAATTTTTTATTTAAACCAAACTTCATAAATACAAACTATAGTACATCTGTACTCTAGCTGATTATCTTTAAATTGCAACTAATTCCTCAAGATTACTTAATTTCAATAATGTGATTTCATTACTTAAATTATATCTATCTGATTCTTTTAAATATCCCCAATCCGCCAGGAAGCATGGAATATGGGAGGTTCCTGAATTTTTTTTTATATCAATTAGAGTAGTTTTTCTATCTTCTATGAAACCTAAAATTTCATAGGTTTGAGTAAGCTTTTCAGCTATTTTGATTTTTGTTCCGGATTCATATCCAAAAATAAACTCTGGAAAAATATTTAATTGTTTAAGTATTTTTTCTGCAAATTTTTTTCCTTTTGTTGTTATTATTCCGGTTTTTATATCTCTCTTCCTTAACTCTTCTAAGAAATTTATAACTTCAAAAAATGGATCGTGTAAATTCACCCAAGATTTAAAATCTTTATCAATTTGGTACAAACGAGACTTATCTAGTATTTTTTGCAAATCTTTGGCAATCCAGGAATTATCTTTTAGTATCCTCTGGCAATTTTGATGATAGTTATTAAGGAAATCATTTTTATTATGATTTGCTATTGGATTTTCTTTTTTTATAATTTCGTGCACAATTAGAACCATTTCCCAACCATATTTCACCCAAGGCCTAATTTCTTTGAAAGTATTTGGTACTCTTTTATAAAGTTTTGGATCAAAAAAGATGTACGGTGAATTTAAATATTTTTCACAGGCCAGGAGAGAACTATACCAATATTCCTGCATTCCATCGACTATAACTCCATCAAAATCAAATAGAAATATTTTTTGAGAAGACACTAATTAAATATTAGAACTGGGCCGCTAGGATTCGAACCTAGGAATGTCGAGACCAAAACCCGATGCCTTACCACTTGGCGACGGCCCATTGAACTTTTAGTTTAATACATCAAAAGATTTTTTTCTATCAAAAAAATACAAAGTTTTTATAAACATGGCGCATGTTTTAAAAAATAAAAAAATCATTTGAATGATTTCGATTTCCATGGCTCTAAAAATTTCTGAGCTTTTTTGATTGCTAATGCCATTCTTTCAGGATACTCATAGAGTCTTTTGTTATTTTTGTGCGCAAATTCAATAAGGGGCTGCATAATTTTTCTTGCAGCACTTCCAAATGCTATTCCATCTGGTAATTTGTTTGACTTCAAAAATTCATGAGTTTTTTCATTTGTTCCTCCTGCCAATTGAATTAATCCTGGTGGAAGATCTGAACCGATTTTTTCAAACAACTTAACTGTATCTCTACTTGTTGTTGGAGCAAGATCACCAGACATTGGCCTTCCATCTAGCTGCCAAATAAGGGGAATATTGAGTCCTGCGAGAATATCATATCTTTCCCAGAGAGCTCTCAAAAGATCTTCGGGCTCTTGTAATTTTTTTAAAGATTGATTTAATCCACAACTGATAGATATCTTATCCAATTTCGTTTCAGAACTTTTAAGGATACTTACAACTTTTGCAAAAGAATCTAAGCGATTGATACTTGTATGAATTTCTACAGCATTAGGCTTTGTTTTTTGGAGTGTTGTTGCTAAATCATATTTTGACAAATTGTATTCATATTCACTAATTAGATTTAGAGGACAACTATTTATGCACCTTCCACATCCATAACATTTACTTTCTTTGATCCCAGAAATATCAATAGCAAAAGTGGGGCATACTTTTTCGCAAGGTCTTGAACAATTAGAAGGACATCTTAATGGATCAAATTTTGCTTTACGAAAGTGGATATCATTGCCATCACTTATGCTTATCATTAATCCAGGGGAGTTGTTACAGATTTTTTGGGCCCACTCGATTCCTTTTTTTGCTGCATTAACTATAGATTCTTCAGCGGCAACATCAATGTAGTCGACACCTGCAGCAGTATAAATTGCACATAAATCTTCGATAGCAACAATATCTTCATTACTGGCGCCACAAATCAACTTAATCCATTTACCTTTTTTATTCTTGATTTTATTCAAACAATTTAAGTTTCAAATTCATCCAAAATATAGTCATTTAATGATTTCCATTCAAGTTTTCTTGAACCCCCCATTTCAACAACAATTGTTAGTTTATTATCTTTTGTACAAATCTCTATTAAGCTCTCTAACTCAGATTGAGACANCACTTGACCTTCTAGCAACCAGAGTAATTTATTTTTATCATTTTCATTAAATAACTCAGCAGCCATTGGNATTACCTGTTGTACTTCACCGAGGGCTCCATTTCTTCCTACGCTTTGATGACCTAGATGAGGTGGCCTAATGCCATGTANTTTGAGCAAAAATACTTCTGGATCTCCAAGTCCTCTTGCTGAGGTTATAAAAGTTTTAAAGCCNTTGGNTCTCATTCTCCTCAAAAGACGAGTTTCATAACCACCTTCAAGAGGAGCAAAGATTGCAAGACATTTGTAAGTTTTTAAATCGTTATGAAACTTTTTTCCCGTAAGAAGTAATGGCATAAAAATTTCCTTTATTTTTATTTTATTTTATTTTATGGTACTTGATGATGTACAATTGTGGTTCGGTGATTTTTTATGCTCGCAAGCTAGCCGAGCCTCTACAAAATTTCACATTTTTTAGCGTTTCGTTAAAAAAGATCAGGTGGGTTTATCCCTGGAGAAACTATCTAAGTTTTTAGATAAGTCTCAACCTTAATTAATTGTTTTTCNATTAACCANACCTTCTANNTGTAAGGTTTAGANAATTGAAAAATCATTACGAGCTAGCCTANTTTAGTCTTATGTCTATNGGAATTTTAGGAAAGAAATTGGGCATGTCCCAACTTTTTGACGATAAAGGTAATGCAGTACCAGTTACTCTTATTGAGGCTGGCCCATGCCGAGTCACGCAATTGAAAACTAACGCTTTGGATGGTTACACAGCCGTTCAGATAGGGTATGGTTTGTCTAAAGAGAAGCATATTAGTAAACCTGCAAAGGGACATTTACTCAAATCAGGTGAAGAACTTTTAAAGCATTTAAAAGAATATAGGGTTGAAGAAACTTCATCTTATGAAATCGGAAATCAAATAACTGTAAAAAACTTTGAGGTCGGCCAAAAGGTTGATATTAGTGGTAAATCTATGGGTAGAGGTTTTGCTGGATACCAGAAAAGACATGGATTTAGCAGAGGCCCTATGAGTCATGGTTCAAAAAATCATAGAGCTCCAGGTTCTACAGGAGCAGGAACAACTCCAGGCAGAATTTATCCTGGTAAAAGAATGGCAGGTAGATATGGAGGGAAACAGATAACTACTAAAGGTTTGTTAGTTCTAAAAATTGATGACCAGAAAAATTTGCTTGTAGTAAAAGGTTCTGTCCCAGGTAAGCCTGGCTCAATCGTCAATATTAAGCCAAACAATGTTGTAGGAAATAAAGGAGGTGAAAAATCATGACAACACTCGAAACTCTTAAGTGGGATGGAAAAAAATCAGGGAAAGTCACTCTTGATTTAGCAGTTGCTAAGGAAACTTCTTCGGCAGACCTAATCCATAGAGCAGTTCTTAGGCAACTAGCAAACAAAAGACAAGGGACTGCATCAACTTTGACACGATCTGAAGTACGTGGTGGTGGTAGAAAACCATATAAACAGAAAGGTACAGGAAGGGCTCGTCAAGGATCAATAAGAACACCCTTAAGACCTGGGGGTGGAATTATTTTTGGGCCGAAACCACGTTCTTACAATCTTGATATGAATCGTAAGGAACGTAGATTAGCTCTACGAACAGCACTTATGTCCAGAGTATCTGATATGAAGGCTGTTGAAGATTTTGGTTCTACCATAAAGCAACCTAAAACAAGTGACATCATCAATGGCCTAGCTCGATTAGGTATACAAAAAACTGAAAAAGTTTTAGTTATTCTTGATAGCCCTTCCGATGTAATAAAAAAATCTATTAATAATATTGAAAAGGTAAAATTAATCGCAGCCGATCAATTAAATGTATTTGATATTCTCAATGCTAATAAGTTGGTAATAGGTCAATCAGCTATAAATAAAATTCAGGAGGTTTATGCATCATGAGTAAATTATTCGATTCTCGTTTAGCTGATGTAATACGAAAGCCAGTTATTACTGAGAAAGCTACAAACGCACTAGATCTTAATCAATATACTTTCGAGGTAGATCATAGAGCTGCAAAACCACAAATTAAGGCAGCTATTGAAGCCTTGTTTAGTGTTAAAGTCATAGGAGTTAACACTATGAATCCTCCTAGGAGAACAAGAAGAGTCGGGAAATTTTCCGGT